>OLWI01000063.1_pt1 | contig 107723 bp, 91 predicted proteins | sample 1673731 | NCBI WGS metagenome assembly OLWI01 (sample SAMEA103958125, study PRJEB25191) | human gut metagenome
CCCAGGACCCCATCCTTAAAAGGGATGTGCTCTACCTGCTGAGCTAGCGAATCATCCTATGCGTTACTTCTGTAATGCGGGTGCAAAGGTAGGGATTTTTTTTATATATGCAATAGCTGATGCAAGTTTTTTTATTCTTTTGGGAATGTTTTTTTCTTTTGGACCTTTGATAACTCGTGCTTCTCTACAAGAGACTGGTCTTCTTCCATAAGTATAAAACGTTTATAATAAGAGAGGAAGAGAGTTGTCAGGGGGAGAGCGATGATTAAGCCGATAAAACCTAATAAAGTTCCCCAAATGGATAAAGAAAGAAGGATGATGGCCGGATTCAGTCCCATAGCCTTTCCCATAATGCGGGGAGTGAGATACAAATCTTGTATGCACTGCACGATGCAAAGGACGAGAATTCCCGATCCGAAGATCAGCCAAAAGTTTTCTCCGGTCTCCGCAGCTTTGAGGAGACTTAGCAAGATCATTGGGATGATACCGATCGTTTGCATATAAGGAATGAGGTTGAGGAAACCGATGAATAGCCCCAGGATAACGGCTAGCGGGAAGCCGACGATCTTAAATCCGATGGCGAAGAGGATACCGACACATAAGGCAATCAATGACTGTCCGCGGAAGTAGCGGTTCATACTATATTCGACATCGTCGGCTAGCCCTTGGACAAAGGGGCGGTAACGTTCGGGAATCAGGCGGATCCAACCGTTGACAATCCGTTCATAATCCAACAGGATAAAGATGAAGTAAAGGAAGATTACAAACACGATCGTAATACTGAACAGAATGGAGAAAGTATTAGTCAGTACGATCCACATTTTGGGAGCGATCTGTTTGACCGCCTTTTCTATGTTCTCTTTGCTCAGGAGCTGTGCCAACTGGTCCGGGTCGATATTCTTTTCCAGATACTCTGCCCATGACTGCGGAATCATCGGGATATGTCCGTAGCCGCTGTTATGTTCCTGCATCAGTTCCAAAGTCCGGTTGAACTCCTGGGTGACAGAGGGGACGATCACGACACCCACCAGTGAGATCACCAGAAGGGTAGATACGAGAACGGCCAGGATAGACAGCAAACGGCTTTTCAGCTTGACTTTATACTGGAAGAACTTGACGAACGGCTGCATCATATAAGCCAGCAGCCAGGCAATCAGGAATGGTAACAAAGCATTTCGCAGGACGGCGATCAGATAGATGATACCACTGATAACAGCCAGGCCGAACAGAATACGTGCCACCCTGTCGAATGTGAACGGTTTATCAAACAATGGGTTCATATTAAATTCTTATCTTTGCAGGCAAAGATAATGCAAACCGACTTATCTTTGCCTTTATGGCAAAGATAAAATAAAGTTGAATAGAAAGGATGATACGAAACAAAATAGTACTGCTTTGCCTGTTGCTTTGCCTTCATTTGCTTACCGGTGCACAGACTCCCGCCCCCGTCAAATGGTTATTGCAGGCCCCTTATATGCGGGGAGCCTCTTTTTCTCTGGTAGTGAAAGATGTGCAGGAGGGAAGAACGGTCTACAGTTATGATACGGACCGGCTGCAATCGCCCGCTTCGGTGTTGAAGACGGTAGCCACGGCGACAGCGCTTGAGATATTGGGAGAAGACTATCGCTATCCGACCACGTTGGAATATGACGGAATACTGGAAAACGGCACGTTGGAGGGAAACCTCTATATAAAAGGAAGCGGTGATCCCTCCTTGGGCTCTTCGCATTTCGCACCGGGGCAGAACAAGTTTTTGTCAACCTGGATAGCTGCTTTGCAGAAAGCCGGCATCAAGCATATAACAGGATCGGTCATATCGGACGAAAGCATTTTCGACACCGAAGGCGTCTCTATTAAATGGCTCCGGGAAGATATGGGAAATTATTATGCCCCCGGAAGTTATGGTATTTCCATCTTCGACAATATGTATAAGTTATCCTTGCAGACTGGGGCTGCCGGGACGCGGCCGGTCTTGAAGGGGACAGAGCCGGATATCCCTTTTATCCGGTTTAAGAACTACCTGAAAACCGCTCTGGTTTCTTCGGACAGCGCTTATATTATCGGTGCTCCGCTCGATGACGTGCGCTACCTGTATGGTGTCCTGCCTGCGAACCGGGAGGCGTATGTCTTGAAAGGAGATATCCCCGATCCTGCCTTATATTTGGCACGCTATCTGACGGACCAGCTTCAGCAGAAGGGAATACGGGTGGACGGGGCCCCTTCCTGCTACCGTATCGAGGTGGAGGAAAACCGGTGGAAGAAGGGAGAGAGGAAAGAGATTGTCACGACCTATTCGCCCACGCTGCGGGAGATAGCAAGCATATGCAACCACGTCAGCCATAACCTATATGCGGATGCTTTGGTCAAAACGGTCGGATTGCAATACAAACCGCGAAGGAACGAGATGATCTCCTCGTTCGGTCGTGGTGTGCAGGTCGTGAAAGAATATTGGGAGAAGAAAGGTTTGGATGTCTTTCCGCTCCGGATGAACGACGGCAGCGGCTTGGCTCCGGCAGATAAGGTGTCGGCCGGATTTATGGGAGAGCTGTTAGTCTATATGGCGACGGAATCTGCTGTTTCGGATGCTTTCATAGCCTCTTTACCACAAGCCGGGATAGAGGGATCAGTGCGCAATTTCTTGAAAGGATCGAAGTTGCAGGGAAAAGCCCGCCTGAAAAGCGGGGGTATTACGGGTGTCAGGAGCTATGCCGGCTATATCACGAAAGATGGAAAGACGTATGCGGTAGCCGTTTTCTCGAATAACTATTCTTGTTCGATGAGCCGGATGACTGGGGCTTTGGAAAAGTTGCTGTTACAACTTTTTTAATTAATTGAGAATTAGGCTACGCCGTATCATCTTAACAAAGTTAATTGTCCATTGTCAATTGAAATTGAGTGACCGTTGCGCCAGAAATTCGACAAGCCTCGGTTTGTAGTTGTCGGAGATCGGGATATATTCTTTTCCGAACACGATCCGGTTCCGTTCGATCACCTTGATCTTTTCAGGCTGTACGATAAAGGAACGGTGTACGCGGATAAAGCGGCTTGCCGGCAGCATCTCTTCCAGCGACTTCATGCTCATCAGTGAAAGGATGGGATGCGGTTCATCTTCGATAAAAATTTTGACATAGTCTTTCAGCCCTTCGATATAGAGTATTTTGCGCAGTTCGACCTGTACCTGCTTATACTCAGTCTTGATGAAGATCGACTCGATCTCTGCCGCAGGCGCTTGCATATGCTCGTACCATTGCAACGCCTTGTTGGCCGCCTTGAGGAAATCCGGATAACTGATCGGTTTCAGCAGATAGTCGAGGGCATTCACCTTGTAGCTGTCGAGGGCATACTGTTCGAAAGCCGTCGTAAAGATGATGCGGGTATCCGCCTCCAGTATCCGAGAAAATTCCATGCCGCTCAGTTCCGGCATCTGGATATCGAGGAAAAGCAGCTCTACCGGCTGGGCGCTCAATACGGGCAAAGCCTCGAGAGCACTGTTGAACTTTGCCGTGAGGCGGAGGAACGGAGTCTTGTTCACATAACATTCCAGCAGACTGATGGCCAGTGGTTCATCATCGATGATTGCACATGTTAACGTCATAATTTGTTGTATTGATGTACCGGACAAAAATACAATAAATCCTTATGCCTGCAACTCTAACAGGCAAACATATTCGTCCTCTTTTTGCCCGTACGTGAAAATATGATGCGACGGATACAGCAATTCCAACCGCCTGCTGAGATTCTGCAGCCCAATGCCGGAGCCGCTCTTGTCCTGTCCGTTGTCTTTCGGGAAGTGGCTGTTGCGGATAGAGCAGACGATCCGTGTCCCTTCCTGGTGAATCTTCAGGTCGATAAAAGAAGGTTTGTTGTGGCTTACCCCATGCTTGAAAGCATTCTCGATCAGGGAGATGAAAAGGAGAGGCGCCACCTGAGTTTCTGGTGTGGCAGCCGATATGTCGGTGGTCAGTTTCACATGTTCCGGCAGGCGTATACGCATCAGTTCCACATAGTTCCGGATAAAGTCGAGTTCCTTCTCTAACGGAACCATCGGTTGGCTGCTGTCGTAGAGCACGTAGCGGAGCAGGCGGCTTAGGTCGTGCACGGCTTCTTGCGCTCTTTCCGGGCTGAAAGCGATCAGACTGTAGATGTTGTTTAGTGTGTTGAAGAGAAAATGGGGGTTCAACTGGCTCTTCAGATTCTGCAATTCTGCTTCGGCACGGCTTTTCTCCAACTCCCGGCGGGACGACTCCATCTGATACCAGCTCCCGGTCATCTTGATGGCGACACTTAGCCCTGCCACCAGCATATACAGCATGGCGTTCACCATAAAGAAGCCGACTATCTCCTGCCATTCTCTTTCCGGCCTCGGATGCTCCCATCTGGGATGTGGGAGCAGTTCGAATATCAGATGCACGGCTCCCATCGCGAAAGCGATCAACACGACATTGTACAGAAAGTATTTCCAGGGACGCTTGGCGAACAGGAAATGGTCGATCAGCACGGAATAGTTGGCATAGAATACCAGCATGAACGATAGCGGGACGATTATGGAGCGTATATAGCTCAAGACTGTCACCGTCTGCGATTCGCGTCCGGTGAAGAAGAACGGCAGCCCGAAGAGAATGGCCCAGGCTGCGATATGGATCAGCTTCCCCATGCCTTTGAAGGGGGGAGCCGGTAATGTGTGCATTGTCTCTGTTGTTCCCATTTATGCAAAGATACTGTTTATTATATATCAGAGAAGCATCGGGCATGGAAGAAGTGTTGTTTCTCTGTCGAACGCCAGGCGGCATCGGTCATGGAAGAGGCTCTGCGTAGAGCATGCCTAATAGCTATGAGGTATATTGCCTCGTACCTATGAGGTGAGTTGCCTCATATCTTTGAGGTACATTGCCTCATAACTATGAGGCATACTTGACGCAGAGCGTCTTCTTCCCTCGATGCTTCCCGCCTGCTATTCGTAACGTATCGCCTCTATCGGGTCGAGTTGTGCTGCCTTTTTGGCCGGATACCATCCGAAGAATACACCGGTGACAGTACAGACGGCAAACGACAGGATGACGCTCCAGGGCTGGATGTAGATCGGAAAGTGGGCGACCCCGTTCACGACAAGGGCTGCGCCCACTCCAAAGACTACACCTATCAAACCGCCTGTCACACTGATCAGGATGGACTCGATCAGGAACTGTGCCAGGATGTCGATGCCTTTTGCTCCGATACTCATGCGAAGGCCGATCTCACGTGTGCGTTCCGTCACGCTGACATACATGATGTTCATGATCCCTATGCCGCCTACGAGCAGTGAAATACCCGCCACAGCCGCCAACAGCACGGTCATCATATCCGTAGTGCTTGTCAACATCGTGCTCAACTCCTGCTGGCTACGGATGGTAAAATCATCATCGTCACTTTCCTTCAACTTATGGTTGCGGCGGAGTATTTCAGAAATCTCGTCGATGGCCTGGTCGGTGTATTCCTCCTTGAGGGCCGAACAGGTAATGCCTTGCAGATGGGTGATGGCCAGGACCTTTTTCTGAATAGTTGTGTATGGAGCTAAGATTAGGTCGTCCTGGTCCATTCCCATGCTGTTGTATCCTTTGCTTTCCAGCACGCCTACGATGCGGAAAGGTAATTTCTGAAAACGTATGACCTTGCCTACCGGGTTGCCGCCATCGGGGAAGAGGTTATCGACGACGGTCTTGCCGACTACGCATACTTTGGCGGCTGTCTGGATATCTTGTTCGGTGAACATGTCGCCGTCCTCGACTTTGTAGCGTCGTATCTCCAGGTAGTCAGGACTGATGCCGTATACCGTGGTCGGGGCGTTGTTGGCGCCGTAGATCGCCTGCCCGCTGCTGTTGACGGAGGGAGAGACGGCTGAGACAAAGCGTGTTTCGTCGACTATATCCTCGTAATCCTGTAGTTTCAGGGTTTCCATCGCGGAGGCATCCTGCCGGACACCACCACGCACGTCGGCCCCCGGATGTATCATGATCATGTTGGAACCCATCTCGCTGATCTGGGCCTGTATGCTTCGTTTCGAGCCTTGTCCAATGGCAAGCATCGTGATCACGGAGGCTACGCCGATAATGATACCCAGCATCGTGAGGAAGCCGCGCAATTTGTTATTGGCGAGTGCCCGGACAGCTATTTTTATTAGGTTTGTTCCGTTCATTGTTTTTGTTGTTTTATAAGTTACTCTTTAAACACCTTTGCCTCCTTCCGCTTATATCGGATGATTCCGGTATTCGCATAAAGGGGCACCCGCGGAAGGGTGGCAAGGTCAATCGTCATTCTTCGGTAGCCGTGCCAACGCTTCTGCCGCGTTCAGGATGTTCCGGTTGACTGTGTCGGAGGTGACATGCCCGTCGCGCAGCGTGATATTGCGGCTGCTGTACTGGGCGATCTCCGGGTTGTGGGTCACGAATATGATGGTACGTCCCTCGGCATGCAGTTTCTGGAAAAGAACCAGTATCTCGAAGGAGGTACGGGTATCGAGGTTTCCGGTCGCTTCATCGGCGAGGATGACGGCGGGGTCGTTTACCAGCGCCCGGGCGATGGCGACACGTTGCATCTGTCCTCCGGACATCTGGTTGCTTTTATGCATCAGGCGGTCGCCCAGACCTACGGCAACCAGCGATTCGACTGCTTTCTTGTGTCGTTCGGCTGCACTGTAGGACGGATTGTACATCAAGGGCAGCTCCACGTTCTCGACCGCTGTCGTCTTAGGCAGCAGGTTGTAGTTCTGGAAGACGAACCCGATTTTGCGGTTGCGCAAGGTGGCGCGGGCGTTCTTACCCATCGTGCGGACCGATGTGCCGTCGAGGTAATATTCTCCGCTGGTCGGTGTATCCAGGCAACCTAACGTGTTCAGCAGGGTACTCTTTCCTGAGCCGGATGTCCCCATGATGGTGACAAATTCGCCTTCATAGATCGTGAAGGAGACGCCACGCAAGGCATGGACCGTTTCGTCTCCGACCTTGAAGTCACGCTTGATGTTTTCTAATTTGATTATCTCTTTCATATTGTTGTACTCCTTGTTTGGAGGGCAGATATATAAAGCCTGCCCCTACTTGGCACTCTTCTTGTTCTTATTGCTTCCCGGAGGGCCTGGCATGAACGGGCTTCTTTCCGTTTCGGCTTCGGCTGCCGGAGTAATGGAGGAGGCTTCGAGATCGACAGCCAATTCTTCACCTTCGTTCAGGCCGTCGGTTATCTCGATCATGTTTCCGCTGGTGGAACCGACGGTAACGGCTTTCGGCTTCAGCTCCTGCCCGTTCTTGATCCATACGAGACGTTTCCCGGCAGGGGCTTCCTTGCCGGCTTCGGAGACGATGTAGCCTAGTTGCGTCAACATTTGTACATCCGGTACGAAGCGGAGTGACTTGGTCGGGACTGTCAGTACGTTATCGCGTTCCAGCGTGAAGATCGTCACGTTGGCTGTCAGGCGCGGCTTCAATTTAAGGTCGGGATTATCGGCCGATATCACCACTTCGTAGGTAACGACCGTCGAGGTCGAGGTGGAAGAAGAGCTGCTGGTGCTTTCGCTGTCGCCGAGGCGGATTTGCATGACCGTACCTTCGAATACGTCGTTCGGATAGGCGTCGACGGTGAAGGAGACACGTTGCCCATTTTCTACGTTACCTATGTCGGCTTCATCCACGTCGGCTATCACCTGCATCTTGGTCAGGTCTGCCGCGATGGTGAACAGGGTCGGAGTCTCGAAGCCGGCGGCCACGGTCTGTCCTTCTTCAACTGCGCGGTTGATCACGACACCGTCGATCGGGCTGGTGATCGTCGCATATTCGAGGTTGCGGTTCACTTTGACCATTGCCGCTTGGTTTTGTTCGTAGGCGGCTTTTGCTTTCTCATAGTTGTATGTGGACGTTTCATAGTCCGAGTCGCTGATCAGCTTTTTTTCGAAGAGGATCTTGTTGCGGGCGTAATTCTTCTGTTGGTACTCGAATTCGCTCTTGCTGCTAGCCAACTGTGCCTCGGCGGATGCGAGTTCGGCTTTCAGGTTGACCTTGTCCATTTCGGCGATCAACTGCCCTGCTTTGACCACGTCGTTATAGTCTGCATACAACTTGTCGATGATACCGGACACCTGCGTGCCGACTTCGACTTCCGTTACCGGCTCGACTGTTCCGGTTGCCGTTACCGTGTTTGAAATGGAACTGCGGCCCACTTTGGCGGTTTCGAGCCGGATACCGCCTTTCGACGTTTTGCCTGTGAAGAACCAGATGCCTCCGGCCACGACCAATACGCCTACTATACCGATAATTAGTTTCTTCTTGTTCATATCTTTATCTGTTTTTATTTCTTTCCGGATGTCGATCCCTTTTGCAAGGGAGGTGTGCCAAAAGTGCCTTGTTCCTGCGTCAAGCGCGGAGATAAGGAGATTTTGACACATCCTCCGAAACAAAAAGAGAGTGAATATATTCATTAGCGGTTCACCCCTAATGTCATGTCTCAGAATAAATTGATTTCTTCTCCTTGGTAGAAGCGCAACAAGCCTGCGTTCAGTATGGCCGTGTATTTGGCCTGGAGCGTTTCCTGTTGTGCGCTTAGCAGGTTATTTTTTTCAGTGAGCAATTCTACTGTATTTTTCATGCCGACGTTGAATTGTTCGCTGACGAGAGAGTAGCTGGTTTCCGTGCTCTTCAACTTCTGTGAAGCTGCCACGTATTGCTGTTGTGCGCTGTTGGCGGCTAGCCAGAGGTTTTCGATGGTCTTGTAGAGTGTCTTCTTGTTGTCCAGCAGGTCCAGCTGGCTAGTCTGCTTTTGCAGCTTGGCCTTGTTGATGGAACTTTTCGTCTGCCGCTTGTCGAAGATGGGGATGCTGAGGGTCAGTCCCAGCGAGTTGTTCCAGTTCTGCTTGACCTGTTCGCTGAAGCTGAAGTCGCTGCCGTTGGCATTCGTGCTTCCGATGCCTGCACTGAGGCTTAAGGTCGGGAGATATCCTGCACGTGCCATCTTGATGCTCAGGTCCGAGCTCTCCACGTTCAGCTTTCCTGCTTCTATTTCGGGACGCAGGCTGAGGGCGGTGTTGTAGACATCGTCTTTTTCGGGAAGCGGGATCAGGACGTTGCTGTCGCTCAGTTGCGGCAGGTAGAGGTCCATTTCGATGTCCCCGTCCAGTTCGAGAAGCTGTTTCAATTGCAACTTATAATCCTGCAGGGTAGCCTGGGATGTCACCAACTGGTAGTTGTCGCTGCTTACCTGCGCTTCCAGTTGGGCGAGATCGCTTGAGGCGATACTGCCGACGTTGAACAATTCCTGTCCCCGTTCAAACTCTTTCCGGCTTACTTCAAGTGTCGATTCGTTTACTTTGACGGCTTCGGCCGAGTAGAGAATCTGTACATACAGTTGGGTGATACTTTCCTCGATCGAGTTTTCGCTTTCGTCCACATTCAGTTCGGCGATGCGGTTGTTCAGCTTCTGTTGCTTGACGGTGTTCACCCGTTTGCTGCCGTTATACACAGTCCAGTTGGCGTCGATGCCGTAGCTACCGTTGTACGAGGTTTTGCTTTCGCTTGTCGTGATGTTATCGCCGCTGATGATGGTGCCTCTTGCACTGTTCGGGCGGTTGACGACGCGCTGGCTGATGTTCCCGCTCAAGGAAGGCAGGAAATCCGCCTTGGCTGTCTTTACGTCTTCTTGGGCACTCTCGGCGCTGATGCGATTCCGCTGGATGGTGATGTTATGCTCCAGTGCATAATCGATGCAATCGCGAAGCGTCCATTGTTTGGGTGTGTCTTCCTCCGCATTCATCCCGGTGGGCAGGAGAAGCAGGCAGGAGAGGAGTAGGGAAGAAATCTGTTTCATGATGCTTTCGTTTTGTAACCTGACAATCTTTTTACCTTTTTACGAAAGCAAAACTACAACAGGATGAAAGCCTACACAATCAGATTAGAAAAAGAGGAGCGTTTCCTCGACAAAGAAGGACTTTCTATCGATGAAAGCCTGACTTGAAATAAGGGTGTTTTTTGAGAGAAAGCCCTGAATATTGATTGTGGAAGTCCAGGTTTTTTACTCTGAAGGTCCTGACTTCTTGTTACGAAAGTCTTGACTTTTGCGGTAAAATTTACCAATAGAGAACCATCCCGGCGATTCCTGCCAGGATAATCATCAGGATCGGGTTGATCTTGAACTTCCAGGTGAGGATGAACGCAGCCCCGAAGATCAGGAAACTTTTATAGTCGATGAAGTTCTCGCTATTCATCAATAGCAAAGCCGCTGCCGCAATCAGGCCGACCGTAGCCGGACGAAGGCCGTAGAACGCGGCTGCTACATATTTGTTGTTCCTGAATTTTGCAAAGGCGTATGAGATGGCCAGCACTAACAGGAAAGAGGGCAGGCAGACGGCAAATGTCGTCAGGCAGGAGCCTAATACGGCCATCGCGGGCGAATAGCCGGCATTGTGGATGGCTGTATATCCGATATAGGTGGCGCTGTTGATCCCGATCGGCCCGGGGGTCATCTGCGAGATGGCGACGATATCCGTAAATTCCTGTGACGAAATCCATCCGTAGCGGTCCACCACGTCTGCCTGTATCAGGGAGAGCATCGCATAGCCGCCACCGAAACCGAATATCCCGATTTTCAGATATACATAGAATAATTGCAACCAGATCATATCAGTCTTTCTTTATTTTCAGTCCGTAAACAAGTCCTCCTATGATAGCCGCCAGAATAATCCACACAGGAGACAACCCTCCTTGCCAGATCAGCAGTGCGGCAGCGATAGGGATAATCAGCTCTTTGTAACTCATCTTGATCGAACGTGCCGTTGTCAGGCAAGGCACGGCAATCAGGGCGACGACCGCCGGACGCAATCCTTTGAACGCCTTCTCTACCCATATGTTGTCCTGCACGTGTGTAAAGAACAGTGCGATAGCCAGAATGATGAAGAAGGAGGGAAGGATGCTTCCCAAAGCGCAAACAATACCACCTGGCACTTTTTTCAGTTTATATCCTACAAAAATAGAGATGTTCACGGCGAAAATGCCGGGCAAGGACTGGGCTACGGAGAAGAGGTCGATGAAATCTTCCTTCGAAAGCCATCCTTTATCTACCACTTCCCGCTGTATCAGGGGCAGCATCGCATATCCTCCCCCGATAGTGAAAGTCCCTATTTTGACGAATGTCAGAAAAAGTGTCCAGTACATAATCCTTTAGAATAAATCTGAATGTGTTCCGGTTGAGGTTAATATCAAAATGAGTTCATCATCGTTTTGCTCCCATATTAATAACCAATCGCCTTTAATATGGCATCCCAATAGTTAGCATAATTACCACTTAGTTTGTGGGCACGATATTGTTTTGGTAATGTCCCGTTCAATTTGAGTTGCTCTATTACAGTATAGAGGAGGCTAAGTTTTAGTCCCCTCTTCTTACATATTTCCAAGTCCTTTTCAAATCGTTTAGTGATTAGGATCGTGTATGAACTCATAATCCCATCATTTGTTTTAATTCATCCGTAGAAACTTCGCGAACACGCCCGGCTTTGATATCGGCAATGCCTTCATCAAGACTTTTCTGAGTTTTTGTGTGTTTGGTTGTCAGAGTCCATCCGAATTTCTTCGCTATTGTCTTAATGAAAGACAATTCCGAATCCGGCAAAGTAAGTTCTATCGTTTTCATCGTTGTGTCCATCTTTTGTGTTCCTTTCTTTTCGTTGATGAATACAAATATAGGAAGTATTATCGATAATAGGTTTACCGTCCCAATTCTTTTTTGTACCGCTGTTCGTCGTTGATGAGGCGCAAGGCTTCCTGGAAGCTTTCGTTGTCGTCGTTGATGACCTGGAAGTATTCGGCCATATCATACAGGTCGCGTGCGATAAGCGCCTTGATCTGGAGCATGATGAGCGGCTTGGAACGGTTGTATTGCTCTTCGTTGAATTCGATCTTGTCGTCTTTAGCCAGTGTGACCAGTTCTTGCATTATGTCGTCTGTCACGTTGAAGTTCTGTTTGTATTGGGCGAACTTCGGATATTTCTTGTTCAGTTCGGCACGATGGCGGTCCAGATAATTCATGGCGATGCGGTTCACCAGGCCGGCAGCCACGACGCTGCGGTGATAATCCGTGTAGCGCGACGTGTCGACCGGGATAAAGACATCCGGCATGATACCGCCGCCGCCATACACGATGCGTTTCGTCTCCAGCGTATTGTACTTCATCGAATCAGGGAAATGGATGCTGTCCGCACTCATCAGTTCGCCCCGGTTGTAGCGGTCGATCAAGTCATGGTTGTATTGCTCCTGGTTGCCGTTGACATACGGTTTCTGGATAGAACGGCCTGTAGGCGTATAATAGCGGGCAACCGTCAGGCGGATCATTGAGCCGTCAGGCATCGGGATCGGTTTCTGTACCAGCCCTTTTCCGAACGTACGGCGGCCTACGACCACGCCACGGTCCCAATCCTGCACCGCACCGGAAAGGATTTCACTGGCGGATGCGGATGTTTCGTCTACCAGCACAACCAAACGTCCTTCTTCAAACCCTCCGCGGGCCGAAGACTTGGCTTCCTCGCGCGGTTGTTTGTTTCCTTCGGTATAAACGATCAGCTTGTCCTTGCCTAAGAACTCGTCGGCCAGGTCGATCGCGATATTCAGATATCCCCCGCCGTTCCCCTGCAAGTCGAGGATCAGGTTCTTCATTCCCTGTTTCTTCAGTTTCTCCAGTGCTTCCCGGAATTCGTCGGCCGACGAAGCGGCAAAGCGGTTCAGCTTGATGTATCCGGTAGTCTTATCCGCCATGTAAGCGGCATCCAGGCTGTATACCGGAATCTTTCCACGTGTGATCTTGAACTCGATCAGGTCGGGCACTCCGCCGCGCAGGACCTTTACCCGCACTTCCGTATTCTTCGGACCGCGCAGGCGTTTCATCACATCCGTATTCTTCATCTTGACGCCGGCAATCAGCGTGTCGTCCACCATGATGATGCGGTCGCCAGCCATCAGGCCGACCTTTTCCGAAGGCCCGCCGGGAATTACCTGAATCACGTATAAAGTATCCGTCAGCATATTGAACTGGATACCGATCCCGTCGAAGTTACCTTGCAACGGTTCCGTCATCTCTTTCGTCTCTTCCGGGTCCGTATAGGTAGAGTGAGGGTCCAGCTTTTCCAGCATGCCGACGATGGCGTCCTCCACCAACTTCGTTTCGCTTGTAGAGTCTACATATAGGTTGGAGATGGCATACAGGGCCAACTGGAGCTTGCGGGCATCTATGTTGTTACCGCGCTGTGCCGACATCGAGGCGGCAAACACACTCAATATAAGGAGTGGAAGTAAAATTCGTTTCATTGTTTTATTTTTTAATAAAGGTTTGTCCCTTTCGGCACAAACTGGGAAATATCTTTGCCGTAACGCAGCAACTCCCGCACGATGCTGGAGCTGATATGCGTATGTTCCGGTTCCGTAAAAAGAATAAATGTCTCAATCCCGCTCAACTTGCGGTTCACATCGGCTATGCTCTTTTCATATTCGAAATCGTTCACCGTACGAATACCGCGCAGGATAAACCCGGCATTCATCTGTTGGGCGAAATCGACCGTCAGGGAGTCGTACGACATGACCCGTACGCGCGGTTCGTCCTTGTAGAGCTCTTGGATCGCCTCCAGCCGTTTCTCCAGTGAGAAATAGGTTCGCTTCGTGTCGTTGATACCGATCGAAATGATGATCTCGTCCACCAGTTCGAGTCCTCGGCTTACCAGCGATTCGTGCCCGATCGTGAAAGGATCGAACGTTCCGGGGAAAAGAGCGATCCTTTTTAATTGACAATTGGCAATTGACAATTGATAATTATCGGTCGATTCCTGTCCCCCCCCTGTTTTTATCGTATTATCCATATTCTCAATTTATTGTCAATTATCAATTGATAACGTCTTCTTCTACAACTAAGTTATCTATGATAAAGTTCTGTCGTTCCATCGTATTCTTGCCCATATAGAACTCCAGCATATCTTTCACAAGGTCCTCTTTCTTCATGGTTACCGGGTCCAGGCGGATATCCTTTCCGATAAAATGCTTGAACTCATCCGGTGAGATCTCTCCCAAACCTTTGAACCGGGTGATCTCGGCGTTTTTTCCGGCGGCAGCGATTGCGTTCACACGCTCTTCTTCGCTGTAGCAATACCAGGTCTTCTGCTTGTTGCGTACACGGAACAGTGGTGTTTGCAGGATATAGACATGGTTCCGCTTGATCAGGTCCGGGAAAAACTGGAGGAAGAAGGTGATCAGCAGTAGGCGGATATGCATACCGTCCACATCGGCATCGGTCGCAATGATCACCTTATTGTAACGTAAGCCTTCCAATCCATCCTCTATGTTCAATGCAGCCTGTAGCAAATTGAATTCTTCGTTTTCGTATACGATCTTCTTCGTCAGTCCGAAACTGTTTAACGGTTTGCCGCGAAGGCTGAAAACCGCTTGCAGGTTCGGATCGCGGCTTTTCGTAATAGAACCGCTTGCCGAGTCTCCCTCGGTAATGAAGATGCAGCTGTCTTCCAGATTGTCGCCTTTCGTGTCGTTTAGGTGGATACGGCAGTCGCGCAGTTTCTTGTTGTGCAGGTTGGCCTTCTTTGCCCGTTCGCGGGCCAGCTTGGTCACACCGGCGATCGCTTTGCGTTCTTTTTCCGATTCCTGGATCTTACGCAGCAGGGCGTCCGATGTCTCTGCGTTCTTGTGCAGGTAGTTGTCCAATTCCTTCTTGATGAAGTCCCCGACAAACTTGCCGACCGAAGGTCCGTCCGGTCCCATGTCTTTCGAGCCTAACTTGGTCTTTGTCTGGCTTTCGAACACTGGTTCTTCCACCTTGATGCTGATGGCTGCTACTACGCCGGCGCGAATGTCCGAGTATTCGAAGTTCTTGTTGTAATATTCCTTTATGACACGTCCCAACGCTTCGCGGAAGGCGGAAAGGTGCGTACCTCCCTGTGTTGTATGTTGCCCGTTGACGAACGAGTAATATTCTTCTCCGTACTGGTTACTGTGGGTAATGACCACTTCTATGTCTTCTCCCTTCAGGTGGACGATCGGATATAAAGGCTCTGTCGTCATGTTCTCGTTCAGCAGGTCCACAAGGCCATTGCGTGAATGGAACTTCTTGCCGTTGAAGACAATCGTCAGTCCGGAGTTGAGGAACACGTAATTCTTCAGCAGACTCTCGATATATTCGTCTTTATACTGGTAATCCTTGAATATCTCTTTGTCCGGGATGAAATAGGTGAGCGTCCCGTTTGCCTCCTCCGTCGGGCAGATCGGGGTTTCCTCCGTGATGACTGCCTTGTTGTATTCTACCCGCTTGCATTCGCCGTCCCGGTAACTGGTGATCAGGAAATAGCTGCTCAACGCATTTACGGCTTTGATTCCGACTCCGTTCAATCCGACCGACTTTTTGAAAGCCTTGCTATCGTACTTTGCTCCGGTATTCATCTTGCTGGAGACATCGACCACCTTGCCCAGCGGAACGCCGCGGCCATAGTCGCGTACGGAGACGGTGCCTTCTTCGACGGTCACTTCTATGGTTTTACCGTAACCCATCATATATTCGTCGATGGAGTTATCCAGCACCTCTTTCAGCAATACATAAATACCGTCATCGGCATAACTACCGTCTCCTAATTTCCCGATATACATACCGGGACGGCGACGGATATGTTCCATCCAGTCAAGCGTCTTGATATCGTCATCATTGTACGCTGTCGGCTGTTGCATTGTTGAATTTAGTTCGTCCATTTTGAAAATTGAAAGTTGAAAATTGAAAGTTGAAAATTGAAAGTTGAAAATTGAAAGACTGGGAATAAAAGAATAAAGAATCACTTTCCCCTTTCAACTCTTCCCTTTCAACTGTTTAATGTATGCTCTTCTTGTTTTGTGATGCTCGCGTTTGAAGTAATCCCACTGTGCCTGTACGGCATTGTTTGTTTCCAGTTCCGGATTGCTTTCCGCATAAATAGCTCCGACACTCTTGTAAACAGGTATCAGGTCGTTGAACAGCAATGCGTTCACGCCTTTGCTTTGATATTCCGGCAAGACACCCGTCAGGTAGAGGTCGATCACTTTCGGCTTGCTCTTCAAAGCCTTCAGCAGATAAATCCAACCGAACGGGAAAAGATGCCCTTTCGCTTTCTGCATAGCCTTGGACAGGTTGGGAAGCGAGATTCCGAAACCGACCACTTCGTCGTCTTCCTCACGGACGATAAGCGTCACCAGGTCATAGCGAAGCATCGGAATGTACATATTGATGTAGTAGTCGATCTGCTTTTGAGTCAGACGTGCGAAGCCGTATAACGGCGCGTACGACTCGTTCAATGTCCGGAACACCTTCTGCGCGTACGGCATGATCGATTTCGCGTTCTTAAACTTCATAACCTTCAGTCCGTATTTCTTCTTTACGATCTCACCGATACGCAGATGTTTTTCCGGCACTCCGTCCGGTATATAGATCTTGAACTCGTGCCAGTCCTGGTCTTTCATATATCCCATACGTTCCATTTGCTTCGGATAGTAAGGATAATTGTAGATGGTCGCCATCGTTCCGATCTGGTCGAACCCTTCGATCAGCATTCCTTCGTGGTCCATATCAGTAAAACCCATCGGCCCGTGCAGCGCGTCCATGCCTTGCTCTTTCGCCCATTTCTCTACGGCACCGAACAAAGCATCCACTACTTCAATATCGTCGATAAAGTCGACAAACCCGAAGCGTGCATGTTTCTGATTCCACGTCTCATTGCTCCGGCGGTTGATCATCCCTGCGATACGTCCCACAACCTTCCCGTCTTTATATGCTAAAAAGTAGATGGCATCACACACTTCGAACGCCGGATTCTTCTTTTTATCCAACGTCACCATCTCTTCTTCGATCAGGCCGGGCACATGATACGGGTTGCCTTTATATAATTCGATATTGAACTTTACGAACTTTTTGAGTTCCTTCTTACTGGTAACTTCTTTAATTACTACGCTCATCGGTCATTTAGTTTGAACGGCAAATTTACACAATTAATTCATTTTTAGTGCCGGTTGGCAAGAAGAAAATGTTTTCTCTTCTTGAGCCCATAAAATCTTTGGCGTCTATTTTGCATCGGAATTGAAACGGATCGTAATGGTTTGTCGATGGAATGAAAGGGATTGTGCTTTTATCTCTGTATTGTCCTTTTGTACAAATAACTCGATTTTAAGGTGTGTAATGATTCCAATTTCTTATCTTTGTGGCGTTTTCGTTGTTCCTTGTGTGGGAGTGACGGACCTTTGTGTATCCGAAACTTTATTTGGAAACACTTAATCGTAACTTTTATTTGATTATAAAATCATGAAAATAGCTATCGTCGGGACAGGTTATGTGGGGCTTGTCACCGGTACATGTTTTGCAGAAATGGGAACCGAAGTTTTCTGCGTCGACGTAAATGCCGAAAAGATCACAAACCTGAAACAAGGTATCATCCCTATCTACGAACCCGGCCTTGAAGAGATGGTTCACCGCAACCAGCAAGCCGGCCGTCTCCATTTCACAACCGATTTGACAGAATGCCTGAACGAGGTCGAAGTCCTCTTCAGCGCCGTAGGTACTCCGCCCGACGAAGACGGTAGTGCCGACCTGAAGTATGTGCTCGAAGTAGCCCGTACCGTCGGTCGCAACATGACCAAACATCTCCTTGTCGTGACGAAGAGCACCGTTCCGGTAGGTACGGCCCGTAAGGTCCGTGAGGCGATCCAGGAAGAACTGGATAAACGGGGTTTGCCGCTTGAGTTCGATGTTGCTTCGAATCCTGAATTTCTGAAAGAAGGTGCGGCCATCAAGGATTTTATGAGTCCGGATCGTGTGGTCGTCGGTGTCGAATCCGAACGTGCAAAGGAGCTGATGACCCGTCTGTACCGTCCGTTCCTGTTGAACAACTTCCGTGTGATTTTCATGGATGTACCATCCGCCGAGATGACGAAATATGCGGCCAATGCTATGCTGGCTACCCGTATCAGCTTTATGAACGATATTGCGAACCTGTGTGAGATTGTCGGTGCTGATGTGAATATGGTGCGTAAGGGGATCGGCTCGGATGCCCGTATCGGCAACCGTTTTCTGTATGCCGGTATCGGCTATGGAGGTTCCTGTTTCCCAAAAGATATAAAAGCGTTGATCAAAACAGCCAAGTCGAACGGTTACCGGATGCGTATCCTAGAAGCGGTCGAGGCGGTCAACGAAGAGCAGAAATCCATCTTGTTCCGCAAGTTGGACGATTATTTCAAAGGCGATCTGAAAGGCAAACGGATCGCTATGTGGGGCCTGGCCTTCAAGCCGGAAACCGACGATATGCGCGAAGCCCCTTCTCTGGTCTTGATTGATAAATTATTGGCTTCCGGTTGTGAAGTGTATGTCTACGACCCTGTCTCGATGGAGGAAACCCGCCGTCGTTTGGGAGACACCCTCCACTATGCCAAAGACATCTATGACGCGGTAGTGGATGCCGACGCCCTCCTGCTCGTCACGGAATGGAAAGAATTTCGGATGCCTTCCTGGTCGGCCGTCAAAAAACTGATGGCAACCCCGCTGATCTTGGATGGCCGGAACATTTATGATGTGAAGGAGTTGGAGGAGAATGGATTTGTTTATCATTGCGTGGGAAGATAGATAAAAAATAGCTCGTGAGTTCAGAAAAAATCTTATAGCAGGCTCGTCAGGAAGAAAACTTTCGGTTGGAAGCGAAGAAAACCGAAAAACATAAAGATCGTGTCGTGATTTCGAATCTTGGCATGTTGCGAATTGCATTGGATGAAAGTATAACCAACCCTGTTACCAACCGATTCGATGGCTATAATTTGTCGGAAAGGTAAGAGGCTGTTTTATTGCAAGGTAGCACGTAGTAGTTTAGTTCCTTTGATCCCGGATAATCCGAGTCATCCGGGACAAAATATATATCAGTCGGATAATATTTATTCTGTCCTGACTTTGCTTAATGTGAAGAGTGGATTGAGATTGGAGAAAGGAAAATCGGAAGAATGTAAGGAATCCAGTCTATGAAACAATATATAAGTTCTTTCTATAGAAAAATAGTTCCAGAGAAAACACGAAAAGTTATTTATAAAGCCTTTTTAGGTAATTTGTTGATGCTTATCCGTGACTTTCCTGGAACAACGAGGTGGTATAGGTATAAATTGTATTATTCCATCTTCTCTCCTAAAAATGAAATAGAACAAGCTTATAAAGCTTGGGGAATTGCTGGCAATTCCCCATATCCGTATGTTTGGAAAAAAGAGTACGATGAGCAGCATTATGAAGTGAATGTTGATAACACGAATGGTTTGCCGTATGTATACCATAATGGAAAGAAGCTTTATTTCAAACGAGATATGTTGGCATCTGCTGAAGCAGTGTATCGAGGACTTTTGATTGAACAGGATAAACGTTCGGCACATCGATATGTTGATTCTTATGAAGAATTGAAAGGGAAAACATTATTGGATATTGGTGCGGCGGAGGCTATATTCACACTTGATACGATTGAATGTATAGATCATGCCTATCTTTTTGAATGTGACGAAAGTTGGATTGAGGCATTAGAAGCTACGTTTGCTCCCTATAAAGAAAAAATAACAATTGTCCGCAAGTATGTGAGTGATGTTGATGATGAGGATAATATCACGTTGGATACATTCTTTCGAGATGAAGGAAAATCTATTGATAATTTATTCTTGAAAATGGATATAGAAGGATATGAAAGGAAAGCATTGGAAGGTGCTGTTCATATCTTGGAGCATGGACGACAAATCGGTGGATCAGTTTGTATTTATCATTTACATGATGATAAAAAGGTTATAGAATCAGAATTGAAAAAATTTAATTTAAAGACAAGTATACAGCCGGGTTATTTGTATTTTGAGAAAGAGATGCGTTCGGCTATTATACGATTTTGGAGTTGATGGCAGAACAGACGTTGAAGGAAAAGACAGCTAAAGGACTTTTTTGGGGAGGACTGAGCAATGGGGTACAACAGGTGTTGAACGCCTTGTTCGGTCTTATTTTAGCTCGTGTTTTGGATGCTTCCGACTATGGCATGGTCGGGATGCTTGCTATCTTTAGTGCCATTGCCTCGACGATTCAGGAAAGCGGGTTTACTGCGGCTCTGACCAACCAGAAGGAAATCAAACATGAAGATTATAATGCTGTATTTTGGTTCAGCTCGTTGACGGGAGTCTTATTTTACTTGATTCTTTTCTTTTGTGCACCGTTGATCGCAGAGTTCTATGATAAACCGGAATTGATCGGTCTTTCCCGAATTGTCTTTTTAGGTTTTTTATTTGGAGGATTTGGAATCGCTTCAAATGCTTATTTGTTTAAGACCTTGATGGTCAAAGAACGGGCAAAAATTGATATAGTTTCGTTGATTTGTTCAGGATTTATAGGGGTTACTTTGGCATTAAACGGTTTTGCTTATTATGGTTTGGCTGTTCAGACGATAACATATATAGGGATTGGTTCATTATTGAAGTTTATTTATGCACCATGGAAACCTACATTTCAAATTGATTTACATCCGCTTAAGTTAATGTTTGGCTTTAGTTCGAAATTGATATTGACGAATATTTTTACACAGATAAGCAATAATATATTTTCTGTAGTATTGGGAAAATTCTATAATCCGCAGCAGTTGGGGTTTTATTCGCAAGGTCAGAAATGGATGGGGATGGGACATCAACTAATAGGAGGCATGATTAATGGTGTTGCCCAACCTGTGTTGGTCCAAGTAATGGATGATAGAGAAAGGCAGGTTCTTGTCTTTCGAAAGATGGTTCGCTTTGGTGCGTTTGTTTCTTTCCCTGCTATGTTGGGGTTAGCATTTGTTGCAAAGGAATTTGTGTTGATTCTATTGGGTGAAAAATGGTTAGACAGTGTTCCTTTTCTTCAATTGTTTTGTCTTTGGGGAGCAATGGGGTATTTGTCTCAACTGTATGTGAATCTGTTGATGACGTATTCTCGATCTGATGTTTATCTATCGGGTATGATTCTTATTGGACTACTTCAAATATTGGTTGTGTGGATACTATATCCTTTTGGTGTATTTAATATGGTGATAGGATATATTTGTGTTTATTTTTTTAGTATTCTTTTTTGGCATTATTGTATAAAAAAAGAGTTACCGATAAAATTAATTTCTATATGTAAGGATATTGCTCCGTATTTAGTTATCAGTATATTGGTGTTTTGCGTAGTTGATTATATTTTAAGAAATATCTCTGATATATATATACTATTGATTGCAAAAATATTGTTTTCATTGGCTCTGTATATTCTAATTTTACTACTTTTGAAATCTACCATATTAAAGGAATCTATTTCTTATTTAAAAAGATGAAAGAATGGATGTTTCTGTAATTATAGTAAATTATAATACGAGTGATCTCGTTAAAAATTGTATCACTTCTATTATGGAAAAAACTAAAAATGTTAGTTTTGAAATAATAGTTGTTGATAATAATTCAAAGGATGGAAGTGTTGAAACAATTATAAATGAGTTCCCCCAAGTGCGTGTTTTTCCTTTAAAGGAAAATGTTGGCTTTGGTAAAGCCAATAATATTGGAGTCCAACATGCTAAAGGTCGATATGTGTTTTTTCTGAATTCAGATACGGTTTTATTAAACGATGCTATTTCGATATTGGCGAATTATTTGGATACGCATGAGTCAGTAGCATTGTGTGGTGGACAATTATTTGATAAGGAGGAGAATCCTACAGGTTCCTATCTTGAATATCCGAAAATAAAGTTTTTTTTGTCATTAGTTTTAAGAGGGAATGCTACTTATAAAGAGCTACCGATTTATCCAGAAGGGGAAATACCATATTATATATCCGGTGCTGATATGATGATACGTAAGTCGTTTATTGATAAGTATGGTGCTTTTGATCCTGATTTTTTCATGTATTATGAAGATACGGAACTTTCTTACCGTGTACAGCATTTAGGTTTTGGAGTTCATTTTGTTCCTCGTGCTCAAATTATACACTTGCAAGATATGTCTCCGAAAGAAAGAGGACCTGTGATTTCTGCTTTGGATTTGTATGTGATACAGAGTCGTTATTTGTATTTGAAGAAAGTTATGGGGATAAATATTATGAGATTATTTTTGCTTTCCCATCTGATAAAAGTAGAGATGGCGCTTGCTTATTATGCGTTGAAAAAGAATGTTGATAAAGTTTATAATTGGGATAAAATAAAGAAAATGTTGTGGTGTATTTGGCTGAATTGAAAGGTTTGTGAGGGCTTTAATGATTAAAATAAGATGAATAAATTACTTTGTGTTTGCTTTCCATATGGAAATAATTTGGAACCTAGTGGGATTCAAATTAAAAGATTGAATAGTAGTTTGAAGAGTTATATTGATATTTTAGTCCTTTATAGAGGATATGAAAATTCAACTGTCCCTAATGACGATGAAATTCAAGCTAAACAAATAGGATTATCGTTTCTTGATAGATTATGTTTTTATATTTCACCTGCTCTTGCTTGTGTTTGTTTTTAGTATAGATCAATATTTGTGGATTGTTAAGGAATATAATAGAATCAAGAATGCATGATGTAGATTATATCATGATTTCTTCATGCCTTTTTTCTCTGCAGATTCTTGGCTTGTTTGTTAAAAGAATAAAGAAAAAATATATCACTCAATTCTTAGATCCATTAGTTGATAATACCTATTTAAAATGAAGTTTTATATTGAATATTTTTTTAATACGAACGGTTTATTGTTAAGATTGTTGATTTAGTGATTCTAAATAATTATGTTGTATATAGTTTGTTTTCTCGTAGATATTCTGAGTATGTAGATAAAATTGTGGTGCTTCCTCATTGTACAGAAATAGTTTAAATGTAATTCAAAATGGAAGAATAAATGGAAAGGTTAAATTAATACATGCGGGATCTCTCTATGGAGAACGAAAGATTACAGAAATCAATATTGCTTTAAAATAAATGAAGCAGAAATTGGAGGGGAAATTATCTGATTGTTTTGAAATGTTGTTAATAGGGCGGATTGATGATTCGATAAAAAAAGAGATTAAACAATATGATAATGAGAATATTATTCGGATTATTACACCTGTTAGTACTACAGTGTTGTATGAATATTATTCAAAAGTAGATGGTTTTATTGTTATAGATTCTTTGAATGTTGATAATGTGTTTTTCCCTTCAAAACTATGTGAATATTTTTCTTTTAATAAAATTGTATTATAAAAAAATTCTTCTTGAAGTAGCTGGGCAAAAATTTGTAACCTGTTTAAAAAATCTTTCTTAAAGTGAATATTCTGTTATTATATTCAGACCAAATAGTTCCTTCCAGTCATAGTTGGTATTGTTTCTATGAACAATTAGTATACTATTTAAACGATCATGAGCAAATCAGTAGTTTGCATGTATGTGCCATAAAACTATTGAGTAGCGAGAATTCTAAGATGTTTGGTTATGATGATAGGGCATATAATTTTCTTTTACTTCCAGATAGTAAATGTTTTAATACGAGTAAAAATAGAAAAGTTATAATTGACTATATAATTAGAAATGAAATAGATGTGATATTTAATTTGATGCATCCAAATATGGATTTAAATGTATTCTTATTTTTTGTAAAACGAAATGTTCATTGTCAAATTTTTAATCTAATTCATAGTCGTCCTGATTTGGGTATATATAATAAATGTTATCAGATAAAGCATGAGAAGTGTTATGGAAAAGGATTGAAAATGTTCTTGCAAAAGAATTTTTTTTCATTATATATTTTTATGCTTAAATGTTGGATTAGAATACTTTATTTAATATCGTATAATGTAAATGATGCTGTTATTCTTTTATCTAATTCATATATGGAAATTTATAGAAAAATGTTAGGACTAAAATCTATGAATAGAATATTTGCTGTTCCTAATCCTATGCCTCAGATAGAATCTGAAATTTCCATTGAAAGAAAAAAGAACCAAATTATTTTTGTAGGACATCTTATTGAAATAAAGGCTGTTCATCGACTACTGTTGATTTGGCACTCTATTGAAGATGAATTATTAGATTGGGATTTGGTGATAGTAGGAGATGGACCTCAATACTCTTATTTAAAGAGTTTAGTTGAAACAAGAAATATGAAAAGAGTCTATTTTAAGGGGAAAATAGACTCAATATCTTTGATTGATCAATCAAAGATATTAGCTTTAGTTTCAACATTTGAAGGGTTACCAACTGTTTTTTTAGAGGCAATGGCTTTAGGAGTTATCCCTGTTGGTTATGATACTTTTCCTTCCATTTACGATTTGATTGATGATGGAGAAAGTGGATATATAGTTCCATTTGAGAATAAAGAGGAATATGCAAAAGTGTTATTAAAAATAGCTAAGAATGATAAGTTGCGTCAAAAAATGGCAGAGAATGCAAAAAAGAAATCTGAAAAATTTTCTATAAATGAAATTGGTAGGATTTGGATTGATATATTTAATAGTATGAAGCGTTATGAATCTCCATAATTGTAGAAGAAAAATTGTTGATTTGTTAAATTTGAGAAGAACTTTTTCTAAAGTTTTATTATTGCATGATTATAACAAATCTGCATTTGAATCAATGGAATGTGGTGTGTCTCTTAAGTATGGCGATAGTGATGTTGTTATATCACTTACTACATACTCGAAAAGGATTAATCAGGTGCATATAGTTGTAGAAAGTCTTTTTAGGCAAACGCAACAGGCTAATAGAATTATATTGTGGTTGGCCAAAGAAGAATTTTCAGATGATACAATTCCCTTAATATTGAAAAAACAAATTGATAGGGGCTTAGAAATAAAATATTGTGAAGATATTAAATCATATAAAAAGCTTCTTCCAGTATTAAGTTTAACACCGGATTCTACAATTATAACTGTGGATGATGATTATATTTATCCATTAAACTTTGTAGAGAATCTATTAAAAATTCATTTTCGATATCCTCAGAGTGTTTGTTATTATACAGGAAATCGTATATCTTTTGATTCTAGGGGAACATTAAAGCCTTATGTTAAGTGGAAAGAAGCAAAAGAGTTAGAGTCTATTCCTTCTTTATTAAATTTTTCTTTTGGAGCGGGTGGCGTTTTGTACCCTCCTCATACATTTGGCTCAGAGATTTTTAATATTGAATATGTAAAAAAGAATATCCCTAAAGCGGATGATGTTTGGTTTAAGGCAATGTCTCTTTTGAATAATATTACTTATGTAAGAGTCCCATTACAAGAAAGTTTTGATGATAAATTTGTACTATTAGAAGATGCTCAGGATATTGCATTATATCATGATAATGTGGAAAAAGGAGAAAATGACAATCAACTTTCTAAAGTCTTCGAAGACTATAAGTTGTATGATATTTTAAGAAAGGAGATTAAATAATAAAGTCTTGTTATATGTGTGGTGTAGCTGGTGTAATCAGTAAGAATAACTCTGCAAAAACAGAAGATGTATACAGAATGACTCAGTCTATTCGCCATCGGGGGCCTGATGACGAAGGGTATTGTGTTGTTTCTTTGGATAACACTGTTTCTTGCTTATGGGGTAAAGATACGTTCTTGAATAAGGAATTCTCTTCTATTCCTTATTATCCAATAAGAGATATAAATAGTGTCGCAGGAGAGTTTAAATTGATATTTGGACATCGTCGTTTATCAATTTTAGATTTATCCCCTTTGGGACATATGCCTATGTCTTATAAGAATAATCGTTATTGGATTACTTATAATGGAGAAATTTATAATTACTTAGAAATAAAGCAAGAGTTAGAAACTTTAGGGCATACATTTATTTCAAATACAGATACAGAAGTAATACTGGCATCATACGCAGAATGGGGAGTTGATTGCCTGAACCATTTTGATGGTATGTGGTCTTTTGCTATCTATGATGTTGAAACTGAAAATGTATTTATTGCGCGTGATCGTTTTGGTATCAAGCCTTTTTATTATTGGTATTCTCCAAATGGAAATTTGTATTTTGGTAGTGAAATAAAAGAATTCGTATCACTTGATTCTTGGAATGCAAAACTTAATTCTCAAAGGGCTTGGGATTATTTAGCTTATTCTTTAACCGATCATACCGAGGAGACAATGTTTCAAGGTGTATTTCAATTGCAATGTGGACATTGTGCTTTGTTTAATATAAATCGTATTCCTATAGATAATAAAGGTGAATTAGAAACTACAGAATGGTACAATTTACCATTTACCCCGTTTGAAGGAACTTATGAAGAGGCTGTTAATATTTTCAAGGATCTCTTTATTGACTCTGTTAAGTTGCATTTGAGATCGGATGTTGAAGTGGGCTCTGCTTTATCCGGTGGAGTAGATTCATCTTCTATTGTTTGTGTAATTGATCAATTATTGAAAGAGTGTGGAGGAAGACAAAAAACATTTTCTTCTTGTTCTTTTGATAATAGATATGATGAGAGTGACTGGATGAAGAAGGTCATAAGTTGTACATCGGTAGATCCACATTATGTTTATCCTCAATTAGAGGATTTTTATAGACAGACTGAAAATATAATATGGCATCAAGAGGAACCATATCAATCACAGAGTGCTTTTTTAGGGTACAATGTATTTAAATGTGCTAAGGAAAATGGTATTTCTGTTTTATTGAATGGTCAAGGTGCTGATGAATATTTGGGTGGGTATGGACAATTTACGGGGCCGCGTTATGCCTTCCTAATAAAAAAATTCCATTTTTATACTTTATGGAGTGATTATTGTTCTTTAAAAAAGAATGAGACAATAGATCGCAAGAGGGTTATTCGCCAAACGATTGTAAATCTGTTGCCTGAATCTTATACAGCATCCCTTGAAAAGAAAATGTGGAAAAGTAGGAGTACAGAGCTTTTTGATTTGGAAAAGTTAGGTGCTTCTCATATTCATCATAAAGAAATTATTCCGGTAGGTGATAGAAACATACAGAATATTACTTCTCATGCTTTGTTTAAGTTCACTTTGCCTCGTTTACTTCGTTGGGAAGATCGTAATTCAATGGCTTTTTCGGTTGAAGCGCGTGTCCCTTTCTTAGATTATCGACTGATTGAATTTGTTTATAATCTGCCATCTTCTTTCTTAGATAAGAATGGAGTGACAAAAAGAATATTGAGAGATTCAATGTCTGGGATCATCCCTGATAAAATTAGAGATCGAAAGGATAAAAAGGGGTTTATTACCCCAGAGGAACGATGGATAAAAGAAGATGCAACAAATTTTTTTAGAAATAGGATTAAAGATTCTATAGATTCGTCATTTGGTATAATAAAACCCGAAGCTTTATCTTATTTTGATTCAGTTGTTACTGGGGGAGCATCGTTTGATTATACGTATTGGCGAATTATAATGTTTTCAGAGTGGATGAAAAAATATGGAATAACTAAATAATATAGATATATGCTTGATTGTATTAAAACATTTTGGCGAGAATATGTGAGGATCAAAGAAGACAAAGAGGCTTTTTTCCATAGTTGTTCATCACTGCTCAATTCTAAACACTATCATCGTCTTTATCGTAGCTTGAGTTCTGGGAAGGGCGAAATTTTGTATTATTCTTCAGAAGATGAGAAAATCTATTTAAAAATAGAATCATCGACCGGTCGGTCGATGATTGTCTCGACGGATTCATATTATGATATATTCCTTGAAATATTTGTAAATAAGATATATCTTTTACCACCGCAAATATCAATGAAGAAATTTGTAGTTTTTGATGTGGGAATGAATCGTGGATATGCAAGTTTATATTTTGCAGATATTGAAAATTGTGAACATGTATATGGATTTGAATTACTTTCTTCTACATATAAATGGGCTTGTGATAATATAGAGTTAAATCCATATTTATCATCTAAAATAGATACATTCAATTTCGGTTTATGGAATAAAGATGATGAAGTTTGTATAGAATCTGATGGTATTGATGGTCATACGCAGGTCTCAACAGGTACTAATGACATTGTAAAAAAATCAATTGTTAAAAAAGCGAGTGGAGTATTATCAGGATTGTTCCAATCTTTAGATAATAACCTGCTGAAAATTTTGAAAATTGATGTAGAAGGGGCAGAATATAAAATTTTTGCAGATTTGTATGAGCAAAATATTATAAAGGAACTTGATTTAATCATTGGTGAGTATCATGAAGGGATAGAGAATTTAATGACATATTTACCGGACTTTAGATGTTCGTATAAAGAAGATTCGGTAGAAAAAGGAATTGGCTCTATGGTATTTGTGAATAAGAAATATAGTAATATCTGATATATGAGTATTAAAGCAGTTTTTATGGGTCTTGGCTATATAGGCCTCCCCACTGCAACTGTTGCTGCTGGAAAAGGGTTACAGGTTGTTGGTGTTGATATAAATGAAAAAGTTATAGAAACAATCAATCGAGGTCAGATTCATATAGTAGAACCTGGACTTCAACAGTTAGTCCAGAGTGTCGTAGAAGCAGGAAACTTGCGTGCTTCACTTCTTCCTGAAGAAGCCGATGTTTTCCTGATTGTTGTTCCGACCCCTTTTAAGGGAGGAAACCATGAGCCGGATATTACTTATGTAACTGCAGCAACCCAAGCTGTTATTCCTTATTTAAAAGAAGGAGATCTATATATTATCGAATCGACCTCCCCTGTAGGAACAACAGAAAAAATGATGCAGCTAATTTATGCGGAACGACCGGAATTGAAAAATAAGATTTATATTGCTTATTGTCCGGAGCGTGTATTGCCGGGTAATGTATTGTACGAATTAGAGCATAATGATCGTGTAATCGGGGGGATCAATGAAGAGTCGACAGAAAAAGCTGTCCAATTCTATTCACGATTCGTCAAAGGGAATTTGCATAAAACGAATTCAAGGACGGCTGAGATGTGTAAATTGACAGAGAACTCCTCACGTGATGTCCAGATCGCTTTTGCAAATGAACTATCCTTGATTTGTGATAAGGCTGGTATCAATGTTTGGGAATTAATCGAGTTGGCAAATAAGCATCCGCGAGTTAATATCCTACAGCCTGGTTGTGGTGTCGGGGGGCATTGCATTGCTGTTGACCCTTATTTTATAACAGCTGATTTTCCAGTGGAGTCGCAATTGATTGCCAAATCAAGAGAGATCAACAATTATAAATCATTTTGGTGTGCGGAGAAAATCAAAAATGCAATTCTTGAGTTTGAATTGAAGAACAAACGTAAACCTATTGTTGCAATAATGGGATTGGCATTTAAACCTAATATAGATGATTTACGGGAGAGTCCTGCTAAATACATAGCTCAGAAAGTTATGCAGGCTGAATTGGATGGTTTATTGATTGTTGAACCTAATATATCTGAGCATCCGGTTTTCAAATTGACTAATTATAAGGAGGCTTATGAGAAAGCTGATATTGTAACTTTTTTGGTTGCTCATAATGAGTTTAAAACTTTACCTTGGGCAGATAATAAGGTGATCCTTGATTTTTGCGGAATATTTAAGAAGTAAGAGAATGAAAAAAATAATGCTTGTTTTTGGAACTCGTCCAGAGGCCATAAAGATGGCTCCTTTGATAAAAGAGTTACAAAAATATCCAGATAAATTTGAAACAATAGTTTGTGTTACAGGGCAGCATCGCCAAATGCTTGATCAGGTATTGCAATTGTTTGGAATTGTACCTGATTATGATTTGGATATCATGAAACCCGGGCAAGACTTATATGATATAACATCTCGTATTTTGATAGGGATGCGGGATGTGTTTAAGCTGATTGTTCCAGATGTCTTATTGGTACATGGTGACACAACCACATCCATGTCTGCTGCATTAGCGGCTTTTTATAAACAAATTCCAGTGGGGCATGTAGAGGCTGGATTGAGAACGCATAATATATATAGTCCTTGGCCGGAGGAGATAAACCGTCAGATAACGAGCCGTATTGCAGCTTATAATTTTGCACCGACGAAATTGAGCTATGATAATTTAAAGGAAGAGGAGGTTCGAGAAGAGACGATTACTATAACAGGTAATACGGTAATTGATGCGTTGTATTATGTGATAAACAAGTTAGAGCAAGACATTAGCCTTTCCGATAAGATTAAATCTGAATTGCAAATGCTTGGACTTCCTGAAGAGCTTTTAAATAGTTGGGGGATTTCTCGTCGTTTGGTTTTAGTTACTGGGCATCGTCGGGAGAATTTTGGAGATGGTTTTTTGCATATTTGCCAAGCGATAAAAATATTAGCAGAAAGGTATCCTGAAACGGATTTTGTTTATCCAGTCCATTTGAATCCTAATGTTCAAAAGCCGGTAAATGAATTGTTGAGCCATATCCCTAATGTGTATTTGATCAAACCATTGGAATATTTACCTTTTGTTTATTTGATGAAATGCTCCTATTTTATTTTAACAGATTCGGGAGGAGTGCAAGAGGAAGCACCTGGCCTTGGCAAGCCTGTACTTGTGATGCGGGATACGACAGAACGTCCGGAGGCAGTAGAAGCTGGTACAGTAAAACTTGTGGGAACGGATGTTGATGAAATAGTACAATCTTCTATTTCTCTATTCGAGAATGAATTGTCATATAAAAAAATGTCAGAAGCCAATAATCCGTATGGCGATGGATTAAGTAGTGGTCGGATTGTTGCTGTATTAGAGAAGTTGTTATGAAGGTTGTATTTACAATGGGGGGAATAACACATTATTTATCTCCTTTGTTGGATAATGTAGTTAGAAAAGGGGTTGATGTGGTTATGGTAATCCCTTCTGTGAAAGATAACCAGACAATTGGGAAAGGGGTAAAACTTGTAAATAATGAAGCTTTATATCAAGTCAGGTATAGCGAGATCAAGCAAGGATGGTATGGCAAAACAATTCTGACAGATCTAAAAACGATTCTGAATGAAGAGAAACCTGATATTGTAGTATTGGGGTGGCCTTATTTCCTGCAATATTTTTTTGACCGACAATTACGGTTATTGATAAAAGAGAATAACATCAAGTTAATTATCCGTGAAATACCTTTCCAAGTTCCTCCTTTTGGGCAATTGAGTTATTTCAAGGAGAATCCTGTGTATGACGAAAACATGATTTTGCAAAGCAGGGGGATGTCTTTTTTCATCCGGGCTTTGTGTACAATGTATATTCGTAAATTTGTGTATAAGCACGCTGATGCAACAATAAACTATGCTTCATGCGCATACGATATTTTGCCTTCATATGGAGTGAATAAGGATAAAATATTTGTTACGTATAATACACCTAATACGGAATCATTGATACGATTGAGAGAGAAAGTTTTATCCGCACCACCTCTTCTTGAAAAGAAACAGCGAATCTTGCATATTGGACGTTTGGTGAAATGGAAACGTGTGGATTTGCTGATTGATGCTTATGCTAAAATTTGTCCAAACTACCCTGATTCGGAATTGACCATTATTGGTAATGGGCCGGAGATGGAAAATTTACAATATCGGGCAGAAAATTTAGGATTGACAGGTAGGGTTGTTTTTGTAGGAGCCATTTATGATCCGTTTACTTTGGGACAATATATGCATGAATCTTCTATTTATGTCTTGGCGGGTATGGGAGGGTTATCAATTAATGAGGCTATGTGCTATTCTTTGCCTGTGATTTGTTCTGTTTGTGATGGAACGGAAAAAGATTTAATTCAAGATGGAGTGAATGGGTATTATTTTGAAAGTGGAAATGCGGATAGTTTAGCAAAGAGTATAGAACATTTATTGCGTAATCCTCAAATGATGAAAGCATTTGGAGATGTGTCATTAAAAAAAATCCAAGAAGAGATCAATCTTGATACAGTCAGCTCAAGATTTGTTGAGGCTTTCAAAAAAACATTATTTTCTTAAAAAATAAGATGGATATTAGTTTATTACTTTCAAAAGTTTATAGTGCTGTTTTAAAAAGGACTTATAAAAAACAAAAGACATATCAGAATTGGTTAAATAAGGGGTATATAAATACACCATTGGTCTCATTTATAATACAATCTCACAATAAAAGTATACAAGTCTTACATATCGTTGCTAAACTACGTACTGTCCCAAATGCAGAAATTATTGTTATAGATGATGGATCAAAGCTAATTCATTTACGACGTTTATCTCATTCTTTGAATAGAGGAAATGAATTTATACTTCGTTCGAATGACCTGTATGAAAATGTGATGTATAATAAAGCTTTGAAGTTTGCAAATGGAAAATATTGTGTATTGATGCAGGATGATGATGACTTCGATACATTAAGATGGGTTGATGATGCAATCAATCTGTTTCAAAAGTTTCCGAACATGGTAATTTTAGGTGGATGCGGTGGATACACAATTGATTTTGACGATAAAGAAAGAATAGCAAATGTTCATCTGGATGAACAATGTACAAATTTAAAATTTGTACATTGTGTAGATCGTGCTCCTATGTGGATAAACAAAAATTTGTTTATGGAGAAATTGCATCACATAGATTATTCTTTTGCTCCGTTTATGGGGGATGATCAAGAATTGTGTTTAAGATCATGGTTGAATGGATTGTTGGTGGGATGGTATAACTGCCCTTTTAAATCGTTAAGTGCAGGAGGTATGAGAATCTGGAATGGTTCTTTTGCGAATGAACAGTCTTTGAAAAATGCAAAAAAAATATATCAAATGTATGCTTTGAAAAAAAATCAAATTTACGATTTGGTTAGTGATGCGAATAAATGAATTTATGGAAATAGGACTGAAAGTATAAGATTTAATTTGCTTAGATCCTCATGTCTGTTAGTTAATCGGATTATTCATTTGTTTTTGATGGAGTGATAGATAAAAAAATAGCTAAATACAAGGGGTTATAGAAAGAGTGGGGGCACACAAGAAGGATATTGGAATGTAGAGTTTGAGAAATGAAAATCGTCATCATAAACACATCCGAACGTACCGGAGGCGCAGCCGTGGCTGCCGGGCGTTTAGGTAAGGCATTAGAACAAGCCGGGATACAGGTTGACAAACTTGTCAGGAAAGATACTTGGTTGAACCGTTTCCGATTTTATTGGGAGCGGTTGATTATTTTTTTATGCAATCATTTAAACCGTAAGAATTTGTTTGCGGTTTCCATCGCCAATACCGGAATGGATTTGTCTGGGCATCCTTCGGTAAAAGAAGCCGATATTATCCATCTTCATTGGATTAATCAGGGTTTTCTTTCTGTATCCAACTTGGGAAAACTGATAAATTCTGGTAAACCAATCGTTTGGACACTTCATGACCTTTGGCCTGCAACAGCTATATGTCATTATCCTGATAAGTGTAAAAAATATCAATCAAAATGTAGTCAGTGTCCATTACAAGTTACCAATTCTCTTTTTGATTTAGCAAACTGGACATATAATAGGAAAAAGCAGATAGGGCTGAACAAGATTCATTTTATCGGTTGTAGCAAATGGATTACGGAGATGGCTAAAAAAAGTTCATTATTGGAGGGGGCTTCGTTTACATCGATACCCAATCCGATAGATACTTATGTGTTTAAACCGTTAGTAAAGAAGGATTCGAGAAAACGATTTCAGTTGCCTAAGGACAAGTTTTTATTATTATTTGCAGCAGCCAAGTTGTCGGACAGAAGGAAAGGTGCTGCTTATCTAATAGAGGCCTGTTCTATTTTAAAACAATATTATACGGATAAAATAGAAATCGTTTTAATGGGGAACGGCTCAGAAGAATTGTGTCAGGCGTTACCTTTTAAGGTCAATTCTTTGGGATATATTTCAGATACATCGACAATGGTTGCAGCTTATTCTTGTGCAGACTTATTTGTTATCCCTTCATTGGAAGATAACCTCCCCAACACAATCATGGAGTCGATGGCGTGTGGAACTCCTTGTGTCGGGTTTGAAATTGGTGGTATTCCGGAGATGATCGACCATCGTGTGAATGGGTATGTCGCCAACTATAAGGATGCCGGTGACCTTGCTAATGGTATCCAATGGGTTTTGGAGCATGAAGATCGGCTGGCTCTTTCGGATGCCTGTGTGAAGAAAGTACAGGAGAATTATACGGAGGAAGTGGTTGCAAAGCAATATACGGCACTATACGAAAAGCTGCTGAAAGGGGAATAAGGTTGTATAAGGTAGGCATGATGTGATCACTATTTTTGATTTTTAAACAGGAGGGATAAGATGTTTTCTGTCTGGAGAAAGCATTTTTGATAATGATTCTTTACTTGAATTTATAAAAAGTAATTAGCATGAAGAATTTCAAGAATAAGACAGCTTGTATCCGTTCGGATATGAACAGGATAAAGGATGTGAGTACCGTTGCTAACGGTATCCATAACACATAAGAAATCAACGAAAACAATCAAGAGCCGTGGCCTTCAGGACACGGCTCTTGATCATTTTACCTCACCCCATCAGCCACCTGCAGACGCATCCCACTCCCCCGCAGGCGATCAGTGTGTAGCCTGAGATTCCCAGCCAGTCGGCTGAGGGTGGCTGGTGGTCGGGGGAAGAGGGGGAGGGGCGTCGGGATTCTTGGGAATGTGGGGAGGGGGTTGGTTGTTCTTCAGGAGGGAGAGAATCCCGCCGATGCAGGCCAGGGTCACTTCCGTTTCCCCCTTCCAGAGGGAGAGGAGGGACAGGAGGACGAGGCTGGGGAGGAGGACAAGGACGGTCGCTGGGAGACGGTTTACGCTTACGGGGGAAGATGATCTGGGCGAGCGTGAGGAAGAAGCTGAGTACTGTTTCAAGGACTTTCATGATTTATAGTTTATGAATTATGATTTGTGAAATTTTCTCGATCTGTCGGCAGAGCTTTATCAGCAAGATGCGGTAGGCTTCGCGGTTGTCGCCGTTGACTTCGCTGATGTAACGGCTGTATGAGATGGAACGGGCGAAAGCCTGCGGGTTGTTGCTGACGTCGGCCGCCGGGGTGTAGGCATGGCGGATCAGGCGGGCGTAGTCCATGAAGGAATCCTGCGGAGTGTCGTAGACACGGAAACGGAGGGAGTGGACGCCCAATTCGATACCTTCGCCTTTCCACCAGACGTTTTTCTTGCCGTAGGCGGTGATACCGAAAAAGTTGTGGTGCTCGCGTGCGAGGTCGCTCTGTCCCCAACCCGATTCGATGACCGCCTGTGCCAGGATCACTACCGGATTGATCCGGAAACTTTCTCCCGCCTTGCGGGCAAGAGGGAGATATGACGATATAAAATCAACCTGTTCTGCTTTCATTTTCTTGTTGTTTTTGGACACTGTTTTGATTTTTTACAAACAGCCCCTTTTAATTATATTCTTGTTGTTTTCGCCTGATGATTTGAACGTCTTTTCGGTCATATCCGCCCCCTCTTGCCTTCGTCAGATAGTTCGCTTATCCTCCTCGTCAGAGTGACGGATCTGCCTCAAAAAGACTTCTCAAATCATCAGGCGGAAAAATCAAAACAGTTTCTTAGTCTGTTTGAATTTAGCTTCCGGCCTACAGTTCACCCGGTTTCTCCTCCCCGCCTCCGGAAGACGGTTTGTCACCGGCCGGGACCAGGTCGAGATGTTCGAATGTGACATTCTTTTTCACCTGCGTCAGCATGGTCCCCGGCGAGAAGACGATACGCGCCTTGTTGAAGAAAGACGTGTTGAAGTCTGCTTCGTTCTCCACCCCTTTGCTGCCTGCGACCATCCGGAAGTTACCCAGGCGGCCCAGCTGGATCACATCCCCTTCTTCCAACCGTTCCTCCATGACGGACAGGATGCCGTCGATGACCAGTTTCACATCCCCCACGAAGGCGGAGCTGCGCACTGCCACCATGTTGCAGAACTTTTCGAATTTCAACTTTTTCAAGGAACGGACCTGTGCATAGTACAGCTTCGAGCCCTCGGCTGCGTCTTTGCGCATATCCGGTCTTCTTACCAAGCGATAGTTTAATGACATAAGCGTGATTAGTTTTTAAATGAATACTTTTACGGAATCTGTTTTTTCATTATCGATAACAAGACAAAGGTAAGGTCCCGGTACAGGCAGAAATACAGATAGGGGAACATCGGCGAAGATCGATGCGGAAACAGGTAGAAAGAAGTAGGATATAAATGTGATTATCTATTGAATATTGATTTTTATTCCGTATCTTTATAGGACAATGAAACGATGGGAATTATGATCGTAAACGAATTCGAAATCAGAAGTTACGGGTGGCAGGAATTGGCGGTCCTTTACGGGCCGGATTTGATGCCGGAATCGGCCGGGAAACGGTTGTCCAAATGGGTGGGGGCAGACCCGGTGTTAGAGACGGAGCTGCAGGGCTACGGTTGGCGGAAAGGGAAGAAGACGTTGACACCCCGACAGGTGAAGACAATCGTGCAGTTTTTGGGTGAGCCTTGAAACAAGGGACTTCTGTGTACGAAACAAGGGACTTTGACGTGTAAGACCAGGGAACTTGGGAGACAAAAGACCGGACTTCCGGATGCGGAAGAGGGTACTTTTTCCCATCGATAGGGAGAGGATAAAGGCCGGCCGGCATTGCAGGCAATAAATAGATAAGCATATGAGCAAGTTAAAAAAAAGCGGAAAGGTGACTATTGCCGCTCGTACAAGAAAATCAGAAAAGAGGTACGGGACGCGTCCGATCCGTTGTACGAAATGATCGTTTATGCACTCTTCCTTACGGAGGAGGCCAAGGGGAAGCAGGAGAGGATGTGCGCCGTGGCGCAGAATTTCTTCCAGGAATTCGGGGATGACCTGCATCGTCTGATTTTCGGGATAGAAGAGAAAGCGTATAAGGACCGCATCCCGGTGTCGAAGCCGGAATTTCTGATCGGGATTTTTAAGACGCTGTGGTTGATGGAGGTATTCGGGGACGTACGGCCCCGGTATCTGATCGGTTTTATGTCGGAGACGTTCGATCTGGGTCTGGCGGAGTCTTCCATACGGACCATCTGGTATGACAAATGTGGGATGTATGACCAATTGAGGCCTGTTTTGCAGGATTTTTTTCGGAATTTGTATAGGAAATAACGTGTAAACCCGCTTGCAATGCGCCGCGCCGGCTTTTTTATCCGGCATTTTTGGGTATTACAAAATGCCCCTTTCCTGTCGTACCTTTGCCCATGCCGATTGAAAAGGGCGCAAATTAATGAGCTTATATATATATATATTAATATATTTATTCTAAGATGTAGGATTGAACCGAAACTGACGGAAAACCTCTACAAGTAGCTGAAAATAAATTGTTTATATTGTGCTATTGACTGCACCGTTTTTATTTGGGGTAAAAATGTTTAATTTTAAATCCGTTCATTATGAAAAAGGATATGACGTTTTCGGCCGATTTTGCAAGATGCGGCTATACGAAAGTTTCCCGGCAGGCCATGCAGATTGCTTTTACGCCGGGAGACAAGTGTGAAAAAGAGGCAAAGGTGCTCCTGTGCATATTGGGTTTTGCCTATTTCAAAAAAGGAGAAGTCTCCTTTCATTTCAAAGACTATGCTTGTGAACGAGGCGAGTGGATCACCTCTTATTCGGAACTGGCACGGCGTACGGGGTTGATACGCAGGACGGCAGTCACGGCTGTCGGACATCTTGTCGAGGCAGGATGGCTGACGGTCACGGCGGTGGGCAGGATGACGAAGTTCACCTTGACCTTCTATGACGCGCCTCCCCAGCCCGACGGCCACGGCTCTCCGCAGGGGGGCGGCGACGACGGTTTGTCGCTTGCGGCAGCCCTCTACATGTACCAGAACGGGACGGTCTATAACACCGGGGAGACTGTCTGATGGGGTTGAATGCCGTACAATCGTATCCGGCGGAGCGGGTCTTGGTGGCCGCTCTGTTGGGACGTCCCGCCTCTTTCCACGAATTGGGCGGACGGGTGACGGAAGAGATGTTTACCGAACCGGGGCTGCGCCTGGTGTTCCGTGCCTTTGCCGAGCTGGCCTCGCGCGGCGAACGGATCGACATGGCGACGGTCGAGGCGGAGATGTTCCGGCTCGATCACCGGCTTTATGGCGAGCTGAACGGAGTCTCTTTCCTAAGCGCCATGTTGCAGGCGGTGCGCAACGACAGCCACATCCACGAATATGTGCGTCTGGTACAGCGCGAATGGATGTTGCGCGGCTGTGTGGCGAGCCTGAACAAACGCGGTCTGGAGGCGCAGCAGCCGGATGTCGACGTGATGAAACTCCTCGCCGGTGTCACGGACGACATGGACGGCTTGCGTGAACATGCCTCCGGAGGCGTGGATGTCCGGATGGCGGCCGAGGTGGCACGCGAAGTCCTGGCGCGTTCGTTCCGTAACCAGGAGGCACGCGAAAAAGGGGAACATATACAGGTGCGTACCGGGTTCGACGAACTGGACGACTTGACGGGCGGCCTTTACCGGGGCGAACTGGCGGTGCTCTCCGGGCGGCCTTCGATGGGAAAGACGGCGGTGGCTTTGCACATGGCGCTTCAGGCGGCGCGTGCGGGGCGGAATACGCTTTATTTCAGCATCGAGATGAGCGAGGAGGAGGTGACGGAACGTATCCTTTCGATGCTGAGCGGCGTGGAGGCCGGCAAGATCCGTTTCAAGGGGACGAACCGCGAGGAGCGTGCGTTGTTGGAGAAAGCGGCGGCTGAGCTGGCGGGGTTGCCGTTGAGGATCGTCTATTGCGGTTCGCTCGCCATCGACGAGATCCGTGCCGTGCTGATGACGCGCAAGGCTCGCCGGGAGCTGGACATCTTCTTCATCGACTATCTGAACCTGATCCATATCCCTTACACACGGGGCAGCCGCAACGAGACGACCGATCTGGCCCTGGGTGATGTGGTACGGAAGGTGAAGCTGATGGCGGTCGAGCTGGATGTGCCTGCCGTTCTGTTGGCGCAGATGAACCGCGACAGCGACCGGCGCCTGGCTCCTTATCTGCCGATCTTGAGCGACCTGCGTAACTCCGGCGCGATCGAGCAGGTGGCGGATCAGGTGATCTTCGTCTACCGGGCCGAGAAATACGGCATCTTGTACGACAAGGATACGAAAGAGGACCTGCGGGGCGTGGGCTATCTTCTGGTCGCCAAGAACCGTAACGGGGCGACCGGACGGGCGCGTTTCCGCTACAACGTTTCGATGACACGGTTCCTGTCTTATGAAAACCGGTTGTTATGAGAGGCGATTCGTTGAAAGAGAGAATCCTTCGGGTGGCCACGATCGAGGAAGTGGTGGCTGCCTATGTGCCGTTGCAGCGCAGCGGTGCGGGATATGTCGGCTTGTGTCCTTTCCATGCAGACAAGCATCCTTCGTTGCACGTCCATCCGGGAAAACAGTTTTTCAAATGTTTCGCTTGCGGCGAAGGCGGAGACTTGTTCGCTTTCGTGCAGAAGATCGAGGGATGTTCGTTTACGGAAGCGATGGGAAAACTGGCGAAACGGTATTCGATTGACAGTAGGGAGTGGACAGTAGACAATTATGAAGGGAAGAAGAAAAGGACGGACGGAAAGAGGACAGCCGGTTCCTCGGACAAAACGGCAAATGAAAACAGTGACGACCAATTGTCTGTTGTCAATTCTCAATTGTCCATTCGGACGATTGGCGCCGCCAATCGTCTGTTCGCCTCCCTGTTGCAGCCTTACGTGCCGGAAGACGAGGCTTTGAGGGAGACGTACCGCCTTTTCGGGGTGGGGATCGCTCCTCCGGAAGTGCCGGCGGATTACCGGAAGATGCGGTCGCGGCTGATCTTCCCGATCCGGGACGAGAAGGGAGGGCTGGTGGCGTTTGCGGCCCGCAGGCGGACGGATGGGGAGGAGGGAGCCAAGTATGTCAACTCGCCGGCCAGTCCGGTCTATAGCAAGAGCCGGGTGCTTTATGCGCTGGACCTGGCGGGGGAGGCGATACGGGAGAGGCGGTTCGTCTTCGTCACCGAAGGCTACAAGGACGCCCTGGCGATGCATGCCGCCGGATTTACGAATACGGTGGCGCTCTGCGGGGTGGCTTTCACTGCCGGGCATCTCCGGTTGCTGGCGGGATATACGCAGCGGATCGTCCTGCTGCTGGATGCCGACGGGGCGGGAGAGGCGTCGATGGAAAAGATCGTGGCGATGCTCTCGTGCGGGACAGACCCGGAAGGGGAGCGGTTGGAGCCGGCCTGTTTGTTCGAAGTAAGCCGGATGCAGCTTCCTTACGGAGAGGACCCGGACAGCCTGCTGCATGGATCGGGCTTCGTCTCTTTCCGCCGTCAGATCACCGCTTCCCTCCATCTGGCCTTGCTGGAAACCTACGAACACCACCTGCTTCGGCAGATTGCAAAGACCGTGAGCGATTTATCTCTCTGTCTTTCATGTGAAGACCGAATATCTTTGTTATCTTTGCTCGCAAAACAGAAATCCCGCCTCTCACGTGTGACGATGCGGCTGGGGAGGAATGTGGTGGTGTAAACAACCGGTCACCGATGAATTTGCCGGAGTCATTCGCGGGAGACGGATTGTTAAGTTAAATGGAACATAGTCATAATTATATGCAGTTACAACCTACATTTTCAATCATAACGATTACCTATAATGCCGTGCGCCTGGTGGAGCAGACGTTGTTGAACGTGTTGAGCCAGTCCTATCCGAACATCGAATATATCGTGATAGACGGCGGTTCGACAGACGGAACGGTGGATATCATCAGACGGTATGAATCGGGGCTGGCCTATTGGGTGAGCGAGCCGGACAAGGGGATATACGATGCCATGAACAAGGGGCTTCAAAAGGCGACGGGAGATTATGTCTGGTTCATCAACGCCGGCGATACTCTCTGTTCGTCCGATACGGTCCAGTCGGTCGTTTCCAGGTTGCAGAAGAGGAAGGCTTTGCCGGATATCATCTATGGGGAAACGAATATCGTGGACGAGGAAAGGCGGTCGCTGGGACTGCGCCGCCTCAGGGCGCCGCGGAAGCTCTCGTGGAAGAGTTTCCGGATGGGGATGTTGGTTTGCCACCAGTCGTTCATACCAAAACGTGCGATTGCCCCGTCATATGATTTGCAATATCGCTATTCGGCCGATTTCGACTGGTGTATCCGTTGCATGAAGCAGGCCCGTTCATTCTGTAACACGCACCTTACCCTGTCCGACTTCCTGGACGGCGGGACGAGCACGACGCAAAGAAAAGCATCCTTGCGGGAGAGATATGCGATTATGTGCAAATATTATGGTACTTTTGTTACGGTTTTGCTCCACGGCTGGTTCGCCATCCGTTTTTATACGGCGAAGTGCCTGAAGGGGCGGGTGTAAAGAATATGAATTTTAATGAGACATATATGAAGGATTTGCTGAAGCAATGGGGGAAACATGTTGTTGCCCTGATTTTGTTTTTGGGACTGGTGATGACCTATTTTTCACCGGCGGTGTTTGATGGGAAAGTAATCATGCAGGGCGATAATATCAAGGCGACCGGAATGGGGTCAAGCCAGATGGATCAATACGCCGAGACGGCACAGCCGGGTGAGTTCAGTGTCTGGTCGGATGCGATGTTCGGAGGGATGCCGTATGTGACAGGATATGGGCAGGCCGCACCGAGTATGCCTTCTTATTCGATTGTGGATGGTTGGTTGAAAAAGGTGGGGTATGGTGATGCTGCGATGGTTTTTACCGGGTTAGTGTGTTTCTACCTGCTGATGTGCGTCATGGGAGTAAACTGGTGGCTCGCGATTGCCGGGGCATTCGCTTTTGCATTCGCATCCTATAATATCATTATTATCGAGGCGGGGCATATCGTGAAAGCCTATGTGATCGGTTATATGCCGGTGACGTTGGCCGGTATGGCTTTGCTTTTCAGGCGCTCCTATCTGTGGGGAGCCGTCTTGTTCCTGTTGGGGGTAGCCTTATCCTTGGCGAACGGGCATATCCAGATCACCTATTATCTGGTCCTGCTTTGTCTGCTGATCTATATAGGATATGCAGTCAGAAAGATCAAGGAGAAAGCCTATGGCGAATGGTTGAAGACCTCCCTGATTATGGCCGCTTGCGTCGTATTGGCCGTATTGCCTAACGCGCAGGGGATGTATTCCAATTGGGATCTGGGGCAGCACTCCATCCGTGGCGCTTCGGAGCTGACGCCGAAACCGGATGCTTCGGGAAAAGTGGAGAAGGCTTCCACCGGTTTGGATAAGGATTATGCTTTTCAATGGAGTTACGGCTGGAAAGAGTTGATGACCGTTCTTGTGCCGAATGTATATGGCGGTGGTTCGGGAGGAACGTTGGACAGCTCTTCCGAGTTATACAAGGAGTTGAAGAAAAACGGGGCCCAGGTGGGGAAAGAAGTACAGACCTATACCTATTGGGGAGATAAGATATTCACTTCCGGGCCGGTCTATTTCGGGGCGTTGGTCTGCTTCCTGTTCGTCCTGGGGATGTTCGTGATCCGGAACCCTATGAAATGGTGGCTGTTGGCTGGATCGGTGTTCCTGACATTCCTTGCGTTGGGACGTAATTTCGATTCTTTCAACGACCTGATGTTCCATTATCTGCCTTTGTACAATAAGTTCCGTACAGTCGAGATGGCGTTGGTGATACCGGGATTGGTATTTCCGATCGTCGCTATTTGGGGGTTGCGGGAAATCTTGACCGAAAAAGTGGAGGAGGCTCGTTTGAAAAAAGGATTCCTTTGGGCTTTGGGGCTGACTGGAGGACTTTGTGTGATCCTTTGGCTGATGCCTTCCTTGTTGTTGGATTTCCGGTCTGCATACGATGCGCAGTTCCAGAACCAGGTTCCGGAGTGGTATTACACGGCCTTGTTGATGGACCGTGCTTCGCTGGCTTCGGCCGATGCGTTGCGTTCTTTGGTCTTCATCCTGTTGGGAGCCGGGTTGCTTGTCTGGTTCTGGAAGGCGAAGAACAAGAAGACTGCGGCGACTTTCGTAAGTGCAGGGGTGGCAGTCCTTATTTTGATTGATCTTTGGACGGTGGATCGTCGTTATCTGAATGACAGTAATTTCGTCAGGCAGCAGCCGGCGGAGATGTATAAGGAAACGGTTGCCGACAAGGCGATTCTGCAGGATACGGGTTCGATTTTCCGTGTGTTGAACATCAATAACCCGTGGCAGGAAACGAATACTTCCTATTTCCATCATTCTATCGGAGGGTATCATGCCGTCAAGCTACGCCGTTACCAGGAGCTGATCGACCATCGGCTGGACGGTGAGTTGCGTGGGATTATCAGTGCTTTGCAGAAGGCACAGACGGCTGAAGACGTGATGTCTGCGTTGGCTGCTTGTCCTTCCTTGAATATGTTGAATACCCGCTATGTCATCTATAACCCTGAACAGCAACCGTTGAAGAATCCGTATGCATTTGGGAATGCCTGGTTTGTGGACAAGCTGGATATGGTGGACAATGCGGATGCCGAGATAGAAGCCTTGAATACGATCGATCCGCTGAGAACCGCTGTGGTTGATAAGCGTTTCCAAGAAGATTTGGAAGGATTTGTGCCGCAGAAAGATTCAACCGCAACGATCGTGTTGGAAGAATACCGTCCGAACCGTCTGACCTATAAGAGTAAAGCGGATAAGGAACAATTGGCAGTCTTCTCCGAAGTATATTACCAGCCGGGTTGGAAGGCTACGGTCGATGGCAAGGAAGTGCCTCATTTCCGTGCGGACTGGATATTGCGTGGCATGCGTGTTCCGGCAGGCGAACATACGATCGTATTCGAGTTCCGTCCGTCCGGTTATGTGACGGCTGCATACGTTTCTTCCTACAGTTCGTTCCTGATCTTGTTATTGCTGATCGCTGCGATCGGTTGGTCGGGATGGAAATATTGGAAAAAGAGTAAAAATTGATATTGTTCAAAAGCATCACTTTTGACGACCGTCTTTATCCCGATGAAGTCAATGTTCGTATGGGATGAAGACGGTTGTCATGACAATGGCCTTGGGAGTCTTTTTATTTGTAGAACGTTTTCTGGAATGCTGAAAACTCCTCTTTCTTCAGAACCAATCTGTTCCAGGCAGCATCTAAAAATCCACAACCGTATCCTGACAGTTGGATAAAGGAGGCGATAATCGACAGGAAGCCGATTTTGATGCTTTTATTCTGAATCGAAGAATCCGCAAAGATAAGCAAACAGAAAAGTCCGAGCGGCAATAAACTCCAAGTGCAGAAGAGGCTTCCGACCAGGAAAAAGAGTACTCCTAATGTAAAGGCCGCCGGCAATAGATGTACCAGTTTAAGCGAGTCCGGATATTTCTTGTACAAATTGATACGGGCGATGCCGGAATTATAAACCTGGCGGAAGAACTTGTGCCAATCCGTACGTCTCTTGTGATATACCCAGGCCGAGGGAAACAGGCATACTTTGTTGCCGTTCTTGAATAGGCGGATACTGAAATCGATATCTTCCCCGAAGCGCATGGGGGAGAAGCCGCCTAACGCTTCGTAGGTGCTTTTCCGGATTCCCATGTTGAAGCTACGGGGGTAGAACTTATCCATCTTCTTTTTGCCGCCACGAATGCCGCCTGTCGTAAAGAAGGAGGTCATGGAGTAGTTGATGGCTTTCTGCACGTCCGTAAAGCTGTCAGAGGCCTTGTCCGGCCCTCCGAAAGCGTCCGCCCCGGTTTCCTTCAGTTCCTTGTTTACCGATTTGATGTAGTCGGGAGGCAGGATGCAATCTGAATCGAGAACGATCAGGTAATCGCCTTTGCTCTGCTTCGCCCCGTAGTTACGGGCATTGCCCGGACCGCCATTAGGAATATAGGAATAGGAAACATCCAACTTATCTTTGAAAGCTTCGACTACATGCTGGCAAGTCTCCTTCGAGCCGTCTTCGACGATGACGACTTCGAAGTTTGTTTCACTCTGCCGTGTAAGGCTGTCCAATAACTCCTCTACCTCGTTGGGACGGTTGTAGACAGGGATGATAAGGGATAAATGGGATGTTGCCATATTTATGAATTCTTTAAGATGTAATATCCGCAGGTTGTATAGAAGTTACGGATATACGGGATATTCAGGAATCTCCATAGTTTTCGAGGATGGAGATTGAATTTCGTTTCGTAATTAGGGTTGATGAAATAGAGGACTTCTTCGGCTATCCGGTATTTTTCTTTGTGCACGATCGAGAGAAAACGTTCCAATGAAATGCCGGTATCCTTGATTTCCAAAAGTCCTCCGGGATTGACATTCCCCCATTCCAGCACTTTTTTATATGCGGGGCGAGGCAATAGGTGGAACCAGGGCAAATGGCTTAGGAGCTTGTTGTTGCAAATCTGCTGGTGACCTCCGAACGGATTCTGCCAGGGAGGGAAAGCCACAAAAATAACGCCGTGGGGACTTAAGAACCTCTTTATAAAAGGCAAGAATAATTCTTGGTTGGGGATGTGTTCTATCACATCTCGGATGATGATAATGTCGAACTTGTTGTGCAGTTCGGTTACTTTGTAGATATCCTCGCAGATCAATGTCAAGTTTCTGTTGTTGGGATGTACGCTGTAGATTTCTTTTGCGATTGCAATCTGGCCTCCGTTGATGTCTATGCCGGTCACTTTGCAACCGAGATCCAGAAAGGGTTTTATGTTTCCCCCTTCTCCACAACCTATTTCAAGAATGTGGGAATCTGCCGTAATCGGTTTATGCTTTTCAATGAAAGGTATTACATATTTTTGTGTCGTAATACTTTGTTCGTTGAAATATAGTTGTCTGTCAGCGTGTCTTTTTTGCATATCTACAAAATAAAAATGAGGGTGTGCCGAAAGCCATCATACTTTTGGGCACACCCTCAGATATATTAATATCTGTAATGTTCGGCCTTATAAGGTCCTTCGACCGGTACGCCGATGTAATCGGCTTGCTTCTGAGTCAGTTTGGACAGTTTGACGCCGATGCGCTCCAGGTGGAGGCGGGCAACTTCTTCGTCCAGACGTTTCGGCAGGCGGTAGACACCTACCTCGTAAGGCATTGTCCATAAATCCATCTGGGCCAAGACCTGGTTGGTGAAGGAGTTGCTCATTACGAAAGAGGGGTGGCCTGTCGCGCAACCCAAGTTCACCAAGCGGCCTTCTGCCAGCAGGAAGATAGAGTTGCCTGTCGGGAATGTGTACTTGTCAACCTGCGGTTTGATGTTGGTGTGCTGGATGTTCGGATAGTTCACCAGCTTGTCGACCTGGATTTCGTTGTCGAAATGGCCGATGTTGCAAACGATGGCCTGGTCTTTCATCTGTGCCATGTGTTCGATGGTGATGATGTCGCAGTTACCGGTGGTCGTGACAAAAACGTTGCCTTCCTTGACGGCTTCTTCCATCGTTGTCACTTCGAAGCCTTCCATAGCGGCTTGCAGGGCGCAGATCGGGTCGATCTCCGTGATCAGGACACGGGCTCCGTAAGAGCGCATGGAGTGGGCACAGCCTTTCCCTACGTCGCCATATCCGGCAACCACCACGACTTTACCGGCGATCATCACGTCGGTAGCGCGCTTGATGCCGTCGGCCAGTGATTCGCGGCAACCGTACAGGTTGTCGAATTTCGATTTCGTAACGGAGTCGTTGACGTTGATGGCCGGAACCAGCAGTTCGCCTTTTTCCATCATTTGGTACAGGCGGTGTACGCCGGTAGTCGTTTCTTCGGAGACACCTTTCATTTCGGCGATCGTGCGGTGCCAACGGGTATTGTCTTCAGCCAGGATACGGTTTAAGGTATCCAGTATGACCTGTTCTTCGTGATTGCCACCTTTGCGGTTGATCGTTTCGGCATCGTTCTCTGCACGGTAACCCATATGAACCAGCAGGGATGCGTCGCCACCATCATCCACAATCATGTGCGGACCTTTGCCGTCGGGGAAACGGAGCGCCATGTCGGTACACCACCAGTATTCTTCCAGTGTTTCACCCTTCCAGGCGAAAACGGGAACACCATCGGCTGCGATGGCTGCGGCGGCGTGGTCCTGTGTAGAGAAGATGTTGCAGCTTGCCCAGCGAACATCTGCTCCCAACGCAACTAATGTTTCGATTAACACTGCGGTCTGAATCGTCATGTGCAGTGAGCCGGTGATACGAGCTCCTTTCAGAGGTTTCTGATCGGCGTACTTCTTGCGAAGTGCCATAAGTCCCGGCATTTCGTGTTCGGCGATCTCGATTTCTTTACGACCGAATTCAGCCAAACTCATATCTGCCACTTTATAAGGCAGATTAGTTGGAAATAATTGTGACATAAATTGATACTAAAATGTTAATGTTGCAAAGGTACGAAAAAAAATCATACCGGAGTGATTCCTCGGTCGGCCAATAATTTCAAGCCCAAGTCTTTCAGTTTGAACTTCTGGATCTTTCCGCTACCGGTCAGGGGGAAGGTGTCGACGAAGAATATATACTTCGGGATCTTATGCCGGGCGATCTTCCCGCGGCAGAAGTCCTTGACGATATCTTCCGTCATGGTGACGCCTTCGTGCAGGATGATAAAGGCTCCCACTTCCTCTCCGTATTTCTTGGATGGGACGGCAGCGACCTGTACATCTTTCACGCCTTCCAGGTGATAAAGGAATTCTTCCAGTTCACGAGGATAGATATTCTCTCCTCCCCGGATAATCATGTCCTTGATGCGTCCGGTGATGCGGTAGTTGCCATGTTCGTCTTTCACGCCCAGGTCGCCACTGTGCAGGAAGCCGTCTTTGTCGATGACCTCGGCCGTGGCTGCCGGGTTGTTGTAATAGCCTTTCATGGTGTTGTACCCCCGGTTGCACATTTCACCTTGTACGCCTACCGGACATTCTTCGCCCGTTTCCGGATCGATCACGCGGACTTCGGTAAATTCGTAGTCACGGCCCACCGTATTGTAGCGGACTTCCGCCGGATCGTCGATGCGCGAATGTGTCATGCCGGGCGATGCTTCCGTCAACCCGTATACGCTGGTCACGCGCATGAACATTTTTTCTTCCACCTGCTTCATCAACTCCACAGGGCAAAGGGAGCCTGCCATGATGCCGGTGCGGAGGGAGGTCAGGTCGAACATGCTGAACATCGGGTGATTGAGCTCGGCTATGAACATGGTCGGCACGCCGTAAAGGGCCGTGCACCGTTCCTTGTGGATGGAGGCGAGTACGACCAGCGGATCGAATTTTTCGACCATGACTTGTGTGCATCCATGCGTCAAGACGTTCATGGAGGCGAGCACGACACCGAAGCAGTGGAACAGAGGGACGCAGCAGCATAGTTTGTCGTCTGCCGTGAATTTCATGTGTTCTCCTGTCAACAGCCCGTTGTTGGCAATGTTATAGTGCGTCAGCATGACCCCTTTGGGGAAGCCGGTCGTGCCGGATGTATATTGCATGTTCACGACGTCGTGCGGGGTCACCAGCTTTTTGGCTTCCAACAGTGTCTCGTCACTGACGTTTTCGCCTAAAAGCAGCAGTTCGGGAGTGTTGTACATTCCTCTGTATTTCTCCTGCCCGATGTAAACTACATTCTTCAGAACCGGGAAACGTTTGCTTTTCAGGTAGCCACGTTGTGATTCCTTCAGTTCGGGCAACGTGGTATATACCATGTCGACATAACTTCCGTCGAACACGCCGTCGGTAATGCATAATGTATGGATATCCGCGTTTTCGACCAGGAATTCCAGTTCGCTCTGCTTGTAGTTGGTATTGACGGTAACGGCCACTGCTCCGATCTTGGCGGCAGCATACAGGAATGTAAGCCAGTCGGGGACATTGGTCGCCCAGATGCCGACATGCGTGCCATGTTTGATCCCGATCGAAAGCATGCCTTTCGCCATCCGGTCTACACGTTCGTTGAATTCCTTCCAGGTGAAACGGAGGTCGCGGTCGGAATATACCAGATATTCCTTGTCGGGGGTCGTCTCGGCCCAATGTTCCATCCACTGGCCGAGCGTCCTGTCTTGTAATTGTATTTCCATAGAGACGGCAGATTAATAGGGGGTGTAGATGACTCCGAGGATTTTCGCCGTATTGTCGGCGGCGGCATGTACGTGGTGGGCGACGATGGAATCGTAGTAGATGCTGTCGCCTTCTTCCAGGATATAGGTATTCTTGCCATAGTTGATTTCGAGGACGCCTTCCAGTACATAGATGAATTCTTCCCCTTCGTGTGTGGAGAGTACGAAATCCACCCCGTCTTCACTCGGAGCGACATCGATCAGGAACGGTTCCATATGGCGGCCCGACTTGTCTTGTGATAGGGAATGGTATTCCATGTGCTTGCGTGCCTTGCTGTCGTTGTTGCTGAAACCGATGCTGTTCGTGTCATTGCTATCTTTCTTGCGGCAAATGACGGGGCCCAGTTCGGACTGATCGTCCAGGAATGTGCCCAGGCGTACGCCTAATACGCGGGCTATCTTGATTAGCGGGGCGAGAGACGGAAAGTCTATATTGCCCTCGATACGTTCTATTTGTTCGATGCTCAGACCTGAGCGTTCGGATACTTCCTGGGTGGAAAGTTGTTTGGATTCGCGGATGCTTTTGATTTTAGCTCCTATGATTTTGTTGTTTCCCATGAGCATTATATGTTTATTGTTTATTGAATCTTTTAATTTGTAACAGAACGGCGCAAAATTACATTAAATTTTCATTAAACAAATGCGTTTAGTGAAAGAAAAAAGGATGATCTCCGTAGAGACCATCCTTTTGAACTTCTTGCGAAGAAATTGTTTCTTACTTTCTGATACCAAGCTCTTTGATGATAGCACGATATCTTTCGATATCAACCTTGATCAGGTAATCCAGTAAACGACGACGTTTACCTACCAACATTTTCAGAGCTCTTTCAGAGCTATGGTCTTTGTGATTAGCCTTCAAGTGTTCAGTCAAATGTGCGATACGAACTGTGAACAGTGCGATCTGGCTTTCTGCAGAACCTGTGTTCGTTGCAGATTTACCATACTTTTCGAAAATCTCTTTTTTCTTTGCTGAATCTAAAAACATGATTCTTGTGTACTTTAATAAATTAATACTATGTTATCTAAGCGGGGACAAAGGTAGGGATTCATTTTTGATTGACAAATCTTTTTATGTATCTTTTTTTATTTTGAAGTGTCAATGTCATATACTTCTCGCAAATTTATTGTAATTTTGCGGCCAATAAATTAGTTTTCAATGCAAAAGATTAGAAACATCGCGATTATCGCGCACGTAGACCACGGTAAGACAACGCTCGTGGATAAGATGTTATTAGCCGGTAAGCTTTTCCGTGAAGGACAGGCAGAGCCGGATCAGTTCCTGGATAATAATGACCTGGAACGCGAACGAGGGATTACGATCCTTGCCAAAAATGTATCTATTAATTATAAAGGTTATAAAATCAACATTATCGATACTCCGGGACACGCCGACTTCGGAGGTGAAGTGGAACGCGTATTGAACATGGCTGACGGTTGCTTGTTGCTGGTCGATGCTTTTGAAGGACCGATGCCTCAGACTCGTTTCGTGCTTCAGAAGGCTATCCAGTTAGGCTTGAAACCGATTGTGGTCATTAATAAGGTAGACAAGCCGAATTGTCGTCCGGAAGAGGTGCAGGAAATGGTGTTCGACCTGATGTTCAGTCTTGATGCAACGGAGGAACAGCTCGACTTCCCGACGATCTACGGTTCTGCCAAGCAGGGTTGGATGTCGGAAGATTGGAAAGAGCCGAAGGAAGATATTACCGCTTTGCTGGATGCTATCATCCAGTATATTCCGGAACCCGAGGTATTGGAAGGCTCTTCCCAGATGTTGATTACTTCGTTGGACTATTCCAAGTATGTAGGCCGTATCGCTGTGGGGCGCGTGCATCGTGGCGAACTGCGCGAAGGGCAGGAGATCATGCTTTGCAAGCGTGATGGCTCGATGGTGAAATCGAAGATCAAGGAAATCGATGTGTTCGAAGGACTGGGGCGTACGAAAGTAGATGCTGTCCAGTCCGGCGATATCTGTGCGATTATCGGTGTGGAAGGTTTCGAAATTGGTGAAACGATTGCCGATGCCAATGATCCGGAACCGCTGCCGACGATCGCTATCGACGAACCGACGATGTCTATGTTGTTTACGATCAATAACTCTCCGTTCTTCGGGAAAGATGGCAAGTTCGTGACATCTCGCCATATCTATGAACGTTTGATGAAAGAGTTGGACAAGAACCTTGCCTTGCGAGTGGTTCCGACAGATTCTGCCGATTCTTGGTTGGTGTATGGACGCGGCGTTCTCCACTTGTCTGTCCTGATCGAAACCATGCGTCGTGAAGGTTACGAGTTGCAGGTTGGTCAGCCGCAGGTCATTATCAAGGAAATCGATGGCCAGAAGTGTGAACCGGTTGAACAGTTGACAGTCAATCTGCCGGAAGAATGTTCCAGCCGTATCATCGATATGGTAACCAAACGTAAGGGTGAAATGACGATGATGGAAAGCAAGAACGACCGTATGCATCTGGAATTCACGATTCCTTCTCGTGGTATTATCGGTTTGAATAATGCTGTTTTGACTGCATCAGCTGGTGAAGCGATCATGGCTCACCGTTTCCTCGAATACCAACCGTGGAAAGGTGAGATCGAACGCCGTACGAATGGTTCTATCATCGCGATGGAAACAGGTACTGCCTATGCTTATGCTTTGAATAACTTGCAATCCCGTGGACGTTTCTTTATTGCTCCAGGCGATGAGGTGTATGCCGGACAGGTTGTTGGCGAGCATACGAAAGACAATGACTTGGTGGTTAACGTGACGAAGTCGAAGAAGCTGACGAATATGCGTGCTTCCGGTTCGGATGATAAAGTGTCTTTGGCTCCTCCTACGGTGTTCAGCCTGGAAGATGCTTTGGAATATATCAAAGGCGATGAATATGTAGAAATCACCCCGAACAGCATGCGTATGCGTAAAATCATCCTTGACGAACTTGAACGTAAGCGCCAGGGAAGATAAAAGCTATCACAACATAATCGCGCCGATAATGCAAATCATACTTGGACTTGCGTTATCGGCTTTTTTTGTTTTAATTCCAAATACATGCACTACTAATCCTATTTATATCGGGAGGGCAGTTTGTAAATCGTATTCAAACGTGGTACGGTTGTCGATTGTCAAATTAATAATGAATAATATCAAAAAATAAGGGGAGGCATTTGCGTATACTGATTATTTTTGTCCTATTAAGTAAAAAACGTTAAAGGAAAATGAAGAAAAAAGTATATACAGCGTTCATATGCCTTTGTTGTGCTGTGGTGTCTCTCTTTGCTCAGGAGCGCGTAGTAGAATTAACGAATCCGAACGAAAGCTGTACGAGTATTGCTGCCGGCAAATTGGCGACGACTGATGGTTCGGTCATGACATCGCAGACGTGTGACGGGACTTCTCGTACTTGGATGGAGGTTGTGCCTGCCCAAAACTGGCCGGACACCGCAAAACTCGATCTTTATTGGGATCTCCGTCATACGGAAAGCAAAAACGACCGTTTGGGTGTGAAACTGAAAGGTTCTATCCCACAGGTTCCTTATACATTTGCTTATCTGAATACCGGTTATCCTTGTATGAACGAGAAACAGCTGGCGATGGGAGAAACGACTATCGTTGGACGTAAGGAACTGCGCAGTCCGAAAGGCTTGTTCCATATCGAAGATTTGCAGGGGATTGCTTTGCAACGTTGCAGTACGGCACGCGAGGCGGTCTTGCTGATGGGACGCTTGGCAGAACAATATGGTTATCGCGATGGCGGGGAATGTCTGACGGTTGCCGATAAGAGGGAACTTTGGTTTTTCGAGATTACGGGTGCGGGTCCGGAAGATATGGGGGCTTTATGGGTTGCCCGGCGCATACCGGACGACCATGTGACGGTTTCGGCCAATACACCTCGTATTTCCGATGTCGATTTCGGGGATAAGGATAATTATATGTATAGTGAAGGACTGAAGGAGAAAGCACGGAAGTTAGGGTATTGGGACGGGAAAGAACCTTTCAAGTTCTGGAAAGTAATCCATGAAACGGGGAAGAAGCCTTTTACCATCCGGGATTTTTTTGTTTTGAAAACGCTGGCTCCTTCTTTGAACCTGACGATGGACATGGAGGAGTTACCTTTGTCTGTCAAGCCCGAACAGAATGTTTCTTTGGCGGATATGAACCGTTTGCTGCGTGAAACATATGAGGGAACAGAATGGGATATGACAAAAGACATGATGGTTACGAAGAAAATCAAGGATAAAGATGGAACCGAGCGTGATACGATATATAAAAGCCCGTTGGCACAAAACTGGATGACGAATGATATGTTTGAATTCCTGAATGCACAGCGAGGTGAAAAGAAGATAGAGAAACAGCGGACGATATCGGTTGTCTGGTGTGCTTATTCGTTTGTGATCCAGTGTCGAGATTGGTTACCGGACGAGGTTGGAGGCGTTTGTTGGTGGTCGGAAGATAATCCGGGTGAAAGTCCCCGTGTCCCGTTATTTGCCGGGATGACGGATGTCCCTGAAAGCTTTAAGGTATGCGGGCATAAACGATATCGTCCTGATGCCGCCCTTTGGACCTATCGACGTACAAACCGTTTGGCGCAAGTGAGTTGGGGGCATGGTCGTAAATTAATCGAGCCTGCCGTCCTCTCTTTCGAGCAGAAGGCTGCCGACGAAATGCCTCTGATAGAAAACAAGGTATCGGCCCTTATTCGGGAAGGCAAGAAAGATGAAGCCCAAGCTTATCTTACCCGTTATTCCTTCGATTTTATCTATTCGACTTTGCGTTGTTGGGAGGAAATGGAAGGACAGCTATGGCATAAGTTTGGACGGGGTTTCTGATTGAGGGCTTCTTTTAGTGTGAGTTCTTCTTGGCTTTTTCCCGCTGCTTTTCGATTTCTTTTCGGTAGGAGAGTGGGTTTATGCCTGTTTTGCTCCTGAAAAAGTAAGAAAAATAGTCGGCCGATTCAAAATTGAGCTTCATTGCGATGTCTTGGATCGACATTTCCGTACTGCTCAGTAAATCTTTGATCTTGCTGAGCTTCAGTTGCAGCATGTATTGATGGGGAGCGATCCCAGTGTATTGCTTGAATGATTTCCTGAAATTGGAATAGCTCATGTTGATGGATTCGGCGATATCTTCCGGTGTAAACTTGTCGTAAATGTTTTCCCGCATCAATACGCATGCTTCCTGTATCTTCTGCATAGAAACCGATCCATAATCCTGATTTTTGTTGATCGAATAGATCAAGCCGATCGTATGCATCGTAATTCCCGCCAAAACAGCCTGGAACCCGGACTTCTGTGCCCTGGCACAGTCAAGCATTTCCCCGAAATGCTTGACGATTTGGTCGTTCATGCCGATATGAAATATGGGGTTTGCACGATTAATAATTCCATTTAATAATTTTTCAAAATAATCACCTTGAAAGGTTACGTAATATTCATCCCAACCTATATTGGCGATAGGTTGGTAGCTATGCCATTGTCCGGGGAAAATAAAGAAAGCGTCTCCTTTTGATATTTTCTTTTCAAAGCAGTTGATGGAAGTAAAAGTACCTTCTCCTTTTACAATATATACCAGGGCAAACTCGTCAATAATTCTGCCCCGGTCGGGATTAAATGTATATCCGATTGGATGACCTTTAAGGGGATAACTGCCTTTTGGATCAATAGACTGAAAGCCTATGCCGCTAATAGACATTCCCCAGATGTTCTCATCATTGTTTGTCGGTAAGTACTTTATGACATTATGTTTACTGCGATCAAAATCCATTTGGTGCTTATTTTGAGTATTTCAGAATAAAATGTTTCTCGCTTGAGAGATTACATTTATCTCTGTTTACAAAGATATTAAATTTATTACATCTGTCAAAAAGCAAGGGAAAAATATCATTTTTTCATGATTATAAAGATAATAAAGGCAGACATTTGTGAAAATAAATATCGTTTAACCTAATAAGTTTGGAGATTATGAGAAATCGAATTCTATTTTTGCTATGTTTCCTATGTATAGGACTGCAAGCATTTGCCCAGATTTCTATTTCAGGAAAAGTGGTTGATGCAGGAGGGCTTGAACTTCCAGGCGTAAATGTGATGGTAAAGGGAACAACGATCGGTACATTAACCGATGGTGATGGAAGGTTTACGATTCCAGATGTTCCGGGTGGCAGTAATGCCGTATTGGTATTTTCTTATGTCGGTTTCCAGACACAAGAAATAAAAGTAGGAAATGCCAAAAATTTAACTGTGAAATTGCAGGAAGATAATATGGCATTGGATGAGGTTGTGGTGGTTGGTTATGGTACATCCCGTAAAAAAGATTTGGCAGGCTCTATTTCTAGTGTTAAATTGGATGATTCTCCGTTGACGCAGTTGGCAAACGTGAATGCTTTAGTTGCGTTGTCAAGCAAGATTCCGGGCTTTAATTATTCCCCGACAACAGATGCCGGTGGTGATAATACGGCTTCAATGACGATTCGTGGTATGAATTCTATTATTACAGGTCCTTCGGAGGCAAGTTTGAACAAACCGTTATTGGTTGTCGATGGTTCTATCTTTAATGGTAGTATCAACGAAATTGCTATGACGGATGTTGAATCCATTGATGTTCTGAAAGATGCCAGTTCTGCTGCCATCTACGGTTCACGTTCTGCAAATGGTGTAATTATTATTACAACAAAGCGTGGTCGTTCTTCCAAACCTACGGTTAATTTGGATGCTTATTACGGAATTCAGAGTTGGACAAGAAAGCCGCAGATGGTAACGGATCAAAATGAATTTTTGAATCGTCGTCGTGAAGCGATGATTGCTGCCGGTTCGATTGATCCGAGCGTAGGTTTGGACCCCGCACAGCTATTGAATGCTGAGGAACTGGAAGTTTACAATGCTGGTGGTTGGGTTGATTGGATTGATGAGGTCTCTCAAAATGCGCAGATTCAGAATTATAATCTGAGTATTTCAGGAAATGCTTCCGATAAAGTGAATTATTATTTGTCGGCCGGTTATATGAAACAGGATGGTTTGATTATTGGCGATGATTATAAAAAGTTGACTTTTATGGCTAAAATGGACGCAAAAGTTACAGACTGGTTGACGGTCGGTATGCGCGCATCTTATTATAATGCCTCTAATCCCGGTCAGATCGCAAATATTCAGTCTGCAACATGGCTGTCGCCTTATAGCTATAAGTATGTGCGTTATGATGGCTATACTGATTGGTATGAAAGATATGCAAATGGAAATGTCGCCAGCCCGTTTTGGAGTTCTTCCGAAACTACTTCCTATTTGTGGACAGATCGTGAGAAGAAATATGATAACCTAAATGGAACAGGATTTGTACAGATCGATTTCCCGTTTGTAAAAGGTCTGAGCTATAAGTTTACCATGAATGCTGTAAAAAATACGAACAATGTTGATATGTTTGTAAATCCTCAGTATTTCTTGGATACGAGAAAAGTTGAGGAATTGGCTGATCCGTATAAGTATACGGCGGAGGCAAATGGTAAATCGGAGATTAACCAGACTTATGCGTGGACAATGGACAATGTGTTCACTTATACGAAAGATTTCGGAAAGAATCATTTGGATGCAATGCTCGGTTATACACGTGACGCAACTCATCAGAATCAGTTGAAGACTGCTTATAGTGGTTTCAAATTACCGACTGTGTTAGGTTCATACGGACAAAATTTGGCAACGACCCAGCAGATTAATAAGACATTGAAAGAATGGCAGAATGTCGGTTATATGGCTCGTGTCAATTATAACTATGCAAACAAGTACTATTTGACAGCCAATTTCCGCCGTGATGGTTTCTCTGGATTTGCAAAGGGTAGTAAATGGGCTAACTTTCCAGGTGTATCTGCTGCTTGGACATTGTCTCAGGAAGATTTTATGCAGAATGTAATTCCGGGATTGAGCTTCTTGAAATTGAGAGGATCCTATGGCTTGACTGGTAATCAGAGTATCGAAGCCTATGCAACGTTGGCAACGGTCGCCTCCGGTTATACTTGGTATGATGCATCTTCTTTGTATATCTATCAGAATTCGTTGGCAAATGAGGAATTGACTTGGGCGACAACTAAAACTGGAAACTTCGGTCTTGATTTCGGATTCTTGGACGGACGCATTTCTGGTTCTATCGATGTTTATAAATCAAAGACAAATGATATGTTGTTGAACCGTTCATTGCCTTATATGACTGGTTTCTCGGAAGCAAAGTTTAATGCGGGTGAGGTGATGAACCGCGGTGTCGAACTATCTTTGAATACGGTTAATATAAATGGAGACGGTAAGGATAATTTCCGTTGGGAAAGCGGATTGACTTTTTATCGTAACAAGAACAAGATTGTTCACCTTTTTGGCAAGGATGCTAATGGCAAGGAAGCGAACGATACGGGTAATGCGACAACAAATGGTTACGAAACTGCTCGTGCGTTGGTTATAGGTGAGTCGATTAATGCTGCATGGGATTTGAAAATGTTAGGTATCTTCCAATCTCAGGCTGAGATTGATAGCTATGTAGACGCGAATGGTAATAAGATTCAGCCGGATGCTGTACCTGGTGACATCAAGTTCCTGGATTATAACGGTGATGGTAAGATCAGTACGGATGACCGTCACTGTATTGGAGATATGGACCCATTGTTCACGATCAATTTTAGCAATACGTTAAGTTGGAAGAACTTCTCTTTGTATTTTAACTTCCGTTGGGATGCAGGTAACAGTTCTCATTTTATCGGTAGTGATCCGTTTGGTAATTACCATAATACGGCAACGACATCAGGAGCTCAGTTGAAAGTTGCTCCATGGAGCGAAAATAATCCGACAAACGAGCATCCGCGTTTGGGCTATGTAAATACTTATTCATATTATTTTTGGTCACAACGTCAGTATCTGAAACTGAAAGATTTGAGTCTTTCCTATACTTTCGATCAGCCGTGGGTAAAGAAAGCCAATATTCAGAATTTGCGTCTTTATCTGAGTGGTACGGACTTATTCACAATCACCGGCTGGTCTGGTCTGGATCCTGAAACAGGTGGTACGATTGCTGCCGGTCCTGGTAGTAGCCGTTATGGAAGCAAGCCTGCTTATCGGACACTTACAATTGGTGCTAATATAACATTCTAAAAATTGAACGGATATGAAAATTAAAAATATATTGTTAGGAACGGTTGTTGGCTCTTTGTCCATATGTGGATTGGTTAGCTGTGACAATGATTTTCTAGAAGAAAAGTCATATGAATATACGTCTTCGACTTCGTATAATACACCTGAGGAATTGGACATGGCAATCGGTTTTCTGCATGGGCGCATCCAGTATTTGTTTTTTGGTGTATGGGGCAATCATAACTATTTTATGACAGGCATGGGGCTGGACACCTTTGCTGCAACAGACCAAAATTATATTACAAGTAACTGGAAGACATTTACTCCTGACGAACCGGGGTATTCACGTCACTGGTACGATAATTTGTGTCAAATAATCCAACAATCGAATATAATTATCGATGCTATCGATACTCGGGATATCAAATGGGATAGCGAGACTCAAAAAAATGAGATTAGGGCGGAAGCGATCTTTTTCCGTGCGTGGGCTCATCGTTGTTTAGCCGGTATGTACGGTGACACTCCTATTATATTGGAACCGGCTCGCTCTGCAAAAGTAGATTATGAACGTTCTCCCCGTATGGATGTTTGGAAACAGTGTGCGGCGGATTTTGAATGGGCAGCTCAGAATTTGCCGTTGACAACGACGAAAAATGGCCGTATCGTAAAAGCGGCTGCAGACCATATGTTAGCTGAAATGTCTATCTGTATCGGTGACTATGATAAGGCGATTGCGGCGGCAAAACGTGTAATTGATGGAACAGACGGAGATTACCATCTGATGACCGAACGTTTTGGAACACGGGCCGGTGAGGCGACGGACCGTTATGGCAATCCTCATAGCTCTTATTGGGATCTGTTCCGTATGGGTAATTTTAATTATCAGGAAGGAAATAAAGAAGCAATCTGGGTAGCTCAATATGATTATGAAGGACGCATCAGTAATACCGGTGGCGGTGGTGTTGTAAGTTGGGGATCTGCTCCAGCAAAATGCCATATCGAACAGGCTTTTGTCTCTAATTTCTATAATGTGGACAAGAAAAGGACTTTGTCAAATGGTGACGTTATTCAGATATTTGGTTGGGGGGCTGTAACTTTTACAAATAGTAAAGCGGATTATGATGCGAATAAGAATAAGTCGAATGTAGCAACCGACTCGACGGGGTATGGTGGTGGTGCAACTTGCCATCCGACTGAATGGTTTTTGGGTGATCTGTGGAATAACTGTGGTAGTGATGTCCGTGGCTCTGAAGAGATGATTCAGCGTAATCTGTATCAGTCGGGAGGCAAGCCATGGAGGCAGGCCATTGATGAGGCGAAGGCTTTATATGAATCTAAAAAAGCGGCCGGTGATCCGGATGCCGATCTTTATAAAGTCACGGCTAATGATACGGTCACTCTTTTCCCGCGTATCTGGAAGTTCGGTACGGATAAGCATGTGGATGGTGACTATCGCCGATATGATCCGGATTGGTATGTAATTCGTCTGGCTGAAACTTATCTGTTATTGGCAGAAGCATATTTGAATAAAGGAGATAAAGCAAGTGCGGCAGAAGCTATCAATGTTGTTCGTGCCCGCGCCAAAGCTCCATTGTGTACGGCTGCTGATGTGACGATTGACTATATTCTGGATGAACGTGCTCGTGAACTGTATGGTGAAGAGCACCGTGTGGTAACATTATCTCGTTTGTCAACAAAGGAAAATCCGATTTTAGTACAGCGTACACGTAAATATGGATATCGTTTCCCGGCTGCAACAAACGAACTGAAGGATGCAGGTCCTAATATTCAGGATTATCAATGGCAATATCCGATACCATTACAGGTAATTGAAGCGAACTCTGGCGCAAACTTCCCGCAGAATGAAGGATATTGATTAGAACTATCTGTTTTAAAGCCCGGTGGCAGAAATGCTTCCGGGCTTTTATTTTGTGTCGAGTTTAGGCGGTACGGATAAATCCATAATACCAATAGGTGTTTCCGTATTTTTGCCGGAGTACATGATCCGTATTCGGACGTTGTGACATCAGTACGCCGAAGTCTTCGAAAGCCAGCCTGCAGGTTGGGGTAACCGGGTAGTTGCGGGTGGCTTCCAAATGAGGAAACATGAGGTCGACCACTAACAGAGCTTCCTGATAATGAATCGGTATCGCTTCACCTAGTGGAAAGTATTGCCGGAATAAATTATAAAAGCCTTTCAAGTCTTTATCCAAAAGGACGCCGCATAACAAATAGTCGAGTGCTTTACGGTTGGTCGTATCGGCTTTTACCGCTTGTGTCAGAAGAATGAGGGGGGAAGATGCGTCGATAATGAAATCTTCCTTGTATGCTTCTTTGGAAGTTGTTAGGGACTTGGAGATCCGTTCGGTTCGTTCTTTTATCCATTGATTGTGACAGGTGGAGGTTTGTAAGATGTCCATATATTTCTGGGCCAGAGGAAGATTTCCGGATTCTGTTTGCCAATCAATCAATCTTCTGAGCCGGGAGAAAGAAAGACCTTGTGGAGACATGGCATTGGCTTGTGCAAGTTGGTGGAGAGCTTCGTGTTTCAGTCCGAGAGCATAGGCGAAAAGGCTGTTAAAATTGGCTCCGCCCAATTCGTTTGCCGGAAAATAAATGCGGTCTGCTGACTGTACTGGATAGTGGAAGAGTTGCTCCGGCAGGATACCTTTTTCATTAAGGGCAAGCATCAGGTAAGGATGATAGTAGGCTTCGCTGCTGTTACTGGTATGGATCGTTTGTAGTACCCGATCCCATTGTTGTTCTTCCGCATACCGTTGTACAGCCAGGCGTTTCTCCCTTTCCCGGTTGGGGGAAGAATAAATGCTGTAACAACTGAATGCGATTAAGAGAAGGGGGAATGCGATAGAGATATAGCGGTTTTCTTTTCTGCCGGAGAGGAAAACAGAGCAGAGCGGAATTAGGAACAAGGCATAGTATACGTAAATATATCGCATTCCATATTCAGGATTAATGAATGTGTACAACTGATTGACCGGGGTGTAAAAAACAAAGTTTTGCCATAACAGAGGCCATACGGCAACAAGTACCAGATTTATAACCGGTAACATAGGGAAGCCTTTTTGTTTGAAGAAAATTCGTTCGAAAACAATTCCATACAGATACAATAAAAGTAAGCAGTTTCCCGGTAAAAGAAGATATAAGAAAGGAATAGCGATCAAAGCGCTGGTATAGCGTATTACTTTGTTCTGGATGAAAAGATAAAAAACGAGTGTCAAAAGGAATAGATTGTATTGTAATAGTGCGGATAAGTTCCAGGCATATTGATAGATGCAGAACATGATGATCGGTACGGTGATTATCCATCCGTGCAGTGCTGCTTTCCATTGCCTTAAGTAGAGGAGGAGGAGGGCTGCGGTAATCAAAAGTAAACCTGTTTCCACGAAAAGTCCCAGTGAGAGCGGATGGTAGAACTGAGACAAAAAGTTCGTTATCAGACTGTTCCATCCGGTTGGAGCAAGTAGATAACTTTGCAGGTAGTCGTTTGTCATCAGGAATAATCCGCCTGCCTCCTGATAACGAATATATTCGGGATAGAACATATATTCGATAACGAGTGTATAAATACTTGACAGGACCAGAAGTATGATGTTTCCTTTTTTCATTTTTATGTACGTTTTAATCGGTTACGGTATGATCCAGCTGAGATCTGGTGATTGTGATTTTATCCTTGATAAATTCCGGGATGTTGAATGACTTCATCCGGAGGTTGTTCTCGTCGGGATCTTTCTGCGGGAGTAGGAATGGTTTGCTGAACTTTTTGTTCTTGTCTAGGTGGGCGATGAAGAAACGGGTGTAAAGCCCGTCAAGGCGTCGGCTGCTGAATATGATCCATCTTCCGTTTGAAGACCAGGAGTGATAGCTTTCCACGTCTGTGCTGTTTAAGATATCGGTATCCACGGGGGCAGAACCTTGTAAAGATATCATTTTCAGATCCGCTTCCTTATGCCAGATCGGGAAAGTTGCATAATCCGATTCGGTGAAAAGCAGATATTGGTTATCTGGTGAGATACGGGGGAATGAAGCGCTTTTATTGTGTGCCGTATAGATCGTGTCGATTGTCTCTCCGAAAGAACCGTTGTCCGGGTTAAAGGAGACACTGCAAATAGAGTATTTAATTTCTTTCAACCTCTTGGGCAATTGTCTGGCAGGAGCTGTGCAGTAATATAGGCGTTTCCCGTCAGGAGCCCACGCTGGAAATGTTTCGAAAGATGCCGGACCGTTGAAACGGGGATCCGTTATGACTGTGTTATGGACCAAATCATATAAGACCAGGTCTGATTCCAGATCGTAGACTTCTATTAGGTTCGGGTTTCGGCTATAAAAAGACTGACGGGTGGTATTGGTTGAAAAAATGATATATTTGCCAGATGGATGCCAGTGGGGATAAGTTCCTTCTTTGGATGATCCGAGTTGCGATAATTGCACTTTGGTAGGCTGGTTATTTTTAATAATGATTGTCCCTCCTGGAGAAGTCCGTGCATGAAACATGAAATCTGTAGGGGAATAATTGCAGAATGAGTGGCAATTGACACATCCTTTTTCATTCATATTGCTGGATATGATAATATCCTCTTTAAAACAGTTTAAAGCTCTTTGGCGGATATCCATTTCATGCCAAGATTCATAACCTGGTTCGATTAATCGGTAGGCAATATAAGGGTCGATAGAGTCTGTTGTAATATAAACAGGAAAAGATTTGTATTGTATACCTTCCGGATAAGATTCATTCCATACGGATATGGATATATCTATTTGCTTGCCAGTATTATCGGATAACATATGTTGCCATTTCTTTAAGGGTATATCGATTTTGTTTTTCCCTTCGATGCTGAATAATGGTTGGTTATTGTTGGAAAAAACAGCTTTTATATGAGAGGAATTTCTGACAGTAAAGTTTAAAGGTGCAATATTGATGGGGATACTTATTCCTTTATAATCCGGAAATATATCCGGATAGGTATTTCCGAGTTTAGATGCGACTTTATTTTCTGTGCATCCGATGTAGAGAAAGAAGGTCAATAAAGATAATAATAATTGTTTCATGGCTCATTCTGTTTATGATAGCACTCTGCAAAGATGTATCAAATTTTTAATTATAAATATCAAAAGCATAGATAAAATTTGTGCGAGGGTGAATATTTTTGTCCATTGTGAAAGACACATGGGAACATGGATTAATCTTATTTTTGTAAATACCGTATTATGATGAACAGATACAGATTTTTCTCTCTTTGCCTAGGTTTGATGTGTGGACTGCACTTGTCGGCCAAAGATTATTATGCCACGGATTTCGGTGTGAAAGCGGATGGCAAGACATTGAACACGAGTTCCATTCAGAAAGGAATCGACTTTGTGAATGCACAAGGCGGGGGGCGCTTGGTCTTTACTGCGGGTAATTATCAGACTGGGACGATTTACCTGAAGTCGAACGTGACACTCCATCTTGAAGAAGGAGCGACTTTATTGGGATCGACCAATCCTTGGGATTACGAAAAAGATCCGTATATTCGTTGGATGTCTATGATTTTCGCAGTCAAGCAGCAGAATATTGGTATAACGGGGAAAGGGACGATTAACGGGCGTGGTTTTCAAACAGCCAACAATATGGTGGACTATATCCAGCGGGGTATCTACGAAGATCCACTGAAACTGGGCCGTCCGAACGAGACGAACCGTCCGCAGAACATCTATTTCCGTGAATGCGAGAATGTGACAATCAAGGATATCACCCTGCGGGACCCGGCAAGCTGGAACCAGACATACGACCAGTGTAAGAATCTTTATGTCGACGGAATCCACGTGGATAGTAAATCCTATTGGAATAATGACGGTATCGATGTGGTAGACTGTGACGGCGTTGTGCTGAAAAACTCTTTTATCGATGCGGCGGATGATGCGCTTTGCTTTAAATCGCATGATGCGAACAGCATGTGTCAGAACGTGGTTGTCGAGAACTGTGTGGGACGTTCGAGTGCCAGTGGCTTGAAATTTGGGACGGTATCGAGAGGTGGTTTCCGTAACTTCAAAGTGAAAAACATCAAGATATATGATACGTATCGTTCAGCCATAACATTTGCAGCAGTTGATGGTGCTCTGATCGAAAACATCGAAGTAGATGGCGTTCGTTCCATTCATACGGGAAATGTGATCTACCTCCGTATCGGTGACCGTTGGAGTGCAGGGAAGAAACCGATTATGAAGAATATTACGATCAAGAATGTCTATGCCGAGATCCCGATGGACAAACCGGATGCCGGATATAATTATGAAGGACCGATCGAAGATCTTCCCCGCAATATCTCACCCGCCAGCATTGTTGGATTGCCGGAATATAAGATTCAGAACGTGACACTCCAGAATATCGAGATTGTTTCTCCCGGAGGTGGTAATCCCTACTACGCTTACCGTGGACTGACACCGGCCGAACTGGACAGTATTCCTGAAATGGCGACTTCCTATCCGGAGTTTTCGCAGTTTAAGGAATTGCCGGCTTGGGGCTTCTACATCCGTCATGCCGAGGGAATCACTTTTGATAATGTGACGTTTAAGGCTTTGAAAAAAGATTACCGTCCGGCTATCGTGATGGATGATGCCGGGGAGGTGACATTCAAGGATGTCCGGTTTATCGAGCCGGAGGGCGAGGGAAAGAAACAGATATTCCCTTATAAGTCTAAAGTGATAAAATGAGAGTACGATATCGGACTGGAAGGATGTATAGGATTAAAAACAAAAAAGTGAGACGATATGAATAAAAATAAATTATTTGCAAGTGTGATAGGCCTTTTGGTCTTTGTGGCGGGGCTTTCAGCTAAAGATTACCAAGTCGCGATGTTTGGAATCAAATCGGACGGAGTGACACTCAATACCCGTTCTATCCAGCGAGCTGTCGATTATATCAGTGAACAGGGAGGCGGCCGGCTTATTTTTTATGTGGGCCGTTATCTGACTGGTTCAATCGAACTTAAGTCGAATGTGACGATCCGTATCGAAGAGGGGGCCGTTTTGGTTGCAGTTCCCTCCGTTTATGATTTTAGAGGGGTTGGGGGATGTAATGCGATTATTTACGCAGACAAGCAAAAGAATATCGGTATCGGTGGAAAAGGCATTATCGATGGCCGTAGCATCGCCGTGCGGACAAGTGTGGAGGAGCAGTTGCAGAAAGGCCATATCGAAGGAAATGTATCCGGTTATGTGCCAGCCTTGATCTGTATGAAAAGTTGCGAGGATGTGAGAATCGAACAGGTCACCTTGCAAGATGCAGCGAACATTGCTGAAATATATAAGGATTGCCATAATGTGACAGTCGACAAAGTCGTTGTGAATGCAGGTGCATCGGACCGGAAAGCAATCTCGATTTCCGGCTGTGACGGAGTGAAGATGACGGATTGCTACTTCAATATGGCGGGGAATCCGTTGGAGAGTGCCGGAACATCCCGCAATCTGATATTTACAAATTGTATAACACCAGACGGCAAAGCTGTCTCAAGCGATCAATAAGAAGGAGGAAAAAACTATGCAGAGGAGATCATTTATCAAACAGAGTGTTTTATGGACAGCCGGTTGTGCCGTCGGTAGCCGTATGCCGCTATGGGGTACGGTTAGTGCAGCCGATGAGGTGAAGGGGACGGCCTTGCGTTCCGATGAGCTATATAAATTATTTCGCGATCCGCAATCTATTTATCGTCCGTTTGTCCGTTGGTGGTGGAACGGAGATAAAGTAGAAGCGGATGAATTGAAACGTGAACTGCATATATTGAAGGAGGCGGGTATCGGAGGAGTGGAGATTAATCCGGTAAAATTTCCCGGCAATGACACGGACGATTTGGGAAAGAAGTCGTTACCTTGGCTGAGCGACGAATGGATTGACATGTTGAAGGTGACTTTTGACGAGGCGAAGTCGCTCGATATGACCTGCGATCTGATTGTCGGTTCCGGCTGGCCGTTCGGGGCGGAGTTCTTGAAGGGAGATGAACGGGCGGATGTCGTAGTGAACTATTCCGAGAAGCTGAGTGGTCCGATCGACTATGAAGTCTCTCGCGACGGTCTGTTCTGTGCGGCCGATCCTGCTATCAGTTCTCCTTTTCTTGGAAAGAAGATGGAGCTGGTTTCCCTGCAGCTGGTTCCTGAGCCGTTTGGCAGTCTTGACCAGGCTATCGATCTGATGGATAAGGAGGTCGATGGAACGTTTAAGTTCAAAGTGCCTGATGGGAAATATGTCTTGTTTGCCTTGGTCAAGATACGCGGTTTCCTCGAAGTGATCAATGGTGCTCCCGGTGCTACGGGACCGGTGTTGAACCATTTCAACAAGCCGGCCGTGCAGAAGTATTTGAATAATATGTCGGATAAGATTCAGAACCGTTTGGGTCCGTTGTCCGGCAATATCCGTTCCCTGTTTACCGATAGCATGGAACTGGAAGGATCGAACTGGTCGTATGATATGGCGGAAGAATTCAAGAAACGCCGGGGATATGACGTGCAACCCTATCTGCCCTTCATCCTATTTAAAATGGGCAGCATGGGGAATGTGTTGACCTATGAACCAAAGGTTCAGTTTACACCCGAACTGGACGATACGATCCAGCGTGTGCGTTATGATTTTGAATACACGAAAGCCGAACTGCTGCGCGAGCGTTTTACACAGACTTACCTGGACTGGTGTAAGGGGCTGAATGTGAAATCGCGTGCACAGGCCTACGGACGTGGTTTCTTCCCGCTTGAAAGCAGTCTGGATTATGATATACCCGAATGCGAATCCTGGACGATGACTTGGTTGAGGCATCGTCTGGGCGAGGAGATGTCGGAAGAGGATTATCGCCGGGGCCGTGCCTATACGATGGTTAATAAATATGTGTCTTCTGCTGCCCACTTACGTGGAAAGCGCTTGGTGAGTTGCGAGGAGATGACCAATACTTATACCGTGTTCAATATGACATTGGAGTTGTTGAAGATTGGAGGTGACCAGACGGCTATCTCCGGTGTGACGCATTCTATCTTCCACGGTTTCAACTATTCTCCTAAAGAAGCTCCGTTCCCCGGATGGATTCGTTACGGGGCTTATTATAACGAGAATAACAACTGGTGGCCGTATTTCAAATATTATACCGCTTATAAAGGCCGTATGGCTTCCGCTCTGCAACATGGAACCATGTATGCGGATATCGCGATCTTGCATCCGATAGCCGATATGTGGAGCACGTTGGGGATGCAGAACGAACCGTTCCCAGCTACTACCAATGTGAAATATAAGACATTGGTATGGGAGGCGATCCATAAGAACGGCAGCGGTTGCGACTATGTTTCCGAATCGATCATCCGGGATGCCGAGATGAAAGGTGGTTACCTGTGTTATGGTCCCCGCAAATATAAAACGCTTTTCCTGATCGAGGTGGAGAGTATGGAACCGGCAACCGCGCGTAAATTGTATGATTTTGTGGCTTCAGGCGGGCGTATTTTCTGCATCGAGGCTTATCCGCATAAATCGGTCGGTCTGAAAGATCATGACAAGCATGATAAGGAAGTGCAGGAATGGGTGGAAAAGATGAAGCAGATGGACGGGCGTTTCATACTGCTCCATAAACCGGAAAAAGACTTTGTCGGTTGGTATCAGGGTGTGCAGAAAGACTATGGATTGACACCGTATATGACGATTGAAAAACCAGATCCTTACTTGATGCAGAACCGTTATCAGGGCGATAACAGGGAAGAAATGTTCTTTTTCAGTTATGCACATCGTTATAATTCGCATCAGACTCGTATTTCCTTCAGCAACGAGGTTGTAAAAGGACGTCAGGGTTGGGTGTGGGATCTGGAAACGGGTGAACGATACCGGTTGCCGTTGGATGCTGCCAACAGTTTCCTGTTCGACTTCGGTCCGGCTGACTCTCTCCTGATTGTGTTCGATAAGCAAAAGAGAGGAAATGATTACAAGCCGCTTCCGGTTTCCGGTGAGGATTTAAAAGATCTTTCGTCTGATTGGGATGTGGAGTTCCGTCATAGCCGTGAGAATACGGTGCAGAATACTCATTTCGACAAACTGAAGGATTTAAAGGATACGGACTATGTGAATTTCTGCGGAACGATTGTTTATAGAAAGAAAGTCAACGTCTCTTCGCCTGTCGGGATGGTGCTCAACCTCGGATTGGTACATGGCGTGTCGGAAGTATTCGTGAACGGGCAGAGTTGTGGTGTCAAATGGTATGGCCGCCGTATCCATCCGGTCTCAGCCCGGTTGAAACAGGGAGAGAATTCGGTAGAGGTACATGTAGTAACTGTTATGGGAAACTATATGAAGACGCTGAAGGATAATAAGATCGCTCAGGCGTGGACCCGGAGGCAGGATGTTGTGCAGCCGGCGGGATTGGTCGGACCGGTAACCGCTTATAGAATTAAAAATTAAGAATTAAGAATTAAAAAATTAAGAAGCTGAAATTAAGAAATTGAAGAATTATGAATGTGATTAGAAAAATAATGATCCTGTGCTTGTTGGCAGGAATGCTGATGCCGGTGTGGGCAAAAGATTACCAGATGACTATGTTCGGGATCAAGTCGGATGGGACGACCATGAATACCCGTTCCATACAAAAGGCGATCGACTTTATTTCCGAGAGCGGGGGGGGGCGTCTGGTGTTTACTGTCGGACGTTATCTGACTGGCAGTATTCATCTGAAGTCAAATGTGACGATCCATTTGGGAGAGGGGGCCGTGTTGGTCGGTTCCACTAATCCTTATGATTATGATATGGAGCTGAATGCTTGGTATGGTTTGATCTTGGCGAATAAGCAGGATAATATCGGTATCACCGGCAAAGGGGTGATCGACGGTCGTGGACGTGAGCTTGCCAATAACTTCATCAACCAGGTTTATTCAGGGGTGATCAAGGATAAGTTGCAGTTGGGACGTGTGGCCAACCGTCCGAAGCTGGTCTATTTCCGCGAATGCAAGAATGTGGAGATAAAAGGTGTGACGATGATGAATCCGGCTTTCTGGACGCAGACCTATGACCAGTGCGAGAACCTGTTGATCGACGGTATCACGGTGCATAGCCGTGCTTACTGGAATAACGACGGGATGGATATTGTCGACTGTAACGGCGCATTGATCCAAAACTGTTATGTGGATGCGACAGACGATGCGATCTGCCTGAAATCCCATAGTGCCGATGCTGTTTGCCAGAATATCGAGGTGCGTAACAATACGGCTTGTTCAAGTGCAAGCGGTATCAAGTTCGGTACGGCTTCGACTGGTGGCTTCAAGAACATAAAGATTATCAACAATACTATATTCGACACGTTCCGTTCGGCTATAACGATCCAGGCGGTTGATGGCGGACTGGTTGAGAATATAGTGGTGGACAGCCTTCGTTCCATCAATACCGGAAATCCTATCTATTTGGTCGTGGGAGAACGTCGTGAGGGACGTCGCAGCCGGATGGACAACGTGCATATCTCGAATGTTTATGCCGAAGTCCCGGCAACGAAACCGGATGCAGGATATGACTACGAAGGGCCGACGGAAGATAATCCGCGCAATGTCTCGCCTTCCGGCATTGTCGGCTTGCCGGATAACAAGATTACGAATGTCTCTATCGAGAATGTCGAGATCGTCTATCCGGGTGGTGGTAATCCGTTGTATGCTAAAGTTGGATTGGACGAACTGGATAAAGTACCGGAAATGCCGAAAGCTTACCCTGAGTTCTCTCAGCATAAGGAGTTGCCTGCCTGGGGATTTTATGTCCGCCATGCCGATGGGGTCACTTTCAAGAATGTGAAGCTGACTGCTTTGAAGAAAGACTATCGTCCGGCTATCGTCTTGGACGATGTGCACAACGGGGCATTTACAAAGATCAAAGTGGTTGAACCGTCTGCCGGAAAGAAGGAAAAGATACACGTTTACAAGTCTACGAAGATAAAAAAATAGAACGGGAGATACGGGAAACACATAAAAGGGGAGGGAATGCAAAATGTGCATATCCCCCCCTTTTTTATGTAGCGGAACAGACGATACTCCCCCTTCCTTCCTCAGAGCAGGATAAGAAGGAAAAAACTGTTTAAGAAAGACTGAACCAATCAAATGATGGTTTATCTGGCAATTACTGAATACGACTAGGAAAGACTGGGCTTATTTAAGTGACGATAGCCATGTTTCTGTCGTCAGACAGCCTGGTCATAAACCTTTTGCCTTTGGTCGAATACGTTTTCGCCCTTAGTCGAAAAGGTTTTTGACAAGTGTCGAAAGGGCTTTTGACCAAGGGCGAAAAGTAAAGGTCTGGTAGTAATGGCCGTAAATACCTGTATGTTTTTGTTTTCTTTTCGTGATAAAGACGGCTTTAGAAATACCCGTGCGTTTCCACATCTCCATATTTGAGGGCTATCTCTACCCGTTTGACAGTGAATGTATCGTTATCTTCGGATTGGAACCCGATGCGGTTGTATCCCTGTTTGAGAACTTCGTCGGGTAGGATAAAGGCATATTCCTTTTCTTCTTTTTCCAGCCCTCGTTCCCTATCGTATAGGTGGGTGTAGGCCGGCATTTCTTTCTCAACGGCTTTTCCGTTTACTGTCAACCGGCAGGATGCCGGCCGACTGGTGCGGATGAATAGGATTGCTTCTTCCGGATATCCTTCCTCTACCGAATCGCCGATATAAAGATTGACTTCTTTCTCTTCTCCCTTGCCTATTTTTAGCGGGAGTGGAGAGTCCGGCTTTATATTATACTGGACAACCCCGTCAGACAGTGCATATATCTTATTCCTGTCTTTTAAAGTTTCCAACGATCCTAATTCCTGAAGCAGTTCCGGCATCATGACCCGGCAAACCTGGCCGCCGTCTTCCAGATACAGTTTCCCGTCATGTTCGGTATTGAGCGTGCCGAAATAATAATTGAACAGGTAGATCCCGTCTGCCCCCTGTGAGAGGATATGGGAACACATCCCCCTGTGCATGCCGTGTGACCAGAATTCTCGCGGGCGGTAGCCTCCGTCGTCGATCGAACTGTAGAACGGAATGTTGAGCTCTTTCCCCATTTCTTCCCTGAACTTGGCTACCGGCATGGCGGGATCGCCTCTCCAATGGACACCTGTACTGATAAAGTCCAGCAATCCGAGGCGTAGCCATTCGCGTATATCCAGTCCTTTCATCATGTTTTGCTCGACCGTCGGCGCTACACGTGCGGAGAGTAGGATCTTTCTGCCTTGTTTGGCTGAAATTTCATCCACCTTCTGACGGATGTCTTTCACCAACTGTGTCATCAGCGGTGCGTTCTGCGGCCCTGTGCCAGACTTGAAGTAAACGATAAAGCGCATGAAGTCGAGATCGTATCCGTCGATTATGTCGGCGTAATTTTCCAATTGCTCGGAAATAATCGCCAATTTGCGGTCGCGCACTTCCTTTATGGCAAAGTCAAAAGCCCCGCCGCTGTTATAACCTTGTGTCGTGTCGTTCAGCCAGTATTCCGGATGCTGAATCCAGAAATCGGTGTACCAGATCGGACAATGGGTAGTCGTATCATTGAAATGCAAGTCGTTCATCCGGTAGGTGATGAAGGCTTCCATCCCTTTCTCTTTGGCTCTCTTTAATGTATAAGCGACCAAGTCCGTCCCCTCTTTTTCCAGGTTCAGATGGTTCCGGTAGTATTTTCGGAAAGAGTTATATTGGGCTGTGTCGCAACCGCAATCCAACGTCCCGTCCAGGTCGTCTCCCATCACATGGCCGTATTTGGAACGAACATAGAAGAAATCGCTGCCGGAACACATCATATAGGTCGTGACCTGTGAGTTCGCCACCATATCGACGCAGGAGTCCAAGTCGGCAAGCGTAAGCGGACGATATTTGAACCAGCGGTTTCCTAACAGGTCGGAACCATCGTTGTTATGAATGATCCGGAATGTCCGTTCGGGAGTCTTTTTTACATCGGGTGCACAAGCAAAGAAAGCCTGTGCACATAAAAGAATCGAGAGATAGTTAATTATAAGTGATTTCATGGTGTGTTGTGTGTTTATTCGACTAATGAGTACGGCTTTTCCTCTGCTGTGAACTGCCTTCTCTTATTGGGACTTGAAGTCATTTGAAAGACGAGTTCCCCTCCGTTCATGATGTCCTGATGGGTGATGTAGGCCTTTTTGTAAGGTTGACCGTTTAGGGTGACAGATTTGATGTAGCGGTTCTTGTCACTGACCTTGTCTGCTCTGACTGTAAATGTTTTTCCGTTTTCCAGGTTTACCTGCATATAGGGCAGGTAAGGAGCTCCGATCACATACTGATCGGTTCCTGGGCATACCGGATAAAAGCCCATGGCTGAGAAGATGTACCAGGCGGACATCTGGCCGCAGTCGTCGTTGCCGCATAAACCGTCGATATTGTTGCGGTACATACGGTTCATGATTTCACGAATCCAGTATTGCGTTTTCCACGGTTCGGTAGTCCAGCTATATAAATAAGGGATATGGTGGCTCGGTTCGTTACCGTGGACATAAGTGCCGAGCAGGCCTTCTCGTGTCACATCTTCGGTCTGGGCGAAGAATTCATCTGGCAGATGCATGGTAAACAAGGAGTCCAGCTTGTTGATAAAACTGCGGTTTCCACCCATCAGGCGAATCAGATCGGATGGAGCCTGCGGAACATAGAAAGAGTAGTTCCAGGCATTTCCCTCGATAAAACCTTGTCCGTGTGTGCTGAGCAGATCGATCTCCTCTTTCCAGCTACCGTCTTTGTAACGCGGACAGGCAAAACCGAGACCGGGTTTGAACACGTTCCGGTAGTAGAGGGCACGTTTCTTGTAAGTATCGGCAATCTGTTTGTCTCCCAGCAAAAGGGCGGTGTGATAGACCGTCCAGTCTTCATAGGCATTCTCCAACGTGATGGAGGCGGAAGTGGGGGATTGGTCGAAAGGGACATATCCTAATTGTTTATACTCATCCGTATGATCATAATAAGGCACGTTTGAACTGCTGACCATCGCTTTGACTGCTTCCTGCTTGTCGATTGGCAAGCCTTTGGTGATGGCATCGGCCAGGACGGAAACCGAGTGATAGCCGATCATGCACCAGTTTTCGTTACCCATATGCGACCAGACCGGCAGCAGATGATGCACGCTTTGGCTGTAATGGGCGAGCATCGACTTTACAAGATTCGTACTGACATCCCGTTTGATGATGTTGAACAGCGGATGTAAAGCCCGGTACGTATCCCAGACTGAAAATACGGTGTAGTTTGTAAAGCCCTCGGCCTGGTGGATGTTGTGGTCGATCCCTCGGTATTTCCCGTCTACATCCATATAAACGGACGGGTTGATCATCGTATGGTACAAAGATGTGTAAAGCATGGATAGCTGGTCGTTACTGCCCTCTGCATCGATGACGGACAGTGCGTTCTCCCATTTCCCATTCGTTTCCTGGCGGATCGTGTCAAACGATTTACCGGTAGCCTCTGCTTGCAGGTTCTTTACGGCTCCGTCTGTTCCGACAGCCGAAAGAGCCACTTTGATTTCGAGCGGAGCGCTTCCTTCTTTGAACTCGAAATAGGAAACAACTTTACGTCCTCCGATCTCCGGGAAGTTCTCTGCTGTATTGAAACGCCGGAAACCACCCGGATAGTTGACTTTTTCCCGGTCTGTATATCCGTAACGGGTGACCGGCTGGGAGAACGAGATGGCAAAATAGGTATAGTTTACGCGACTCCATCCGTTGGTAATGCGGTAGCCCGTAACCAAAGTGTCGTTTTCGACCCGGAGGTTTGCCCATAACACCTTGCCATCGTAATTGTAGATACCGTGGTTGAGGTCGAGTATCAGCTGTTTCTTCTGATCGGCCGGATAGGTGTATTTATGAATACCGGTCCGTTCGGTTGCTGTCAGTTGCACTTTGATCTGATCGTCGGTCAGCAACACTTCGTAGTAGCCTGGACGGGATATTTCGGTGTCGTGGCTGAATCGGGAACGATAGCCGCTGTCCGGATTATCAGCCGTACCAGGGTTGATCTGCAATTTTCCGGTGAAGGGCATCAGCAGAATATCACCGAGGTCGGAATGCCCCGTTCCGCTGAAATGGGTATGGCTGAAGCCGACGATGGAACTGTCTTTATGTTGGTAGCCGGCACAGTATTCATACGCGCGAGGCTGATAGACACCGTCGATGTTATGAGGAATGGTATCGGTATCAGGACTTACTTGTACGATACCAAACGGAGCGCAGGCGCCGGGAAATGTATGTCCCATCCCGTTTGTTCCGATGATCGGGTTTACCAGATCGGTCTTTTGTGCCATAATCGGCATGCTCATGTAGGCAAAGGCGACGATCAGTGATTTCATTAGTTTTTGCATATGTGTGTTTTTCTTATTTTCTAGGATGTCCAAAAGTAAGCAAAGTCGCAAATATGCAAATGTATTTTTTGTCGGATTTATTTAGATATTTGGCTAAATGGTGAAAAGCGGACGCTGGTCCTAACCGGCCTGTTTCCCTTGCGGACGCGATTTACCTGTTACGGCCATCAGACTGACGATTGGGAAATAGATCAGTTTCCTCATGGCAATCACTGTTTTAATTCTTACGAAAATGCGTTTCCTGGTAAGAACAAAAAGGCCGCCTTTTTTTACAGAGGCGGCCTTTCGGATATATGGAATAAGTTTGTTATTACTTAACTAATGCAGCGAATTCGCTGTTAGTTGCATATTTTGCAAATTCCAGGTCGATAGCAGCTTCTTTAGCCATAGCCTTATCAGCAGCGATAGCAGCTTTCAGGTTGCTGATAACTGCGTTAGCGTCGTTTGTACGAGCAGCTACGATAGCTTTCAGGTAAGAAGTTGTAGCGTCGGGTTTAGCAACTGCGTTCAGAGTTTGAGAAGCTTTGCTGTAATCCTTAGTCAGGATCTGAGCCAAAGCAGCGTTGTTAGACTTAACTGAACCGAAAGAGTTGGCAGCCTTAGCCCATTCGCCCTGTTCCAGATACAGAACACCCAGAGCTTCGCCTAATTCAGCAACGCCTGCTGCGCTACCGAACAACTGTTGAGCCTTAGCCTGGTCACCCTTAGTCAGAGCGATCAAACCTAAGTTCATGTTAGCTTCCGGATTAGCTTTTACAGAGTTTGATTTGTTGAACATCTGTTCTGCCTTAGCCAGGTCGCCGGCACGGAATGCCATCATACCGATGTTGTTCCAAGTGCGGTAGCAGTTAGGATACAGTTCAGAAGCTTTTGTATAGATAGCCATCTTTTCTGCGTCGTTGTTAGTCAGAGTAGCAGCATACAGAATTTCTTCGATGTTCAGTTCAGAAGGATTGCTCTTGGCTAATGCGCTGATTTCGTCGTCAGACTTGCCGATGATTTCGATGTTGGCAGTCAAACGAGAACGACGAAGTTGCGGCAAGATTGTTTCTGCCAGATCAGAGTAAACAGCAGAGATATTCTTGATTTCTTTTTCTCTTGTTTCGGGATCCTGGTACATAGAGATAACTCTCAGTACGAGGTCCTTATCTTGCAAGTTAGATGCAGCTACCAATTCTTTGAAGCCTTCCCAGTCCTGAGCAGTGTAACGAGCGTCAACCGGAGCGTCAACCTTCATCTTCTTCAATTCTTTAGACAGGTATTTGCTTGTGTTGCCTTCACGTCTTTCAGCCAAGCCAGTGTTCAGTTTAACACCACCATCAGGAGAAGCGTAAGCAGAGATTTCGATTGCTACGTTCTGGTTAGGAGCTTCGTCTGCATTCTTAACAAGTTCTTTCCATTCTTTGATTGCGTCAGAGTTCAACTCTTGAGCACGCAGGTTAGCCTGTTGGATAAGGAACATGATGTTTGCGTCGTGAGCTTCTTTGATGATACGTTGGAATTTGTCTGCTGCAATAGCTGCATTAGCAGTAGCTGCGTCAGCCAGTTCGGATGTAGCGATCACACCTTCTCCGATTTTTACATCCGGCAATTTAACTGTCTTGTTCTTGATCTTTGCGTCGAAAGTCAGATACAATTCAGATTTCTTCATTTCCGGTTTGTAAGTGAAAGCAGATTTCATGGTTACGTTAGCACCTTCTTTCTGTGGGATAACTTGGTTGTTGCCCTTTACTTTTTCACCTTGGTAAGTGTAAGATGTTCCCCATGCTTCACCACCGGCATAACGAAGAACCGGAGTCACAGTTACAACTGCTTTTTTGTTGAACCATTTTGCAGGGAATGTGGCATTAATAGTCACAGGAACTTTGCCTCCGATGGCCTCAAGCGGCTGCGGTTCAGCTTTGATGTACTCTTCAGCTAACGGTTTCAACTTGTTTGAACAAGAAGAAAAAGTCAGAATTGCTGCCAATACGAGGAAAGGCATTAAATACTTTTTGTTCATAATTTGATGTAAGTTTAAAATGTTACTATGTTTATATATTCACTTTCAAATATCCCTTAGCCATCAAAGTGCAAAACTAAAGCATTTTTTTGTTATGAAGAGCAAACAAGAGATAAAATCTTTCCAATTAATACTTATTAATGAATCTTGTCTCCATTTTTTTCAGTCTGATGTCAAAACAGATAGGAAATGAATCCGGTGAATCCTTTCGGATTTTGTCTAACCCTTATTGTCAAATTTTAATCAAAACAGGGCTTTTTGAGTATAAAGTTTGTTATTGTAAACAATTTTCACAATATATATGCCGGCCGGGATCGAACCAATCGGCAAGGTCGTTTGTTGCCCGGTGATGGAATAATTGCGTATAGCCTTTCCTGTGGGCGAAACAAAGGTGAGGGAGGCCCGGCTGACGGGAACTGCAAAGTCGATGTGGATCGTATGCCGGTATCTGTCGACAGACAGGCTGACATCCGTTGCCGCTTCTATGTGCTCGTTGGCCGTTCCGCTTCCTTCGTTCGGATCCATTCCGTTGCAACTGCGAGCTGTTACTCCGATAGGATCGAGCCAGTATTTGAGCTGCTTGCTACTATCGGCCGGTTCGGACCAGCTTTTTTGTATGGAGAAAAAGAAGTCTTCGACCGGATTGAGACAGCTGGAAGCACCGCCTGTCAAGCCTCCGATGATCCGGTTGTCGCTATCAAAAAGGGGAGAACCGGACGAGCCTCCGGCTGTACATCCTGTCGCCCAACGGGCTACCTTCCAGTGTGAATTTTCATTGAAGTCGGTAACCTGTATTTTATAGGTCGTCAGCTCTACGTTTCCTTCGGCGAGGTTAAGCCTCTTGAGCGATCCGCCCGGATGGTGGATACACGTATAAGGAGCTGTCCCCGCATCCAGCGCGTTCCAGCCGGCATAATAGGCTCGGTAATCGGCCGGTGGTGTGTCCTGCAATTCCAGTAATGCCATATCCGTTGATTCATTCACAGCCCGGAAATGGGCCGAAGCGATTGTCTGGTCAGTACGTCCAGGTTCAACCGGACTGCATTGGGGGCTGTTGTAATTGAAGTAACAGACAATATTGCCTGCCACCTCTTCATAATCTGGGTTTTTGATTTGGAACTGGTTATTCAAGCAATGCGAGGCTGTAAGGAGGTAAGGTTTTCCGTCGTTAGCCGTGTTGTTGACAAGCGTTCCCGTGCAACCGGTCGTCCCGTTGATAATCATCAGGACTACGCTGCGTTCGATAGCGTCGTAACGGGTTGTCGAATCCTGGTAGCAGGCGATGACCGGCATACATTTGAAAGCCGCAAAGTCGGGCTGCGGTTCCGAGAGTCTGAGGTTTCGATAGCCGTGGTTCACCTCGCCGACCGCGAGTTTTCCAGGGAAAGCGGTTTTCGCCGGTTCTTGGTATTCGATGATCAACTCGTCTCCCTGGATCGGGGCCACGGGCAGAATGCCACGTTCCGAATTGTTCAGGTGGTTGAATGAGCCCAAGACTTCCGATTGATCGCTATTGTACAGGAATACGCGTGCGCCTTCGGGCAGATGGTATTTACTGAACATTATATTGAGGGAGAGCGCACCTTCGGAACGTATCCCGAGTCGCCAGACCTTTGTCCCGTCGGACAGGGTGAAATGGACTCCGGAATTCTCCGGCGTATAGTCTGTCACGAACTTATAGGCAAAGCGGAATCCATTCCGTAGGCCGGTCGCTTCTAGCGAGTCGAGCCGGAGCTGTTCCGCCAGGTCGAATGGGGGCATTGTAATAAACATATCCTCTGTCAGGCTTTTTGTGGCCGTGAGAGGGAGTGGCTGTCCTCCGTGACTGATCTGTGCCTTGACGGAAACACCGGGAAACAGGCATAATCCGAAATATATTATAATAATAAGATGCTTTGCCATAATAGCGACAAATATACGATTTTAGGGAAATAATCAGCTATTTCAGATTCATTTTAAAATTGCTCCTGATATTTGTCCTGTCGAAAGATTAGACAGATAAAAAGTAGAACTATAAAAGATGAATGAAATGAAGAAAATTTTAGCACTGTTAGTTTGCCTGCTTACCATAAGTACGGGCGTTCGCGCGGACGATGACCGTCCGGTTCGTTTCGACCAGCTGCCCGCTAAGGCACAGGCATATGTAAAGAAATATTTCCCACAGGAAAAGGTGGCGCTGGCAAAGATGGAAAAGGATTTTTTCGACAAGAAGTATGAAGTGATTTTTGCCAGCAGCAGCAAAGTGGAGTTCTTTAAGGACGGAACTTGGAAAGAAGTGGATTGCAAGTATTCCGCTGTTCCCGAAGCTGTCATTCCCGAAGCCATCCTACGCTATGTAAAGGCTACTTATCCCGATCATAAGGTCGTTAAGATCGAAAAGGAAGACCGGGGGTATGAGGCGAAACTTGCCAACGGTATGAAGCTGGAGTTTGACAATAAGTTTAACTTGATAGATATAAACAATTAATTAAGAACCGATTTTAAATAGAAATAGTATGATTAAAAATGTATTTTTACTTGCGGCACTATCTCTGTGCCTGTTCCAAAGTTGTGACAATGATGATAACGAACCGGTTCCCGGTTATGTGAGCGCCGAAACCAAAGCTGCTTTTGACGAAAAATATCCTGCGGCAAAAGATGTGGAGTGGGAGACGCGTAACGATTATTTGATTGTGGATTTCAAACAAGATAAAGTAGAGAAGGAAGCTTGGTTCGACAATAGCGGAACTTGGTATATGACGGAAACGGATATCCCTTTTGCACAGCTTCCCGATGCGGTGAAGACTGCTTTCCAGCAAGGCGAATATTCGACTTGGAAAGTGGACGATGTGGATATGATCGAACGCCGGGATGTCGAGACCGTCTATGTGATCGAGACGGAACAGGGCAATAGTGAGGTGGATCTTTATTATTCTCCGGATGGTATCTTGGTGAAAACCGTTCTCGATGCGGGTGGAAACGATGGATATGAAGATTTTATCCCGTCACAGCCTTCCTCTTCCGTAGATGCTTATATCAAAGAACATTATCCTTCTGCCCGCATCTTGGATATCGACCGGGAAAAAGGTGTTACGGAAGTTGAAATATTGGATGGAACAGTTTGCCGCGAACTCCTGTTCGATGACGGAGGCGCTTGGATGCAGACTAAAACGGAACTTCGTATTACTGCGCTGCCGGACGCGGTAATGGCTGCTATCAAGGCTTCGCAATATGCAACCTATAGGATCGACGATGCTGATTTCATCGAGACTCTGACTGGCGAATGGTATCTCGTTGAACTAGAATCCGGTAAGCAGGAAGTGAAACTTCGCATAGACGCTACCGGAAAGATATTGTAGAAACCTACCGTTATCGCTTTCAGGTTCGTGAGAGAAAATTGGACATGGTATCCGGTATATCGGAGATAATCCGGCTTTGTTTTCCAGCCACCAAACAGGTGATAGCCCGTTCCCATGTCCAAAACTTAGCATTTGCAGTCGTGCAGGGGATGTACAGTAGTATCCAAGGCAATTAGTGCTTCGGAAAAACGGACGCATGTTGCTTAATCCAATTTCAGCCTGATGACCGTTCCGTATGAAGGGACATTTTTGAATGCTTCTTTCAAGTCATATTCTCCGGCATAGACACGGGCACAGGTCAAGACACCGCCATGTGCGAAAATGCATACTTTCTGCAGGCCACTTTCTCTTATTTCATTTAGGAAATGACTGACACGGGTATATTGATCTTGCAAGGATTCGCCCGAAGGAGCCGGAACATTGATCCAGTCGTTGAACCAGGCTTCCGATCGAGGATCGGAGGATAGTTCGTCCCAAGATTTCATTTCCCATTCCCCAAAGCTGATCTCTTTAATGCGGTCTTCCTTTTCTGCGTCCGGGTAGCCGCAATAGTTTGCGAGGCGGACACAGCGTGTGAGCGGGCTGCTCCATACCTTGTCGAATATATGGCCGGATAAGGTCTTTTTTACGGCTTCGGCTTCATCCTCGAATGAGGGGCGAAGGGGAACGTCGGTTTGCCCGTATGCATAGCCTGCGGGAACGTCGACGGAAGTATGCCTGACCAGATAAATTTCCATGTAATATGTGTTTTATATGATTGTTGTATAAATAACGACTATCCCCAGATAGAAGCTCAGTTCACAAAGCAAAAATGTTGCTCCGCAGCAGTCACCTGTATAACCTTGTATTTTCTTTTTCATTAGAGAGGTGAGGGAATGGAATACAAGAACAGGCAGTAGACCTGCCAGAAAATAAATGGGTTCTGGCAGCCAGAACATCGGAATAAGAGCGGAGAAAAGGCAACATGTATATTCGCCTGTAGTCATCCGACTGTAGACCGTTTTGTTTTTAGCCTCTTCTTCCTTACGGGCGTAGGGAAGTCTGTTGATGATCATTCCAGCAACTCCTTTGGAAAAAGGATCGCCTGCCAGTATCGCACTTCCTGCGAGAGCTGGTGACAGGCTGCTCAACAACGTATATAGAAGCGAAAAATAAAGAATCAACCCGATCACCCCGTAGCTTCCTATATGTGAATCCTTCATAATTGAAAGGATACGTTCTCGAGAGGTTCCTCCCCCGAAGCCGTCGAAAAAGTCAGCAAGTCCGTCTTCATGTAGGCAACCGGTTATCAGCAGCCGGGTGACGATTGCCAATAGTACGGCAACACTTGCCGGCAGTATCAGTGAAGCTGTGTAAAGTACGATTACGGAAAGCCCGGCTGTGAGCCAGCCGACTAACGCCCAGCGGCTGACTACATTCTTGAAATATTCCGAAGGTACTTCAGCCAGTCGCCAGAATGGTAGCCGGGTGAAAAATATAAAGGCGGCAAGGATACGGAGCATGGATTGGAAATTAATAATTAAAAAGGAGTTAGAAATATTTGGTGATGGAGGCTTGCTGGAAGCTGTGCATCTCGTTGATCATGCGGACTGCCGAGTCCACAATCGGATAGGCGCATACGGAGCCGGAACCTTCACCCAGGCGTAAGCCGAGATTTAGCAGCGGCTTGGCTTGTAGGATATCCAGTACACGTTTGTGTCCGGCCTCGTCTCCGCAGTGTCCGAATATGCAGTAGGGAAGCATTTCCGGATACAAGTGTGAAGCAGCCAGTATGCAGTTTGTCATGATAAAGCCATCTACCAGAATAACCATCTTCAATTCTGCCGCGCGGAGCATGCCTCCCACAGCCATCACCATCTCGTAGCCGCCGAAATAGCGGATCACATTCAACGGACTGTTGTCTCCTTTGTAGTTGTCAAGCGCCTTTTTTAAAACATTATATTTATGTTTGACCCCTTCGTTATCTAAGCCGCTTCCGGCGCCTACGCAATCGATCAGCGGGATTCCCGTCAGGCAAGTCATCCACATGCTAGACGCAGCAGTGTTTCCGATTCCCATCTCACCGAAACTGATCACGTTGCACCCTTTGTTGTAGCAATCTGTGACAATGTCGGCCCCATATTGGATTGCCAATTCCATTTCGTCTTGTGTCATGGCTGCCTCATACAGGAAGTTACGGGTCCCTTTCCTGATTTTCCGGTCGATCAACTCTGGGATGGCAGGGAAATCGAAATCCACACCTCCGTCGACGATCTTGATTTCGAAGCCGTGCTGGCGTGAAAGGAAACAGACACCTGCTCCCCCGTTCAGGAAGTTATGTATCACCTGGCGTGTTACTTCTTTGGGGGATTTGCTGACGCCTTCATCGGCGATTCCGTGGTCGGATGCGTATATTACATTAACTGGATGATGAAGTGCTGGGGATAATGTTTGCTGGATCAGACCGATTTGGAGTGCAATTTCTTCAAGTGTACCCAGTGACCCTTTGGGTTTCGTCAGATTATTGATTTTGTCCTGCAGGGCTATGGCGATAGCGGTGTCAGGTTTTTGAATGTTGAAAGAGATCATTGTATAGTGTTTTTATTATTTTACCTTCATGGGAATACCACTCACCATGAGAACAACTTCGTCGGCACGGGATGCGATGTATTGGTTAAGCCAACCTTGCAGATCTGTGAACCGACGTTGTACTGCATCGGGAGAAACACCGCCTAATCCGATTTCGTTTGTGACGAAGATCAGGTAGGCATCCTGCTCTGTAAATTTATTAAATTCTTCTTTTAACTCGGCCAAGGAACGGTTCGTGTCACCTTCATTGTCGAAGAAAAAGTTTGTACCCCAGAGGGTGACACAATCGATAACGACCACACGGCCGTTCAGATCGTGGCGGCTCAGGAATTTCTCTTCTTCGATATTCGTCCATTCCGGTCCTCGGTCAGCCTGATGGCGAAGTACACGCTTGCGGAACTCCTCGTCCCAGACACGTGATGTCGCCAGGTAAACCGGATTAGCTGTCAGTGACAAAGCAAGTTTTTGCGCATATCCGCTTTTCCCGGAACGTTGGCCGCCTGTCACTAAAACGATATGCTTTTTTCCCATTGTCTTATTCTCCTTTCGGTTTATTGCGGGCGGCTGCGCGTTTTGCTTTGTTGAGCGGGTTGTTCTTGCTTGTCTTGCGCAACGCTGCCGATTTTGGAGAAGAAGCCAAGCGTTGTGCAACGGCCGACCGTCCTAATGATTTGCCGAATTTGGGGCGCAAAGCTTCTTTCAGCACCTCTTTGCCGATGTCAGTCACCTTTGTTTCTTTTTTCGTGCTTTCTCCATTGCGTGCAGCATGGCGGGCGGCTGCATATTTATTGTATTTTACATATTTGCCGGGGCGTAGGCCTTTTGAACCGGCTGCTGGAGAAGTTGTCTTCTTTTCGGAAGTCGCCGTAGACGAGGGCTTTGTCTTCTTCGCCTTTTTTTCTTGTCCGGCAAGTTCCAACTCTTGGATATTGATCCGTGCGGAAGATGTTTGTTTGCCCGTATGCTTTCCGATTTTAATTTGTATATCATCCAGCATGACGATATCGGCTTCAGTTACTTTCTGCCCGACATGAGGCAGGCTGCCGTTTACGGTGACACGTCCTTCTTCGATGAATTTGTCTGCTTCCCTGCGTGAACAAAGGCCGGAATCACTGATGAGCTTATTTAATCTTACTTCCATTCTGTACGTCTTTATTTAGTGGATAATTATTGATATTAAACAAACAATAAGCCCCATGAGAAGTTCGGCATTACTGTTTGTTTTGATGGCAATCAACATGTCTTCTGTTGTGAAAGTCCGTTCGTTGGTCCCGATATAAGGCTTTTCCACCGGCTTCCCGAAATAATCGTGGGTCCCCCCAAAACGGCAATTCAATATGGCGGCAAGAGCAGATTCCGGATAGCCTGAGTTCGGGCTGGCATGAGCCGGACCGAAACGCTTAACGAAATCCGTTTTGTTCAAGTTGCCGGAAACAGCCAGCATCAACCATGCGGTTAACCGGGCAGGAATATAATTGGCAAGATCGTCGAGCCTTGCGGCAATCTGCCCGAATTCTAAATAACGTTCATTTTTGTAGCCGATCATCGAATCGAGCGTGTTCACCATCTTATAAGCCATCATGCCGGGAAGTCCGAGCAGGGTAAACCAAAACATGGGAGCTATCACTCCGTCGCTCAGGTTTTCCGCGAGCGTTTCGAGAGCGGCGGCCCGTATCTCTTGTGGGGAGAGACGGGAAGTGTCGCGGCCTACGATCCGCCCGACCTGTTTGCGTCCTTCTTCCGTGCTACGGTCTACTGCTTCGAAAACGGCTTTCACTTCTTTGACCAGCGTTTTTCCCGCCAGGCAGTAAAAGACGCCTATCCCGGATAGAATAGAAGCTACTATCGGGTGAAAGTATCCGGCAAGCGCCAGTATCCGTTCGCAAAGCAAATACGTTCCGACAACCAGTATGAGTGCCATGATGCCTCCTTTGACGGCCCGGTCATTTCCTTTGTTTAACGTCTTCTCTCCTAAAGAAATCACTTTGCCGAAACCAACAACCGGATGTGGCCATCCTTCAGGATCACCCAACAGGCGGTCTGCCAGCCATCCGCCGATGAACGGGAGGGCTTTTGCCATATAAAACGATTGATGGAACCAATAATACATAATAGTGGCAAAGGTAAAAATATAATTTCAGTTATGGAATCCATCGCCTATATTCCTCATGATTTATCGAGGTAAAATTGAAGGAGGAAGATATGCTCTTCACCCTGATACCGGTAGGAGATGTGCAACCCGTATTGGCGGCAGATCGCTTCGGCTATGGCGAGGCCGAGTCCGGTCGATTCCTTTTTCTTGCTCCCTTGGTAGAAACGTTCGAAGATATGCTCGCTGTCGAGAGGTTCGGTTTGCCCTGTGTTGGCGATAGTCAGCGAGTCTGCCTGGATCGTGACACGGACGTGTCCTTTTTCCTTGTTATGGATAAAAGCGTTTTTCAGCAGGTTGGAGATGAGTGACTCCGCCAGTGTCTCGTTCATCGTTATCGTCAGTAGGCCCTGTTCTTCCAGTGAGATATGGGCTTTGTAGTGGCTGAATATCTCTTTGTAATCATCTAACAGCCGTTTGACGATGCTGTTGATTTCGACCGGACGGCTGTTGGTGAATTGTCCGTTGTCGATCCGGGAGAGAAACAGCAGGGATTTATTCAGCCGGACGATGTAGTTCAGTGTATGCTTGGTCTTGAACAGTTCTTCCATTTGTTCCTCCGTCAGTTCCGTATTGTCGAGCAGCCATTCGATACGGTTGTTGCAAACGGCGAGTGGTGTCTGAAGTTCGTGCGATGCATTGCCGATAAATTGCTTCTGCTGTTTGAATAGTTGTTCCGAACGTTCGACGGCTTGGGCCGCTGCCTCGTTCAACCTGCGGAATTCCGGGATACGGGTGTCGTTGGGAACAGGTCCGTGCTGTTTGCCTGGCAAATAACTGTCCAGCCAGTTCAGTAGCGTGTACAACGGGCGCAGGCTCCGATAGAACACCCAAATGCAGACCGTAAGCAGGGTGACCAGTAAAACAATATAAAGAAAGAGAATCCAGTTGGCGACGGCCTCACGTAAATCTTCTTTTTCAAAAGAGGGAGTCGAGACTTCCAGTAGGAAATAATTGTCGTCTTTATCGGCGAAGATGGTCCGCAGCACGCGTGCCGGTTCGGTCTCTTCCTTTTCCTTTATATATATGTCGGCATCGTAGTATTCGATCGCCGGGTATTGTCTGGCTTCTTCCCTTGTGATGGGACGGATGGAATAGCTGTTGTTACTCCCGTCGTTTTTCGAAGGAAGCTCTTTGCCGGCAAGCGAACGGATGATGATCGTCTCGGAGTAGTCTTCCAGCGCGTCGTCTACTTCGTCGTTGATCTCGTCGATCATGGTGAAATAAAAGAAAACCGTCCATATCGTCAGGACGGCTAGCAATGCCAGGGATAGGCGAAGCAATATGCGGTAAATCAATTTCATATTTGTCGTGCCTTATTCCTCTTCGTTGATGACTAATTTATATCCGAAGCCATAGATAGAGCGGATTTCAATTGTCGCGCCTGCCTTCTTTAGCTGCTGGCGCAAATTCTTGACTTGTGCATAGACGAAATGGAAACTGTCCGCCTGATCGATATGGTCGCCCCAGACGGCTTCGGCTAGTACGGCCTTGTCAATGATATGGTTCGGTCGGTTGGCAAAATAGAACAGGATGTCGTATTCTTTCTTGAGAAGTTCCAGTTCCTTGTCGTCAACGAATACCCGGAAACTATCCGGTTCGATCCGTAGGTTTCCCAGCCGTAGGGAACGCGAACCGTCGCTGCGTTGTCGTCTCAGCACACTTTTGATACGGGCGTTTAGCTCGGCCAGGTGGAAGGGTTTCGGGAGATAGTCGTCTGCTCCCTGTTCCAGCCCCAGGACTTTGTCCTCGATGGAGTCGCGGGCAGAGATGATGATGACGCTCTCACGCTTCTGTTGTTCCTTGAGCATCTCCAACAACTTCAAACCGTTCCCATCCGGCAACATGATGTCGAGCAGGATGCAGTCGTAGCTGTAGTCCGCTATTTTCAGGCTCGCTTCGTGGAAGGTGTCTGCCGTTTCCACTACATATCGCTCTTTTGCCAGTGTTTTCTGCATCAGTTCCCTGAGCGAAGGTTCGTCTTCAACTATTAATATCTTCATAAATATAGCTTTATCAGTATCCAAAGATACGAAGTGAATTTAAAATAAACTTGAAATGATCATTTTAAAAAGGCAAACAACCGTCGAATCTCATGATTTTTAATTAAGTTTGCCTGTCCGTATCGAGGATACGATTCAAAAACCAATATTATAAATTAAAATACAAACGCTATGGCAACAACTCCTTTCAAGTATCAGGCTCCGTTCCCATTGGGCCCGGATACAACAGAGTATTATCTGCTTACAAAAGATTATGTTTCGGTTTCCGAGTTCGAAGGAACCCCGGTTCTGAAAGTAGCGAAAGAAGGTCTTACGGCAATGGCTAATGCCGCTTTCCGTGATGTTTCCTTTATGCTTCGCCGCTCGCACAACGAGCAGGTGGCTAAGATCCTGAGTGATCCGGAAGCAAGTGATAACGATAAATATGTAGCGTTGACTTTCCTGCGTAACGCAGAAGTTGCTGCTAAGGGTGTACTTCCTTTCTGTCAGGATACCGGTACGGCTATCATCCACGGCGAAAAGGGACAGCAGGTGTGGACTGGCTACTGCGATGAAGAGGCACTTTCGTTGGGTGTATATAAAACCTATACGGAAGAGAACTTGCGCTATTCGCAGAACGCTCCCCTGAACATGTACGACGAAGTGAACACCAAATGCAACCTCCCCGCCCAGATCGATATCGAAGCTACGGAAGGTATGGAATATAAGTTCCTGTGCGTGACAAAGGGTGGCGGTTCCGCCAATAAGACTTACCTGTATCAAGAAACAAAGGCGATCCTGAATCCCGGCACTTTGGTCCCCTTCATCATCGAAAAGATCAAGACATTGGGTACGGCTGCTTGTCCCCCTTATCATATCGCAGTGGTTATCGGCGGTACTTCTGCCGAAAAGAACCTGCTGACGGTGAAGTTGGCTTCTACACATTATTATGACGAATTGCCTACGACCGGCAATGAGTATGGCCGTGCTTTCCGGGATATAGAACTGGAAAAAGAAGTGTTGGCCGAAGTTCACAATATCGGTTTGGGAGCACAATTCGGCGGAAAGTATCTGGCACATGATATCCGTATCATCCGTCTGCCGCGGCACGGCGCTTCCTGTCCGGTCGGTTTGGGTGTCAGTTGTTCGGCCGACCGTAACGTGAAATGTAAGATCAACAAAGACGGTATCTGGATCGAGAAGCTGGACAGCCATCCGGGCGAACTGATCCCGGCAGAACTGCGCGAGGCAGGCGAAGGCGATGCTGTCAAGATCAACCTGAACCAGCCGATGACAGAGATCCTGAAAGAACTGGATAAATATCCGGTGGCTACCCGTCTGTCTCTGAACGGTACGATCATCGTAGGTCGCGATATCGCTCACGCCAAGTTGAAAGAACGTTTGGACCGTGGTGAAGACCTGCCTCAGTATATCAAGGATCATCCTATCTATTATGCCGGTCCGGCCAAGACTCCGACTGGTATGGCTTGCGGTTCTATGGGTCCGACGACTGCTGGCCGTATGGACCCGTATGTCGGTTTGTTCCAGAGTCATGGCGGTAGCATGATCATGTTGGCGAAAGGTAACCGTAGCCAACAGGTGACGGATGCTTGCCAGAAATATGGTGGTTTCTATTTGGGAAGTATAGGCGGTCCGGCTGCAATTCTGGCCCAGAACAACATCAAGAGCATCGAATGTGTGGAATATCCCGAATTGGGCATGGAAGCGATCTGGAAGATCGAAGTGGAAGATTTTCCAGCATTTATCCTGGTAGACAACAAGGGTAACGATTTCTTCAAACAGATCAAACCGCGTTGCACTTGCAGCAAGTAAGACGTGCTTTGCATTCATATAAAAAGGGAGGGAGTGAAAAAATCATTCCCTCTTTTTTATTGAGAGCCGTTATGTGTAGTCTGATACCTTTATAGATGCGGTTTTCGTTAATTTTTTCTGTTTCGATGGTAATTGTATCGAAATGGATTCTGTCTTCTTTACTGGTTATGCTGCATATTCTATATAGTATACATTCAGTTTCTGTTGATTATCTCACCCAATTTTACAGCTTCCGTAGCTGATAATACAGATAGTAGTTGCTTCGTCCGTATTTCTTTTGAACAGACCGAATAGGCAAGAGTATGGGCAGGCGGGGCGAACTTGTCCGGTTGGCGTTTGTTCTGAAAGCGGTGCTTGTCGCTTTTCAAAAGGATGTAGGCTTGTTTGGAACAGGCTATACCCTTTTTGTTTATAGCCTATATCCTTTTCCCGGATAGGTTATAGGCTATTTTGATTAAATGTTGCGGATAGTTATTGCTTTCTCATTCACCTATTTATTCTGTACTTTGTTTTTCAATGCTTATAAAAGGTGAAGGCAAGTGTTTTTTGGCCTTCACCCTTGTAGTTTGGCTTCACCTTGTGTTTTTTCTGTCTGTATGAATAGGTGACAATGAAAAACGAGGTGAAACTGAAATCCCGGGGTGAAGGTGGAAAAGGATAGTGCCTTTACCCTGGGAGTGCTTGAAATATATGGCATACAGATAAAAGGTGAAGGATAAAAAGAGTGTTGCGTATAAAAAACAGCTCCCGTCCCCAAAAATATGGAACGGGAGCTGTTAGGTAATTATACACGTATGTGTTTACCGATTCTTAATCCTGGCGTTCGCGGCGAGGACCACGGTCTCCACGATCCTGACGGGGGCCACGGTCTCCACGTTCCGGTCTCGGACCACGTTCTGGTCTCGGCGGGCGTTCTTCGTAACCTTCTGGTTTCGGCAGCAGCACTTTGTGGGATAATTTGAATTTGCCAGTCTTGGCATCGATGTCTACCAACTTGACGCTGATAGTGTCGCCTTCTTTCAAACCTGCCTGTTCAACTGTTTCCAGACGTTTCCAGTCGATTTCGGAAATGTGGAGCAAACCGTCTTTACCCGGCATGAATTCAACGAATGCACCGTAAGGCATGATAGAAGAAATCTTTCCTTCGTAGATTTCGCCGATTTCGGGAACGGCAACGATAGCTTTGATGGAGCGGATAGCGGCATCGATTGTTGCTTTATTCGTTCCGGAAATTTCGATTTTACCCACTCCGTCTTCTTCTTCAATTGTAATAACGGCACCTGTCTTTTCCTGAATACCTTGGATGATCTTGCCGCCCGGGCCGATTACCGCACCGATAAATTCTTTACCGATTGTCATCGTTTCGATTCTCGGAGCATGAGGTTTCAGATCCGGACGAACTTCTGGCTGGGCTTCCATTATCTTGCCCAGAATGTGCATACGGCCTTCTTTTGCCTGTGCCAATGCGTTTTCAAGAATTTCGTATGACAGACCGTCTACCTTGATATCCATCTGAGTGGCAGTGATACCGTCTTTTGTTCCTGTTACCTTGAAGTCCATATCGCCCAAATGGTCTTCGTCTCCTAAGATATCGGACAGGATAGCGTAGTTCTGGCCTTTGTTTTCAGAGATCAGACCCATTGCGATACCGGATACCGGCTTCTTCATCGGAACACCTGCATCTCTCAATGCCAGCGTTCCGGCACATACGGTTGCCATTGAAGAAGAACCGTTAGACTCTAAGATATCGGAAATCACACGTACTACATAAGGATAATCTGCCGGGATCATCCGTTTCAATGCACGATGAGCCAGGTTTCCGTGACCGATTTCACGACGTCCCACACCGCGAGAAGCTTTTGCTTCGCCAGTAGAGAACGGAGGGAAGTTATAATGTAACAGGAAACGTTCTTTTCCGTGGTTCAGTACATCGTCGATCATTTTTTCATCGGCTTTTGTACCTAAGGTAACAGTCGAAAGCGACTGTGTTTCGCCACGCGTGAAGATTGCAGAACCATGAGGACCTGGCAGGCAGTCTGTTTCGATCCAGATCGGACGGATTTCAGTAGTCTTACGACCGTCCAGACGCTTTCCTTCGTCCAGGATAGCGCGGCGCATCGCTTCTTTTTCTACATCGTGGTAATAGCGGCCGATCATTTCAACTTTCTCGTCAGTCAATTCTTCTTCTGAAAACTGAGCTTTATACTCTTCGACAACTGCTTCGAATGCTTCGGCACGCTGATGTTTGTCGGTGCCGGAGGTTGCAACGGCGTATGCCTTTGCATAACATTTTTCGTGTACATCTTTGCGCAGTTCGTCATCATTGACTTCGTGGCAGTATTCGCGTTTAACCAGTTTACCGCAAGCTTCGGACAGTTCAAGCTGTGCCTGGCACTGTACTTTGATTGCTTCGTGTGCTACTTTGATCGCTTCCAGCATTTCTGATTCTTGAACTTCATCCATTTCGCCTTCCACCATCATGATGTTGTCAAGTGTAGCACCCACCATAATATCAATATCTGCTTTTTCCAATTCAGAGAACGTGGGGTTGACTACGTACTTGCCATCGATGCGTGCGACGCGGCATTCGGAGATCGGTCCGTTGAAAGGAATATCTGATACGGCCAATGCGGCTGAAGCAGCCAGTCCGGCAAGTGCATCCGGCATGTCTTCACCGTCTGCGGAGAATAATATAACGTTTACATATACTTCTGCATGGTAATTGTCTGGGAAAAGAGGGCGGAGGGCACGGTCGACCAAACGAGAAGTCAAGATTTCGTAGTCGGAAGCTTTACCTTCTCTTTTTGTAAAACCGCCAGGAAAACGGCCAAATGCCGAGAATTTTTCTTTGTACTCTACTTGTAACGGCATGAAGTCAACACCCGGGTTTGCATCTTTAGCGGCACAAACAGTAGCCAGCAACACAGTGTTGCCCATACGTACGGTAACTGCACCGTCCGCCTGTTTCGCCAATTTCCCGGTTTCGATGGTGATGGTTCTTCCATCAGCCAATTCGATCGTCTTGTTAATTGGATTAAGCATAATCTTTTTCTTATTTTTCTATCTGTAAAATTGGTGCAAATGTAATGAAAGTTTGTCTGTAAACGTGTGAAAATGAAAATAAAAAACATGAGAAAAGCTCTTTTTTATAAAAATAGCGGGAAGATTTAGCGAATAATAGTGCCACAATTGTAAATTAATGTATATTTGCAGCGAATTAAAATAAGAAGTAAAGATATGATGAAACAAATATCCACACGACTGTTGACTGTTTTAGGACTGTGCATGTTCTTTCTCTCAGCCTGTAACTACTCCTCGGATTTCACTGTGAAGGGAGTCGTGGCTGGGGCTGACGGTCAGCTTATGTATTTGGAAAATGTCGGAATCTCTAATGTGGTGACACTCGATTCCATCAAGCTAGCTCCCGGCGGGAAGTTCAAGTTTACGGAAAAGCGTCCTGAGTATCCGGACTTTTATCGTTTGCGTCTGAACAATCAGCTGATCAATTTCGCGGTCGATTCGACCGAAACCATATCCTTCGTCGCTGATGCTGGTACTTTCGCGACTTCCTATTCTGTGGAAGGGTCTGAAAACTCAAAGGCGATAAAGGCGATCACTTTGGCACAACTGGATGCAAACCAGGCTATCAGCCGCCTACGGAAGGAATATGAGGATAAGATGATTTCAGATACGACCTACCGTATGAAGGTCTTGGCTGCTGCCGATGCCTATAAAGAAGTCGCCCGGAAATATATTTATTCGGCGCCGATGTCCACGGCCGCCTATTTCGCTTTGTTCCAGCAGATCGATGGCTTGTTGTTCTTTGATTTGTATGATAGGAAAGATGTCAAGGCATATGGAGCGGTTGCGACCAGCTACAATCATACTTATCCGGAAAGTCCGCGTTCGAAGCATTTGTACAATCTGACACTGCAATCCATGAAGGTCTTGCGTGCGCAACGTCCTGTCGATTACAGCAATGTGGAAACAAAAGAAATTTCATTCCTTGATATCGAATTGCCGGATGTTCGGGGTGAAGTGGTAAAACTGTCTACGGTTGCTCCTGGTAAGGTGGTGTTGATAAACTTTACGGCTTATCAGATGGAATGGTCGCCGGCTTTGAATATGGCATTAGGTGAATTGTACACAAAATACCATGACCAAGGACTTGAAATTTATCAGGTGTCGTTGGATAGTGATTTCCATTTCTGGAGAAACGGGGCCTCTAATTTGCCGTGGGTTACTGTCCACGATCCTCAGTCTGTTTATTCGCAGGTGGCAGGTTTGTACAATGTAAAACAATTGCCCGCTCTTTTCATCCTCGATCGCAAAGGAAACTTGGTTAAGCGTGTCGAAGACGTGAAGAAACTGGAAACAGACGTAAAAGCAGTACTTTGATTTGTGAATTATAATTTATACGTTGATGAAATCATAATTCATAAGTCCTAACATGTTGTAAAGCACTTCAAAAGGATTTGCGTTCTTAAAAAAGATCGTTTATCTTTGCAAAGTCTAAAAATACAGAGAAAGAGGAGTTCCGGCCAAGCAGTTGGTCGGGATTCTTTTTTTATTATGCAATAATCAATAATAACATTTTAAATAAATAGGAGGATTTAGTATGGCAGTGAGCTATATGACGAAAGATGGCTATGATAAGATTTTAGCTGAAATCAATTATCTGGAAACTGTGAAACGTCCGGAAATATCTGCCCAGATTGCAGAGGCCCGTGACAAAGGTGATTTGTCTGAAAATGCTGAGTATGACGCAGCAAAGGAAGCACAAGGCATAATGGAAGCAAAGCTTGCTCAGTTGAAGGGCTTGATTTCTAATGCCCGCTTGATAGACGAAACCCGTGTTCAAACAGATGAAGTTCAGATCCTGAACAAGGTTAAGATCAAGAACACAAAGAACAATGCAGTCATGACGTATACTTTGGTCTCAGATTCGGAAGCAAACCTGAAAGAAGGCAAGATTGCGGTCAGTACTCCGATTGCGCAGGGGCTGATGGGAAAAAAGGTCGGTGACATTGTGGAAATCAAAGTCCCATCCGGCATGATGAGCTTTGAAATTATGGATATATCGATTTAATAATATAACATTATGGCATCAATATTCAGTAGAATTGTGGCAGGTGAGATCCCTTGTCATAAAGTGGCGGAAAACGAAGAATTCTTTGCTTTTCTGGACATTAATCCGGTCGCTGTCGGTCATACGTTGGTGATTCCGAAAAAAGAAATTGATTATATTTTCGACATAGAAGATCCCATGCTCGGACGTATGATGGCATTTGCCAAACGGGTGGCTCGTGCACAAGGAGCTGTTATACCTTGCAAAAGGGTAGGTTTGGCAGTTATGGGACTGGAAGTTCCTCATGCGCATATTCATTTAATTCCGATCCAGAAGGAGTCTGATATGTATTTTGGCGGAAAGAAAATGGAGGTTACTCAGGACGTGCTCGCAGACACCGCTGCACGGATAAGAAATGCCTTTAAATAAATGAGGTAAAGTCTTTTTGGTATAAAAACTTTATGTATATTTGTAACCGCTTCTTCCTCTGTATGACAATATTGAGAGGAAGAAAGCGGTTTTTTATAAAGATTCATTAGTGGTTTTTACTCATAAATTTGTTAACCTTAGAAGAAAGGCCCCCCTTGTGAAAGGACGGCCTTCTTTTTTTAACACACAATTATCGTTATACGCAATTTTATTTTGGGTTTTTAATCGACTTTGGTTATGGAGCCGCTCCCGATAATGCTCTTTTCCTTTATGTTCGGATTTCCTTTGTATCGGATAGTCCCGCTCCCGGCTATTTTGGTGGATATTGCCTTGTTTGCGGTGATCTCGATATGGGTGCTTCCGGCCGCTTTGCAAGTAAGTTCTTCTGTCTCTAGACCGAACGCTTTGATCTTGCTGCTACCGGCGCTTTTAATATTCATCTTTTCTGTTTTACCGCTTAGAGAGACAGTGCCGCTACCCGCGATTTCGCAATCTAAACGGGTGATGGCAATGGAATCAGCTTTTATAGTTCCTCCTCCTGCAAATCTAATTTCCAGTTTTTTGCCGTTGAGGCCTTTGCCTAAATCACAATTGCCTCCGCCTGCCATTTTGAACTCTTTCAGTGCAGTCGAGTTGGTTATCACGATAAAGCGGGTGGGGTTGATTCCGGTATGCCTATTTTTGGGGCGGACAACCAACTCTTTGCTATCGGTATTGATATCCAGAAGATCCATGATATTTTGGTCTGTCTCGACTTTCAGATAGGGAGCGTCATCCGATTGCATATATTTGAAGTCGATGTTTTCTCCCTCGATTTGTATCTCGTCGTAATCCTTTATCGGGATTTCTTTGCTTACGACATTGCCGTCACCGGAAACCTTGTTTATATGGCAGGAGCATAAAAGCCCTGCCATGAGTATGAATACCAGTATGAATGAATATGATTTTTTCATGATTCTGTTGTTTTTATAGATTATATATTGAAGAAATTGTACCAGGGCAATGTGCTCCATCCGTTTATTCCGGTCTGGAAGAAGTAGATGGCGCACAGCACTACGGATACTAACCATAAGATCAGTAATGTCCATTTGGCCGTGTTAGGCAATGGCTTGGCTTTGAACAGTTGCATGCAGATTGCATATACCAGGGCAAAAATAGGAATGCCGATCAGTAGAATGAATCCGATGCATCCCATAATGGCCAATGAAATAGGTGCTCCTACTATCAGGTCGGCCCCGAACGGCGACAATTGATATAGGAAGCCTGTGCCTCCGGCAATAAGGGCAAAGGTGACGACGACCAATATAAAGGCGACGAGCAATAATGGCGGTAGCAGGATGATTCCGATCAGTATGGCCAGGAATTTGAGGATGAAACCTACCACACCGACAAACAAGTCCGCCAATTTTTGCAGAAAGCTTCTCGGTTTGTCGGAACTCATATAATCATTTACATTATTGCTGACCTTCTCGAAGCCATCCGTAACCGTTTTGCCTATGTTTTCGAGGGTGACGCTTTGTCCGCGCATCATCAGCTTGTCGGCTGCGGTCCGGGCCAACGGCATTACCAGCCATAGTATAAGGTATAAGATGATGATCGGTGCATAAGGAATGAAAAGCAGGATGATCATAGCAAGGCGTACAGCCGTTACGTCCCATCCCATATAAGCGGCGATACCGCCGGCTACACCTCCCAATACCCGGTTGTCCGGATCGCGCATCAGCTTTTTCGGGCCTCTGGGAATCTCTTCTTCCTGAAAAGCTTGTGTCCTGGCTTCTTCCGTAGATTCTTTTTCTTCTTCACCTTCAAACAATTCTTCCGGCTTACCCATACGCTTGATTACTTCTTCGACATGTTCGATTGTGATCACTTCGTAGCCCAGTCGAACCCGCTCGTTGAATAGTTCGGAGATACGCATTTCAAAATCGTTCATAATCTCTTCCGAACCTTCTTCCTTGCGGAAGTGGATGCGGAGGTTTGCTAGATATTTATCGAGTAGTTGATATGCATCTTCGTCAATGTGGAAAACCGTTCCTCCCAAATTAACTGTCAGTGTCTTCTTCATTGTTTTCTGATTTTAATTGTTTCTGATGTGGTTTATTGTATCATTCAGTTCCTGCCAGGATGTTTCCAGCTCTCCAAGAAATTCTTCTCCCTTCGGGGTGAGCTGGTAATACTTGCGAGGCGGTCCTTGAGTAGATTCTATCCACTGGTAGCTTAACAATTCGCTGTTCTTTAGTCTTGTTAACAGAGGATATAGGGTACCTTCCACTACAATCAATTTAGCTTCCTGTAACTTCTGGATAATGTCAGAGGTGTACGCCGGCTCTTTTTTGAGAAGCAATAGAATACAATATTCCAATGTCCCCTTTCTCATTTGTGATTTTACGTTCTCTGCATTCATTTTTATTTTGTTTTACGCTACAAATATATGTATTGCCTATGTACTATGCAATACATGCTACTATGTTTATCCTAATTTAACATTAATATTGCACAAATCCGGCACTTTTGTGTAAAAAAGGGGCTAATCTCGTGACAAATAGAATAGAAAACCGTACTTTTGCAACATCAATTCAAAACAAAGAATTATGATTTACTACCATTATGCCGAGTTGGTTCATCGACAGGCAGAAAAATATGGCTCCCGTACCGCATTGAAATATCGTGATAATGCAACCGGGAAATGGTTAAAAATATCTTGGAAGGAATTTTCTGAAAAAGTTATGCTTACGGCCAAGGCAATGGCCGAATTCGGGATAGAAGTACAGGATAATATCGGGGTTTATTCACAGAATATGCCGCAATGCTTTTATACGGATTTCGGGGCATATGCGAACCGTGTGGTTTCTATTCCGATGTACGCAACGAATTCTCCGGGGCAGATCGAGTATATAATCAATGATGCTCATATACATACTTTGTTTGTCGGCGAGCAGTTGCAGTACAATAATGCATTCAAGGTGCAGAAAGAATCTCAATACCTGAAGCGCCTGGTGGTGTTTGATCCGGCTGTCAAGTTGAACCCGGAAGACAAGACTTCGATTTATTTTGACGATTTTTTGCGGCTAGGCGATAATGCGCATGCCGAGACAACGGTAAAGATCCGTACGAACGAGGCGGTGCCGGAAGACTTGGCTACCATAATATATACTTCCGGGACGACCGGAGAATCCAAAGGTGTCATGCTCCATCATTCCAATTATTTGGAAGCCATGCGTATCCATGACATCCGCCTCCCGATGGTGACGGATAAAGATCTTTCTATGTGTTTCTTACCACTGACTCATATTTTTGAAAAAGCGTGGTCTTACTATTGCCTGCATAAGGGAGTGACGATTGCGATCAATCAGGATCCTAAAATGATTCAGAAGACATTGCCGGAGGTACACCCTACATTGATGTGCAACGTCCCTCGGTTCTGGGAGAAGGTATATGCCGGCGTGCATGAAAAGATCAACTCGTCATCTTCTACCATGAAGAAAATCTTTTTGGATGCCATCGAGACCGGGCGCAAGTATAACTTGGAATATAAAAATAAGAGCATCCCGGCTCCTTTCGGGTTGAAATTGAAGTTCGAAATGTATAATAAGACTGTTTTCAATTTGCTGAAACGGGTGTTGGGGATCGAACGCGGTCGTTTTTTTCCGGTGGCCGGTGCGCCGCTCTCGGATACGGTCAATGAATTTTTGCAGTCTGTTAATATCCCTATTGTGTATGGTTACGGTTTGAGCGAGACGACAGCAACCGTCTGCTTCTATCCTGAAATCGGATTTCAGTTCGGTTCGATCGGAGAAGTCATGCCAGATGTACAGGTACGGATTGATCCGGAGAATAGCGAAATTCTGGTAAAAGGCAAGACTGTGATGTCCGGTTATTATAATAAGCCGGCCGAAAATGAAAAGGCGTTTACGGAAGATGGTTATTTTCGTACAGGAGATGCCGGAAGGATGGAAGGGAACACGTTGTTCTTTACTGAACGTATCAAGGACTTATATAAGACATCGAACGGCAAATACATCGCTCCGCAAGCGATTGAAATGGTTATGAGCGGCGATCAGTATATCGAACAGATTGCTGTTATCGGTGACCAGCGTAAGTTTGTCAGCGCGTTGATTGTTCCCGCTTATCCATTACTGGAAAAGTATGCCGAAGAAAAGGGGCTGGCTGTCGGTAGCCGGGAAGAACTTGTCCGGAATAAGGAAATCCTTCGCCTGATCGAGACACATATTGAGGAAAACCAGAAGAACTTGGCTTCTTATGAGAAGATCAAGCGTTTCACCTTGTTGTCCGAACCTTTTACGATGGGGTCTGAACTGACGGATACACTTAAGCTCCGTCGTTCTGTCATTCTGAAGAAATACGCAGATCCGATCGAAAAGATGTACGAAGAAGCTTCGAATATGTGGGGTAGTAATCCGGTTTAGATGGGGTAGCTGTGACATTTTGATAGTCAGGAAAATTGAGTATCTTTGCGGGACAAATTTAAAAACAAGAATTTTTATGATCACATCAGACCAACTACACAATGTGTTGGAGCGCGAGCAAGCGCTGAGGGGGTATCTTTGACATAGATGGTAAGACCATCCAGTTAGAAGAAGAAGAGTTACGCACTCATGATCCTGGTTTCTGGGAAGATGCTAAACGGGCGGAAGTCCAGATGAAGAAAGTAAAAGAACTGAAAAAGTGGATCGAACTTTATAACGAGGTTCATGCTGCAGCAGAAGAATTGCAGTTGGCTTATGATTATGTAAAAGAAGGAATCGTCAGCGAAGAAGAAGTTGACGAGGCTTATGGCAATGCCATCCAGTTGGTGGAAAGCCTGGAGTTCCGCAATATGTTGCGTCAGGAAGCCGACCAGATGAGTTGTGTGCTGAAGATCAACTCCGGTGCCGGCGGTACGGAAAGCCAGGACTGGGCTTCCATGTTGCTCCGTATGTATACGCGTTGGGCGGAGGCGAATGGATATAAGATTTCCGTAGCCAACTATCAGGAAGGGGATGAGGCCGGTATTAAAACGGCGACTCTCAACATCGAAGGCGACTATGCTTACGGATATTTGAAGGGTGAAAACGGTGTGCATCGTCTGGTACGTGTGTCTCCTTATAACGCGCAAGGCAAGCGAATGACTTCATTTGCTTCTGTTTTTGTCACCCCGCTGGTCGACGACACGATCGAGGTGAAAATCGATCAGGCTGCCATCTCTTGGGACACGTTCCGTTCGGGAGGTGCCGGTGGGCAGAACGTGAACAAGGTGGAATCCGGAGTGCGTCTGCGTTATCAATTTAAAGATCCTTACACGGGCGAAGAAGAAGAGATCCTGATCGAGAATACGGAAACCCGCGACCAGCCTAAGAATCGGGAGAATGCGATGCGTCAGTTGCGTTCAATCTTGTACGATAAGGAATTGCAACATCGTATGGAAGAGCAGGCAAAGGTGGAAGCCGGAAAGAAAAAGATCGAATGGGGTTCCCAGATCCGTAGCTATGTGTTCGACGATCGTCGTGTAAAAGACCATCGTACTAATTTCCAGACATCCGATGTCAACGGTGTGATGGATGGTAAAATTGATGATTTCATCAAGGCTTACCTGATGGAGTTCGGTGCTGAGGAATCTGCGGAAAAGTAAGTTTTCTACATTAACATTTGCATATCTCGATTATAAATCGTAATATTGCACCCGATTTCAGAGCTACGCTTTGAACAGGTCCTATAGCTCAGTTGGTTAGAGCACCTGACTCATAATCAGGGAGTCCTTGGTTCAAGCCCAAGTGGGACCACACAAAAGGTTTACACATTGAGTGTAAATCTTTTGTGTTTTTAAGTACTTGCCGATTTCCGTCTTATGCCGGTGCGGATGTTGCCCTTTTCCGCATGATGGGAGATACTTCCCGTAACGCGTTGATCTTCCTTGCCCAAAGTATGCAACCCAAAGAGCAAGTTGCGCATGCCATAAAGACAATACCCGTCGTGACCATCGTATCGCCCAATCCGACTAAAGGGGATACCAGTCCTCCGAACCCAAAGCCGACTGCACCCAATAAAGCCGAAGCTGCGCCGGCATGTTCACGTTCACATTCCATAGCCAAGGCGATAGTCGAGGTGAAAGAAAAGCCCATCATGAAAAGTAGGGTGATTAGCAATCCCTCGTAAATCCAGAAATTGCAATTTAGGATCATGGCTATACATACGATAATGGAAAGGGCGAGCATGCCTATGCTACTGGCGAGCGTGCTGTTTTCCGGCTGGCGGAATCTGACGGACAAGCCGGCAGCTAACCCGATCGCAACCGCATTGGCTGCAAAGCAGATACTGAACCCGAAAGCGGAAAATCCGTAATGTTCCTGCACAATGAAAGGAGAAGAGGCTATGTAGGCGAACAGCACACCTTGTGCAAATCCGAATTGAAGGACGTAAGCCATATAGCGCCGGTTTCGTAATATCTGGGCAAAACTGGCAAACATGCTATGCCACTTTGTTGCCTTGCGCTGTTCTTCTGGCAGCGATTCTCGGAATAGTCGGCATCCCAATAGCAGGATAATTCCTAATGCCAGTAATACCCAGAAGATCCCTTTCCAGCCAATCCCTTCTGTTAAGCCTCCTCCGATGATCGGAGCAGCTACAGGAGCGACTCCGTTGATTGCTCCGATTATCGCAAGTGTCTTTGCCAACTCTTTACCGGTGAACATATCTGTCGCGACGGAACGGGAGATTACGATACCGCCGGCACCCGCAATCCCTTGTAGCAAGCGCAGTATTACAAATATCTCGATAGTGGGAGCAAAGATGCAACCTATCGTGGAAATGATAAAAAGATACATGGCTGCCAACAATGGAGAGCGACGCCCATACTTATCACTTAGCGGGCCGAAAAAGATTTGTCCTGCCGCCAGTCCGATCATACTGGCTGTCAAACCTAATTGTACCAATGAAGGTGTTGTCTTGAAATATTCTCCCATCGAAGGCAGGCTAGGGAGATACATGTCTGTGACAAAAGGCCCGAATGCCGTCAACATCCCTAACAGGGTAAGGAGAAAAAACTTGGAGTTTCCATTCTTACTTTGTATGTCAATCATCTTTTTTCTTTTTTATCTGATAAAACATGCAAAAGTACATTCAAACGAGCAAGTACGATTGTTTAAAATATCCGTTTCTTTGGTTATTATCGGTAGCTTTTCAATATCGGATTTCTACTTCTTCACCTTTCCATCTGTCACAGAATACGAAAACGGGGAAATTGTTTTTATTATACTTATATGTGTAAGTGACGGATGAACGCTTCCCTTCGCTGTTTTCGGATGTGATCTTCGTTATATTATGGCGATGATTTAACAACTGGATATTTTCAAAGTCATAGGAGTAGGCATGGCTATAGTACCACCAACCTAAGAACCGCATGGGTAATTCCAAGTGGCTGATACTGCCGGATGCATTGTCGTATTCATACGTGTATTTTACCAGTAGGTTGGATTCTTTGTCGTATACTTCTTGGTTGAGCAGTTGCCGGGTGGCAGGATCGAAGGTCAGGAGGGCATACCGGTCGCCCTCCTCGATCTGTTTTTCTTGGTTCGCCCCTTGTTGGAAAATGCCGGTGAAGGTTACTCTGACGGGCAAGCCGTTTGTATCGAGTGTCACCTCTTCTCGGTAATCTATGTCCATTGACGGTTCACCTCCACGGCTGACTTCGTAGGTTTTGTCCCCGATTTTGTTAAAATGTACCCAGGCATGTCCGTCAGCCATATCTTTGGGAGGCGTGTAGAATATGCCGGATAATTCCCCTTCCTCATAACTGAAATGAGTCGCTTGCCCATCCGGATATTGGATCCCGGCAAACTGGTTGCCAGAGTAAATGAATGAAGCGGTAACTAGCCCGTTTGAAAGAAGGACACTGGGCCGCCCGTCTATGCCTGTTAGCTTGATGTCGTCATTATCGCTGCAGGAAGATTGGCACAATCCGCCCATCAATAAGACGGCGGATAGAATAGTCGAAAATAACTTGTTCATAATAATATCTGGTGTTTGTTTCTAATATGATGAATGGAGAGGAAAAAGGGTTGCAGCATTTTCTTTGCGGATGTTTATAATTTGCTATTTTTGTAAAATGCTATAACCATCCGGTGGCTCGGATATAAAAAAGTAAAAAATGGAAAAAGCGAATGTTACTTTGTACACGGTCATCGGAGATTCTAACCGTATCGTGGAAGCAATCCGGGAACGTTTTGAAGAGATGACCAAAGAATTTGTTTGTGAAGACGAAACGATCGACTTGACTTTGCCGGATGGAACACATGTCATCTTCTCGATCAAGCACCGGATGAGCAAGCCGGACTTTATTGCTTCCCATATATCTGGTATGGCCAATTATTTCTCGCAGGTGAAGACGCCATTGGTTGGACTAAAAGAAAATGTCTTGCTCCAGATACGTGTGTTCAACTGTGTGACTGGGATCACTTTCGATCTGAACGACAATGAAGACCGGACGAACTATATCTTGAACCGTTTATTCGAGATTGCCGGAGACGTGAACGGTTTTCTGCTCTATCCGAGCATGCAGATCTTTACCGGTGAAGGGAAGCTCCTCTTCTCTGTCAAAGGCGAAAGTCAGTTGACCGAATTTATCCCGGTCGGGAATGCCGATTTATTGGACGGGAACTACCAGGAAGAAGCTCAGGCTGATGTGGAAAGACGTTTGCGTTCGATTGCGTTGCTCGAAGAGAAACATGTCCCTTATATGGAATATTTGCGTAGTGAAGCATTGGAAAGTGAAGCCCGTTTGAGAAGCCGGAAGGAGATGGTGCAACGTGCCGCCGCGTTGTTTGCCGTTGCTGTCTATTCGGAAGTCATGCTTTCGGGAGGTTCGGGACGGGAAGAAGCCTTGTTCTATTTTAATAAGATGGAACAGTTGTACGAGGTGGAATCTTACCTGTCACCGGCCGAAGCCGCTTATATCGATAACCCTGATCCGGAAGAACAGGAATGTATTCTGTTTGGATGGCGCTATGAATGTGCAGGTGTTTTGCTTTGGGCGGCAGGTGTTGTGGATGATTTGCCTTATCCGTCTGAGATTATTGATGTCCCTGTTTTGGCTGCTATTTTCTGGCAACATAAAGGTATCGGTGGATTGCTTTCGAAAGGTTTCTCCCGTTCGCAGTCCGAAATATTGGATGCTGCCGATATTACACTTCGGTATGATTGGGCTTGTGTGGAAGCACGAGTTCATGGAAAAGAAGCTCCTGCTTCGCTGAATGGGGACGTTGTCATGGAACGGCATTATGCTTTTAATTGGATTATCGGAGCGAATGGCGGTGCAGACTGGGATGATATCCAACCGAATACATGATGCTAGATCTATCACGATTTTGAAAATGTCCTAGATGAAGATATCAGCCTTTGCTCTTGATGGCAAATACCCCTTTTTCTCTATGTAGATTTCTTTTGCGAAAACTACCTTTATACGATCATGATTTGTTGTCAATTCATTAAAAATCAATGAGCGTAGAATGATAGATGGTATGAAAGTTACTTTTCCTATAATCATGCTATCATAAAACAAGCACATTTTTTTCGAAAGCATATGACTTATTTTAAAGTAATTACCTACTTGTCTCTCTTGACATCCGGGTCTCACCACCTTTCATATCCAGGTCCTGCGACCGTACAGATGGGGGTGGAATTTTGTTAAAACGAGGGTATTTGTGAATAGATCTGCCTGTTTTTAGTTAAATTAGTCCGTTTCTTTTGGAAAAATCCCAAAGTGGCAGACAACCATGATTGTGGAATGATAGTAGCATGATAGTCAAATTTGCTACTATCATTCCTATACTTATTGATATTCAATAGATATATTCGAATTATGATAGTATGATAGTCCTTTTCGAAAACTTATGTAAGAAGAAGGTCTTCTTTTTGCCGAATGGAGAATCATCATCTGCCGTTTACCACGAAATTTCGTATCTGGCATTCCGTTCCCTGTGAGGCGGGGTTCTTCTTTTTTGATATGCGGAGAACCAGTTTGTGATCCGTGTCTTTCAGTTCCGTTTCCAGCATGTAGACCCAGGGAATATAAAGATTGTGGCTCCATTCAGTGAAAGTATCCAGTTCTTTGAACGGGGCGCCGTCGACACTATATTCCAAGATTCCGGCAGAAGGTCCGCTGATGCAGAAAATACCGATCGCTTTCCCCCGGAAATCCAGTGTTAGTCGGTCTCCTGGACGTGTAGCTTCTAACATAGGAACATCGACAAAGCCGTTCCGCTTGCCGGCCTTGTTGTTGGGATGCCAGTTGTCTACTAATTTCCAACCTTTGTTCAAGTGGGCTTTTTCGAGAGCGATGAAGTCTCCGTTATAATAACTGTAGGCATCCAGCGGCTTGGCCGGAATGTCGTGTGCCGCAATTGTCCCTTCCGGCGAAACTCCTTTCCACATCTCGTCGAAAAGATGGCCGATAGCGGCAGCATAAAACTTATGGCCGAAAGGTTTCGGATGAGTGCCGCCGAACTCGTCCCAGGTAAATTCGCCGTTTTTCATCCGTTCGCCGATCTCCTGGCAGAGATTAATCGAAGGAATAAGATAGTGATTCGCCACCCGTTCGTGATTCAGGATAACATCCGGCATCTGGCGGCGGGCGATCATCGGGATAAACGGGTCATAGATGAAATGCAACATGACGATATCCATTTCCGGGTTGCTTTCTAAAGCATGGCGCACTTCCCCTTCCATGCCGCGTATCTGTTCGAGGGCGCTGAATCCATTCGTGTCGTCGTTTACGGCGGCTTCGACAAAAAGAAGGTCGACTTTCCCTTTCGAAAGGATGTCATGTTGCAGGCGGAAGGAACCCGGAGTCGTCCCGGTCGAACCGATGCCTGCTTCTACCCATTCGAACTGTGTATAAGGGAAACGTTGCTGTAGTTGTCGCTCTATCATATTGCGCCATCCGTCCATTTCCGTGATGGAACCTCCCAGGAAGGCAACCCGCGCCTGGCGTTCTTTCTCGAATTTACGGAACGAGTTTTGCAAGCTGCCACGTACATTGTAATGTATATACTTTTCGTACTCCGGCTGCTGGCGAAGGATGAAGTCTACTACCGGTTCCGGATTGTCCAAACTATGTGGATGATGGCCGCACCCTTTCTTTAGGATAACTTCCACCGGACCTCCTGCCGCAAGGTAGCGTGAACGTACGACATCCATGTTTTCCTTGTAGGGGACGGTCTGATCGCTGTCGCCGCATACACTGATGATCGGTATACCTGCGGCTGCAATCGGGGCGAGGTTGTCGATCGGGTTCCCTTTGAAATGTTCCATTCCTGCATCTGTCAGGTTCCATTCCTTCAACAGATCATTCCACAAAGCCGTGTTTTTTCTTCCCGGCCAGCTAAACACGTCGCAAACAGGAGCGTCTACATATATACAAGCCACTTTCTCTGTATTTTGAGCCGCCCAGTTGAAGACGAACAAACCGCCGCGGCTGAATCCTTCCAGCGTGACTTTTTCGGAAAGATTATAAAGATCCGTCATATTCTCATAGAATTCGGTGCCCAGAGAAACTGCCCTTGGACTTCCATATAGATGAGTTACGTCGTAATAAACAATGTGGAACCCTTTTTCCAGTAACGCTTTGTCCACGCTTGGAAAAGCATCGAAGAATGCCGGACGCCAGATCCACGGATTTCCTTTGGCTGCTTTTTTAGGTACGACAATGGTTGCCTGGCGATCCTTGAAAGTGAAATCGTAGCGGTCGCATCCGTTCCATTCGCCTGTTTTTTCATGGGCTTGGGCGGCCAGGCCGGTTATCAGGGCCAGAAGTACCAAATAAATAATCTTTTTCATAATAATCATGGTATTTATAAAGTTTACATTGGAGAAACAAACGTACATAAAATGCTTATTTTATGCAAATCAAACCTCTAAGAATCGGAGGTGGGATGTGAAAGAAATAAAAATACTTCGTGTATTCGCACACACAAACTTGTGTAGAACAAAAAAAATGCCTTATATTTGCCTCGTATTATGAAAAACGAATATTAATATCATGAACACATTTCAAAAAGCAAGTGAGAAAATGACAAATTACAGATGGACAATCTGTGCGATGTTATTTTTTGCAACAACAGTGAATTACCTCGATCGCCAGGTTCTTTCTTTGACCTGGGATGAATTTATCAAACCGGAGTTCCATTGGGATGAATCTCATTACGGTACGATAACATCAGTTTTCTCAATTGTGTATGCAATCTGTATGCTGTTTGCCGGCCGTTTTATCGACTGGATGGGTACGAAGAAAGGATATCTTTGGGCTATCGGTGTTTGGTCGTTCGGAGCCTGTCTCCATGCCGGTTGTGGTATTGCAACCGAACATTATGTCGGAATGAATAGTGCAGCCGAATTGATTGCAGCGACAGGAGATGTTGTTGTGATATTGGCAACCGTGAGTATGTATTTCTTTCTGGCCGCCCGTTGTATTCTGGCATTGGGTGAAGCGGGTAACTTCCCCGCTGCCATCAAGGTTACGGCTGAATACTTTCCAAAGAAAGACCGTGCTTATGCGACTTCGATCTTCAATGCCGGTGCTTCTATTGGGGCTTTGGTCGCTCCTATCTCTATTCCCTTGTTGGCAAAAGCTTGGGGGTGGGAAATGGCTTTTATCGTGATCGGTGCGCTCGGTTTTGTCTGGATGGGTTTGTGGGTATTCATGTACACGACCCCGGACAAGAGCAAACATGTGAATAAAGCCGAGTTGGAGTATATTGAACAGGATAAGAACGAAAAAGACATTGTCGTCGTCGAAGAAGAACACGAGAAGAAGATCGGTTTCATGCAATGTTTCACGTTTAAACAGACTTGGGCCTTTGTTGTCGGTAAATTCATGACGGACGGGGTTTGGTGGTTTTTCCTTTTTTGGACTCCTTCTTATCTGAATACGCAGTTCGGTATCAAGACCTCCGATCCGTTGGGTATGGGGTTGATCTTTACTTTGTATGCCATCACGATGTTGTCTATTTACGGAGGCAAACTGCCGACGATTTTTATTAACCGAAGTGGAATGAACCCGTATGCCGCTCGTATGAAAGCGATGTTGATTTTTGCTTTCTTTCCTTTGTTGGTACTGTTGGCGCAGCCGTTGGGTACGATTTCTCCGTGGTTTCCGGTTATCATGATTGGTATCGGTGGTGCAGCTCACCAGTCATGGTCTGCCAATATTTTCTCTACTGTCGGTGACATGTTTCCGAAATCGGCTATTGCAACCGTTACGGGTATCGGAGGTATGGCCGGTGGTGTCGGTTCCATGATCTTGCAGAAAGTGGCCGGGAATCTGTTTGTTTATGCAGATGCTACTCAGATGACATTTATGGGCTTCACTGGCAAGCCTGCCGGCTATTTCATTATCTTCTGTGTATGTGCTGTCGCTTATTTGATCGGTTGGACTATCATGAAGATTTTGGTTCCGAAATATAAAGTGATCGTTCTTGAATAGTTGACATAGAGAGTATATAGTTTATAAGAGAAGAAGGAGGATGTGTCCGTGTGGATGCATTCTCCTTTTTTACTAGTAGGAAAGCGGCTGCTTTTCCGAATACGTTCAAGAATGACTGGTTGACCAGTGTTTGATCGATTTTGCTCCGGAAAGAAAATCTTTGCGATCACTTAAATCACACTTTTTCGGGCGAAGGTGAAAGGAACTTTTTCCTTTTTATCATGATAATATCCCAATATTTTTTCTTGCGTACCTTAGAATAGAGTATTATGTATCCAGAGCGTAACGAAAAAAAGTTTTCAAAACATTTGGAAGTTAGTATTAGAAGGATTACTTTTGCACCCGCATTCGAGCGAGAAGGGCGGCAGTTAACATGATGATGGGGTAGTTTCAGTGATAGCGAGGATGAGGTTAGCTAGGCTAAGCGAATATCCGACCATCCGGGGGCTTTGAAAAAAAACTTTCAAAATTTTCCTTGAAAAGTTTGTCAGTTAGAAAAAAGTTCTTACCTTTGCAGCCGCAATCGAAACGATAGCGCAAGTTCTTTGAAAGCATTACATATCAACAAGTAGTACAAGAGACGTAGTAGGAAT
>OLWI01000087.1_pt1 | contig 81365 bp, 81 predicted proteins | sample 1673731 | NCBI WGS metagenome assembly OLWI01 (sample SAMEA103958125, study PRJEB25191) | human gut metagenome
TTTTCCATAAAAAAAGAGGAGCACATTTTTTGTGTTCCCCTCAAAGCCGTCATTTCTTAACTTAATGACATTGGGCATGCCGTCTTTTTTTTTATTGCCATGGCTTTAAGGTTTTATTCTGGGCTACATCAAAGGTGCAAATATAATAGTCGGTATTGATTTGTTCATAAAAATTTGTAAATAAAGAAGCACAAGCTTTGGCATCACTTAACGCATTGTGATGATTCAAAGGAATACCTAAAGCATCACACATCGTATTGAGACGATGATTTTCGAGTTCTGGATAACAGGCTTTGCCAATACGTACCGTGTCGGCATAATCAATATAGGATTTCCATGGAATATGATAGGTTTTTAAACAGGACAGTAAAACATGAATATCAAAAGTGGCATTATGAGCAAGAAGAATTCCTTGAACCAGATACGTTTCTAATGTAGGCCATGCTTGTTTGAAAGTAGGGGCATGCTTAACTGTTTGTGGACCAATATGCGTTAATTCCATATGGAAGGCATTGAAGTATGTTTCCGGATTGATCAAAGTATAAAAGGTATCTGCAATTTGATTTTTTTTGATGACGGCAATCCCAATCGCACTCATTCGGTCATTGCGCGTATTGGGTGTTTCTACGTCAAACGCAACATATGTATCTATCATACTTCTCAGTATAAAACAATTTTTAAAGAAATGAAATTTGCGTTATCTTTATTAGAATGATTTAATAGGTGTGCTAAGCGATGGCGATCATCGCTTTTTTGAGGTGAACTATGATCAAGGGAATATTATTTGATTTTGACGATACGATTGGCAATCGCTGTTTATATACGTATCAAACATTTGAAGAATTGTTGGATACCTATTGTACTTTTGCGGATCCCTATCAGAGAGAAACGGTCCTACAGGATTTGATGTTGTGGGATATGAAAGGCAATTATCGGAAGAATTTTATTTTGGAGAATTTGAAGAAAAAGTATCATTTACCTTTACCTATTGCCGATTTCAATGAATGGTGGAATAACCATCAAAGTAAACATACAATTGCTTTTGACGGCATTGAAGAAGATCTTGCTGCCTTGCATCAAAAATACAAATTGGCACTTTGTACCAATGGAACCAATGAAGCCCAACGAGATAAGGTGCAAAGAGCCCATTTGGGTGACTACTTTGATGCCATTGTAACAAGTGGGGAATTGGGACACAAAAAGCCAGCACCTGATGTGTATGTGGAAGCTTGTAAACAGTTGGGATTAGAAACCAATGAAGTGATCTTTGTGGGTGATACCTTTTCTACGGATATCCTTGGTGCACATCGTTTGGGAATACCGGCCATTTGGGTCATTCGTAAGGATTGGCCTTGTTCGTTGGATATTCCACGGATTGAATCGGTACATGAATTATTAGACATTTTATAGGAGATCATATGGGATATACAAATACAGAATTACTACAAGGATGTTTTACCCAAGAAATGGTGGATTTGTTTCTGGATATGCATGGATATACCCAAGAAACTTTCAATCAGGAAAAGCCTTCGATTGTTAGTCAATTGATCCTATCCATCGTGATGGATGAAAATGCGGATATGGAACAACAACAAGCATTAATGGATATCAAAATGGGCTTATTACGTATGATCGAGGATCATATTGAAAAACAAGGAGATGAACCCAATCCACGTTATGAATAAACAAGAATTGCGAAAAAGCATCCAGGCGAAACGAAAAGTATTAAGTGATTCGTATCAAAAGGATGCGAGTCAAAAGATCCTATCGTATATTCTTCAATCGGATGCATATAAAAAGGCACAAACCCTTTTTATTTTTGTGAGCATGAAGGGTGAAGTCAACACGCACCCTTTGATTGAGCAAGCATGGAAAGATGGTAAAACCGTTGTGGTTCCTCGATGCGAATCCAAGGGCATTATGCATGCGTATCAAATTCAAAGCTGGAAGGATGTCCAACCAAGAACATGGGGTATCTTAGAACCAGTAGATACAACCACGTATATACCTGTTCATCAAATTGATTTAGCTATTGTGCCTTGTTGTACATGTAATGAAAAAGGGCAACGATTGGGATTTGGCGGTGGCTTCTATGATCGTTATTTAGAACATCAATCAATGATAAAAATGATGGTCTGTTTCCATGAATTGATGTGTGAAGAAATTCCTGTGGATGATCATGATATTGTTATGGATATGATTGTGTCTGAAATTGGAATAAATAATAAAAAACAATAAAAATCTATTGCATAACGAGAACAAAGTGATATTATATCTATGTCAGATGGAGGATATACACATGAAACTATTTATTGATGATGCACATTTAGATGAAATTAAACGTTTATATGAATACTATCCAGTGGATGGAGTTACAACTAACCCTTCCATTCTTTCTAAAGTAGACCAAGATCCACGAAAAACTTTAAAAGAGATTCGTGAATTTATTGGGGAAGATGATATCATTTTCGCACAAGCTGTTGCTTTGGATGCCGATGGAATTGTAGCCGATGCACACATGATCGTTGATTTGTTAGGAAAAAATACAGTTGTCAAAGTTCCTTCCGTTCCAGAAGGTTTTAAAGCCATCAAACAATTAACCAAAGAAGGTATTCCAACTTGTGGAACCGTTGTTTATACACCAATGCAAGCGTATTTAGCTGCCAAAGCAGGTGCAAGTTATGTCGCACCGTATGTAAACCGTATTGATAATATGGGATATGATGGTGTAGAAGTTGTGAAAGAAATCCAAGATATTTTAGATAATAGTGATTTTGATTGTGAAGTATTAGCTGCTTCATTCAAAAATTCACAACAAGTCATGGAATTGGCTCAGTATGGTGTCGGAAGTGCTACGGCTGCCCCAAGTGTGATTGATGGTTTTGTAAAGAACATGGCCATTGATGGTGCGGTTCAAGATTTCGTGAATGATTTTGAAAAATTGACTGGCAAGAAAGACATGACCGATTTAGACTAATCCAAAATAAAAGTCAGAGATTTTGATGTCTCTGACTTCTTTTTTATTAAATTTCTTCTAAACCAATAAGGGCTGCCCCAATGGCACCACATAATTGGGCACTATCATCCACATAAATCTTCGCATTCAAAGCTTGTTCTAAGCATTGAACAACACCCGCATTTTGGGCAACACCACCCGTCATGATGAATTCTGGTTCCCCTTTGATTCGATGAACCAACGAGGCTGTTTTTGAAGCAACCGATTTATTTAAACCATGGATGATATCACTGATGGCAACATTATCGGCCACTAAGGAAATGACTTCACTTTCAGCAAACATGGTACACATACTGGAAATGGTAATATCATTTTTCCAGTTTAATCCGGTTTTCGATAATTCTTCCAGTGACATATTTAAAGCGCGGGCTTGAGCATCTAAGAAACGACCGGTTCCGGCAGCACATTTATCATTCATGACAAAGTTCTCTACATTGCCTTGTTCATCAATTCGAATGACTTTTGAATCTTGACCACCAATATCGATGATTGTTTTGGTTTCTGGATGTAAATAATGCGCACCTTTGGCATGACAAGTAATTTCCGTAACCGAATCCGTATTCTTACCAATATTTTCTCGACCATATCCGGTTGTGACCACATTGGTTAATTGATCTTTGGAAAGATGGGCATCTTCCAATGCGATTTGTAAGGCTTTATCCGCACTTTGCGTAGCTCCAATACCGGTTGCTACAATGGATCGACCAATGATATTTGCGTTTTCATCAATGATAATGGCATCCGTACTTGTGGATCCGGAATCGATTCCCGCAATGTAAATAGGCTGATCTGTATTTACTTTACGGGTTTGTTGTTTTTAACACCTAATGTTTCAGCAAATGCATCTAAACGAGTTTTTAATTGTCCGCTACTTTGTGGCGTGGCATCGGTTTCAATTTTTAATAAGGGCATATTCACATCTTCTTTCATATTCATATATTCAAATCCATAATAATCGCAGAATTTCATCGTATGATAAATCGTTCCAACCGGATGTTCATCTTTATTTCGATCTTTAGTATGAAGCATTCGCATACAAGGTTTTCTTTGATTGAGGATATGGTTGGCATACACGTGTAAAAAGTTTTCCGCATTGACTTCTTCTTTTTCGACATATCGATTGCCACTACAAGTATCATCAATGACTTGAACGGTAGGGAAAGTGTCTTTGATTTTTTCTAGCAACAAACTACCACCATGTGCACCGGTTAATCGAGTATAAGGATCTTCTCTTTCTGGTTGTTCTGGTTGTGCCAGATAGGCTTGTATCGCTTTATTGATATCAAATGTTTTATGACTATATGCTTGATAAGCTTGAATAAAATCTTTGATTCGTTGTTCATATAAATCGACTTCTAATTTGCCACCTTTATGAGGTAGTGGTAAGAAATAGACAAAATCAAGATCTTCAAATGTCAATAAAACATCATAAATACGTCGCATGACGTCACAACAATCGGTCAAAATGACTTCTTTAATGTTTTGTGTATGAATAGTTTCAATAATAGCTTTCCCAAATCCACAAAGATTAGGATGGGCACAGCCATTGGCACAATCAACCGTATCTGGATGTGGATCTAATCGCTGTGTTTCAACATCAAATCCAGCTAAAATTTCTAGGGGTGTGTATTTACAAGTATAGTACATCATGCTGCATGGTCCTCCAACATTTCTAAAAAGGCTTCGACTCGAGTTTGAATTTGACCATCCGATGAATTGGCTGGGTCAACACCATCACCATTTAAGATCAGGGTTGGAATACCTTGTGCTTCCAGATTATTTTTGATCATCGCACTCGCACCACAAGTTTCTTTACAACCCCAATGACAGAAACAAATGACGCCATCGGCATCCAATTTTTTGACCATATCGGCAGTAGCTTGAATACGATCTTGGGCATGGCCATTATAGGTGTTATATACCATACGTCGTGCTAACGATTCCAATGGTTTTTCGGGGTCAATTTCAATATCTAAGGTTGCAAAACACATATCAGTGGCGATGACTTGCCAATCTTGGGAATAATTGAAGATATCTTTTAAAGGTTGTTGCCATTGGGGATTGGTGTGCATCCAAACGATTTTTCGTGCATGCGATTTGGGTGCTTGTTTGTATTCTTCCAACAACATTTGTGCAAACTTTAGCTCACCAGGCGTACCTAAAGCCGTATTGATGGCCAATGCTTGGAATAATTCACTGGTTAGGTCATTGGGAACATAACGATTTTTTCGATATGTATAGGTTTCTTTTATCGTATCAATGGTTTCTTTGGAACGGACCAAATTCTGTTTAAGAACGTTCCAATCCAATTTACAACCCGTTTTTTCTTCTAACCAAGGAATCAAATTTTCTAATTGTTTGGTTACATATTGAACGGATGTTTCGGATTTTTCAAAGGGAACATCCACATAATAGTGAGGGACGTTTTCATCTTGTGCTACTTGTCGGAACGTTAAGTTATTCGCATCACAAATGATGGATGTATTGACAATACAAGTTGGTTTTGGCAACACACAACTAGAGAAGCACCCATAAGTATTTTATGGTAAGAACAATAGGTTTCGGCAATGCCGGCACCTTCGGCAATTTCACGGAAAGCTCGTGTGGCTTTGGCTCCATTGATATAGGCAGAAAATTGTTCCGCACATAGGGGATCTAAACCAAAGGCATGAATTAATTCGCTTGGAAAGAAAATACTGGTTAGTAAAGAGTTTTCTGGATGAGAAAAAGGTTTAACGATGGCATCCATCGTTACATTCGCTAAATATTGATTCGCTTTGGATAAATTTTTATTGGGAAAGACTTTTGATTTGAGACCAAAAGCTTCATAAGCTAGACATAAAATTTTTTGTGCACGTTTCGGATTGTGAAACGTTTCTTTATACATGTAATCACCAAACATCTCATAGATATTGGACATAGTATCCTCTCTTTAATTGTTAGATAGAATTAAAATAACACAAGACATCATAGTTGAAAAATAAGTTTAGACAAATGTCTGAAATTGAACAAAAAAAAGAGTTTCTGTAAAGAAACCCTAATTTTCAATGGTGCCGATACGCGGAATTGAACCACGAGTTGATCCTTACCATGGATCCGTATTGCCATTATACTATATCGGCATGCTTCTATTTTGACAGATAAAATGGTGGTTTGTCAACTACTATAAAAATTTAACTGACATCCACCTACAAGGTAGAATCATTTTTTGATATAATAAATAAGATTATAGGGGGAACAGTAGTGACTTATTATCAAATATTGAAACAACGTAGATTAGCTTTACAGCTTTCTATTCAAGATATATCTTCGCAAACGCGATTAGCACCACAATACATTGAAGCAATTGAAGAAAATCATTTACAAGTATTTAATGATGATTATTCCTTTATTCGTTATTTTATTCAATCGTATTGTGAAGCCATCGGTGTCAATTGGCAAGCTATACAACCACAAGTGGAAGCAAACTTATCAGCTTATGAACAAGCTCGCAAGCAACAAATGGCAATGCAAAAACCGAAACCAAAACCACAGGCAAAGAAACCAAGTTCGGCGCCAAAGAAACAAACGCAACAACGTAAGAAAGCAAAGAAACAGAAGAAAAATAAAAAGAAAGACGATGGTTTTTTCACTCGAATTCGCAATTGGAATAAACGTATGAATGCATCAAAGTATGCACGAACATATCATATTGTGATCATTGCGATCGTTGTCGTTTTGGTTTTGTCTTTATTTAATATGGGAGTTAGCTATGCGAATAATCGTCGTTTAGCGGCCGAAGAAGCACAACGACAAGCCGAAATTAAACAAAAAGAAAAGCAAACGGAACAATTAGCCAAACAAAAAACAATCCAAGAAGAAACGAACAATGAGATCACATTAACAGCAACGGATAAAGACAATAATGCCTATGAAGTATCCAATGTGGTAGAAGGTTCACAAAAATTACAGTTGACCATTACGTTACCTAGCGATAGTACAGTGGCTGTTTACAAAGATGATGAATTGGTCAATTCGTCAGCAGATAAAGAATATTCCGGTACATTTAAACAAACCATCAGTGTGGATTCGGCTTGTTTGATTCAAGTGGAAATTGGTACGTATGACAACAACAAGATTCGTTTGAATGGTAAATCGGTGTCTTTCTCAAAAACGAATTGGGACAAAGGAACACCAGCTGTTTTATATTTTGAAGTAACGACATCCAATAGTACCGATTCGACGGATAGTTCGACGACGGATAGTACGGCTACAGATAGTACAACTTCCACCGATACGACAACAACAGATCAAACAACAAGTGAATAGGAGATGTTACGATGAATTTACCAAATAAGTTAACAATGGCTCGTATTATCATGGTGCCAATCGTGGTTATAGTCTATTTATGCATACCAACGACCATTGGTGTCATAGATCCAAAGAGTGGTTTAGCCGTACGTGATATTTTGACGTTTTTGATTTTTGCGGCGGCATCAATCACCGATTTATTGGATGGTCGTATTGCACGTAAAAATAATTTAATTACATCCTTTGGTAAGTTTGCCGATCCTATTGCCGATAAATTATTGGTCAATACCTTATTGATCATGATGGCTGCAACGGGACAAGCAAATTTAATTGCAGTCCTATTGATGACGGCTCGTGATTTGATCGTGGATGGTTTACGTATGGTAGCCGCTCAACACGGTCGCGTTGTCAGTGCCGGTATTTATGGTAAATGCAAGACGGTCTTACAAATGATCGCGTTATGTGTACTTTTGTTACGCAATTGGCCATTTGCTTTGATTGGTATTCCAATGGGTACCATATTATTATGGTTAGCCACTTTGATGTCTTTATATAGTGGTTATATCTATTTTGTGAAATTAAAAAAATATGTCTTGGAGAGCATGTAATGAAACCAGTGGAAGAATTGGTGCAATTATGTAGCGAACAAGGTTTTACCATAGCCAGTTGTGAAAGTTTAACAGCTGGTTTATTTAGCGCAACGGTTGCGTGCGTTCCAGGTGCAAGTCGGGTTTTAAAAGGTGGCTTTGTGACATATTGGACGGAAATAAAAGAAAAATTGGTCCATGTCGAACATTCTATCGTAGAAGAGTATGGGGTCGTTTCGAGTCCATGTGCGAAATCGATGGCGGAACATACCCAACAATTGATGGATGTTGATTTTGCGGTATCCTTTACAGGAAATGCCGGTCCTTCTACGATGGAAGGAAAACCGGCTGGATGTGTCTATTGTGCCATTGCAACACGAGCAAATACATATCCCTTTCATTTCCAATGTGATAGGATGGATAGGAATGAAGTTCGCACTTATGTAGTGGAACAAATGATTGAAAACTTGTTAGCACAAGTGAAAAAGGAGTGTGAATAAATGGCAACAAAAAAAGCCGAAACAACCGATAATAAAGATAAATTGTTAGAGGATGTCGTCAAACAAATCGAACGTGAATATGGAAAAGGTTCGGTCATGAAGTTGGGTGATCGACCAGCCGTCAATGTAGAACCCATTCATTCGGGTAGTTTACTGTTGGATCGTGCCTTAGGTATTGGCGGGTATCCAAAAGGACGTATCATTGAAATTTATGGTCCCGAATCAAGTGGTAAAACGACATTGGCTTTGCATGCGATTGCTGAAGTCCAAAAAGCCGGTGGACGAGCTGCTTTCATCGATGCTGAAAATGCGATTGATCCTGTGTATGCACGAAATCTAGGCGTTGATATTGAAGAATTGATCTTATCGCAACCGGATTCTGGTGAACAAGGATTGAACATCATGAATATGTTGGTGGCCAGCGGGGCTGTGGATCTTGTTGTAATCGATAGTGTGGCGGCTCTGGTTCCGCAATCCGAATTAGATGGTGAAATGGGTGATCTACAAGTAGGTGCTCAAGCGCGTATGATGTCAAAGGCCATGCGTAAATTAGCAGGTATCATGAATCATAATGAGTGTACGGCAATTTTTATCAATCAGCTTCGTGAAAAAGTGGGCGTTATCTATGGAAATCCAGAAACGACACCTGGCGGACGTGCATTAAAGTTTTATGCATCGGTTCGTTTAGATATTCGTCGTTCGGAAGTGATTAAAAATGGTTCCGAAATGATTGGAAATAAAGTGAAGGTGCGTGTAGTGAAGAACAAGGTGGCACCCCCATTCAAAACAGCCACATTGGAAATCATTTATGGAGAAGGAATTTCCTATATTTCTGAATTGATTGATCTTTGTATAGAGGCAGATATCATTCATAAGAGTGGTTCTTGGTTCAGTTATAAAGGGGATAAAATTGGCCAGGGACGAGATTCTGTCAAACAATATATCAAAGAGCATCCTGAATTTAAGGAACAAATTGAACAAGAATTAAAGGCGTATGAAGCCGAACAAAAAGATGTGGCTTAGTCACATCTTTTTTAGAAGGAGTAGGTATGGCGCGGTTAGAGAAAAATGAATATGCATCGATGCAAGCTAGTCAACTAAAAGATCCCATTATTTTTGTGGTTGATATGGTCAATGGTTTTGTGAATGAAGGCGCTTTGCATGATGAAGGCATTGATGGAATCAGTCCATCCATCGAACGTATATTAAAAGGATTGGATTGCCGGAATATGTTTGTGTGTGATAATCACCCACCACATACAAGGGAATTTCAAGCGTTTCCAGCACATTGTGTCATTGGTACAAGTGAAGCCAAAGTGATTGATTCTTTACAACCATATATTAAGCGAACCATTGCCAAAAATAGTACCAATACCTTTATGGCTCCGGAATTTCAAGAATTTTTACAAGATGAATTATCTTGGTACAAAGATATTATCATTACAGGTTGTTGTACGGATTTATGTATCTTACAGTTTGTTTTGAGTTTTCAAAGCTGGTTAAATGAACACAATAAGGAAGAACATCGCTTGATTGTTCCGGTTGATTGTGTAGATACATACGATAATAAAATGCATCCCGCTACGATGTGGAATGCATATAGTCTAACCAATATGGCTATGAATGGTATTGATGTGGTTTCTACCATTACATCAACCGATTGGTAATCATCAATTCAATGATAGGGTAAATGGTTTCTTGGATCGTATTGTCATACAACATGCGATGTTTTCCATCTTCAAAACAAATCAAACGATGTTTCCCTTTGATTTTTTGATAGGCGTTTCGACTGCTGGAAAGCGGAATGACTTCATCTTTTAAGCCATGGAGAAGCAAGACAGGACAATCCACAGAAGCAATCGATTCCCGATAGGTATTCACAATTTCAGTAAAAGCCGTTGTTTGTTTCGAACTCGGCTTTTCTTCTTTTGGCGGTTGATTTTGATAGATGTTTTTGACAGCTTTTACACCATATTCAAGTACCGTATGCGCACTGATATATTCAAATGCGGGAGCAACTAAGATCAGTTGGTCAACCGTAAAGATGGATGCCAGATACGAAGCAATGACACCGCCCATGGAAAAACCAATTAAAACGATGTGTTTATACTGTTTCGTAATTTCTAATAGCTTTTTCTCACATCGTTCGATCCATTGTTTGGGATCTGCATCATCTGGATTGTTGATATCATAAATATCAAATTGTATGACAGCATAGTGACGTTGTTCAAAATAGGTAGCTAATGGATCAAATTCTGTATGAAGACGTTTACCAAATCCGTGAATAGTCACGATAACGGGTTTTTCGGTATGATGAAAGAAAAACATATTTGTATACCTCCGATTTGGACTTATTATAGTCAAAGCGAAAAATAGAATCAATAGAAGAAAAGCAAGAACAAATAGTTTATAATGGTCGTATGAAAGCTACGTTGATCATAAAAAATATTGAAAATTTATATACATGTGATGCGCATTTTACCATATTGCATCAAGCGTTTTTAGCCATTCATCATGATCAAATCATCGATTTTGGAACGCATAGTTTTAAAAAATGGTTAGATCCGGCAACCGTTGTGATTGATTCTTGTGGGGAATGTGTCTTACCTGCTTTTATTGATTGCAACTATGAAGGATTTCACCATGTTCGATTGGGCGATCAGTTACGCCAAGATGGTTCTGCTTTGTTTGCAATGAAAATGAATGGCATTTTAACTTTATTAACCAATCAAAAATCGCTGTTGCGGCATGAGTTGACACAAGATGTTTTTTTGAAAAAAAATACATCGGATGTGCCTATTATTGAATCGCGAAAAATGTTTGAAAAAACATATAAAAAATTTTGTTTATCTTGTGGCTTTGGTCGTCCCAATAGCTATGTGTATAGTTTTCAGCCATTGGCCTATCAATTGTTTAATAGTTTGAATGTACCGAGTCGTCCTGTTCTTGAATCGATGACATCCGTTCCTGCCAAGGAATACCATTTGGATGATCGTGGTTCGATTGAAATTGGTAAAAGAGCAGATATTCTTGTCTTGCAGGTGCCGACAATTGAACATTATTTTCAGACGTTGGGTCGTCCTTTGATTCATCGGATGATCAAGAATGGTATTCAGTTTTATCCAGATTGGCGAGTTTGCTAAAGCCTATTAATCATGTATGAATATAGTAATTATATTGACAAACGATGAATTCTCGATATAATGAAACAAGGACGTTGAAGAGAAGAGTAGGCATATAAATTTGAATAGAGAGTCTGTGGATGGTGGAAACAGATCAAAAATATATGTTGAAGATGGCCTTGGAGTTGTATAGCTGATAGGTAAGTTATGCCGGGTGTGTTCGTTAAAGCACAAGAGTGAAGTACTCGATAAGGTGAAACAAGCGATTGTTTCATGAATATTAGGTGGTAACACGAAGCCTTTCGTCCTAATGGATGGGGCTTTTTTTATGAAGAGGAGAATAGAAAATATGATTCGATTGGAACATGTATCCAAAACGTTCCAAACCAAAGATGGGGAAGTGCAAGCGGTTAAAAATGTCAGCTTACACATTCAAGAAGGGGAAATCTTCGGCATCATTGGTTTTTCAGGAGCTGGAAAAAGTACCTTAGTTCGTTGTATCAATTTACTAGAACGTCCCGATAGTGGAAACGTTTATTTGGAAGATAAAGACTTGTTAAAATTAACACCGAAAGAATTGCGTGTGGAACGACAAAAAATGGGAATGATCTTCCAACATTTTAATTTGATGAAATCTCGCACGGTTTATGACAATATTGCGATGCCATTGGAACATATTGGATGGGATAAAAACCGGATCAAACAAAGAGTAAGTGAATTATTGGAACTGATCGATCTGGAAGAAAGGAAAGATTCTTATCCGAGTCAATTATCTGGTGGTCAAAAACAGCGTGTCGCCATTGCTCGTGCTTTAGCCAATAATCCTAAAGTATTGTTATGTGATGAAGCAACCAGTGCATTGGATCCACAAACGACACAAACGATTTTGGATCTAATCAAAAAGATCAATCGTGAAATGCACATTACAGTTGTTATCATTACCCATGAAATGGCTGTTGTCAAAGAAGTATGTGATCATATCGCCGTCATGGAAAATGGCCGTGTCGTTGAAAATGGGGATATTGTTTCCGTATTTAGTGATCCACAACAAGAGGTCACCAAAAACTTTATCAATACAACGAATAATACGCGAAAGATCGATGCGTTTATTGAAGAAGAGAATCCATTGATTGCCTTAAAAGAAAATCAAGTTTTAGTTCATTTGCAGTATCAAAGTGCCAATACGGCTGAACCAATCATATCCACGGTATCGCGTGAATTTAATGTGAATATCAATTTATTATTTGCCAATGTAGAGATTGTACATGACAGTCCAATTGGTCAAATTGAAGCCATCTTTACAGGAGATAGTGAAGATATTAAAAAAGGATTTGAATATTTTAAGAAAAGTGGCGTAAAAGTGGAGGTGAAAAAATATGGAAGCATGGTTTTCTAATGTCATTACATATGCGGATGAATTTCCGAGTGCCATTGCAGATACCTTATATATGTTGATCATCAGTGGTGTCATTTCAACCATTCTAGGCTTGTTTCTGGGTGTTATTGTTGTTGTGACACGAAAGGGCGGTATTCTCGAAAACAAAGTTGTTTTTTGGATCTTAGATAAGATCATTAACTTATTTCGTTCCATTCCATTTATCATTTTAGTTCCAACCGTTGCTGTCGTAACTCGTTTTATTTGTGGTACGACCATTGGTATGCAAGCTGCTTTGGTACCTCTGGTGATTGGAACCGCACCATTTATTGCTCGACAGATGGAAACATCCATGATGGAAATTGACCCCGGTATCATCGAGGCCAGTCAAGCAATGGGGCTGAGCCCGAAAGAAATCATTTTTAAAGTCTTATTACGCGAAAACATTCCAGGCATGATTCGTGGAATCACGATTTCCATGATTGCGTTGGTTGGCCAAATTGCAATCGTTGGTACCATCGGCGCTGGTGGATTAGGTGATATGGCCATTCGTTATGGTTTGTATCGATCGATGGGAGATATCACCTTTGTGATCATCGTTTTGATCTTATTGATTATTTCTGTTATTCAAATCATCGGCGATCGACTGGTTGATAAATTTACGCGATAAAAAATATTTATAGCCAATATTAAAATTGACTAGTATTCAAATAATAAGGGTTATGATACTCTATGAGTACTTAAATAAAACAAAGGGAGAGAGAACAATGAAACTAAGTAAAATTATTAAAGCCGTGGCTGCTTCCACTTTGGCATTATCTTTAGTTGTTGCCAATGCACCGGATGTATCCGCTAAACAAACAAAAACATTAACTGTCGGAGCGACAACATCGCCACATGCCATCATTTTGAAGCATGTAAAAAAAGAATTTGAAGCAAAAGGATATAAACTAAAAATCAAAGAATTTTCGGATTATCCTGAAATTGATCCTTCGACTTCGGATGGTTCCTTGGATGCCAACTATTTCCAGCATCAACCATATCTAACATCTTATAATAAAGATAAAGGATACAAAAAAGGCGATGATGGATATCTAGTATCAGCTGGAAAGATCCATTTTGAACCAATGGGTATTTATTCTGGTAAGAGTGATGATTTGGATAATATTGCCGATGGTGCCCAAATTGCGATTCCAAATGATGAATCCAATGAAGCACGTGCTCTATTGTTGTTGCAAGATCAAGGTTTGATCACATTGAAGAAGAGCGTAACACCAACAACCACAAAAATCACATTAAAAGCAGTTACTTCCAATCCACATAAATTAGATTTAGTCGAAATGGATGGTGCGCAAATTGCTTCTAAATTGGGTGATGTTGATTTTGGTATTATCAATGGTAACTATGCATTGGATGCGAAAGTTACGGATAAGTTGTTAGCTAGTGAATCCAGTTCTGGTGAAGTTGCCAAAACATATGGAAATGTCATTGCCGTAAAAGAAACAAATAAAAATAGTAAAGCTGTAAAAGCTTTGGTTAAGATCTTAAAATCCGATGAAACGAAAAAATGGATCAAAGATGAATTCAAAGGAACCGTATTACCGGTTGAATAAATAATTGTCCAATTGGAGCCAGTTAGAAGCGTATGGGTCTTGCTTCTGCTGGTTCTTTTTTCATGCAAAAATCGAGTGAGGTATTTCACCTCACTCAATTCTGTTATTTATTGAAGTAGAATCCATCAAAGTCATATTTATATACACGATAGATCATATATTTATTCATTTTCATCTTGAATTGTTTTAACAAAGTTCCATCTTGTGTATATTCACCAAAGATACCTTGGCCTCTAGAATCAACGACAATGGTATCTCCAATTTCTTGGACACTGGAAATAAAGGATGAATAGGGAACCGCAAAGGATTTGACTAATTCATAGGTACCAGCATTTTCATCAACTAAATACTTATAGTAATACGACGATGCATTCGCAATTTCTCAGTCGTCATTTGCGACATACTTGTTGTATAAATACCGTCGATTTGTGTCCAGTCGTAATCCTGTGTTGCGGATACACCATAGTTGTTATTGAAAATGTATAGATAATATTGACCATCTGGCAAGCTATCATCGTATTCAATGGTTACACTGTGTTGACCACCTGTATTCGGGAATGTACCAACTTGCGTCAATACCTTATCGCCATATGTCGCATCCCAGAAATTCTGTTGACCAATGATATAATCAATATTTGGACTATCACCAATCAAATTACTGATCTTCAAAATCGATGAAGTTTCACGACTCGATAGAATCACGGTATTGTTTCCTAGCCATTGAATCGCATTGATATGCATCCAGTCCAGACCTAGAACACCTTCTTGGTTGGTTGTAGAACCTTTATGTGTCGTTGCTTTATAGTCGCCTAAAATTTCACCTAAATCAATGACTTGTAGGATCTTATCTTTATCAGGATCGATTCGCAAGATGAGATCTTCACTATTTGAATCACTATACGAATCGCCTTCTTTACTTCCTAAAACAAGTAAATTGCCATCATCATCGAAACAATAATCATGATGCAACTCATAATTACCTGTATGAATGATTTTCTTGACTTGTACTAAGGAATTGACGGCGGCTATTTTTGTTTCGGAAATACTATAGTACATCAAACCATTGCGGAACAATAAACGATGGGCACGATACCCAACAATTGGGGTTTCACCACGAAGTGTTCCATTGTTGTCATAATAAATAAACAAAATCTTGATCATCACTATCATTTCCTAAAATGGCATATAAACCATTTGATAAAGATTGGGTCTCATTATCAGCAGTTACTTGCAAATTGGTTTCTTCCACACCCAATTTTTTACGCATCTTGTATTTCACCGTCTTTGTGGTCTTTTTACCAATGGCATCTGTTAATGTAAAGGTAATCGTATTGGTCGTATTTGGAATCAAACCAATCACTGTAAACTCATGGGTTTTCTTCGTACTTTTCTCAACGGTTTCATTAAAATCGGACGTATCGTTTGCCTGAATCGTATAAGATACTTGAACGGCTTTATCCGTTTTGAAATAAACGTATAAAGACAAATTGTTGGTACCATATGGATCATGGATGATCAACATATCATCTTCGGTATAATCCTTTTTATTCTTTAGATTATCAATATTTTCTTTGACTACATTGGAATAGTCAGTTGAATACACAGTTTCGACTATTGAGGCCACCTTTTTTTTCGTGCGACTTTCCAAAGAATCAAAGTTCGTATTTTTCAATACGGCATCACCATTGTCTGTGATTTGTGCGGTGCTGGTTGTCGAGCAAGCACTTAGCATCATCGCAAATGCGAAGAGACAAACGACAAGCTTTCGATGTATTTTCATACATTTCTCCTGAATGAGTTAATTTTAGCAAATGAAAAATGAGTTATACCTTAAAAAAAATCTAAAAGTAATCGAAATTTTATTCCAAATGCGCAATGGATTATACTATATGTAAACAAAAAGGGGGTTACCATGAAAATATTTCATTTATCCGATTTACATATTGGCATGAACTTAATGAATTATGATTTGATCCAGGATCAAAAATATGTTTTTGACCAAATCATTGCGTATGCCCAAAAAGAAAATCCCGATGTTATCGTTATTGCCGGTGACATTTATGATAAAGCTGTACCCAGTGCACAAGCCGTTGAACTATTTGATGCATTTATTTCTACTTTATCGATGACCTTGCCATCCTGTGTATTTATGATGATTTCTGGAAACCACGATAGTGCACCACGCATTGATTGTTTTCGTCATATCTTATCGAAACAAAAAATCTATATGATTGGTCAACCGCCACAAAATAAAGAGGAACACATCTTTACGGTTGATTTGAAAGATGCATATGGACCTGTTCGTTTCTATTTATTACCATTTATCAAACCTTCTATGGTACGTCCCATCTTTGAAGAAGAAGGATTATCATACGATGCTTCAATGCGAAAATTGCTGCAAAGAGAAGATATCGATACATCGATTCGCAATGTCTTGGTATCGCATCAGTTTTTTGTGCCCAAAGGCAGTGATTCATCCTCCATCGAACGTATGGATTCGGAAGTTTGTACGGTAGGCAATATCGATCAGATATATACGGATATACTGGCTGACTTTGACTATGTTGCGTTAGGCCATATTCACAAGCCCATGAAAGTTGGTTCGGAAACCATTCAATATTGTGGTACGCCCATGCCGTATTCACTTAGTGAAGCCGAACAAGAAAAACATATTGTGATGATTGATCTACAAGCCAAAGGAAACACCCATATTCAATATTTGCCCTTATCACCATTACATCCGATTCGTAAACTTTCCGGTACGCTGGAAGAATTGTTGGCTCAAGCTAATGAAGATTATGTCTCTTTAACACTCACCGATGACACGAATATATATGTTGCCGATATTCAAAAAAGATTACGTATAGCCTTTCCGCATGTATTAGAAATGAAACGAGAATATGGATATCAATCCACCTATCAAACGATTTCTTCAAAAGAACAAGTAGCCGATCCATGGACCCTTTGTTCGCAATTTTTGGGTGCGATGAATGATGAAGAAGAACAAGCGTTAAAAGACATCATTAATATCGTATTGGAGGTGGAAGCATGAAACCCAATCGATTGACTTTATGTGCTTTTGGATCCTATGCACAACCAACCACCATCGATTTTGATAAACCCAATCAGAATCTGTTCTTGATTACTGGCAATACTGGATCCGGCAAGACAACCATCTTTGATGCTCTTGTATTTGCGTTATATGGACAAGCCAGTTCCAACAACAATAAAAAAATGGGTTCCATCTTGCAAAGTCAATTTAGTTCATATGAAACAACGCCATATGTTGAATTAACTTTTACGGATCATGGACAAACATATACGATTCATCGTGTACCTGCGCATTATCAGGTGTATAAACGAGGGCCTAAAAAAGGACAACGTAAAGAAAAAGCGGAAAATGGTTCGGTTTCATTGACCATGCCGGATGGACGAATCTATCCGCCAAAAGAAACCAATGCGAGAATTGAACAAATTATGGGGTTATCCAAAGAACAATTTATGCAGGTAGCAATGATTGCACAAGGCGAGTTCATGGATGTTTTGCGTTCAAATTCCGATGATAAAAAAGCTATTTTTCGTAAACTATTTCATACCGATATTTATCAGAAGATCATTGATCAAGCCAATGAGCGAAAGAAAAAAGGAGAAAACGATTTATCTCAATTTAAGACACGATTGATTTCGGAATTGGAACATCTAGAATTAGAAGATCCGGTCTTGATGGCGATGCGACAAACACTCGTTCAAAATCAAAACAATGACTGGGATGGATATATTCAACAGTTAGAAATTGCTTTGGAAACAGAAAAGAAAGAAAAAGAGATCTGGATCGAAAAGGAGAAGAAAGCCCAACAAGAAAGAGATCACTATTATTCCTTACATCAACAAGCCATCCAATTGGAAGAGGCCTATCAATCTTTATCTGTAGCGAATGCAAAAAAAGCCGAACTTGATGCCCAAAAGCCAAGCATGGAAAAGAAACAAACTTTGATCAAGAAAACCGAGCAAGCATGGGAATTATCCCATTTGTATCAACAATATACCCAAGCATTGACTTTCTATAAAGAAGTGATGGATTCTTTATCACAAGCCCAGAAGCAAGAACCAATCTTACATAAAAATATGGAAGATCTGCATCAAAAAGTAGTCCGTGAAAAAACACAATATGATGCATGGATGAAAGAATATCATACATTTGAAGAACAAATACAAAGAGCACGCAACATATTTGATGAAATCGATCATTGCGATACAGTAGGAAAACAAGTCAATGAACAAATAAAACAGAATGAGCTGAATTTGGAAGAATTGTCAAAAAAACAAACAACATTAAAAGAAGATTTTGATGCACATCAAACCATTGTGGATGCGATGAAAGATCTCGATGTCCGAAAACTACAACTGGAAAACCAAAAACAAGAATTGGATGTATGGGATAAAGATTTGGATGAAATTGATGCATTAGAAGCCAAAATAAAAATGCAACAAGGCGCTTATACCAATACATCTTTTGAACATGATCAAGCTTTAATTAGTTATCTACAATTGTCCAATCAGTTTTATGATGCACAAGCCGGTTTATTGGCAGCCAAGTTAGAACCAGGCAAACCTTGTCCAGTTTGTGGTTCTTGTCAACATCCGCATCCAGCTACACAACAAGAAGATACAATCACAAAAGAAGATATCAATGAACAACAGGCCTTGGTACAAAGTTTAGATACCGAAAGAGAAAAGATTGCCTATGATATTGATGCGATGACAAAGAAACGACAAGAATTGATAGATGCCCATGCGGGTGATTTTTCAAGCGCCTATCAAATGTTTGAAAAACAATGGAAACAATGGCAAGATGATCAAAAACAGTACCAGAACAGTACCAAACAAATGGAAATGATTTCTTCCCAATTAACGGATTTAGAAACCAATCTCTTAACTTGTCAAAATCGTCAACAAGATTTGTCCATACAAAAGGAAAAATATCGTGTGCAAAAGGAAACTCTGAAAAAAGAAACACCTTTTGAATCGTTATTTTTGGCAGAACAACAATGGAAAATCAAAGAGGCAGAAAAGTCTAAAAAGGAGCAGTCTTACCAAAAAATTCAGTCTGCGTATGAGAAGGCCGTGGCCGAATGGCATCAAATCACGACGTTAATGAATAAATATGAGCAAGAACAACCACAACGAAAACAATTGGTAGAAAATACGCAATTCACTTTTGAAAATAAACAAAAAGAAGAACCATTGGAAGATTGGCAAACCTATGTCAAACAATACACAAAAGAAGATGTGGAAACATGGAAACAAGAGATGGATGCATATAAACAATCGATGACAACGATCCGAACGCAAATACAAGATGCGAAACAATTGATCAAGGGTCAACCAAGACCAGACCTAACAAGCATGGAAGAAAAAATAAAAGCAGCAGAACAAATGCTCAGTGAAATTTCTCAACAAGCTATGCGACGATCGCAGCGATTTGAAAATAATCAAAAAACCATTCAAACGATTCAAGTACAATGGCAACACCATCAAAAAGCGCTACAGACATATGCGATGTATGATCGTTTGTATCGACAGTTATCTGGAAATGTTTCTGGATCTCGCATGGATATCGAAACCTATGTGCAACGAACATATCTAGCTCGTATTCTGGATGCCGCAAATGCTCGCTTCTTGGAAATGTCTTCTGGCATGTTTGAATTGCGTATGAAAGAATTAGAAAGTGCCGGAGAAGGTAAAAACCGAGGTCTTGATTTTATGGTGTATTCTCATGTGACCGGACAAACAAGGGAAGTTCGTACGTTGTCTGGCGGTGAATCTTTTATGGCCGCTTTGTCTTTGGCTTTAGGAATGGCCGATGAAATTCAAGCCCATGCATCAGGTATTCAATTGGATATATTATTTATTGATGAAGGTTTTGGGACTTTGGATGATCATGCACGCAAACAAGCAATTCGCGTTTTACAACGTATGTCGACGGGTACTAAAATGATTGGCTTGATTAGTCATGTGGATGAATTAAAACAAGCCATAGAAGATCAATTGATTGTTACCAAAGATAATAAGGGATCACATATTCGTTGGCAAATAAGCTAATTTGTTGGAAATCGAACGAAAAAAGAAATTGTTTCCTGGTATAGTAATAACGATACAAAACGGGAGGAAATGCATGTTAAGAGATATTATTACGATCGATGAATCAAAATGTAATGGATGTGGTGCTTGTGCACATGCTTGTCATGAAGGCGCCATTGAAATGATCAGTGGGAAAGCTCATTTGATTCGTGAAGATTATTGTGATGGGTTTGGAGATTGTTTACCAGAATGTCCAACAGGTGCGATTCAGATTCAAAAGAAAGAAGCTGCGGCTTATGATGAGATTGCGGTACAGCGTCATAAACAAATGAGTGGTTGTCCAGGTCATCAAGTACAAATGTTTGATCGAAAAGAACCGGAAGAAGTTTCCGTTGTACAAACCAGCCAATTACGTCAATGGCCGGTACAAATTCAATTATTGCCTATTGAAGCTCCTTTTTATGATAATGCGAAATTATTGATTGCGGCGGATTGTACGGCCTATGCCTATGCGAATTTTCATCAAGATTTTATCCAAGGACATATTGTTTGTGTAGGTTGTCCGAAGCTAGATCCTGTGGATTATAGTCAGAAACTCACAGCGATTCTTTCTCGTAATACGATCAAAAGTGTAAAGATCGTACGTATGGAAGTGCCTTGTTGCGGTGGCTTGGAAATGGCCGCAAAAAAAGCTTTGCAAGCAAGTGGTAAATTTATTCCATGGCAAGTCGTAACGATTTCTCGAGATGGGAGGATTTTAGATGAGTAAATACGAAGTCAATGATCAATGCATCGATTGTGGTATGTGTGTGGGCCTTTGTCCAGATGTGTTTGAAATGGGTGAGGATAGTTATCAAGCCCATGCGAAAGATGTGGATACGGAAGATCCAGCAGCTGAAGAAGCACAAAGAAGCTGTCCAGTTGGTGCCATCCAAAAAAATAATATATCCCTGCAAGCTGTCTTTTACGAAGGCAGCTTTTTTTGATGGAAATGAAAAAAACGCAGAAAATTCTGCGCAAACAATGTTATGGAATCCAACGGCCAAAAATACCACAAGGTAAGACGCTATGATTGTGAGTGACTGGCAATAGGTTTTCACCGGTTTCAATGGAACCACCATGTTCTTTTTGAACACTTCTTTTTAATGTTTCTTGTAGCGTTTGACAAGAAAAACCCGTTGTATAACAATTCACGATGAGAAATAATGGATCGTCACTTAATAACTTTTGGGTTTCATTGACCAATTCATAGAGATTATCTTCCAATTTCCAAAGTTCTTTTTTAGGACCCCGACCATAGCTTGGAGGATCCATGATGATACCATCATACGTTCGATTACGACGTTGTTCTCGTTTCACAAACTTTAAACAATCATCGACAATAAAACGAATTTTATGATCTTCCAGATGATTGATCTGCATATTTTCTTTGGCCCATTGGATCATGCCTTTGGCAGCATCGACATGTACGACTTCACTCGCACCGGCTTTGGCAGCTGCCATGGTAGCTCCACCCGTATACGCAAATAAATTCAAAATGCGAATATCACTTCGAGAAGAGTCACGAATAGATTTCATGATAAAATCCCAATTCGCTGCTTGTTCGGGGAATAAACCCGTGTGTTTGAATCCGGTGGGACTAATTTTAAAGCGTAATTCTTTATAACCAATGGTCCAGAATTCTTTGGTTGGTTTCTTGGTTTCCCAGTAACCACCACCTTTGTGAGAGCGATGATAGATGGCATCGGCCTGTTTCCATGGTGTGGAATCTTCGATGGGCCAGATACAAACCGGATCGGGTCGACGTAAAATAATGTGATTCCAACGTTCTAATTTTTCTTTATTTCCTGTATCAATGACTTCATAGTCTTTCCAGTCTTTTGCGATTTGATTCATATGGATATTATATAGTAACTTCGTGATATAATAAACCCATGGATAATTTGATTTTTAGTTTAGAAGCGACGATTCCTGTTTTTTTATTGATCGTCTTGGGTTATTTTTTTGAAAAAGTGCATATCTTAGATAAAGATTTGGCCAATAAGATGAATCGATTTGCGTTTCAGATTGCGTTACCGGTTTTGGTGTTTCAAGATTTAGCACAACAAGACTTTTCGAAAGCTTGGAATGGAAAATATGTCTTATTTTGTTTTGTGGTCACTTTGACATCCATTGGTATTGCATTTATTTTATCACTACCGATTCATGATAAAGCCGAGCGTGGTGAATTTATTCAAGCGACGTATCGAAGTAGTGCGGCCATTTTGGGATTGGCGTTTATCTTAAATATTTATGGTACATCGGGCATGGCACCATTGATGATCATTGGTACGGTTCCTTTATATAATGTAGCAGCCGTAGTCATATTGACGCTAACAAGTTCTGAAAAAAAGGAAGGTGCCATTAAACAAAGCTTGATTGGTATTTTGACCAATCCAATCCTGATTGGGATCGTGGTTGGGTTATTTTGGTCGGTATGCCACTTGCCATATCCCATTATTTTTGGAAAAGTCGTCCAATCGGTGGCAAATTTAGCTACTCCATTATCTTTAATTGCGATGGGTGCGGCATTTGAATTTCATAGTATGGGAAGAGTATGGAAACAAACCATTGTCGCAACCTTTATGAAATTAGTTGGCTTTGTTGCGTTATTTATGCCATTGGCGATTCGAATGGGATTTCGCAATAGTTATTTAGTTGCGCTTTTGGTGATGATGGGTTCTGCCACTACGGTTTCCAGTTATGTGATGGCCATCAATATGCATCACAAAGGTGAACTGAGTGCAGCCGTTGTTTCTTTGACTACATTAGTGTCTGCCTTTACTTTAACGATGTGGCTCTTTATAATGAAGTCTCATGGATGGATTTAGGAGGTCAAAAGTATGTTTGTACGGATGATTTGTAAGGATCGAAACGAAAAAGAAAAAAATGAATTGTATCAAGTGATGGGTGCTCTCTGTAAACGAGAACATATGCAGATCGAAGAACAAGGTGATCGTGTCGTGATCTATGCTTGTGTGCAAGGCAATATTGTGATCACGGAAGAAGATAATAATGTGATCATTGAAGCCAATACGCGACATGGTGGAGCTGGCTTTCATGCGTTTGCGGTTGAATTTTGTAAAGATATTCAAACAGAATGTCCTGGTGAATATGAATTGGTTGATGATCTAGATTTTGATGCCGATGAAGATTTTCATCGTTTACACCACATCTATGAAGATGAAATCGTATACTTGAAGGATTTATTGTTGAAAAATCCGGAAGTACGAAATATGAACTATATGTTTGATCAGACCTATTTTTTACCTATTGAAAAAGATGGACGCATTTCTACAGCCATTGGCGATATGGACATTTCGGAATTTGCCCGTATGGAAGCCCATGATTTGATGGACAGTTTCTTTGTCTGGAATGACTGGGAAAAGAATGCCCGTTACTACAAGAATGCCGCTTTAGTCACACTGGCTAAAGAAGGGGTTGGTCCTTATGCGACCATGAATGCGGATACGATCAAACATGCGAATGAAATTTGTGATTTTATTGAATTAGCGAATCGGAAAGATCCACATATTTCGTTGCCACTGGATGTGTATGAAGATTTATGTCAACAGCTGGGCCGTCAACCTCAATTGGAACATGCTCATGCAATGGAACAAGAAGCCATTCAATATCGGACCAAAGAAGTGTACCATCTTTTTGACGATGTAAAGGTGGTAGCGGATGGAGCCAGTGAAAGAAGTGTCGATCCGGTCAATGAAGCTTTATGTTTAATGTCACCTTATAATGATGAATCGCAATGGTCTTGGCTATTGATGGCTAGTAAACAACCAGGCATCTGTTCACATTTGGATGAATTACTGCATGAAGAACCGATTACGTATGATGGAAAACAATTTTATTTTACGCAATGGACCGAAGAAGGAGCAACCATGATAGATGCTTTATTGGAAGAAGAGGATCGTGGTTTGTATTTCCATGCGATAATTGCGGATACAAAGGATATTCCATATATCAAACAATGCATCAAAGAAAGTGGATTTGTTCATCAAGCCTAGTTATCTAGGCTTTTTCTTTTGCCAAAAAAAATAGTCAGCCAAGCTGACTAAAAAGAAAATCTTCGAATGGCTGCTTTTTTAATAGCAGGTTCTAATGCGGTCGCAATGATCACACTTGCACCTCCTTGCACCAAGTTTCCGGTTACGGAGGCTAATCCCAACCAAAAGCTTTGATTGACGATGCTATCTGCAATGAGATAACCACCAATCATCCAAATGGCAGCAATGAGAAAAGCTAACCAACCTCTATTCCACTGTTTGTATAATCGACTAGCGACATAGCCTTCGATTCCTTTTATGATCAAAGTAAAGATTGCATAATAGGCATATCCACCAGCAATATCGGCAATGGCAGAACCAATACCACCAATCAATAGTGCATCGACTGGATCAACCAATACAGCGAAGATAAAAATAACGGCATCGCCCACATTGACATAGCCCTGAAGACCATTGGGGATACGAATCAATAGTGTCGTAATGGCAACCAGTGCAATGCCCAAGGCAACAAGAACAATACGATGTGTTTCTTTTTGTGTCGACATATTAATCACCCTTCCTTAGGCATACTCTAGCGCAAATTTTGGCGTTTGTCTAATTAAAGAAAATAATAGATGGTATTCATTCTATACATAACAAATTGAACCGTGATATGATAAAGCACGGTGATAAAATGACAGAAGTACTGGACTCTTTAAATGAAAATCAATATAAAGCAGCAACGACCATTGATTCGCATGTGCGTATCATTGCTGGGGCTGGATCTGGAAAAACACGTGTATTGATGGCACGTATCGTATATTTGGTCAACACGATTGGCGTATATCCAAGTCGGATTTTGGCGATTACCTTTACCAATAAAGCCACCAATGAAATGAAAGAACGCCTGATCCATTTATTGGGAGAAGATGCCTATAGTGTGCGTATTTCAACGATTCATGCTTTGTGTGTACGAATATTACGTGAAGATGCGGATAAGTTAGGCTATCCAAAATCCTTTACGATCTTAGATAGCGATGATCAACGATCCATCTTGAATCCTTTCTATCGAGAGTTGGATATCGATAAGAAAAGTTTTCCAGTGAATAAAGTGATTGGCTTTATTTCCAGTCATAAAATGGCACATGTGGATCCGGAAGAAGCCGAAAATTATGTGCAAACCGAAGATCAAGAAATCATGGTCAAATTGTATCGGAAATATGAAAAGAAAAAGAAGGAAATGAAAGCCTTTGACTTTGATGATTTATTATTGGAAGGCCATCATTTATTAAACTTTGATCGTGAAGTTCGAGAGAAATGGCAAAATCGTTTGGATTATATTCATGTCGATGAGTTTCAAGATGTGGATCCGACCCAATATGGCATCATTCGATTGTTGACTGGACCAGATACAAAACTTTGTGTTGTCGGTGATCCAGATCAAACGATTTATACATGGCGTGGTGCTTCGGTGGATATCATCTTACGATTTGATAAAGATTTTCCCGATTGTAAGACTTTGATCTTGAATCAAAACTATCGCAGTACCCAACCTATATTAAATGCTTCCAATGCGGTCATTGCCCATAATCAATCCCGAATCAAAAAAGATCTTTTTACCCAATTGCCTGGCAATGAAAAGATCCATGTACATTGTGAATCGGATGATGATCAAGAACCATTGTATGTCGCAAGATTAGTGAAACAAAGACACGATCAAGGCGTTCCTTATGCGAATATGGCCGTATTGTATCGTTCCAACTACACATCTCGTGCGTTTGAAAAGCGGATGCGACAGGCCGGTATTCCTTATGTGGTGTATGGTGGTATTCGTTTTTATGAACGACAAGAAATTAAGGATGCCTTATCGTACTTGAAATTATGTACGCGTCCCGATCCAGAAGATCCACAACAGTTCTCGTTGGATTTAGCCGTAACGCGTGTAATCAACCAACCACGAAGAAAAATTGGTGCGGTATCATTACAAAAAATTCAAGATGAAGCTAGTCGTCGTCACATCAATATGTTGGAGACCATGCGTCATAGTGAAGATCTGACAGGCGCCACCAAAAAACGTTGTGAAGACTTTGTTCATTTGATTGATGATTTACGTTCTCATCGCGAGGACTATGCTTTGGAAGATTTCTTAGATTATGTATTAGATCGTTCAGGCTATATGAATATGTTGGAACAAGAAGAAGATACGGCGCGTATCGATAACTTGAAAGAATTAAAACAAGATATCGCCCAAACGGTACAAGAGAATCCAGATACGACTTTAGAAACGTATCTGCAAGATATTTCTTTGTTTACGGATCGTAATGAAGTGGCTAATTCGGATCATATCCTTTTGATGACGGTGCATGCAGCCAAAGGCTTGGAATTTGATACAGTCTTTTTAGTGAATTTTAATGATGGTATTTTTCCAAGCTTACGTTCTATGGACGAAGGTGGAAATGCGGCGTTAGAAGAAGAAAGACGATTGTGTTATGTAGCGATGACACGTGCTAAAAAAGCGTTATATATCACGTATAATCGGGGCTATAGTTATATGTTGGAAGGCAATAAATTGCCAAGTCGGTTTTTGAAAGAAATACCAGATACGTTTATTGAGTCAGATGCTATACAAACAAGAAATCAACCACAAAAACCGATTTTATCTTCGCGCCCAAAAGCAGGCCATCATTCGAAATATCGAAAAGGGGATCTTGTCGAACATACTGTATATGGACAAGGTGTCATCATTAAAATTGAAGGGCGTGTGGCCACCATTGCCTTTGATCATAAGATTGGTGTGAAAAAGTTGAATATTCTGCATCCATCTCTCAAGAAAGTGGTTTCGTGATATAATTTAAACATTAATAGGTAAATTTATATGGATGAAAAGAAACGAATTCTAGAATTAAGAAAAATATTAGAAGAATATTCAATCGCATATTATGTCTATGATGATCCGATTGTACCGGATCAAGAATATGATCGATTATTGGATGAATTGATTCATTTGGAACAAAAACATCCAGAAATGTATGATGCGAATTCGCCAAGTCAACGTATCATTGGTTCGGTCTTAGATGGCTTTGAAAAAGTAACCCATACATCTTTGATGTTGTCACTTTCCGATATTTTTAATCTTGACGAAATTCGAGCGTTTTGTAGTCGAATTGAAGAAAGCGTAGCAGATGCAGAATATGTGGTGGAATGCAAGTACGATGGATTGGCGATGTCGCTAACCTATGAAAATGGCGAGTTTATCCGTGCCGTAACCCGTGGCGATGGTACCGTTGGTGAAGACGTTTCCAATAATATTCGTACTATCCCTTCGATTCCTATGCATATTCCTACTTCTCAGCATGTTGAAGTACGTGGGGAAGTGTATATGCCCAAAAAGAGCTTTGAAGCATTAAATGAAAAACAAAAAGCCGAAAATAAAAAGCCTTTTGCGAACCCACGAAATGCAGCAGCCGGTTCGATTCGTCAATTGGACTCCCGCATTTGTGCTTCTCGAAAATTGGATGCGTATTGGTATTATTTCCAAAATGCCCAGGATTTTGGGATTTTGACCCAAGAAGAAGCATTGGAAAAAATGCATGATCTGCATTTTCGAGTCAATCCGATTCGAAAAGTTTGTAAGAATGCCGATGAAATTTGGGCATTCATCCAAGAAATAAGTCAAAAACGAGAGAATTTGCCTTATGAAATCGATGGAATGGTCATTAAATTAAATTCTTTACCGGATTCTCGTCGTTTAGGTACGACAGTGAAAGTACCGCGTTATGCGATTGCGTATAAATTTCCGGCTGAAGAAGTACAAACTCGTTTGTTGGATATTCAATTAACGGTGGGAAGAACAGGAAAGATCACACCGAATGCAGTCTTAGAACCAGTTCGTGTAGCTGGAACGACGGTACAAGCAGCTACCTTGCATAATGAGGATATGATCCTTCATAAAGATTTACGTATTGGCGATATTGTGGTCATTCATAAAGCCGGAGAAATCATACCAGAAGTTGTGCGAGCAATCCCTGAGCGTCGGGATGGGACCCAGAAGCCGTATGTTTTTCCGTCTACTTGTCCTGTTTGTGGGTCAAAATTGGTCCGTTTTGAGGATGAAGCAGCTCATTATTGTGTAAACCAAGATTGTCCGGCACGAGTCGTTGAGAGTATGATTCATTTTGCATCTAGAGATGCGATGGATATTGAAACGTTGGGCGATAAGAAAATTGAACAGTTGCATACTTGGGGTTTATTGAACTCCATCGAAGATATTTATTTTTTGAAAGATCATCGAGAGGAGTTATTGAACAAACCGCATTACCAAGCAAAATCGGTAGATAAATTATTAGAACAAATCGAAGCCAGTAAAAAACAAGAATTAGGTGTTTTATTATTTGGACTGGGTATTCGTCAAGTAGGTAAGAAAGCCGCTATGATTTTAGCGAATGCGTTTGGTTCCATGGATGCACTGATGCAAGCCTCCATCGATGATTTGGTGCAAATCAAAGATATTGGTCAAATTACTGCTGAAAGCGTTGTTGCGTTTTTTCAAGAAGAAAAAAATCTTCATTTGATTCAAGTATTAAAAGAGCAGGGACTTTGTATGACACAAACGAAACAATCTATCCAACAGAGTCGATTCACGAATAAAACATGTGTATTGACAGGTACGTTGGAACACTATACTCGAAATGAAGCCAAAGCTATTTTGATTTCATTAGGTGCCAATGTATCGGGTTCGGTTTCGAAAAAAACCGATTATGTCATTTATGGAACGGCAGCAGGTTCAAAATTGGCGAAAGCCCAATCGTTAGGTGTCGCAACGATGAGTGAAGATGAATTCTTACAGGAGGTAGAAAATGCGCAAGCGTAATATATTCGTAGGCATTCTTTGTGCTTCTTTAGTTAGTGGTAGTGGTTGTTCTGCCATTACGTCTAATTCCAATACATCGTCGAATCAACAAGAAGAATACAGTGCGATCTTGCCGTATGAATCCAGTGATACACGGGTAAAACATGTAGGTATCATTGCGAGTGAAGATGTTCGTATACAAATTGAAGATGGTTTAATGAATCTTTCCAAACAACATTTTTCACCAAGTGAAGTGGGATATAAAACGCATACATTCTTGGATTATGATGAATTGGATGCGACCGATGGTTCCCGTGGATTATTAGGAACTTTACGTGATGACAATCCCAACGGCTTAAATCCAAGTACCAATGATGAATTTGATACGGGCAATGGTAAAGTCAAAGGTGCTACGATTTTGGTGGATATCTATGAATTAGATTGGTATGCCAAAGATGATCTAAAAGGCATTTCTTTGGGTCTTGTTGTCAATGATCGAGTGGGAGATAAGAACACAAAAATTAAAAAGTCGAAGATGCGAGAGTATTTAAAAGTCACATCCACAAAATTGGTCAATTATATGCGTTCTCGCTTTAATGAGATCAATGATAATATTCCTATCTATGTAGCAACGTATGAATTAAATGGAAGTGAAACCGCAGATGATACGGGCGGCTATATCTATTCTGGTTATTTTGAAGGAAATAACCAAGATTATACGGCATTGGATGAAAAATGGTATCGAGTGCCAAGTACGAGCTTGACGAGTAAAGATTCTACAACGGCCGATCAATTTACTTCTTTCCAAGATGCGATGAAAGATGTTCTGCCGGATAATACGTATGTGATTGGTTCTGCTGAGTACGAAGGGGATACCCTCACCAAAATGACCATTGAAATTACAGCCCATGGAAAAACAGCGGGAGAAATGTTGGCTGTTTCACAGAGTGCACAGAAAAATTTATCGAAATTCAAAAAGCGTACGTGCGAATATACAGTACGAATCATGAATAATGATACCGTGTATTGTATGATGAAGCGAGCCGCAAACTCGACAGAAGTACAGAGTGTTACTTCCATGTAGTTTGCAGAGTATGTTATAATGAAAGACAGGAGACATGCGTATGCAAGAAGAAAAAACAAGAAAACCGAAACGAATAAAGAAGGTGAAACGCAAACAGGGACACAAACTTGTTTGGATCACATTGATCTTGATTGCGATTCCCATTGTTTTCGTATTATATGTTGTGGCAACTAGTGCCATAGGTGGTGATCGTCCAGTAGAAGGCAATCGATTCCAAGATGGCGATCTCGATCCTAAAATCACAACGGAAAATGTTGCAGAAGTACAAACGAAGGTAGCTAAAATTGATGGCGTATCGGATGCAACCGTTACGTTGGAGAGTGCAACTTTACGTGTGAATTTAGATTGTGCAGATGATGCAGATCAAGCCACGATCAACCAAATTACGGAAGAAGCATATAGTGAAGTGAATAAATTACTTCCGATTGAAACCTATTTTACAAATACAAGTAAAGGAAAGATGTATGATCTAGAAGTCGATGGCTATAACTATGTGGTTGATAATTCACATCCACAATCGGGTCAGATATATATCAAGATTACAAAGACGGCACCTGGTAAGAAAACAACGGATGTTTTAACAACACCGAAAGATCAGGAATTGGTCAATGAAATCACACGTTAGGCAAGGCGTAAGCTTTGCCTTTTTCTATGCGAAAAAAATACCTAAGAGAAAGTCTCTTAGGCATTATCGGCAAAGGAACCCGTATATAACTGGTAATATTTGCCTTTTTGTTTCAATAGATCTTGGTGGTTACCACGTTCAATGATCTTACCTTGTTCTAAGACCATGATGGCATTGGCATTCTGAATGGTGGATAAACGATGCGCAATTACAAAGACGGTACGACCTTCCATTAGTTTATCCATACCTTCCTGAACGATTCGTTCAGTATGGGTATCAATGGAAGACGTGGCTTCATCTAGAATCAAAACTGGTGGATCGGCAACAGCCGCACGAGCAATAGAAAGCAGTTGTCGTTGACCTTGCGATAAGCTTTCACCATTGATGATCGTGTTATAGCCATGTTCCAAGTGCATGATAAATTCATGGGCATTGGCTAGTTTGGCAGCTGCAATACAATCTTCATCACTGGCTTCTAAATTACCATAACGAATATTATCCATGACCGTACCTGTAAATAAATTGACATCTTGAAGGACGATACCTAATGAATGACGAAGATCTTTCTTCTTGATCAATTTGACATCGATACCATCATAGGTGATGGATCCTTGTTGGATATCGTAGAAACGATTGATCAAGTTGGTGATGGTCGTTTTTCCAGCACCGGTTGGTCCAACAAACGCAATCTTTTGACCAGGTTTCGCAAATAGATTGATATCATGGAGAATTTCTTTTTCTGGTGTATAGCTAAAGGAAACATCATGGAAACGAACATCTCCCTTTAATTCCACATATTCAGTACCTTCTTTTCTTGGATGGGCCCAGAACCAATGACCTGTATTTTCGTGGCATTCATGCCAATTGCCTTGTTCATCTTGTTTCATATTGACTAAGGTTACACGACCATCATCCACTTCGCTAATAGCGTCTTGTAGTTCACAAATTCGTTGTGCACCTGCTTGTGCCATAATGATCGCATTTAATTGCGTTGAAATCTGGCCAATTGGACCATTGAAAGAACGATTCAATTGGATAAAGGCAGCAATAGTACCTAGGGTCAAACCACCCACATGATTGATGGCTAAGATGGATCCCACTAAGGCATTTAAGACCAAAGAAATATAGCCCATATTGCCTAAGATTGGCATCAACACATTGGCGTATTTATTGGCTTTATCAGCGGCATGAAATAAATCTTCATTGTATTGATTGAATTCTTCGATGGAAGCTTGTTCATGGTTGAAGACTTTAATGACTTTGCTTCCTTCCATCATCTCTTCGATAAAACCATTGACTGTTCCTAAATCTTTTTGTTGGCGAATAAAATATTTACTTGATTTTTTTGATACATTTTTAGAAACAATGATCATTAAAGCACCAACTGCAAATGTGACACAAGCCAAAGGAATATTTAAGATCAACATGGAAATGGATACAGTAATGATCGTAATCAACGAAGAAAGAGCCATAGGAATACTTTGCGACAACAATTGACGTAACGTATCGATATCGTTGGTATAAACCGACATCATATCACCATGGGCATGGGTATCAAAGTAGCCAATGGGCAAGGATTCCATGTGTTTAAATAAGCCATCACGCAATTTTTTCAAAGAACCAACGGAAATGGTTACACATAAGAAATTAAATAACCAGTTTGCCAATACACCAATCAGAAAGATGATCGATAATTGGATCAAGGCATGGAGCAATGGCATATAATTTGGATGACTTTGACTCAACAGTGGTGTGATGTAGTTATCGACCAATTGTTGCATGAACATGCTGCCATAGACACTGGCCACAGATGAAACAATGATGAAGATCAATACAAGAAGAGCATGGATGGGATAATTATGAAGAACTTCTTTAATAATACGGACTAAACTATTCTGCTTCATCAAAATCACCTCCTCCTTCTTGTTGGGCTTCAAATGTTTCTTTATATGTTGGTGATGTTTTTAATAAGGTTTCATGATTACCAACGGCATCGATTTTTCCATTATTTAATACAATGATCGTATCTGCATCTTGAATGGAACTGATACGTTGGGAAATGATCAAACGTGTAATATGTGGTACTTTTTCTTTAAATGCCTGACGAATCAGTGCATCGGTCTTGGTATCCACGGCACTAGTTGAATCATCCAGGATCAAGATTTTTGGTTTTTTCAACAGGGCACGTGCAATACATAATCGTTGTCTTTGACCACCGGAAACATTGGCTCCACCACGTTCAATATGACTATCATATTTATCTGGCATTTTTTGAATGAATTCATCGGCTTGTGCCCATTGACAAGCTTCCAGAATTTCTTCATCACTCGCTTTTGGATTTCCCCAACGCATGTTGTCTTTGATGGAACCAGAGAATAAGATATTCTTTTGAAGAACCATAGCGACATTATCACGTAATACTTCTACCTCATATTTACGAACATCGATACCACCAACTTTTATGGATCCGGCTGTTACATCGTATAAACGTGGAATCAATTGTACGAGGCTGGATTTTGAACTTCCAGTCGCACCAAAGATGCCAACCGTTGATCCAGTAGGAATAGAAAGATTGATATCACTCAATACATGTTCGTCTTCTTTATCATTTTTTCCATAATCAAAATACACATGATCAAATTGAATGCTTCCATCCGGAACGGAAGTAACAGCATTTTCTGGAGATACAATGGAACTCTTTTGTGTTAATACTTCACTAATTCTTTGACCAGAAGCAATGGACATTGAAACCATAACGACAACCATCGATAACATCATCAATGAAAATAAGATGTTCATGACATAGGTTAGCAATGTCATGAATTGACCGGTTGTGAGTTGGGAACTAACGATCATATGGGCACCGACCCAGGAAATACCTAAAATCATGATATAGGCGGAAAGCTGCATGGCTGGTGAGTTAATACTTAAGATGCGTTCGGCTTTGCGTTGGGTCTTGAATAGATCTTCACTGGTTTGTTTGAATTTATTGATTTCATAGGGTTCGCGTACAAAGGATTTCACAACACGGATACCGGTGATATTTTCTTGAATACGTGCATTCAGGGCATCGTATTTTTTAAATAAACGATTAAAGATTGGACGTACGATGAAGATGACACTAAATAATACGGCAGCAAGGAAAATACTGACAATCAAGAAAATCAATGCAATCTTACGGTTGATCCAAAAGGTCATGACTAATGAGGCAATTAACATCATAGGGGCACGTGCACAAGTACGAATAACCATCATAAAAGCCATTTGTACATTGGTTACGTCTGTTGTCATACGGGTAATCAATGAACCAGTGGAATAGTCATCGATTTCTTTGAAAGAAAAATTCGAAATGTTTTCATATTCAGCTTTTCGAAGATTTTTGGCAAAACCACTCGAAGCATAGGCGGCATATTTTCCACTTTGGAAACCACAAAATAGAGAGAGTATGGCAGCGCCAAGCATCAATGTAGCACTGATGCCAACGATATGCATATCGCCTTTTTCAATGCCTTGATCGACCATGATGGACAATTGATACGGAATGAAGACTTCCATCAACGCTTCGAGAATGACCCATAGTGGGGTAACAATGGTTGCGTGTTTGTATTCTTTGAGTTCAGAAAGAATGATTTTTAGCATGTTTTTTCCTCAATTTCTATATTCTGTAAGATTTGAATCAACATAGATTGTAAAGATTGTTGCGCCGGTTCATCGATATTTTTCATGAGTTGCGATTCAAGATCTTGAAATACATGACGAATTTGATGATGGATCTTTTTGGCTTCTTCCGTTTCAACAATATAATGAATGCGTTTATCTTTTTCATTGATACGTCGTTCTACATAGCCTTTTGATTCCAATCGGTGGACAAGACCAGTCAAGGTCGGATACGAAAGTTGTAGCTGATCTTGTAGTTCTTTTAAGGTGATACAATGATCCTTGTGTTTATGCAAGATAAATAAAATATCCATCTGAGGCTTGGTCAGATCCAGTGTTTGAAGATGTTGTTGGATATATTTATTGATTTCTATGTTTATATGTTTAAAGTAATAGCCATAGTGAAACATAAATCCTCCTATTATTTAGCATGCTAAATATATATACACCGAATAAGTGTATTCGTCAATTGATATCTATGAATAAATTGTTTAGAATGTGGACATGAAGAAAAATGAAGTATACAAAACGCAGATCATTGATCTTACGAATATGGCGTATGGAGTCGCTCGTATAGATGGATTGGTTGTTTTTGTTCCCAATGTCTTACCACAAGAAGAAGTGAAAATAGGCATCACCAAGGTTTGTAAAAAATATGCCTATGCCCGATTGATTAAAATCATAAAACCAAGTCCGGATCGGATTGAACCAGTTTGTCCAGTGGCAGACAAATGTGGTGGTTGTCAGTTACAGCATATGCGCTATGCTGCGCAATTGGCTTATAAACAAAGGTTAGTACAAGATTTAATGCCAAACCAAGAGGTTCGGTATCCATTGGGTATGGAGGATCCGTATGCGTACCGAAATAAAGCGCAATTTCCGATTCAGATCAAGAACAACCAGGTTTTCATGGGATTTTATCGTGTTCATTCCAATGACATCGTTCCCATTCAACAATGTGCCATTCAAGATCCCGTCATCAATGAATTATATGCATGGTTTCAAGAGCATTTGACCGTTTCATTGGCACAAGGCTTACGTCATTTATATATTCGATACATTCAATCAACCAATCAATCACAAATTGTTTTGATTGGGCAACACAAAAATGATTGGGAACAATTGGTAAAAGATTGTGTTTCGACATTTGATCATGTGGCTAGTATTGTCTTTAATCAAAACAATCGAAAAGATAATGTGATCTTAGGTGAAAAATACGAAGTCCTTTATGGAAAGCCATATATTTTAGCAACATGTTTTGAAAATAAAGTTCATCTACATTTTAAATCTTTCTTCCAAGTGAATTCTGTGCAAATGGAAGTTTTATACAAACAAGCCTTACAAGCTGCAAATCTGGATTCATCAATGACGGTCATTGATCTATATGCTGGTACGGGAACCATTGGGATGATGGCTGCTCGTTATGTGAAACAAGTGATTGGTGTGGAAATTGTACCAGAAGCGGTTGAAAATGCGAAGGAAAATTATGCATTAAATGATTTATACAATGGCTCTTATTATTGTATGGATGCGAGTGTATTTGCTCATGAAATGAAAGAAAAGGTGGATGTGGTATTTGTGGATCCACCACGAAAAGGAATGAGTGAACAAGGCATCGATGATATTGCTCGATTGAATCCACAACGTGTGGTCTATGTGTCTTGTAACCCAAAGACATTAGCACGAGATATCAAGATTTTTGAACAAGAAGGATATCATTGCGAATATGTGCAACCCGTTGATTTATTTTGTCAAACAAATGGTATAGAATGTGTAGCCAAATTAGAAAAAATGGATTAAAATAAGACTACATGCGGTCGTGGTGGAATCGGTAGACACGCAGCTTTGAGGGGGCTGTGGAAATTATTTCTGTGTGCGTTCAAATCGCATCGGCCGCACCATTTAAGTAAATGCAAGCACTTCCAAATGTGGGAAAATGGAAGCGCTTTTTCTTTGCTTTATCTCAAAAAGTGGGAAATACTGTGTGAAATTGTGTGCTTTTAGCTTAAAAAGTGGCATTTCTTTTAAATTCATGGTTTCATAAAAAAGGTTTTTTTATAAGAAACGGAGGGATTTAATGCGTTACGCAAAAAGATGGGCCATGATTTTAGCGACAGTTTCTTGCTTAGGTTCAGTGGCCACACCTGTATTTGCCAACGAGGGGAGCACATACAAAGTAGATTACAAAGATAAGGGTTCGGTTATTCCTGTGTTTGAAAAAGTCTATTCCGAAGACATAGGAACTATGAAGTACAAAGATACAAGTTTGATTCAAGACCAAAAGGTCATGACTTATGAATCGAAAACATACCGAATGGAAGTTTCGGGATTGGAGCTCGATGAAAAAGGGGACCAAAACGTCGTATTTAAACTTTCTAAAAAGAATACAGTATTACCATCAACAGAACAGAAAAAAAACACTGTATCCGTTGAGGTGCCAAAACCAAATTTAGAAGTGAGCCAATCAACGATTGATACGATTCAAAATAAAACGGTGGATCTCACTTCTTATGTATCAACCGATGAGGATGCAACCATCACATTAAAAGGTGATGTGAATTATGCACAAGTTGGTACATATACCGTAACGGCTACCGCCACTAATGAAGCCGGTGGTAGTACCAGTACAAACTTAACAGTCAATGTCAATAAAGATGATTTCTATGATAAGATTGCCGAAGCGGCGAAAGCACAAGTTGGTGTCAACCAAGATTGTACAATGCTTGTAACCAATTCATTAAAGGCCGTAGGCATTAATTTTCATGGATGGCCATCGGAATATTTGTCATTAGGGGATCAGACAGATAACCCGGTTCCGGGTGATATCTGTGTATATCAAGGACATGTTTCTATATATATTGGCAATGGACAAGCCGTACATGGTGGATGGAATGGTAATCAAACCGTGATTACCAATGTACAATGTTCCACACCATTGATTGCGTATGTACATGTTCGTCATTAGTCGTGTGAAAAGCACGACTTTTTTTAATGCATGGATCTTATTGTTAACTATACATTTATATAATAAAATCTAAAAATATGGGATAATAAAAAAATTAAATGGAGTATAGTTTATGAAAAATATAAAGTAAAAGCCAAAACAAGTTATTTACGCGACCAAATGGCTATTGCTGTCTACTATTTATTTGAAAGACATTTTCCACAAATTAGAAGAAGTGAATACGATGATATAGAAGAAGAAATAAGAGAAAAAATCGTAGCGGATTCTTTTCAAAAAGTAAAATTGAAGGAGTCAATTTTGAAGCGGAATTTTTAACCAAGAAAACAAAGGAAGATAAAGAATATGCAGATGTGATAAAAACGATGTCCGATTTAGAATTAGATCCTACATATCTAAAGAAAAATAAATTTCTAGATACCAGTTATATTTTAATAAGAATCGATTTGGAACGAAACAATGTTCCACAATATATGAAAAAATATCAACAAGAAAAAATATAGGCCCAGACTGTTCTGGACCTTCATTATTTGATTAATTCTTGTAAGATTTGTACCGCGTTTGTTGCAGCTCCTTTACGGATCTGGTCACCACAACAGAATAGAGATAAACTATGTCCGGTTGGATCAGAAATATCTTTACGGAAACGACCAACAAATACAAGATCTTGATTGGTTGTATCTAATGGCATTGGATAGACACCATTCTTTGGATCATCTTTTAAGACACATCCAGCGGCTTCGTTGATCAATGCACGTGCTTTTTCTACATCCACTTCTTTTTCACATTCGATGAAGATACTTTCACTGTGACTACGGAAGATTGGTACACGCACACAAGTACAACTTACTAGTAAGTTGTCATCATGCCAGATCTTACGTCCTTCATTTTGCATCTTCCATTCTTCTTTGGAAATACCCAGATCATCAAAATCACCAATTTGTGGAATCAAGTTATAAGCAATCTGATAAGGGAAAGCCGTACTTGGTACACTTGGATCTTTGGATTGTACTTCTAGATCATGGATACCTTTGACACCAGCTCCAGAAACAGCTTGGTACGTAGAAACGATCATTCGTTTGATACCGAATTCTTTACGAAGGGCATTTAAAGCGACTAAAGCAATGATGGTTGCACAGTTTGGATTGGCAATCAAACCATGATGTTTTTGGATGTCTTCTGGATTGATTTCTGGAATAACCAAAGGAACATCTTTATCCAAACGATATGCACTGGAATTATCGACTACGACTACATGATTTTTTTTTGCCCATGGCATCCATTTCTTTGTGATATCATTGCCAGTTGCACCCAATGCATAATCAACATCTTCAAATGATTCTTCACAAAGTTCTTCCACAGCGATTTCTTGTCCTTTATATGTGAATTTCTTGCCAACCGAACGAGCGGAAGCTAATAATTTCAATTCACCAGGTACGTTTCTTTCTTCTAAGCATTGCAACATTTGCTGACCAACAGCACCCGTTGCACCGACGATTGCGATTTTCATGATTTATTCTCCTTTTTTTGTAACAAATGTATCATAAATAACTTGAATGGTCTTTTTGAAATCTTCTTCTTTGACACCAACGGTAATGTTCATCTCATCACTACCTTGTGCAATCATACTGATATTGATATGATTTGCGCCCAAAGCGCCAAATAAACGACCGGAAGTACCTGGTTTGGATGACATGTTACGGCCAACGGTTGAAATCAAAGCTAGACCGGATTTTGCTCGTACACGATTGGGTTTTAATTCGGATTTGATACGTGCTACCATTTCATATAATATATCTTCCACATCTTTATCCGCTACGACAATACTGAATGAATCAATAGAACTTGGAATATGTTCAATGGAAATATGATATTCTTCTAAGATTGATAAGACCTTGCGAATGTATCCAACTTCATTGGACATGTGTTTTTTATAAACAAGAATACTTGTGAAACCTGTCTTACCGGCAATACCAGTAATTGGATATTCACTTGGCTGATCAATATTTTCTTGGATGATCGTACCTTTATCTTGAGGACGATTTGTATTTAATATATGGATAGGAATATTTTTCTCTTTGGCAGGGAAAATTGCATCTTCGTGTAAAACGCTGGCACCCATATAGGATAATTCGCGCAATTCTGAATAGGTAATGTGTGTGATTGGTTCTGGATTCTTTACGATACGAGGATCCGCCATCAAGAAGCCAGAAACATCGGTCCAGTTTTCATAAATATCAGCATCGATACAACGTGCCAAGACAGCACCTGTAATATCACCACCACCACGAGGGAACGTTTGAATATGGCCATTGGCATCGGTTCCATAGAAACCAGGGAAAACGAAATGGTCATATTTGGCACATTTGGCTTTTACTTTTGCGGTCGTTGCTTCCCAGTCAATGCTTTTATCCATCTTAAAACGAATGACATCAGCTGCATCCACAAAGGCATAGCCTAAATATTCAGCCATCATTTTGGCACAAAAATATTCACCACGACTGACAATTTCGGCTTGTGTCATCTTGGATAAATTGGCAAAGAACTCATCTAGTTCTTTTTCCATATTTATTTGTAGGCCTAATTCTTCTTTGATTGATAAAAAACGTTCGCGAATGATTTTAGTAACATTCGAAGCATCGACATGATAATGACGATGTGCATCTAATAGATAAAGCAAATCCGTAATTTTATTATCGCTTGCCGTACGCCGACCCGGTGCACTGACAACGACATATTGACGGGCAGGATCCGACTCAACAATATTTTTTACTTTTTTAAACTGTGTTGCGTTTGCGACACTGCTACCACCAAATTTTGTGATCTTTAACATGCTAGTCTCCATATCTATAAATAACATTTGTGTACGAATGGTGTACATAATGCAAGAAAAAAGTTTCGCCTTGAAAACACTTGTTTTTGCATTGTGGACATTGTATCATAGGAGATGTAGATTTTCAAGGAGGATTTGACATGCACGAAGTATACGAATCTACTCGAAATAGAGATCGAAAAATCACTAGTAAACAAGCCATTTTTGAAGGTATTTCTCCCGATGGAGGATTATATGTTTGGCCTGATCTAGCACAAGTACAATTAGATTTGACTACGATTTGTAAACAAAGTTATAAAGAAAATGCTGTATATATTTTAAGTCATTTATTACCCGACTTTACCAAGGAAGAATTGGAACAATGTGTTGCCAACGCATACGGAAATACTTTTTCTTTACCAGATATCACCCCACTGCGCAAAGTAGGGGATGTCTATGTATTGGAATTATTCCATGGACCTACCTCGGCTTTTAAAGATGTTGCGTTGACTTTATTGCCACAATTGATGTCGGTGGCATTACAATCCGCTCATCAAAAAGCCTTGATCCTGACGGCTACAAGTGGTGATACAGGAAAAGCTGCTTTGGCTGGTTTCCAAGATGTAAAAGATACCGGTATTGTTGTCTTCTATCCTGATCATAAGGTCAGTCAGGTACAATATCGTCAAATGGTTACACAACGTGGTAAAAACGTAAAAGTCTATGGTGTCAAAGGAAATTTTGATGATGCTCAAAGCAAAGTCAAAGAATTATTCTTGGATGAGGATCTGCGTGAAATCGCAGCGAAACACCATGTACGCTTGACTAGTGCCAATTCGATTAATATTGGTCGTTTGGTACCACAAATTGTTTATTACTTTGAAGCCTATAAACAATTAGTCAATCGTGGTGTGATCCAACTCGGAGATAAGATTTCGTATAGTGTACCTACCGGTAATTTTGGTGATGTATTAGCCGGTTATTATGGCTACTTGATGGGATTGCCAGTCGAAAAGTTCTATGTCTCTTCCAATGCGAACCATGTATTGACGGATTTCTTGACAACAGGTGTTTACGATCGTAATCGTGAATTTATTCAAACCATCTCGCCAAGTATGGATATTTTGATTAGTTCCAATTTGGAACGCTTACTATATTATATGTCGGATTGTGATGCAGACTTTGTGAAAGGTTGCATGGATGAATTAGCACAAACAGGTAAGTATCAAATTCCAGCTGAAATGTTGAAAAAGATCCAATCGTTATTTGATTGTGGTTATATCGATGATGCACAAACCAAAGCTGTTATTGGCAAGACATATAAAGAGACAAATGAAATTTTGGATCCGCATTCTGCGATTGGTTATGAAATTGGCAAAGAAGCTAAAGAGCGTCCCATGGTTTCCTTGGCAACGGCCAGTCCTTATAAATTTGCCCAAGATGTATTGGCTTCTATTGGTGTAACCGAAGAGGATCCAATGCAAGCTATGAAAAAATTAGAAGAATATGCCCATGAAAAAACACCAAAAGGATTGGCAGAATTGGATGATTTACCAATCTTACATAAAGATGTCATTGCGATTGATGAAATGAAACAAGATGTTGCCAATTATATCGAGGAGCTGTTTCATGATTAAAGTGTGTGTGCCTGCTACATCGGCCAATTGTTGTGTTGGTTTTGATTGTATGGGGATTGCCCTGGATTGGTGGTCAACCTTTACATTTGATGTTGCACATACAACATGGGTATCTGGTTGTGATCCTCAATTTGGGACACCAGACAATTTAGTTCTACAAGCGTTTTATCATACTTGTGAAATATTGGATGTCAAAAAACCAGCCGTGCATTTACACATTGAGACGGATATTCCTTTTAGTCATGGTTTTGGGTCTTCCGCAACATGTATCGTGGCCGGAATCATGGGTGCAAATGCCTGGTTTCATAAAAACTTAACAAAAAATGATGTTTTAAAGATTGCGACGGATATTGAAGGGCATCCCGATAATGTAGCACCGGCTATTTTTGGTGCAGCTACGGTATCAATCATGGTGGATGGAATACCACATATGACATATATACCGACAGCCGATTGGCAAATCCTAGCTATCGTACCAGAAGAGACGATTTCTACCAAAGCCGCACGTAAGGTTTTGCCTTCGTCTATTTCTTTTGATCATGCCAAACAACAAGTGGCTCATGCTCTTGTGTTTGAGCAGGCCCTACAAACCGGTGATGAGAATGCTTTATTTCTAAGTTGTGTGGATTATCTTCATGAACCTTATCGAAAAGCTTTGATTCCTGAATATGAAGGAATTCATACATACTGTCAAGCTCATGCGTTATCGATGTGGATTTCCGGTTCGGGTAGTTCAATGCTAGTGATCTCAAAAGATAAGAAAAAATTAGATGATCTTGCCGACACATTGGATGTTCCTTGGCATCATGTACAAATTTCCCAAAAAGGAGCGTATGTAGAGTATGAGTAAGTATTATGTCGTTTCCTCGGATATATTGCCAGATGTGCTAGAAAAAGTCATTGAAGCCCGTAACTTGTTGCAGTCAGGAAAGGTAAAACGCATCAGTGAAGCGGTAAAAGCCGTTGGTGTATCACGAGGTACCTATTATAAATATAAGGATGCTGTATTTTCATTTAATGATGAAACTTCCCGTCGTCGGGCTGTCATTACGATGATCATTTCGCAACAGGCAGGCTCGTTATCCAAAGTACTGAATTTGGTCGCTTCGAAAAACGGGAATATCCTAGCTATCAATCAAACGATTCCAATCAATGGGATTCATACGTTGTCTTTGACCTTGGATATTACAGATATGGATGTAACCATCGATGTGTTCTTGCATTTATTATCCAATCTCGATGTCATCGATAAAGTAGATTTGGTTGCTGTAGAATAAAATGAAAAAAACAATCAGTTTTCTCTTTGGTTGGTGTGTTATTGTTGCCGTTCTTTTATGGAGCGTGCGACTTTGGGCACTTCAACCAAGTTTTTATTATCATATCTATGATCAAATGGATCTAGCCGATAGCTTGGATGTTTCTGATAAAGATCTGGATCGTTGCATCACGGTATTGTTGGATTATTTAAACGATGATCGACAAGATATTAAGGTGAATATCACCAAAGCTGGAACAAAGCGTGTGGCATTTGATTGGCGGGAAACAACACATATGAAAGATGTAAAACGTTTCTATCAAAAGGCGATGTTGGTAAGAAATGTCACCTCGTTTGGTGCGATTGTACTTGGTATCTATATCTATCGAAAGAAAAATGGTCGATTCTTTTTAGCAAAGGGATATTTACGAGCTTGCTTCAGTTTTTTGATCGTGATTGTGATATTGGGACTATGGATCTTAACGGATTTTACAGATTTTTGGATCCATTTTCATCAGGTTTTTTTTACCAATGATTATTGGTTATTGACACCTGGTGTGGATTTTATGATTGATATGTTACCAGAACCAGTCTTTCATCAATTGGTCATCACCATTGTGATTATGGTACTTGTGATCTTAGGTTGTGCTTGTCTATGGAGTGGCCGTATTTTATTAAAAAAAGCACCCATTGGTTTTGAGGAGGAAAAATGAAATTATTATTAGCCTCGAATTCACCCCGAAGAAAAGAATTATTGGAACAGGCACATTTTCATTTTGAGATTGAGCCAGCCAAAGTGGAAGAAGTATTTGATGAAAGCCTACCTATCGATGAGGCTTTAATGAAAGTGGCGCAAACAAAGGCTATGGATGTTGCGGATGTGTATCCGGACTATGTTGTGATTGGTGCGGATACGATCGTTTATTTCCAAGGTAAACGTTTGGGAAAACCGAAAAATAAAGACGAAGCAAAAAGATGTCTGCATGCCTTATCCAATCAAACGCATGAAGTAAAAACAGGGGTTTGTATTATCAGGGATCATCAGCCCTATACATTTGTGGAAACGACCAAAGTGCATTTTCGAGATTTATCGGATTTTGAAATTGATAAATATGTGAAAAGTGGAGCTTGCATGGATAAAGCCGGTGCATATGGAATCCAAGAATGCGATTTTGTGGAATGGATCGATGGTTCGTATTCCAATGTTGTGGGTTTACCAATGGAAAGAATATGTCAATTTTTCCACGTGCGGTTTTAGCTTTTCTTTTCTAAACGTAAGTGTTACAATAAGCGCGTTCAAGAATTAAAGGAGGAACAAATTATCATGGCAGAAGTGGTAAAAAAACAAGACTTAGCTAATGCATTAGCTGAAGAGTATGGCATTTCAAAAAAAGATGCGACTGCATATGTACAAAGCGTATTTGATACGATTGCTGATACATTGAAAAACGATGGAACCGTTGATGTATTTGGCTTTGGAAAATTTACCTTGGCTCAACGTTCAGCTCGTACAGGTATTAACCCAATGACGAAGGAAAAGATTGAGATTCCTGCTTCGAAAAGCGTCAAATTCAAACCTGCAAAGACTTTGAAAGACGCAGTGAAATAAGGATGTTTCTAAAGAGCACGATGTGCTCTTTTTTTAAAATATGCACAAAACCGCGAAAGCGCTTTGAATTTTGCTATAATGAATACAGAATATTAGAAAAAGAGGAAATCTATGAGTTTACCAATTTATGTTATAGGACATAAACATCCAGATACGGATGCCATATGTTCATCGCTTGCGCTTACGGCTTTGAAAGAAGCACAGGGAGTTCATGCCGTGGCAGGACGCATTGGACATTTAAGTCCTGAGACCGCCTTTATTTTAGATAAAGTAGGAGTTGAACCGCCTCTATATATGAATACGGCCAAATGTGCCTTATCCGAGATTGAAATTGATGAAGCGGTTCGTGTCCATCCCGAAGATACCATTCGATCGGCATGGGATGTTTGCTTAGAACATAATGTTAAGACATTGTATGTTGTAAGTGACGACGATGAATATCTCGGCGTTTGCACGATCAATGATATTTCTAAGATCCAGATGCAAGATGTCAGCATCACCAAAGATTTATTGAAAGATACCCCTTTAACGAATATCGTGCGAGCATTAAAAGGACAGTTTATTTATGAAGGGAATTTAGCACGAAGTGGCTATGTGCGCATTTCGGATAAACGCTTGAATGAAAGAAATCTGGAAGGGGCCATCATGGTACTGGATGATCATGAAGATGATATGTTTAAAAGTATCGTTCGTGGTTGTGCTGTTGTTGTGTGTACGCAAAATTATCGTCCTTCTGATTATATTATTGAAATTGCCAAACAAAAGGGTGCTACTTTGATACAGACACCATACAATATCATGAAAGTCATCCAAATGATTTATCGATCGATTCCGGTTTCTTTTATCATGACCCCAAAAGAGAAAATTATTTCTTTTAGTCAATCGGAATTTGTCGAACAAGTAGAAAGCGAAATGTTGAAGACACGTCATTCTAACTATCCCGTTCTTTTCCAGAATCATTTGGTGGGTTCTGTGGCACGATATCATTTGTTGAAAAGTGAAAAGAAAAAATTCATTTTGGTGGATCATAATGAAGTCAAACAATCGATTGATGATATTGAAACGGCAGAAATTGTAGAAATTGTCGATCATCATCGCATTGGTGATATCGAAACCAGCCGCCCTATCTCTTTTCGAAATATGATTATTGGCAGTACTTGTTCCATTGTGACCATGATGTATCGAGAAGCCAATATTCGTATGTCCGATAAAGTGGCTTTGTTGTGCGCGTATGGAATGATCAGCGATACGTTGAATTTTCATTCCCCAACGACAACGCCCATTGATTTGGATCTAAAAGCATATTTAGAAAAAGAATATGGTTTGCATTTTGATGAAATGGCCAAAGAGTTATTCGAAAATACTGCAACCATCAAAGGAAAAGAATTCAAGAATTTATTGTATAACGATACAAAAGAATATATCTTGAGTGGACATCGTATCGATATTTCCCAAGTATTTACATATAATTTGGATGATGTCGATAGTATCGAAGAAGATTTTAAAGCCTTTATGGAACAAGAAAACAAAAAACGTCATTATGATTTATTGATGATGGTCTTTACCAATGTCGAAGGCAATGGTTCTCGTTTCATATGCGTAGGTGATTTAGCTCATGATGTGGCACCAGCGGTTGCTCGGTTTGCCGATCAACAATTCGTCTCGCGTAAGAAACAAATCGTACCATCTTTAGCGCAGGTGTTACTATGAGTTTGACCGAACGGTTTTTGCGATATATTTCGTATGATACACAATCGAATGAAGATAGTTCGACCATTCCCAGTACTTCAAAACAATGGGCATTATCCAATGTATTATACGAGGAATGTCTTTCCTTATTTGACCAAGTGGAACAAGGAAAAGATGGCATTATCTATGCGACACTAGAAGCAACCAAAGTCGATGATGCCATTGGCTTCTTGGCACATATGGACACGGCGACTGAAATCAGTGGAGCCAACGTATCTCCACAAAGGATCCAAGACTATGAGGGACAATCCATTTCTTTAAAGAATGGTCTTGTGATCGATCCAGAAATCTATCCGGCATTGAAACAATGCATACATGATGATTTGATCGTAACCGATGGAAACACCTTATTGGGTGGTGATGATAAAGCAGGGATTGCCATTATTCTTACAGCCATTGAACAAATACGAGCTATACCACATGGTAAGATTTGTGTGGCTTTTACGGTTGATGAAGAAATTGGTCGTGGTACGGATACATTTGATTTGCAAAAATTCCCGGTTGATTATGCCTATACGATCGATGGAGATCGAATTGATGATGTTGAATATGAAAATTTTAATGCGGCACAAGCGACCATCACCATCCAAGGAAGTGCCATACATCCGGGTGAAGGAAAAGATAAACTTGTGAATGCGTCTTTATTAGCGATGGATTTTGCCCATTGTATACCACATGATCAAACACCCGCTCATACACAAGGTAGAGAAGGCTTCTTTCATTTGATCAAGATGGATGGAGATGTAGCCAAGGCTCGTTTGGTTTATATCATTCGTGATCATGATGCGACCAAATTTGCACGTAAGAAAGCATTGATGCAAAATGTTGTTGATGCATTGAATGATAAATATGGACAACGTTTTTCCATCGAAATGCATGATCAATATCATAATATGGCTGAATTTATGAGTGATATGACACCAGTCAATCGAGCAAAACAAGCCATCCAACATTTAGGTATCGAGCCGGTATCCATTCCCATTCGTGGTGGAACGGATGGGGCCATGTTAAGTGAAAAAGGATTGTCTTGTCCAAATCTAGGAACGGGAACGTTTCTTCATCATGGACCACGGGAATTTGCCTCCATCACCAAGATGGAACAAATGGTTGATATTTTAGTACAAATGATCAAGGGCATCTAAGATGCCCCCTTTTTTGCGTTTTTTTCTATAAAAGGCTACAATACTACTAATGAAGATCCAAGCATCCAGCAGGACTGGAAAAAAAGCACAAAATGAAGATTATTTTGGTGTGTATCAAAATGGTCGAAAGCTTATAACACCATCGAGTTGGTTTCATACACGACTAGCGAAAGATCATGTTGGCTTGGTGGTGGCGGATGGCGTTTCTACTTCGTATGAACCTTTGCGAGCCGCTCGTTTTGCGTGTGAACAGATGGCAAACTGGCAAGGACAAGGTATGGAACAAACCCTACAAACCATCGATCAGATGATTAAAGAGAACATGAAGGAATCGATGTGTACACTTTCGGGTGGATACATCGAAAAAAAGCGATTTACCTATTTTAATGTGGGTGATAGTCCAATCTTTTTATTTCGTGATCATTCGTTGATGCTTTTATCGCAACCACATACTTTAGAAGGATATCCCCATGTGATTACGTCTTGTATGGGTTATTTGACAGCTTATTATGCGCATTCTTTGCCAATTCGCTCTGAAGATCAATTGCTCATTGCTTCGGATGGTATTTTGGAGTCTTTATCTATGGATGCATTGGCGGAGGCATTGGATCAAAATGCAACAATTGAACAAATATTTCAAATGGCTTTAGATGCGGGTTCACAAGATAATATGACTTTGATTCGTGTCCAAATTTAAGGATACTTTTTAGTATCTGTTTTTTATTTTATGAAGGGATAGTGTACAATGGGTACATGGGAGGATGTTACTATGGAAATGGTTCGAATTGATATTTCCAACATTAAAGATCTCAATAAACGGCAGGTATGTTGTACATACATTCCGACGTTTCCATTGAATCATGATGTTGTGTGCGCGATGATCCAAACCTGGGCCTGGAAAGATCTAGCCAAGATCATTTCTTTAGAAACCTATGAAAAGAAAGATTATGAGAACATTTGTCGCTATAAAGATGTGGATGCCAAAACATTCGATGGGTTTCATGATCAAAGTTTTCGACGGTTGGATTGTCCCAATGTATTTGTTGAAGGAGAAAGCCAGTCTTGCGATTGCAGAATTCGATTTGCGTTTTTGGAGTCAGAAAATAAAATTGAATTGCAATGTCCGAATGATTATATTGTGAATCGATTTTTATTAGGAGGAAGTCAAAAAGAGCGTTCATTACATGCATTTATGCATTTGATGGATGCGATGGAAATCGAGGCATATGTTTTTCTAACCAAAGAAAAGGAGCGAAAATATGTCATCAAATTTAGATAGAGGTTCAAAAATAAGGATCGCGATTGCCATCGTATTAGCATTAGCTTTTATGGTTGTATTGATTTTTAATATTCAATTGCGAATGATGCCAGAATGGGAAAATACCAGCTTACATTATGAATTAGGTGAAAAAGTGGATATTAAAGCAACCGATGTTTTAAGTCGGAATTCACATTCTTTTACCGTAGATACAAGTAAGATCAATGAAAATGAACCTGGCGTTTATATTGTTGAGGCATCGTTTAATTCCGTGGCCGGCAAACAAGTGAAATATTTGCGTGTAACGATTTCGGATACGAAAAAGCCAACATTTACCAAAGCACCAAAGACTGTGAAGGTAAAAGTAGGAAATGATACGTATGACTTTCGCAAGAAATTTAAAGCAACGGATCAAACAAAAGTGTCTTTAACTTTCGATACAAGTGCTGTAGATTTTAATACACCAGGTACGTATACTGCCAAAGTAACGGCTTCAGATTCATCTGGAAATGAAAGAACAAAGAAGTTTAAGGTAAAGATTGTTGCGTCTACGAGTCAAGACACAACAAACGAATCCACAACACAACAAGATACGACGCAAGATACGACAACGCAACAAGCTACAACGGATGATAGTACAAGTACATATGATTCAAATGCGAGTGACTATTATAATGGAACGGATGGAACGTATGATGGTAGTGATACCTATACGCCAACGACGCCGTATGATTATGATACATCGCAATATGATCCAAGCCTAGGTTGGAACACAGCTGCTTAAGAAGAAGGCAAAGCCCTTCTTCTTTTTTAAGTTGTCTTATAAATAATTTGAGTTGTCTGATGTTTTGGGATATAGTTGTTTTATGGCAAATCAAACTTTATCTCAAAAAACTGCAGATCAACTTAGAAAATCCATCTTGACGAATCATGTATACATACCGGGTCAGAAATTACCCAATGAAAATCAACTTTCGATTCAAATGGGGATTAGTCGGACCACTTTGCGAGAAGCTATTCGTATTCTTGTCTCAGAAGGCTTGTTGCGAGTGGAAAGAGGAAATGGGACTTTTGTGGCAAATCAGGGTGATATCAAAACGGATCCTCAACTGGATATACAAGAGGTACAATCCATGAAAGTGACGTTACATGATTTATTTGAAACGCGATTGATGATTGAACCACAGGCAGCGGAATTGGCTTGTCAAAGAGCGACAAATGAAGAGATTGAGCATATTTTAAAGCTAGGTGAAACAGTGCAACATTTGATTTTGTTGGATCCTACGGCTCAAGAGCGCATCAGTTCTGAAACAGAATTTCATTCATCAATCATTCGTGCTGCTCATAATGAGTTTTTGAATAACTTTATTATGGTTGTCAAGGAAACTATCGAAAAAACATTTGAATTTCATGCGAATCTGGAATTGATTGCACAAGATGCATATGCTGATCATATTCTGATCATGGAGTTTTTAAAACATCGAGATGGACCGGCTTTGCGTAGTGCCGTATTGATCCATTTGCATCATACTTTGATTCGAGAAGAAATTTCGGTAGAAAAAGCAAATCTTTGATTGACAATTGGCTTTAAGCGTTTTATACTTGTCATACAACAACAGATGAAGTTGTATGACAACTTACCATGAAGGAGGAAAAGAACATGGCAGAAAAAGCAAGAATTTTTTATGAAAGTGATTGTGATCTATCTTATTTGGATGGAAAGAAAATTGCCATCATTGGTTATGGATCACAGGGACATGCACATGCATTGAACTTAAAAGAAAGTGGTGCTGATGTCATCGTTGGATTGTATAAAGGATCTAAATCTTGGAAAAAAGCAGAAGAACAAGGTTTGAAAGTATATACTTCTGCAGAAGCAGCAAAACAAGCTGATATCATCATGATCTTGATCAATGATGAAAAACAAGCAGACATGTATAAGAAAGATATCGAGCCAAACTTGGAACCAGGTAACATGTTGATGTTTGCGCATGGATTCAATATTCATTTTGGATGTATCGTTCCACCAAAGGATGTCGATATTACAATGATCGCTCCTAAAGCTCCAGGACACACAGTTCGTTCGGAATACTTGGAAGGAAAAGGAACTCCATGCTTGATTGCTGTTGAACAAGATGCAACTGGACATGCTTGGGATATTGCTAAAGCATATGGTGCTGCTATTGGTGGTGCTCGTGCCGGATTACTTGAAACAACATATCGTACAGAAACAGAAACTGACTTATTCGGTGAACAAGCAGTTCTTTGCGGTGGTGTTTGTGCATTGATGCAAGCTGGTTTCGAAACATTGTGCGAAGCTGGATATGATCCTCGTAATGCTTATTTCGAATGTATCCATGAAATGAAATTAATCGTTGACTTAATCTATCAATCTGGATTTGCTGGAATGCGTTATTCAATTTCTAACACAGCTGAATATGGTGATTACATCACTGGACCAAAGATTATCACAGAAGATACTAAGAAAGCTATGCGTCAAATCTTAAGTGATATCCAAGACGGAACATTCGCTAAAGACTTCTTGCTTGATATGTCACCTGCTGGTCGTCAAGTTCACTTCAAGGCTTTACGTAAGAAAGCTGCTGAACATCCATGTGAAAAAGTCGGTGAAGAAATCCGTGCTTTATATTCTTGGAACAACGAAGGCGACAAATTAATCAACAACTAATAATGTTATGGAAGCACTTCTTCGGAAGTGCTTTTTTTATGGTATGATGAAACTACGAAATGACTTCGTGGAGGGAAGAGTATGAAACGGCAAGATTTTTATGATGGCAAATCCTTTGATGCATATACATATTTTGGAGCACATCCTCAAAATGGCGGAATCCAATTTCGAACATATGCACCACAAGCACAAAGTATTTGTGTCATTGGCGAATGGAATCATTGGCAAGAAGAACCAATGGATCAAGATGCACAAAGCGACATTTGGCAGTTGTTTAGTCGAGACGCCCAAATTGGTCAAATGTATAAATATGTAGTCTATGGTGCCAATGGACGGGTTGAACATTGTGATCCTTATGGATTTGGAATGGAACTACGACCTAATTTTGCATCAATCATTCGCGATATCAATGCGTTTGCGTTTACGGATGAAACATGGATGAAACAGCGAACCCGCAATTTTGATCAACCCATGAATATTTATGAGATGCATTTGGGATCATGGAAAAAAAATGAAAAGGATGAGAATGGATGGTTTACTTATGATGCCATTGCTTCTGATCTCATTGCCTGTTGTAAAGAAAATCATTTTACCCATGTTGAATTGATGCCTTTGAGTGAATATCCATTTGACGGTTCTTGGGGCTACCAAACCACAGGTTATTTTAGTCCGACCTCGCGTTATGGCACGGCTACACAACTGCAATCTTTGGTAAATCGTTTACATAATGCGGGAATCGGTGCCATTATTGATTTTGTTCCTGCCCATTTTGCGACAGATTCTTATGGATTAAAAGAATTTGATGGTTCGCAATTGTATGAGTATCCAACCAGTGATGTAGGTGAAAGTGAATGGGGTACTTGCAACTTCATTTATTCTCGTTATGAAGTACGAAGTTTTCTTCAATCGGCTGCTAATTATTGGTTAGATAAGTATCATTTTGATGGCATTCGAATGGATGCGGTAAGTCGACTCATTTATTGGATGGGGGATGAAAATCGTGGCTTCAATCCAAAAGCCATTGATTTTTTGAAACAGATGAATGCAGGTCTACATGCACTTCATCCAAGTGCTATGTTGATTGCAGAAGATTCCACGGCGTATCCACATGTCACAAAACCGGTCAATGAAGGTGGTTTGGGATTTGACTATAAATGGGATCTAGGCTGGATGAATGATACCCTGGACTATATGATGAAGACCAGCGATGAGCGGAAAGAATTGTCGGGAAAACTGACGTTCTCGATGTATTACTTTTATAATGAAAGATATTTATTGCCATTGTCTCATGATGAAGTTGTGCATGGAAAACGCACGATCGTGGATAAGATTTATGGCACTTATGAGGAAAAGTTTGCACAATTACGTTCTCTCTATTTATATATGATGATGCATCCAGGTAAGAAATTGAATTTTATGGGGAATGAAATTGCGATGTTCCGTGAATGGGATGAAGAAAAAGAATTGGATTGGTTTTTATTGAAGTATCCAATGCACGATGCTTTTCATCATTACTTTGAAACTTTAGGAAAGATTTATCAAAGTACCCCGCAATTGTATGAATGGGATGATGATCCGCGTAGTTTTGAATGGATCACGATCAATGACAAACAAAACAATGTCTATGGATTTCAACGTTTGGCGGGTACATTAAAACCAGTGGCTGCATTCTTTAATTTTTCAAATAAGACCCAAACCATTCATACAGAGGATAAATGGGTTTTGCGTCTTCATACGGATTGGGAATGTTTCAATGGAACCACAAAAGAAAAGAAAGAGAAAAAATCCACAGATTATTTTGTGTTACCACCATTTAGTTCAATCTATGTTGTGATGGAGTAATATGGACACAAAAAAACTTTGGAAAATGTTTACTTCCATGTTTTATTTGAGTGCATGTACGTTTGGTGGTGGTTATGTCATCGTTTCTTTGATACGGGATGTATTTGTGAAGAAGTATCATTGGATCGATGATGATGAAATGTTGGATTTAGTAGCGATTGCACAATCCAGTCCTGGAGCGATTGCCGTCAATGGGGCCATTGTTGTGGGATATAAATTAGCGGGTATTCTTGGAGTCATCGTTGCATTATTGGCAACGATATTGCCTCCTTTTATGATTTTATCGCTTGTATCTCTTGTATATGATGCATTTATCGCCAATCTTTGGATTCGCTGGTTGTTAGAAGGCATGCAAGCTGGTGTTGTAGCCATTATTCTTTCGGTTTGTTTGGATATGGCCATGCCATATTGTAAACAGAAAGATCGTATATCTATTCTTTTCTTTGCGATAGCACTGTGTGCCAATTCTATTTTCAATATTCCGGTGGTCGTGATCATCCTTTGTGTAATTTGTATGGCTTGTATCGAAGTTATCTGGCAAAGGTATAAAAGATGAATATCTACATCACTTTGTTTATTAGTTTTCTGTGGATTGGTGCTTTTAGTTTTGGCGGTGGCTATGCAGCCTTGCCTTTGATCAAAGAGCAAACGGTGACGATTCATCATTGGTTATCGATGAAAGAATTTACGAATCTTATCACGATTTCTCAGATGACGCCAGGACCTATTGCGATAAATAGTGCTACTTTTGTTGGTCAAAAAGTAGCTGGTTTTGGTGGGGCGTTGGCTTGTACTTTGGGATGTATTGTACCATCTTTGATCTTAGTCACCATTTTAGCGAAGATCTATTTTAAATATCGAAATCTGGATGTGATGAAAAAGATCTTTCAAGTTTTGCGACCGATTGTTTTAGCGATGATCTTAGGTTCGGGACTTTTGATTTTTAGTGGGTATGCAAAAAATGTGCTTTTGGTTATTTTGACCATTGTATGTTTATTGTTGGCGCGTAAAACCAAACTGAATTTGATCTGGATCATGCTCATTGGGGGAATCGTAAATATTGTATTTCATTGCATATAAAAAGCCGTTCTTGTTAGGAACGACTTTTTTTATTATGGCTGTATTTTGAGGATTAATCTTGGAAAAGGGCAGTAGAGTAGTAACGATCACCACTATCTGGTAATAATACGACAATATTCTTACCAGCATTTTCTGGTTTCTTTGCTTCAACTAAACCAGCTTGTAAAGCAGCACCGCTAGAAATACCAACGCTAATACCTTCTTTATGAGCTAACAATTTTGCATATTTAAATGCATCTTCATTGGATACTGTTAATACTTCATCATATACGTCAGTATCTAATGTTTCAGGAACAAATCCGGCACCAATACCTTGGATTTTATGTGGTCCGCCATGTCCTTCCGATAATACGGGAGAAGTTTCTGGTTCAACAGCAACGACTTTTGTGTTGGCTTTTTCTTTTAAATATTTACCAGTACCAGTAACGGTTCCACCAGTTCCAACACCGGCAACAAAGACATCAACTTTACCATCTAGATCTTTATAAATTTCTGGTCCTGTTGTTTCATAGTGAATCTTAGGGTTAGCTGGGTTTGTGAATTGACTTGGAATAAAGGCAGGGGCGTGTGTTTTGGCTAATTCTTCTGCTTTTGCGATTGCGCCTTTCATTCCTTTTGCACCTTCGCTTAAAACGATTTCAGCACCATAGGCTTTGATGATTTGACGACGTTCAACACTCATTGTTTCAGGCATTACGATGATTAAATGATATCCTTTGGCGGCAGCAATGGAAGCCAAACCAATACCAGTATTTCCTGAAGTTGGTTCAATAATTGTTGTGTCTGGCGTTAATTTTCCTTCTTTTTCGGCATCTTCGATCATTGATAAGGCAATACGATCTTTTACAGATCCAGATGGATTAAAATATTCAACTTTCGCAAAGATTTTTGCTTGTAATCCTTCTGCTTTTTCAACGTTTTGTAATTCTAATAATGGTGTGTTTCCAATTAATTGACTTGCACTTGTATAGTATCCCATGATTCATACCTCCTTATATTTTTTTTACTCATCTTGGTTTCTATATTTAAGTTTCTACAACAACAATCGCTATTCATTGTAAGCCCCCTTTCGTTTGGGTTGTCTATATAATAACCTAAAAACCTATAAAGTCAAGAGGAAATATAGGAAAAATAAAAAAGACATAAAAAAATGCGAATGATCGCATTTTCTTAAATATAGTATTCTCCGCCATTGGATCGTTCTTGATCCACAAGATCTTGAATCGTGACATGATCCACAACCCCACAAATGGCTTTGTATAATTTTTGCCAAACCATGATATCAATCGTATCCAGATCATCCGATGTCGTATTATGAATATCGGTATCGACTTGATCAACGGGAGCTAGCGAACCTTCTGTCAAACGCAAGATATCACCAACCGTGATCGCATCTAGGCTTTTATTGATATAGTAGCCCCCTTTTGGTCCGCGAACGCTACGAATCAATCCGGCACCCGTTAATGCAGGCATGATTTGTTCTAAGTATTTAAATGAGATATTCTGGCGTTTGGATACATCTTTCAAGGCCACTGGACGGTTGGATGGTTGTAGCGCAATATCCAACATTAATTGTAGGGCATATCTTCCTTTCGTTGAAATTTTCATAATGACTCCTTTTTTACTTAGTATAAGATAAAAATCCTAGTAAATCAATAGGTATATTAGTGTAAAAAACTTATAGAATTGTCATGATTTTTTTCGAGATTCTTACAAAAATAGAGTATGATAGAAGTAGTAAAGTTAAGAAATATAAGAAAGGATTTCGAATGTTTTCTTAGGAGGACTTTTTATGGTAAAAAGAATCGGTATTTTAACTTCTGGTGGCGATTCACCAGGAATGAATGCAGCCATTCGTGCTGTGACACGTGTAGGTATCAATGCAGGTTTGGAAGTTTTTGGCATTTATAATGGTTATAAAGGCATGACAGAAGGATATATTGAACCGTTAACACGTGAATCGGTTGGTGAAATTGTCAATCGTGGTGGTACCATTTTAGGTTCTGCACGTCTACCAGAATTCAAAGATTTGGATGTTCGTCAAAAAGCCGTAAAACAACTTCAAAAACGTGGTATTGAAGCCGTTGTTGTCGTTGGTGGTGATGGTTCCTATCGTGGTGCTTTGGCACTAACTGAAATGGGTGTCAATTGTATTGGCTTACCAGGTACCATTGATAATGATATTACTTGTACGGATTACACCATTGGTTTTCAAACAGCATTAGAAACCGTTGTGGAATGTATCGATAAATTGCGTGATACTTCCAATTCTCATCATCGATGCTCCATAGTCGAAGTTATGGGAAATCGTTGTGGGGATTTGGCATTGTGGTCCGGAATTGCGTGTGGTGCCGAAATCATTGTCACAAGTGAAACCGGATTTGATGAAGAAGAAGTTTTAGGTCGTTTGCGTGATTTGGATCTAATCAAGAAAAAACGTCATGCGATCGTTGTTATTTCTGAAAAGATTACCGATGTTGATCAATTCGCAAAGAAAGTAAGTTTGAATACAGGATTTGCTGGTCGAGCAACAACGCTTGGACATATTCAGCGTGGTGGATCACCTTGTCCATTTGACCGTTTGCTTGCTTCGCAAATGGGCGAAAAAGCGGTTGATTTGTTGATGCAAGGTATTGGAGGTCAATGTATTGCGATTCGCAATAATAAGATCGTAGCTATTCCTATTACAGAAGCTTTAGGTATGCCACATGAATCGCGTAAACCATTGATGAACTTATTTGAACGTCTTGTTTAACAAAGTGGACAAAAAGTCCACTTTGTTTTTAGGCAAGTTGTTTGACAATCATAGAAATCCTAGCATAGAATAAAACAATCAAAGGAGACGAATTATGCAACAATTAGGTGAATCCATGGAGGATTATTTAGAAGCAATATACGTCTTGTCACAACAACTTGAAAGTGTTCGTAGTGTGGATGTGGCAAGTTATCTCGGCTTTTCTAAACCAAGTGTTTCACATGCCGTCAAGGTTATGTCAGAAAAAGGTTTAGTTCGATTGGATCAAGGAAAAATCTTGCATTTAACCGATGAAGGAAAAGAAATTGCTCAATCGACATATCAAAGACATTGTTTCTTTTCAGACATGTTAGAAAATATTGGTGTCAATAAGGAAACAGCAGCAAAGGATGCTTGCCGAATCGAACATGTCATCAGTGAAGAATCATTTGAAGCGATTCAGAATTTTTATAATAATAATAAGAAGTAAAGCTGTCGATGGACAGCCTTTTTTATGAGAGGAAGGAAAACAATATGGAGATTTTAGCACCTGTAGGGAATTATGCCATGTTAGATGCTGCTTTGGCCGCTGGATGTGATGCCGTATATCTGGCTTTAAAACAATTTGGTGCTCGAGCCTTTGCGAATAACTTTACCCTCGATGAAGTAAAAGATATAATTTCGCGTTGTCATCTGATTGGCGTAGATGTACATGTGACAATGAATACGATTTTATATGAAGATGAAATCGAAGCTGCCTACGCACAAGCCAAAGCATTGTATGAAATGGGTGTGGATGCCTTGATCGTACAAGACTTAGGTTTGATTCATTTGTTGCATCATCGACTGCCAGACCTGACCATTCATGCCTCTACACAAATGAGTATTCATACGCCGGCACAAATTGAAAAATTAAAAAAATTAGGTGTAAAACGAGTCGTTTTAGCTCGCGAATGTACCAAAGCAGAAATCGAAGCTTGTCAACAGTGTGGTGTAGAAATCGAAGTGTTTGTCCATGGAGCTCTTTGTATCAGTATGTCGGGTCAATGTTACTTTTCTAGTTTTTGTTTTGGTAGGAGTGGCAATCGTGGCATGTGTGCACAACCTTGTCGCATGGCTTATACACTGTATAAAGATGGACAACCGATTCCTTTTGATCAAGAATATCTTTTAAGTCCGAAAGATGTTTCAGTCATTGATAAAATCGGGGAACTGTCTGTGGATTCTTTGAAAATCGAAGGACGAATGAAAAGTCCAGTTTATGTATATGAAGCTTGTCGACAAGTCAAAATGGTTCGTGATGGTAAGAAACGAACGTCACAAGATATGGAACGATTGAAACTGGCTTTTAATCGTGGATATACCTTAGGGCATATGTTCGACAAGCGTGGACGAGATCTCATGCATATGGATTCACCAAATCATCAAGGTATTCCGATAGGCAAGGTGATTGGTTTTCATGGAAAGCGGGTAAAGATTCAGTTGGATCGATCGGTCGATCAAAATGATGGGATTCGATTTGGACACGAATATGGTTGTCGTATTAATTTTTTATATGATGAAAAGGGACGTCTGCAAAATCATATCGATGGGTATCATATTTGTGAAGTCGAAGTAAAGTCGAAGGTCAAAAAGGGAAGTATTGTTTATAAAACGATTTCCTATGCTTTAGAAAAAGAAGTAGAAAAAGAATCCAAAGAAACGGTTCGTAAAGTGAATGTTTCATGTTTTGTGTATTGTGATGGACCTTCACAACCACTAATTTGTACGATGTCGGATGGTATCCATAAAGTGACTTGTGTATCGGATCAATTGGCTTCTATTGCTCAAAAACATGCTCTAAACAAAGAGACAGTCTCTAAACAAATGCATAAGACGAAAGATAGCTGGGTAGAAATCAGTGAATTTCAGTGCACACTTTCCAAAGATATCTTCTTTCCAATGGGCATCATCAATGCTTTGCGACGTAAGACGATTGCGGCATTAGAAAAAGAGCGAACAAGTGTGCATTGTATGCCTGAAAAACCATATGAATTTCAACCGCATATAGGTAGAAACCATCAAATCTATATCCAAGATTTACCAGAATCTGTTGCGGATCAAACGAAAAATGTAACCAATTCTTATGGTATTGCTGCTTGTTTAGAGATGGGTTTTGAACAAGTGGCATTGAGCATTGAAATGACACCAGATCAAATCCAAGAGACGGTTTTGGCATTTCATGATCGATATCAAATGGATGCACCGGTTGTTGTGGATATATATGGTAAGATTCGTTATATGATCATGAAACATTGTCCAATCAATACCATCTGTGTGGATGGGAAACGACAAAATTGTCATTTATGTCATATTCATCGGTTTGAATTGGAAGGCAAGGATGGACGTCGATTGTTGATGGAGGGAAATCCAGATTGTTTTATGCAGTTGTTTGATGAAACACCAAGAAATTGGGTGATGCAGATTCCTGCATTTCAACAATGGAATATCAATAATTTCTTTGTTTATTTTGTGGATGAAAGCCCAAAAGAAAAGGATGAAATCATTGCTCGGATTCATTCTGTTTTACATTGAAAGAGACTTGTTAAAGTGTTATCATATGTACAGCTAGAGGCTTAAAGGAGGATATTTTAATTATGCCTATTATTACAGATGTTTATGCTCGCGAAGTATTAGACTCTCGTGGTAACCCAACTGTTGAAGTTGAAGTGACTACTGAATCTGGCGCTTATGGTCGTGCTATGGTTCCAAGTGGTGCAAGTACTGGTGAAAGAGAAGCATTGGAGCTTCGTGATGGAGATAAAACTCGTTTTGGAGGAAAAGGAACTACTAAAGCTGTTGCGAATGTAAACGAAAAAATTGCGCCAGCTGTAATTGGTTTGGATTGCCGTGATCAAAACTTTGTTGACCAAACAATGATTGATTTGGATGGTACCCCAACAAAATCTAATTTAGGTGCAAACGCAATCTTAGGTGTATCAATGGCTACTGCTCTTGCAGCTGCTGATTTCTACGGAATGCCTTTGTATAACTACTTTGGTGGATTCAACGGAAATACATTGCCAGTGCCAATGATGAATGTCATCAATGGTGGTTCTCATGCTGACTCTACAGTAGATTTCCAAGAATTTATGTTGATGCCTGTTGGTGCAAAATCAATTAAAGAAGCCGTTCGTATGGGTGCTGAAACTTTCCATGAATTGAAGAAAGTATTGAAGAGCAAAGGATACAATACAAACGTTGGTGATGAAGGTGGATTCGCTCCAAGCTGTAAAGATGGAAACGAAGAACCATTGGAATTGTTAGTAGAAGCTATGAAAGCTGCTGGTTATGAACCAGGTACAGATATGTGCATCGCTATGGATGTCGCTTCTAGTGAATTCCATAACCATGAAACAGGTTTGTATGAATTGAAGAAATCTGGTCAAGGAAACAAGACTGCTGATGAAATGATCGATATGTATGAAGCATGGTTGAAGAAATACCCAATCATCTCTATCGAAGATGGATTAGGAGAACGTGACTGGGATGGATGGAAACGTTTAACAGATCGTCTTGGTGACAAGGTTCAATTAGTTGGTGATGACTTGTTCGTTACTAACCCTAAAATCTTACAAGAAGGTATCGAAAAGGGTATTGCGAATGCCATTTTGATCAAGGTTAACCAAATTGGTACTTTGACTGAAACTTTCGACGCTATCGAATTAGCTAAGAAACATAATTATACTTGCATCGTTTCTCACCGTTCTGGAGAAACAGAAGATACAACAATTGCTGATATCGCAGTTGGTTTGAATGCTGGTCAAATCAAGACTGGTTCTATGTCTCGTACAGACCGTATCGCTAAGTATAACCGTTTAATGCGTATCGAAGATGAATTGAATCAACGCGGAAATGCGCATGTTGCTAAATACTTGGGAAAGAAAGCTTTCTATAACCTTTATAAGTAATGATGAAGTAGGCCTCTCATGAGGCCTATTTTTTTTGAAAATAATTGTTGCAATTCATTTTTTCTCATGCTATTATATGTAGGCGCTAACGAGTAGCGTTCTGACCTAGATTTTTGGAGAAGTACTCAAGTGGTTGAAGAGGTGCCCCTGCTAAGGGTATAGGTCGGGAAACTGGCGCGAGAGTTCAAATCTCTCCTTCTCCGCCATTTTAAAAAATGAATATTGGTCCAGTGGTGTAGTGGTTTAACATGCCTCCCTGTCACGGAGGAGATCGTGGGTTCGAGTCCCATCTGGACCGCCAATCTGATGCAGATGTAGTTCAATGGTAGAACACAGCCTTGCCAAGGCTGATACGGGGGTTCAATTCCCCTCATCTGCTCCATTTTATTGGTCCAGTGGTGTAGTGGTTTAACATGCCTCCCTGTCACGGAGGAGATCGTGGGTTCGAGTCCCATCTGGACCGCCATTATAAATGAAACGATGCTTGCATCGTTTTTTTTTATGATTTGACAAGAATCTACACAAAATTGGTGTTGTGTATTATCGTACATATCAATTATAGTGACCTTGACCCTGTTTCTTTGGCTGATATGAATGTTGAAAAGGTAATCACTAAAGAACTGGGTCTTTCTTGATTCAAGAATCTCTCTGTTCTTAAAATTGAACATCATAAAAGGCATATAAGGGAGAATCACGGGAAAAACGCACGTTGAATAATGTTTTTCCTTTCCTCTATATGACAAAGTAAGACGAACCATCCAACGACAACATATATAGAACACAGTCGTAGGATCTACTTGAAAATATTTGTGCGGATCTTAAAATTGCATTTATGGATACCTCCATTCACAGAATCGGATAAAACCATTCTAACAATGGAGGTCTTTTCAATTTCTAATTTAAGATGGAAATTGAGTAAGAATCTATTTTTGCCCAAAAAAAGAAGATACTATTTTAGTACCTTCGTATATGTTTTTTCTAATTTCTTTTTTTCTTTCTTTGTCATCTTACGCTTTGTCGCATCATGCCCCTTCACTGTTCCTTCATGACCGGCAACGGCTTTGCCTTTTTTTACATGAATGACCAATGGCACATAAAGCCAAAGTTTATTATCTTCATCTTTATTTTTTGACATATATTTAGGAATATATTTTGTCAATTCCACCCGTTGATCATCCGAATAAAGCAGGTTCTTATCCTCATCACGAACTTTTACATAGTAGACAGTGGTATTCTTTTTATCTGCTACTTTTTTTAATATAGGTCTAGCTTCTTTACACCATGGACAAGAATCAAATCCAAAAAAGAGGATTCCACTTTTTTTCTCCTTAAAATAGGAAAGTGCTTCATCCATTGATATTTCTACAAATCCTTCGGTGGTTTTGGTTTCCGTATCTTCACATTCAGCAGTAGGATCACAGGCATTGCCAGTGTCATTGGCATAAATGGTCGTTGGTAGGCTTAAAGCAACAATCAGTGCTAAGCATAAGGCTAATTTCGTTTTCATGGAAATATTGTAGCATAAAGCATAAAAAAAAGCTCCCATAGGGGAGCTTACATTCACATTGGGGCGGCTGACGCGATTCGAACGCGCGCATCACGGAGCCACAATCCGCTGTGTTAACCGCTTCACCACAACCGCCATGTGCTTATATATAATAACAAAACTAGAAAAATGTGTAAACCCCTTTTTTTGTTATTTATTATTTTTACTCGTATTAGAGTATATGAAAGTCAAAGATATGAATGAGGCAGAGCGACCTCGAGAAAAAGCATTGCGATTTGGTTTGAAATCGTTGACCGATGAAGAATTGTTGGCATTGATGTTACAGAGCGGGAATAAAAAACGTTCGGTATTTGCGATTGCGAAGGAGGTATTGGAAGTGTCGAACCACTTATCGAATTTGTTTGATTTATCACCCAATCGATTGATGCAAATTCAAGGTATTCGTGAAGTCAAAGCGTTACAACTTTTAGCAAGCATTGAATTGTGTTCGCGTGCTGCAAAAGCCCGTGCATATTCCCATGTGATTGCTGTTCCAAATGATATCGTGCAATGGTTTAAATTGGAATATGCCTATGAGAAACAAGAACATTTTGTGGCGGTTTATTTAGATACAAAAGGAAAAATCATTTCCCATCATTTATTGTTTAAAGGAACGTTGAATGAGAGTTGCGTACATCCTCGTGATATTTTCAAAGAGGCATTCTTAGAAAATGCTTGTTCGGTATTGTGTATTCATAATCATCCTTCCGGAGATCCACAACCAAGTGAAGCGGATATTTGTTGTACAAAACAAATCAAAGAAGTAGCACAAGTGATGGGTATTCATTTTTTAGATCATATTATTGTGGGTAAAGAAGGTTGGTATTCCTTCCGACAAAGCCAATATCTGGATTGAAAGGAAAATGGAATCTTTGTATAATAGGTTTTAGATTTGAGGGATCATTATGCGAAGACTAAATCATCTACAACGAGTATTAGCGATATTGATCGTCATTGTTCTTGGTATCGGAACATGCATGATTGGTTTAAGACAACAAGCTTTATCGAACATGGGATACAGTGCTTGGACATATATTCAATATGGATTGATTGAATATCCAATCACATCGTTAGCGAATGTTTTTAATGATGTTGCTAACCTCTGGCATCAACAAGATGATAATGAATATTTAAAACAAGAACTAGCAGAACAAAGAAGCTATAAAACGTTATATGAAGAAGAATCAAATAAAAATGAAGAATTAGAAAAGCTACTGGATGTAAAAAATTCAAATAGCAGTATGAAAATGATTAGTTGTTCCGTCATTCGTCGTTCAAGTGAGACATGGAATCAAAGTATCACTATTTCAGCGGGAAGTTCACAAGGTGTAAAAGTCGGTATGCTGGTGCAAAGCAGTGAAGGTATGATTGGTTTAGTCACAAAGACGCAGGTCAATACAAGTACGGTTGAACTATTGACCAGTGAGAACTTGGTGAATGATATTGCGGTAAAGATTTCTTTACAAGATGGATCCACAGTTGAAGGTGTCATTCAATCGTATGATCCAGATCGTAATGAGTATTCTATGTCACTTTTCAACAATGATGCAACCGTAACCAGTGGACAAGCCGTCGCAACAAGCGGACAAGGTGGCAATTATCCAAGTGGCATTTTTGTGGGTACAGTAACAGAAGTCGAACGTGATGATTCATCGATTATTTCTACGGTCTATGTGAAACCGGTATCTAATATGCAAAGCTTTAAATATGTGATGGTTGTTGGAAACGGGGATGCATCATGAAATTGCGTACACTCTTCGTATTTTTGTTGATCATGGCTCTTCTTGATACTTTGATCGTTTATATTTGGCCGCCTGATTTTACTTTTCAAGCCATATCATGTGTTCCACATCTTTGTTTTATGGCTTTATTGTTATTGGTATATAAACGAAACTGGATTGATCGTGTATTAATGGGAATATTATGTGGACTCATTTATGATTATTTCTTTTTATCCACTTTTCCTTTATCTACGATTTTATTTCCAGCTGCCTGCTTTGGATTGGGATGGCTCATTGAAAAAGTAAGTGATGATGTACGATGGTTGTCATTAGGAACGATGGGTTGTGTGATCTTGTTAGATATTCTTCCTTTTATCGTTTCAAAGCTTTTTGGTCAAGTTACCGTTTCTTTTAGCCGATGGTTTGTTCATGTTGAATTATTGACCATTGTCTTCCATTGTGCTGCTTTATTGGCTCTTTACTATATCATTGATGTTATGGATCGCATTTCTACACGACATTCAAATCAGAAAAATGCGATGGAAAAAAAGAATTATCGTCGAATTCGTTCTTTCGGGAAGTGAGTCATGGCTCATTTCCTTTTTGCGTGTTAGAATGAATAAATAGAAGTTGGTGACAATATGAAAAAACTCTTATTATTGGATGGCAATTCAATGCTTTTCCGTGCCTATTATGCAACGATGTATCGTCATTCGATGCAAACTTCAAATGGCATTCCAACCAATGCTGTTTATGGATTTATCATGATGTTGCAAAAAGCATTGGATACGATTCAGCCCGATGCATTATTAGTTGCTTGGGATGCGGATTCGCAAACTTTTCGAAAACAAGAATATGAACCATATAAAGGAACAAGAAAACCATTGGATGATGAATTAAAAGTTCAATTTCCAATCGTTCGAGAATTCTTGGATGCAGCCGGTATCAAACGATATGAGATTCATGGATATGAGGCCGATGATATTATCGGTTCGATGGCAAAACAATGTGAAACCAATGCGAATACAACCATCCTAACTAGTGATCGGGATTTATTACAACTGATCGATTCATCCACAAAAGTCTTGTTGATGCAAAAAGGCATTACCGAAATGAAGGTGGTTGATAACGAAAGTTTCTCCGAAATGTATGATGGTTTATCACCCATTCAGATCATTGATCTAAAAGGCCTAATGGGCGATACAGCCGATAATATTCCGGGGGTAAAAGGTGTCGGTGAAAAAACGGCTATTCGTTTGTTAAAAGCACATCCAAGTGTAGAAGAAGTGTATACACATATCGATGAAGTCAAAGGAAAATTAAAGGAAAAACTAGAAAAGGATAAAGAAAATGCCTTTTTATCCAAACATTTGGCAACGATTTACCGCGATATGGAACTGCCATTTGGACTGGAAGCTTGTGATTTTCATGGATTGAATGAAGCTGTAAATGATTTCTATACGAAATATGAAATGCATTCTTTTACCCAAACAAAGAAAGCCGAAACTAAAAAAGAAGTGTCCTGTAAAAAGATAGCGACTTGGAATATTCAAAGTGATTTCTTATTACCCATCTGTTCACCTGATCCATATGTAAATCAAGAACTATATGGGTTTATTGGCTTGCAAGACAATACCGTTTATTATATTTCCAAAACGGATGCATGCCAGGATTTGGCTTTTCAAACCAGTTTAATGGATGATAACTATATGACTTGGGATGCCAAAATGATGATGCATCTCTTATCTAGAAATGGATTTGAACCTTGTCTTTTTAAAGAAGATCTTCATGTAGCTAGCTTTTTACTTCATTCACAAGCAACCAATGAAGATGCTGTTTTAGAAGCTATGCATATTCTCTTGCCAGAATCGATTCATGATTTGAGTAAAAAGAATAAGGAAAAGACCAATGAAGAACGTTCACTCGCTGTGATGCGTACGTTGATCGTGGCCTTAGAAGAAAAATATAATCAAGTATTCGATCAACTCAAGAAAGAAGAATTATTCGATTTATATGAAACGATTGAAAAACCATTGATTCCGATTCTTTTCCAAATGGAAAAAGAAGGTATCCATATCGATCGAAAGATTTTAACCGATATGGGTGTATTCATTGCTGAAAAGATGAATCAGATTTCTACGGCTATTTATACATTGGCGGGAAAAGAGTTCAACATCAATTCACCGAAACAATTAGCGGGGATTTTGTATGATGATTTAGGTTTGAAACATCCAGGCAAGAAGCGTTCGACTTCAGCCGATGTGTTGGAAAAGATCAAAAATCAACATGAAATCATTCCTAAGTTATTGGAATATCGAAAAGTGGCCAAAATAAAGAGTACATATATCGATGGCTTGCAGAAACATATTCAACCGGATGAAAAGATCCATACCACTTTTAATCAAACTATGACACAAACCGGTCGACTATCAAGTAGTGATCCAAACCTGCAAAATATCAGTGTACGAGATGATCAAGGAAAAGAAATTCGAAAAGCATTTACGGCACCAAAGGGAACCGTTCTTTTGTCAGCCGATTATTCACAAATCGAATTGCGTATGTTAGCACATATGGCACAAGAACCACATATGATCGAAGCTTTTAAAGAAGATCAAGATATTCATACACGAACTGCAACTTTAATTTTCAATTGTAAACCAGAAGAAGTAACACCAGATCGTCGTCGTACCGCAAAAACAGTCAATTTTGGGATCGTTTATGGACAAACGGATTATGGCCTTTCACAACAATTGAATATCACAAGAGTGGAAGCCAAAGAATTTATGAATGCTTATTTTTCAAATTATTCTCATATTCATCAATATATGAATGGATTGATTGATTTCTGTAAAGAACACGGCTATGTGGAAACGATGTTTCATCGCCGACGGGATATTCCGGAAATCAACGATAAGAATTTTATGACACGTGAATTTGGAAAACGAGCAGCCATGAATGCACCAATTCAAGGCAGTGCGGCCGATCTGATCAAGATTGCAATGATCAAAGTGGATCAAGCTATGAAAAAGGCACAAGTACGATCAAAAATGCTTCTGCAAATTCATGATGAATTGATCTTTGAAGTGCCAGAAGAAGAACTGGAAATGATGAAACAATTAGTGAAAGAAACCATGGAACATGCTTTGGAATTATCGGTTCCATTGAAAGCTTCATTGGCTTATGGACCGACATGGTATGAGGCAAAATAATGCCGGAAGGTCCTGAAGTACAAGTTGTTGTGTCAACGTTAGAACGACAACTTCAAGATTGCATGATCAATAACGTCGATGTTTTTTATGATAAGTTGATTGCATATCCTAGTGTGGATTCATTTTGTCAACAAATACAAGGTCAAACGTTCCATACATTTTCCCGAATTGGAAAATATCTTTTATTTACATTGGATACTTCGATTTTAGTTGTTCATTTACGGATGGAAGGACGCTTTTACATTTATGACCAACAACCTCCTGTTAGTAAACATATTCATTCGATATGGCATATGAAAGATGGACGAAATGTTTGTTATCACGACACACGAAAGTTTGGTCGAATGTGGCTCTATCCCAAGACGGAAGACATCACAAAATTACCTGCTTTAAAAAATGTTGGATATGATTTTACGGATCCTCGTGCTGATGCGATGTATTTCTATCAACAGATTCATTCTGCACATCGACCTTTAAAAATGGCCCTTTTGGATCAATCCATCATTGCGGGGATTGGTAATATCTATGCGGATGAAATTTGTTTTGCGACTCGGTTAGATCCAAGAAGTCGTTGCAATCGGATATCAAAAAAAGATTGTGCAAATATCATTATTCAAATGCGAAAGATCTTATCGGAAGCCATTGCTTGTGGTGGGACGACCATTCGTGATTATACGTCCAGTTTAGGTGTTTCTGGACGATTTCAAATTCATTTACAAGTCCATGCAAGAAAAGGGGAACCTTGTCCTGTATGTGGCCATACAATTGAGAAAATTACAGTTGGACAAAGGGGAACGTATTTATGTCGATATTGTCAAAAAAGAAAATAATTGGATTGACTGGTTCCATGGGGGCCGGAAAGTCTCAGGTTTCAAAATACGTAGCGAAGCGATATCCAGTGTTAGATTGTGATCAAGTCAATGCACATCTTTTGGAAAAAGGACAAAAGGGATATCAAGCTTTGGTTAAGAAGGCGTTGGTTCCATTGGATGAGAAGGGAAATATTGATAAAGTTCAAATGGCCCAACAAATGTTTCAAGTGGCAGATCGAAAACAACGGATTGAAGATTTGTTGCATCCATTGATTTTAAATGAAATGCAAACATGGGCACAAGCCCAAACAGCTTCATTGGTTTTCATGGAAGTGCCTTTATTGTTTGAAAGTCATGTGGAATCGATGTTTGATTCGATTTGGTGTGTTGTAACCAATCAAGATATTGCACTGGATCGCCTTCAAAAATATCGGCACTTTACGGTATCGCAAGCACAAGCTCGCTTAGCTTATCAGATGGATCCCGAAGTAAAGATTCGGAAAAGTGATGTGGTTATTTATAATAATGCGGGTTTAGATGGTTTGTATGCACAAGTGCAAAAAGCATTAGAAAGGGAGGAAAGCTGTGTCGGATTGTAAGATCATCTTATGTAGTCCCTGGACAGAAGAATCTTTAACAGACTTGTATTTATTGTATTTGCCCTTGATGGATCATGAAGCCATTGGTCTGTATCAAGTATTGCGAATTATGGCGGAAGTTTCTTGCTCACAAGAAGAGTTGGTGCAAGCGAGCGGTCTATCGTCATCTCGTTTTGTACAGGCACGAAAAAATTTAGAACAGTTTCATCTATTGAAGACATATCATGATATACAATCGCAAAGCTGGCTCTATCATATCTATGCACCGTTGAATGCCCAAGCTTTTTTAATTCATGATACATACAGTCGTTTATTTCTACAAACGGTCGGAGACCAACGTTTTGATCAAATTAAGACACGATTGACAAAAGATGTACAAGTGCCATCAACGATGAAGGAAATCAGTGAACCTTGTCATGTTGAGAAGTTGGATCGTTGGAGCGAGGAAGATGAAAAAACGTATCATGATCATCGCCCGGATTTGGTACGCGCATCGTATGATTTTGATTTTGATACTTTTCTACAAGGAATGGATCAGATTTTTCCGATGCGATTGCGTACCGAAAAGAATTTGACGCGGATTGCCCAATTGGCAACGATTCATGGCATCGATGCGAAAGTGATGAAACGATATGTGATGCGAGCAATCAATCCCAATACACATGTATTTGATTTTGAAAAATTAAAAGCCCAAGTCTATCATAATAAGACGAAAGTGGAAGCATTGAAAGATCCATATTCAATGGCGCCTGTAGCTTTTATGCAACGTATGCAAAAAGGCGTTCCGGTGGCATCTAGTGATCGCATGGTGATTGAAAGGATCATGAACAACTATCATTTTTCTAATGAAGTGATGAATGTGTTGATTGAATATACGTTAAAAACTTCCAATCAAAAATTTCCTCGGAGTTATGTCGAGAAGGTGGCAGCAAGTTGGGTTCGTTTAGGCATTGATTCAAAGGAAAAAGCATTGGCACAAATACAAGCACCGACAACTGCATCGTCTAAGCTATCGTATCCTTCTTGGTATTCACAGGTGCAACAAGAAGAAGCCAGTGATGAATTGAAAGAAGAAATACTTCAGATGCAGAAAGAATTGGAAGGAGATTCGCATGTCTGATATTGAACTAATCAAGAAACAACCGATAATTTGTCGTTTCTTGGATGTCCATCATTTGGATGACTCGTTTATCCAAGAAAATATTATTGAGATGCTTACATGGCAAGAATCTTTAAAAAAATGTGAGGGGTGTTTGGGATTATCCTATTGTCGTCAACCTTTAAAAGGCCATCGATATCAGTTGTCATTCACGGAAGATGGATTGAGTGAATCGTATGGTATGTGCTCTTATATGCGAGAGCAAGAAAAGATGCTGGCGCACGTAAAAAATTTTCGCTATACCCATATGAGTACGGATGATTATTTGATTGATCTCAAAACATTGACTCAAGGAATGACTTCAAAACAGTATTTAGAAGCTTATGCAAAAGTCATACGATCCTTATCCGCAAAAAAGGGGATCTATTTATGTGGACAGGCAGGTGTAGGTAAGAGCTATTTATTAAAAGGTGTAGCCAATCATTTTGCCAAACAAGGAAAGACCGTTTGTTTTGTAAAGGTGCCAGTTTGGATTGCGGAGTGTCGGGATTCCATGAAGGATACACAATGGCGACAAATGAACATGGCACAGTTGCGATGGGCCGATGTGGTGATTTTTGATGATATTGGTGCGGAATATATTTCGCCTTGGACATTGAATGAAATTGTTTTTCCCATTTTAGATGTGCGTATGGAACAAAAGAAAAAAACATATTTCACTTCGAATTATCAATGGCCTGAATTGGAGAGTCGATATGCAGCTTGTCAAAAAGAAGGTCGAGTGGCTGCCAATCGAATTTTAGAGCGCATTCGCGCATTATCGGATGTAGTTTTGTTAATGGGGACATCCCTAAGATAAGCCTTTTCAAATAGATGAATTGGTAGTAGAATATAGCCGTAAGATGTAATTAACAAGGAGGAAAAAAAATGTTAGTATCTGCTACAGACATGATCAACAAAGCCCATGAAGGACATTATGCGATTGGCGCTTTTAACATCAACAACATGGAATGGATCAAAGCAATCCTTTTAGGATGCGAAGCTAAAAAAGCTCCAGTTATGTTAGGTGTTTCTGAAGGTGCTGGTAAGTACATGTGTGGATTCGACAATGTTGTCGGCATGGTTAAACACATTCATGATAACTTGGGTATTACTGTTCCCGTTGCTTTACACTTAGATCATGGATCATATGAAGGAGCTAAGGCTTGTATCGAAGCTGGATTTACTTCAGTTATGTTCGACGGAAGTCATTATGATTTCGAAGAAAATGAAGCAAAATCAAAAGAAATCATCGCTTTAGCACATTCAAAAGGTATTTCTGTTGAGTGTGAAGTTGGTGGTATCGGTGGTACCGAAGATGGTGTCACTTCTGCTGGTGAATTAGCTGATCCAGAAGAATGTGCTAAAATCGCAGGTTTAGGAGTTGACTTCTTAGCTGCTGGTATCGGTAACATTCATGGTAAATATCCTGCTGATTGGGCTGGATTGAACTTTGATCGTTTGGCTGAAATCCAAAAGGCTACAAATGGTAAACCATTAGTATTACATGGTGGATCTGGTATTCCACGTGAACAAGTACAAAAAGCCATTACTTTAGGTGTTTCTAAAGTAAACGTTAATACAGAATGTCAATTGGTATTTGCGGATGCAACTCGTAAATATATTGAAGCTGGAAAAGACTTAGAAGGTAAAGGTTACGACCCTCGTAAGTTGTTAAAACCTGGTACTGATGCAGTTCAAGCATTGGTTGAAGACATGGTTGAAAACTTCTTCGGTTGTGCTGGAAAAGCTGAATAATTGATTTGAATTGGAGTGGTTCGAGAGAACCACTCTTTTTTTTTTGAGACGTTCATGATAGAATCTTATGGAATGAAAAAGCAGGGGAGGAAAATCAATGGAAAAAGTAATTAAGATTGAAGGGGGACATCGTCTTTCGGGTACAGTGACGATCAGTGGTTCTAAAAATGCTACAGTTGCCTTGATTCCTGCATGTGTTTTAGCCAATCAACCTGTTACGATCTATGGTGTGCCTAATATCTCGGATGTTCGTTCTTTAATGGTTCTACTTCAAGAATTGAATGTGGATGTAAAAGAAGTGGAACCAGGTACTTTATATATTGATCCAAGAAATATGAAAAATATTCCTATGGTTTCAGAAGCTGTGACCAAATTGCGGGCTAGTTATTATTTTATGGGTGCTTTACTTGGTAAATTTGGTCATGCCGAAATTCGTATGCCTGGTGGATGTTATTTAGGACCACGACCTATTGATCTTCATTTAAAGGGGTTTGAAGCTCTAGGTGCACAAATCGACTACGAGAATGGATGTTATATTTTGCATGCGGATGAATTGGTGGGAACTAACATTTTCTTGGATATTTCCAGTGTTGGTGCCACAATCAATATTATGATGGCTGCCGTTTATGCAAAAGGACGAACCATCATTGAAAATGCAGCTCGTGAACCAGAAATCATTGATATTGCGACGCTATTAAATAAAATGGGGGCTCGTATTCATGGTATGGGTACATCGACCATCACGATTGATGGTGTACAAGATTTACAAGGTTGCAGTCATGAAATTATTCCAGATCGTATCGAAGCGGCTACCTATATTATTATTGGTGCTGCTGTTGGTGATGACATGCGTGTTGAAAATGTCATTCCACAACATTTAGATGCGATCATTATGAAATTAAAAGAAATTGGTATAAAAATGGAAGTGGGTTCTGATTTTATTCATATTTTTGGTCAACATGATCAATTAAAACCAACGGAAATTTTAACAAAGCCATATCCTGGTTTTGCGACCGATGTACAACAACCATTTTCTGTTTTATTGACTCAAGCGCATGGACAGTCAACGGTTACGGAAACAATCTATACAGAGCGTTTTAAACATTGCGATGAATTGCGCAAAATGGGTGCAGATATTGATGTTCGTATTCCGAGTGCATTTATTCATGGAAAAACATCTCTGTATGGTACACGGGTCAAAGCAACGGATCTTAGATGTGGTGCGGCACTTGTTGTAGCTGGCTTAATGGCACAAGGTGTAACAGAAATTCATGATATTTATCATATTGATCGTGGATATGATGATTTGGATGGTAAATTGAAAAAGCTTGGTGCTAAGCTTTGGCGTGAAGAAGTTGAAGATTAAGATGGATACTAGGGTCCATCTTTTTTATTAGTGTGCTAAAATATAAGTATGATACGAATGGCTTTTTTAACACGCGAACAAGAAACCAAAGATGTTGTGTTTGCTTTATCCAAATTATTAAATGATCAAGATTGGGGTTTCCGTCATTATTATAAAGCGAGCCGATTAGCGAAAGCATGTGAATCGGTTGATTTTCAAGTGTTTGTTTTTGATGAAATGTTCAAAACAGCACGTATTGAAAGTGTTTTTGTTCATGATCATCCGCAGGCGTTATTTTTTTATCTTTGCGAAGATGCAACAAAGACAAAGGGAAATGATCAAAGAGAGCGTATTCGATATATTCAAAAAGATCGAATTGACACAGATTTAATGGATATGAAAGATTGGTTGTTGTCTTCTTTACATCAGGGAGACATTTATGATTTTTCATATGGAGGCGTTCGTGTCAATTTACCTTATGAAGACATCTATTATTTGGAAAAAATTGATAAAATGGTTTATTTTCATACCAAAAAAGGTGTATTCCATAAACGTGTCAATATTTCTGAATTAGAAAAAGAATTCGAACCCTATGGATTTTTACGCGTTCATGTTTCTTATATTGTCAATCAAAAATACATTACTTCTTGGTTTAATGATATGGTGGAATTAAAGGATTCTATTCAAATTCCTGTTTCTCGTTCACAACATCGTAAGATCCGAGCCAAGCAGCGAGAAACAAAAACAAATCATGCCATATAATCAATCAAGTTATCCATGATGAATCGTAGTTTTGGATAAACTCGTTATAATAAAAATAGAAAAAGGGGATTCACTAGAGAGCGGTGAGAAGATGAAAAGATATTGAAGTTAAAGCGTAGCTTTAACGAAAAGCGAAACTATGGAGAGAAGGCTCCAAAGGATAAGCTGAGTAATCAGAAAAAACTTCCGTTCGCATATGTTCACGAAGGATGTAAGTGAGTTTGGAAAGGCATGTGATTCGTTATCACAAAGAAACATCTGTACGAGGGCATATGATCATCTTCATTGTATGTGCAAAATACCAATAATTTCTATACGTATCATTGAGCAAATACAATTGATTGGAAGATGATGTGTTTATACAATTGAATCATAAAGGTAGGTTTTGTATCCTACCTTTTTTATCGTGTGATTCATATCAATTGTGTGATAAAATAGAAAAGACAATAAAGGAGACCTATACTATGAAACTGTTAGCCTCAAATTATGATGGAACATTGTGTTATGGAAAACACGTAATGGAAGAGGATAGCCAGGCAATCAGACAATGGCAAGCAAATGGAAATTTATTTACAATCGTAACGGGACGTGCAAAAGAATCGTTGGATAAGTACTTAAAAAAAGATGGATTGTATCCAGATTATATTGTAACCAATAATGGTAGTGTGATTTTTGATAAAGATGGCAATGAAATTGAAAGTAATTTTTTAGATTATATAACAGCTTTGGATGTAATGTATATTGCGAAACAAACCGATGGGGTGGTTAGTTATGTGGTTAATGATGGTAGACATCGTCATCGTATTATTGTAAATCCAAATATTCAAGATGTTCGTTATCCACATATGAAACCAGATTTAACCGAAGAAGAAGTCATGGATAAACAAGGTGGGTATTCTCAAATTGTTCTTTCTATGTCAAATCCAGATATGGCAAGTGCATTAGCAGAAGAATTAAATATTTTCTTTTCTGAGAATATTACGGCTTATGCCAATAATTATTGTGTGGATGTGGTTCCAAAGGGAATTTCAAAAGGGACAGGTCTGGAATTTGTAACAAATTATTTGGATTTAGATGTAGATGATGTTTATGCGATTGGCAACTTAGAAAAAGATATGCCAATGTTGGAATTTGCAGGAAACTCGTATGCATTTTTTACAGCTTCCGAAGAAATTAAAGCCGTATGTGATCATGAAGTGATGTCCATTGCCGAAATGATCAAAGACATTGAAACAGAATAATACAATACATTAAGGGGGAATACGATTTGAATGCTGCGATAGATGATATCACATTGATCATTCGTTTGGTCTTAGATATTCTAGCGGTATGGGCATTGATATATTTAGGTTTACGATTATTTCGAAATAATTCACGTACTGTACAGATTTTAAAAGGAATCTTAGTTATTCTAGTTATTAAAGGTATATCTGTAATGCTTGGGCTTCATGCTTTTAGTCATATCATGGATATATTCTTGCAGTGGGGTGTATTGGCTTTGATCATTGTGTTTCAACCAGAAATACGTGGGATGTTGGAACGATTGGGAAAGACGTCGGCTATGCACTTAACGAATGTGACGACGGAAGAAACCATTTCAATGATCAATGAAATTGTCGATGCTTGTGAACAAATGTCAAAATCAAAGACAGGGGCTTTGATTACGATCCAACAAATCCAGGAATTAACCGATTATATCAATACAGGAATTCGTATGGATTCGGTTGTATCGAGTGAATTATTAGGAACGATTTTCCAATATGGAACACCTATGCATGATGGGGCTGTCATCATTCAAGGAAATAAAATTGCTTGTGCAGCTGCTTATTTTCCACCAACCAGTAGAGATTTGCCAAGTAAATATGGTGCTCGGCATCGTGCGGCTGTAGGAATCAGTGAAATTACGGACTCGATCACGATCGTGGTAAGTGAGGAAACAGGAGCTATTTCTCTTGCGGTCAATGGTCAATTGACACAATATCCAGTGGAAGGATTGCGTCGATATTTGTTGAATGTATTGGTTCCAAAAGAACCGGAATTATCGGATTCGCAATTGTTGCGTCGAACTGCGCATTCTTTGATCACACGGAATAAAACAGGATCGGAAAAAGAAAAGAAAAAGAAAGTCGATGAACGAATTCAGCCGATTGAGATTGTCGATTTTTATAATACAGACCACGGAGGTAAAACAAAATGATAGATAATAATTCTCAACCTCCTATGGGTAAATTGCATTTGATTTATCGAATTGTACGATTGATATTCTCAAAATTAAGTAAAATGGTGGATCATATCATTTATTCAAAGACGTGGGCTGCTTTGGTTTCTTTGGTAGCCGCTGTTATTATTTGTGTTTCTATTAATTATGATGTGATTGGTACCCAATTATTTAATGATCAATCAACCACGGTACAAATAAATAGTGTAGAAGTGGATACATTATATGATTCAGAAAAATATGATCTAACGGGCGTACCGAGCACCGTTACGGTGATGTTGACAGGTAAGGCTGCGGATATCCAAGTATTCCGTGCCAAAGGTGAGGTCAAAGTGATTTGTGATTTGCGAAAAAATCAAGAAGGGGATTCGGTCGTTCAATTGGAAGTGGATAATCTTCCTTCCGAATTGGATGCGAAAATAGAACCAGCTACCGTAACGGCTCATTTGGCAGAGCGGGTATCAAAGCGTTTTTCGGTTTCAGCGGAATTATATGCTTCCAATTCTTCCAAATGGAATACGCCTACTTTGGATACAAATAGTGTAACGATTTCAGGTACAGAGGAACAAATAGATACCATTCGTTCCGTGAAAGCTATCATTGATGCATCGAATCAAACGGGTGATTTTGAGACGAATGCAACTTTGGTTGCTTATGATTCGAAAGGCGAGACAGTAGATGTTCAAATTGAACCGTCAACCGTTAAAGCAGAAGTTAGCTTAAAGAATGAATAGAGGGAGTGCAGTAATGGGAAAGTATTTTGGAACAGATGGAGTTCGTGGAAGAGCCAATGAAGGCTTAACATTGGATATGTCAATCAAGATTGGACAATATCTTGGTTGGTATTATAGTAAAAGTGGTCGTCATGCACGTATTTTAATTGGTAAAGATACGCGTTTGTCTGGCGATATGTTTGAACTGGGATTGTCTGCTGGTGCTACAAGTATGGGGGCCCAAGTCTATTTGTTGGGCGTATGTCCCACACCATCGATTAGTTATTTGATTCAAAAAGAACGTTTTGATTGCGGTATTATGGTTAGTGCTAGTCATAATCCTTACTATGATAATGGGATTAAAGTTTTTAATGATCGTGGCGAAAAGATGGAAGAATTCGTCTTACTGAAAATTGAAGATTATATGGATGGAAAAACACAATTACCATTGGCAACAGGTGATAAAATTGGTGAATTGATTGAATGGGAAGATGGTTTGGAAATCTATATGTCTTGGCTAAAAGAGACAGTTCCGGTTGATTTAACTGGTATGCATATTTGTGTGGATCTAGCGAATGGATCGGCTACGAGTACAGCGGCTGAAACCTTAGATGCGCTAGGTGCTACGGTCGAGGCTATCAATAACTCGCCAAATGGCATTAATATCAACAACAAATGTGGATCTACACATCCGGAAGGTTTACAACGTATCATGACAGAAAATGATTATGATATTGGCTTAGCTTTTGATGGTGATGCGGATCGTCTAATTATTTGTGACAGTGATGGTCGTTTGATGGATGGAGATTATATTTTATATATTTGTAGTCGCTATCTAAAATCAATCAACAAATTGAATAAAAATATGTGTGTTACGACCGTTATGGCTAACTTAGGACTTTACAAAGCATTGGATGCAAATAAAATTGATTACATTCAAACGCCAGTTGGTGATAAATATGTATTTGAAGAAATGCAGAATCATGATTATTGGATTGGTGGCGAACAAAGTGGTCACATTATTTTCTATGAACATGAAAAGACAGGTGATGGTTTATTTACCGCTTTACAGATATTGATGGTCATGAAGGAAACGGGTAAAACGTTACAAGAATTAAGCGAAGGTTTGTTTATCTATCCACAATTGTTAGAGAATGTAGAAGTCAAAGATAAAGAAAATGTTTTAAATGATGAAGCCTTGCAAAAAGTTATTCAAAGTGTTCAAGATGATTTAGGTGATGAAGGACGTATTCTTGTTCGTCCAAGTGGAACGGAACCATTGATTCGTGTCATGGTTGAAGCGAAAACGGATGAATTATGTAAAGAATATGTAGAACGTGTCGTTTCTTATATGCAGGAGCATGCGTTTTAAAAGGAGGGATGCATTTTGAAACGTGTAATATGTGTCGTAGAAGATGAAAAGGATCTGAATAATCTGGTGGCGCAATATTTACGTAAAGAAGGATATGAAGTTCGATCTTATTATACTTATGAAGAAGCGAATGCCCATGTAGCGGATGATGATGTTCATTTATGGATCTTAGATATCATGTTAGATGATAAATCCGGTTTTGATCTGATTGAAGAAATTCGTTTGCAGGGTCCAGAAATTCCGGTTATTTTCATGTCTGCACGTGATAAAGAATTTGATCGTATCATTGGCCTAGAAAAGGGTAGTGATGACTATATCACAAAGCCTTTTAGTCCAAAAGAATTGGTATTGCGAGTCAATAATATCATCAAGCGTGCGTATAAAGATGATAATAATCGAATCAGCATTGATGGATATGAACTGGATGAAGAACAACGTAAGATTTTTTATGAAAATCAAGAGATTGAATTGACGACAAAGGAATTTGATTTGTTGATGATGTTTATTAAAAATAAAGGAATTGCTTTTAGTCGTGATAAAATCTTGGAAAATGTCTGGGATGAAAACTATTTTGGATCGGATCGTGTCGTCGATGATACGTTGCGTCGTTTGCGTAAGAAATTGCCAAATTTGAATATTCATACCATTTATGGATATGGTTATCGGTTAGGATAAGATGAAAAAACTAACAGCAGGATTTCGAAAGCTATCTTTGACCCAGCAGATCATCATGATCATTTTCTTGTTCATTGTTTTCTTTTTTGCGTTTTTCTTTCTTTTCTTAAGCGGCAATATTGATCGTACCATTCGTCTACAAATGTATGATATGATGGAAAGCCGTCAAGAAGCGATCATTACCGTTTTGCAGTCGGATTCATCCGATGCTTTGAAACAGGACTACTTTGATTTTTCTGTAGATAAATATCAAGTAAACTGCATCGTGAAAAAGGATAAAGTACAGGTATTAAATACGAAATTTCATGATAAGACAGTACCAGGACTTGCCAATACGATCGTTAAGGAATCACAGAAAGTCAAGAAAGATGGGGATGTCCAGCAGGGTGTATATCAATATGGTGGCAGGCTTTATTATTATCGCATTCGTTTGGTGAAAACAAATGAGGGCAATGCCATTTTAGCAAGCTATATGGATGATACGTATTCGCAATCGCTACGGTCTTCTTTGGTTGATTCGACATTTGATTTGACAATTTTTGCTTATTTTGCGATGCTGTTGATCATGATGATTTGGGTCTATTCAATCATTCATCCATTGAATCAGATCAAATACTATATCGAACAAGTAAAAATGGGAAAAGATGTTGAATTGCATGTTAATCGTGAAGATGAAATTGGTGAAGTAGCGGATGCATTGGTCAATATGAAAGATGAATTGACGAAGCAAGAAAAAGCCAAAGAGGAAATGATTCATAACATCTCGCATGATTTGAAGACGCCAATCGCAACCATTAAATCATATGCAGAATCCATCAAGGATGGAATTTATCCATATGGAACAATGGAAAAAAGTGTGGATGTGATCATTGATAATGCGCAACGATTGGAAGATAAAGTACATAATCTTTTATATTTGAATCGAGTAGAGTATTTAATTACGAGTGATGCCGAAGGTGTCGTCACGAATATGAAAGATGTGGTAGAACAAGTTGTTTTGAATACGGCTGTTATTCGTAAAGATATTGAGATCCAAACAGATATGGAAGAAGTTTTCTTTGATGGCTTGTTGGAGTCTTGGCGAGTGACCATTGAGAATATCATGGAAAATGCTTTTCGATATGCGAAAACATATATTCGTATTGAATTGCACGAAGATGATCTAAAAATATCCAATGATGGACCAAAAATGGATGAAGATAGGATTGAAACGTTATTTCATCCTTATGAAAAGGGTGAAGGCGGTCGTTTTGGTCTTGGTTTATCCATTGTTGATAAGGTCGTGAAAGCTAATCATTATTATGTGAAGGGATACAATACGGATGATGGTGTTTGTTTTGAGATTTATCGGCCACATCCAAAAGTGAAGAAACAAACCAATCGTCGACGAAATTATCGGCAAAAGAACGATAAAGGAAATAAAAGAGGTTAAAAAGGATGAATACTTCATATTTTGAAGATTCATCTTTTTTTATGTGAGAGGGGGGGTGCGGACAAATTCTTGGACCGACGATGACAGGGAGGAAGAAAAATGTTGTTTACGGAGGAAGAGAAAAAGAAAGCACTTCAATTGTATGATGAAACTGGATCGATAGCTAAGGTAATTCATAAACTCGGATATCCAAGCAGACAAAATATGTATACTTGGATCAAGAATCGAGATATCGAAAAGAAACGCAAGAAATATGATGCTACAGATTCACCAGGGCACAGGCGTCATCCATCATTAGAAATAAAACTTGAAATACTTCACCGTTGCTTTGAAGAAGGAGAAGACATAAAATCAATATCAGAAGAATACGGATATTCAAGGACGAGTATTTATAGTTGGAGAAAGCTGTATTTATCTGGAGGTGCAGCGGCGATAATGAATAAAAAGAAAGATTTGCCAAGAGGAACTTTGATCGTTAATGAAGATGCTGATAAGGGTTCCGATAATAAT
>OLWI01000128.1_pt1 | contig 60326 bp, 57 predicted proteins | sample 1673731 | NCBI WGS metagenome assembly OLWI01 (sample SAMEA103958125, study PRJEB25191) | human gut metagenome
TACCAGTCTTGTGGCGACACAAGGGCTGTGCGTCTTGGGAGTTGTAAGGTCATGTAAACCGACGTTATGAGAGTTGCTCGCTCCATGTCGGAGGGTAGACCGCTAAAGCTTGTATGGTGACATGCGGCTCAGATAAATGACAGACACTTCTTTAATGGAGAATGGATAATGAAGAATGGATAATTCCTAATTAGGCTTTTTCAGAAACAGAAGAACAGAACCCGGCTTACAGACTGACTGCTTTTTTATTGACAATGGATAATCGAGATAATAGCATGAACAAGCGTATTGCTGCCCTTTGGAAATTCCTCACCTACGACATCTGGCGTATTACGGAAGATGAAGTCACGCGAACGACCTTTTCCGTATACAATATCATCAAGACGATTTATCTTTGCATCAACCGCTTCACCAAAGACCGGATAGTAAACAAAGCCTCGGCGCTGACTTACAGTACGCTGCTTGCCATCGTGCCTATTCTTGCCATTTTGTTTGCCATAGCCCGCGGTTTCGGATTCGATAATCTGATGGAAAGCCAGATTGTCAACGGTTTCGGCGGTCCTACGGAAACCACGGAAGTCATCCTGCAATTCGTGAATTCGTATTTGTCTCAGACCAAGAGTGGAATATTCATCGGAGTGGGTCTGATTATGTTGCTGTGGACAGTCCTGAATCTAATCAACAATATGGAAATCACCTTCAACCGCATCTGGCAGGTGAAAAAGGCGCGCAGCATGTACCGCAAAATAACGGATTACTTCTCTATGCTTCTGCTGATGCCCATTCTGCTGGTGGTGTCCGGTGGTCTTTCCATCTTCATGAGTACGATGGTGAAGAACCTCGAAGACTTTACCCTGCTGGCTCCCGTCGGCAAGTTTATGGTGCGCCTCATCCCCTTCGTGCTGACCTGGTTCATGTTTACAGCACTGTACGTCTTTATGCCGAATACAAAGGTCAAGCTGAAACACGCACTCATATCCGGTATTCTGGCAGGTACGGCACACCAGGCATTCCAATTCCTTTACATCAGCAGCCAGTTGTGGGTTTCCCGTTACAATGCCATCTATGGTAGTTTTGCCGCCCTTCCGATGTTTCTGCTATGGTTGCAGGTATCCTGGACCATCTGCCTATTCGGTGCCGAACTGACCTACGCCGGACAGAATATCCGGAACTTCAGCTTCGACAAGGATGCGCGCAATATCAGCCGGCGCTACCGCGATTTTATCTCCATCCTGATAATGTCTCTCATAGCCAAGCGCTTTGAACAAGACGCCCAGCCCTATACAGCCGAAGAGATATCCGAAGAGTGCCAGATTCCCATCCGGCTGACACACGAAACCCTTTATGAATTGCAGGAAATCAACCTCCTACATGAAGTGGTGACCGATGAAAAGAGTGAAGACATCGCTTACCAGCCTTCCATGGATATCAACAAAATGAATGTGGCCCTCCTACTGGACAAACTGGACACGCACGGCTCAGAAGATTTCAAAATTGATAAGGAAAATGAATTCAACAACCAATGGGGAGCATTGCTGAAGGCACGGGAGGAATACTACAAGAATGCAAGCAAGGTGCTGCTGAAGGATTTGTAAGCACGCGGAAGTCTTTCCGGAAACTCCGTATCTGCTTTCTTTTTGATTATTTTTTAGACGCGGATGACGCGGATTGGAATATTAAAAAAATCCGCGTCATCTGCGTCATCTGTGTCTAAAAAGTAAATCACCGATATTTCTCAGGCTCCACGGCACGAGTCATATCATAGGCACGGTCACTCTGACGGGATGCCACTAATTGCAGGAAATCGTCCATAGTGCCGTTACCTTATTTATATTGTATCATGCGGCTGATGTACTTACCAATGATATCGAACTCCAGATTCACCACACTGCCCACTTTGAAAGCATGGAAATTGGTATGCTCAAAGGTGTAAGGAATAATGGCCACCTGGAAAGTATCGTCGGTGGGATTGCACACGGTCAGGCTGACACCATTGACCGTTACCGAGCCTTTGTCTACCGTGATGTAGCCGCGCTTTGCCATCTCCTTGTCAAAAGCATACCGGAAAGTAAAGTAATAGCTTCCTTCCGCATCCTTTATATCGATGCAAGTGGCAGTCTGGTCCACATGTCCTTGAACGATATGGCCATCCAGCCGGCCGTTCATCATCATACTACGCTCCACATTCACTTCATCTCCCACCTGCAACAAGCCAAGATTGGAACGGTCCAGCGTTTCCTTCATGGCCGTCACGGTATAGGTATCATCTGTCAGACTGACTACCGTCAGGCAAACACCATTGTGAGACACACTCTGGTCTATTTTTAATTCACTGACGAATGAACACTTGAAAGTAAAATGTACATTCTCCTGGTCTTTGACCATCGCCACCAATGTGGCACATTCTTCTACTATTCCGGAAAACATGGTTCTATATACTTTTAGGTTATACGCGATTTATTATTAATATGCGCAAAGATACAAAAAGCCCTTCGTATAGGTACAAAAAAAGGAAGCTTTTCACAAAGCCTCCTTTTTCAGTTTTCAATAGGTATTAGTTTTTTTTTAAGGTAAAAAGATTGTTTTCAGGATAACGATGCAAATATAGGCGCTTTTCGTGATACTAACCAAATTAAAAAACATGTCTTATAACATCTTTTTGAAAAATCATTTAAGTTTATTATCATTTCAAAGCATTTTTCTACACCTGCAATCGTTTTCAATGGACAAATATAAGGCTATTTTCCATGAAACACTGAAATTATCCTAAAATTTTGTTTATTTCTTATCATTTAAGTAGTGTTCGTCTGTCCGCCCACTATGTTTTAACACTTTTGCGTCGATAAAGAACACTATTTCTTCGGCAATATTCGTGATGTGGTCGCCGGAACGCTCCAATTTGCGGAACACGCTCACCAGATTCAGACAAGAGAGTGCACTCTCCGGATGCCGGCTGATGTAGTCGGCAAGAATGGCAGTGGCCTCCGCATTGATTTCGTCCAGCATATTGTCCTTGGCAAACACGGCGGTAGCCAGTTCCTGGCTCTCCTCCTGAAGTGCCTGCTTGGCAAGCTCGAGCATGGAGAGCACCTGGGCTATCATCTCTTCGAGACGGAGTTGCTTGACCAGCTCAGTATCCAATGCCGGTTCATGGCAGTTGAGGGCAAAGCGGGCGATGCCTTCTGCAAAGTCGCCCAGACGCTCCAGATTCGTATTGATTTTGAGCATGGCAAGCACAAAGCGCAGGTCGATGGCAACGGGGTTGTAAAGGGCAATGATATCCTCCACGTCGCTGTCTATTTTCAGTTCGAAAGCATTGACGCGACGTTCGCGCACCAATACCTGCTGGGCCAGTTCCCGGTCCAGCGTAAGCACGGCATCACCTGCACGGTCGAGCTGATTATATACCAGGGTCCACATTTCGTCTATTTCCTTTTTCAGCAAGACGAGTTCAGATTCGATAAACTTCACCATAATGTTTCTATTTTAAAATTACTTTTGTACAACTTATTTTTGCTTGTATGGAACAATCCGCTACCCGAAACGTCCCGTGATGTAGTTCTGCGTCTCCACCTTATCGGGATTCGTAAATATCTTCCGGGTATCTCCAAACTCCACCATCCGCCCCATATAGAAGAAAGCCGTATTATCACTGACACGCGCTGCCTGCTGCATGTTGTGGGTGACGATGACGATAGTGTACTGCTTCTTCAACTCGTGGATAAGCTCTTCCACCTTGGCAGTGGAGATGGGGTCGAGGGCGGATGCCGGCTCATCCATCAGCAGGACTGAAGGAGACACCGCCATGGCACGGGCTATGCAGAGACGTTGCTGCTGACCGCCGGAGAGGGCGTAGGCAGAGACTTTCAGCTTGTCCTTCACCTCGTCCCAAAGGGCGGCGCCTTTCAGAGTTTCTTCCACCCGCTGACGGATGAAGGCGTTATCGGTGATGCCATTCACACGGAGTCCGTAGGCAACGTTCTCGAAGATGCTTTTTGGGAAAGGATTGGGCCGCTGGAACACCATGCCCACGTTCTTGCGGAGTTCGTCCACTTGCACTCCTTTTCCATAGATGTCTTGTCCGTCAATGCGTATCTCGCCGGTCAGACGGGTGTCGGGAATCAAATCGTTCATGCGGTTCAGCAGGCGCAGGAAGGTAGACTTTCCACAGCCCGAGGGGCCGATGAAGGCTATCACAGACTTCTCCTCAATGTCCATGCTGATGCCTTTCAGGGCATGGAAATCGCCATACCAGAAGTTCACGTCACGGGTTTCTATCTTGTTCTTCATACCTATTGTATATGTTTTCAATTCGTCTTAATCTTCTTCTCAAAGTATTTCCGCAGGGCGTTTGCCAACAGATTCACCAGGAGGATAATCAGTATCAGCACCAATGCTGTGCCATAAGCGATGGGAAGCTGCGCTTCCATATCGGTGCCGCTAGTAGAGATGACGTAGAGGTGATAAGGAAGCGCCATGCACTGGTCGAAGATACCGGTCGGCAGTTGCGGCAGGAAGTAGGCGGCACAGGTGAAAAGGATGGGTGCCGTCTCGCCCGAAACACGCCCCAACGCCAGAATCAGTCCGGTGATGATATTGGGCATCCCCATCGGCAGAATGACATGCCAAATGGTCTGAAGCTTGGTAGCTCCCAACGCGCGGCTTCCCTCGCGCATGCTGTCGGGGATGGCTTTCAGCGCTTCTTCCGTGGTGCGGATAACCAAAGGCAGACTTAGCAGACCCAGCGTCAACGAACCTGCCAGGATGCTGTCTCCAAAATCCATATAGTTGACGAACAGCGCCATGCCAAACAGACCGAACACGATGGAAGGGATGCCGCTCAGATTATTCGTCATCATCCGTATGAAGCGTACTACCCAGCCTTTCGGCACATACTCATTCATATAAATGCCGCTCATCACTCCCACCGGAAAAGCAAACAAGGCACTGCCCGCCATCAAGCAGAACGTACCTACAATGGCAGGAAGGATTCCGCCGGCAGTCATACCGTTGGTAGGAGCTGTAGTGAGGAACTCCCAATCGATGACTCCTATACCTTTATATATAATGAAACCGAGGATTGCAAAAAGAATCCCCACCACACTCAGGCTCAACAGACGGAACAAGCCGAATGCCATGTTTTGCGAAAGATGCTTCCTATTAACCATATCTATCTTCTTTTATTTTCGTCTTGGCGAAACCGCTTCCACCGTGAAGTTTATCAATAAACTGATGAAGAACAGCACAACACCCAGCAGGAACAATGCTTCGTAGTGAGGTCCGCCGGCAGGCGCCTCGCCCAGTTCGGCGGCAATCGTTGCCGGAATGGTGCGCAGCGGTTCCAAGATGGTATGGGGAATGACGGCGGCGTTGCCTGTCACCATCAGCACAGCCATCGTCTCGCCCACCGCACGGCCGATGCCTAACACCACCCCGGAGGTGATGCCCGAAATGGAGTAAGGAATCACCACCTTATATATAGTTTGCCATTGCGATGCTCCCAGTGCCAAGCTGGCTTCGCGCATGGCGCGGGGACAATTCCTCATCGCGTCTTCTGTCACCGTTATGATGGTGGGCAACGCCATAATGGCAAGCACAATACTGCCCGCCAGCCCGCTCTCGCCTACCGGCAAGTTGAACACCTGCTGCAAAAACGGCACAATGACAATTAAGCCGAAAAAGCCGTAGACCACCGACGGTATGCCACTCAGCAACTCAATGATGGGCTTCAGCAGATTCCTTACCCGGGAATTGGCTACCTCCGACATATAGATTGCCACCGACAGACCAAACGGCAGTGCAAAAAGGATGGCAAACAGACTGACCCACAACGTCCCCGTAATGAGCGGCAAAAAGCCGAACTGCGCAGCAGGTGTTGCCGTGGGAAACCATTCGGCACCGGCAAAGACGTCCTTCACCGAAATGGTGTTGTCTTTCAGCAGATGCACCGAGTCCGGACGAACGACGAACTGCTGCGGTACGAAGGCTATAATGCCAGGCGTACGCTCCACCAGCTCCGTAATGCAAGCACCTGCATTTTCATAGGAAGCGCCCAACTGCTCTTCCGTATAATACTGTGTGATGTCCTCCAAACGGAAAAGGCGGATAGGAAGGTCCTCCCCCCCCACTTCGTTCCAGTTTGTCAGCTCTTCATCAAAGACATCCTTTATCTGTGCCGGAGTCAGTTCGCTCACCCGGTTCTCCTTATTCAAGGCCAATACATACCCTTCTTCTATCACCTTGCTGCTGAACAAGCCCAGCGCTTCGGAAAAGAGGAACACGACGATAAGTACGATGGTAAGACTCGTCACAAAGCCGCTACAAGCCAGTATACCTTCTACAATCTTCTCAAAAATCTTTTTCATGTTGCCTATTGATTTCTGTATGCAAAGGAACGGGCCGGATGTTAAGGCAGTGTGACTAACGTTTGAAAGAAATGTTTCAAAGGTGTTACAAAACTGTTACAACGACTTAAAGTACACCCCATGTAACACATTTGTAATATCCATTGCCTTAATTTGCATCATGCGTTGAGCCAGATTACATGATGCATACCATCGGTTTACATCATGTGTTTGCCCCAATTGCATTATCTGTTTACCCTATTTGCATCATGTGTTTTATGAAGACAAGAGAATTACTTCTACTCCTCGCACTGACAGCCACCACTGGCATGCAGGCGCAACGCATCAAAGGCAGCGACACCGTGCTCCCCATAGCGCAGCAGACCGCCGAACGCTTTATGACCCTAAACCCCTCTGCCCGTGTCACCGTGACCGGCGGCGGAACCGGTGTCGGTATTTCAGCCCTGCTGGACCAGACCACGGACATCGCCATGGCTTCCCGCGCCATCAAGTTCAGCGAAAAGATGAAAGCCAAAGCTGCCGGAGAAGACCTGGCGGAAGTACCCATCGCCTACGATGCCCTTGCCGTAGTGGTCCACCCCTCTAACCCGGTGACACAACTGACCCGCCAACAACTGGAAGATATCTTCCGGGGCAAAATCACCAACTGGCAGCAAGTGGGCGGAGACGACCGCAAAATCGTAGTCTACTCCCGCGAGACTTCCTCCGGTACCTACGAGTTCTTCAAGGAAAGCGTACTGAAAAACAAGAACTACATGAGCAGCAGTCTCTCCATGCCTGCCACGGGAGCCATTATCCAATCCGTCAGCCAAACTCGCGGAGCCATCGGATATGTGGGTCTAGCCTATGTATCGCCGCGTATCAAGACGCTCGCCGTTTCATACGACGGGCAACATTATGCCGCTCCCACGCTGGAGAATGCCATCAATAAGACTTATCCGATAGTACGCCCGCTATACTATTATTATAACCGAAAAAACGCCTCGGTCGTAGCCCCTCTGCTCGATTTCATCTTGTCTGCCGCAGGACAGAAAATCATCAAAGAGAGCGGATATATCCCGGTACATAAAGAATAAATCTTCATTCTTCATTCTTCATTCTTCATTTTTTTACCCTATCTTTGTCCCCACGATACGAAAATAGTAACATTATGGCAGAAATAAAGAGCGAAGAAACAAGCGAAAAAAAGAGCTTGAACTTCATTGAGCAAATAGTAGAAAACGATTTGAAAGAGGGTAAAAACGGGGGAAAAGTACAGACACGCTTCCCGCCCGAACCAAACGGTTACCTCCACATCGGACACGCCAAGGCCATCTGCCTTGATTTCGGTATTGCCGCCGCACACGGCGGTGTCTGCAACCTGCGTTTCGATGACACCAATCCCACCAAAGAAGATGTGGAATACGTAGAGGCCATTAAGGAAGACATCCAATGGCTGGGCTACAAATGGGGTAACGAATATTACGCTTCCGACTATTTCCAGCAATTGTGGGACTTCGCTATCCGCCTCATCAAAGAGGGCAAAGCATACATCGACGAACAGACTTCCGAGCAGATTGCCGCCCAGAAAGGAACTCCCACCCAGCCCGGTGTGGAAAGTCCCTACCGCAACCGTCCTATCGAAGAAACACTGGACTTGTTCCAGAAAATGAACAGCGGCGAGATTGAGGAAGGTGCCATGGTGCTCCGCGCCAAGATAGACATGGCAAGCCCCAACATGCACTTCCGCGACCCTATCATCTACCGCGTAGTGAAGCATCCGCACCATCGCACGGGCACCACTTGGAAGGCTTATCCGATGTACGACTTCGCCCACGGGCAAAGCGACTTCTTCGAAGGCGTGACACACTCGCTCTGCACACTGGAGTTTGTGCCCCACCGTCCACTCTACGATCTCTTCGTGGACTGGGTGAAGGAAGGCAAAGACCTCGACGATAACCGCCCCCATCAGTATGAGTTCAACAAACTGAACCTCAGCTATACGCTGATGAGCAAGCGCAACCTGCTGACTCTGGTCAAGGAAGGTCTGGTAAACGGTTGGGACGACCCCCGCATGCCGACCATCTGCGGTTTCCGCCGTAGGGGATACTCTCCGGAGTCCATTCATAAGTTCATCGACAAAATAGGATATACAACCTACGATGCGCTCAATGAATTCGCCCTGCTGGAAAGCGCCGTGCGCGAGGACTTGAACGACCGCGCCACCCGCGTATCTGCCGTACTGAATCCGGTGAAGCTTATCATCACCAACTATCCCGAAGGGCAAGTGGAAGAGATGGAAGCCGTCAACAACCCCGAGCATCCCGAAGAAGGCAACCACGTCATCGAATTCAGCCGCGAACTCTGGATGGAGCGCGACGACTTCATGGAAGATGCCCCAAAGAAATACTTCCGCATGACACCGGGACAAGAGGTACGTCTGAAGAACGCGTACATCGTGAAGTGTACCGGCTGCAAGAAGAACGATGCCGGTGAAATCACCGAAGTATATTGCGAATACGACCCCGATACCAAGAGCGGTCTGCCCGGAGCCAACCGTAAGGTGAAAGGCACCATCCATTGGGTAAGTTGTGCCCACTGCCTCGAAGCAGAAGTACGTCTCTACGACCGTCTGTGGAAAGTGGAGAACCCGCGCGATGAGCTTGCCGCCATCCGCGAAGCGAAGAACTGCGACGCACTGACAGCCATGAAAGAAATGATCAACCCCGACTCCCTGAATGTGCTGCCCTGCTGCTACATCGAGAAGTACGCTGCCGGCATGCAGCCCCTCTCCTACCTGCAGTTCCAACGTATCGGTTATTTTAATGTTGACAAAGATTCTACGCCAGAAAAAATGGTATTCAACCGTACTGTAGGTCTGAAAGACGTTTGGGGTAAAATCAATAAATAAGAATATGAGTAAAAAAAACCTGCTGTCCGGAAGAGACAAAGAACTGCAAGAAATGGCAGAACAATATGAAGCAGCCAAAGCAGAGAACAGAACCATCTATCTGGACGCAGACGACTTAGCCGACCTCGCAGACTGGTATGCCGTGCATCATAAATATGCCATGGCTACCGAGGTCGTAGAGTATGGCTTGGGAATACATCCGGATAATACGGCTCTGTTGGTGGAACAGGCATACTTGTTCCTCGACACCCAGCATAAAGAGCAAGCCAAAGATATATTGGAACGGATTGCCGAAGAATCTTCCGAAGTGAAAGTGCTGAAAGCCAACCTACTGTTGGGCGAAGGCAAAGAAGAAGAAGCAGAAGCGATACTCGACAGCATAGACGATAAGGACGACCTGGCCAATATCGTTGATGTATCCTATATGTACATCGACATGGGATTCCCGGAAAAAGCATTGACATGGCTGACGCGCGGACTCGAAAAATATGCCGAAGAAGAAGCCTACCTTGCCGTCACCGGCGATTGTTACTATGCCCAGGGACTGTTTGAAAAAGCCACCTTCTTCTTCAATAAGCTGATTGACAAGAATCCGTATTCGGCTCCTTACTGGTTTGGACTGGCCCGTTGCTACTTTGACCAGCAGATGTTCGACAAAGCAATCGAAGCATGCGACTATGCCACGGTGGCCGATGACGAGTTTGCCGATGCCTACCTGATGAAAGGACATTCCTTCTTCCAATTGGGAAATGAGGAAAGTGCCATGGAGAACTACCTGCAAGCCGAAAAGTTCCATCTCGTCTCCCACGGTTTCATCAACACCTTCATCGGCCTGAACAAAACCTCCAAAGGAGAGTGGAAAGAAGGATACGACTATCTGGAAAAAGCCATAACGGCCGAAGACAGCCATGACTTCGCCTTGCCCTCCCTTTATGCCAATGCGGCCCTATGCCTGCACAAGATGGGAAAGAAACGCAAAGCACACCAGTATTGTAAAAAAGCATACGACCTGGCACCCGAAGAGATAGACCCGTACCTGATTGAGGGACGCATCTACATGGAAGAAGGTGAGTATGAGAAAGGTGTGAAAAAATGGGCCAAAGCCTTAGAGTATGCCCCCTATGCGGATACCTGGCACGAAATAGGCATGTGTAGCATGGAGATAGGACAACTGAGCTATGCCAAGCTGGCCTTTGAACATGTCAAAGAGATGGAGCCGGACTTTGAAGGTATCAACGAAAGGCTGACCTCTCTGTATATGCTGCTCAAAGACAAGGAGAACTTCATGAAGTACAACCAGCTGTGCGAACATCCGTTCAGGCTGGAAGAGTTGGACAAATTGCAACAGATACTACAAGAAGATAACCAGGAAGAGCTGGCCCTAGTGATGAAGAATATTTTCAATGCATTACAATAACAGTAATTATATACCACTAATCTAGCAAATGGAATCAGTAGCCTTTATCCAATGGTGTCTCGACCACCTCAATTACTGGACCATCACTTTATTGATGGCCATTGAAAGTTCGTTTATCCCCTTCCCTTCGGAAGTTGTAGTCCCTCCTGCCGCTTGGAAAGCCGCCAACAATGACAACATGAATATATATCTGGTGGTATTGTTTGCAACCATAGGGGCAAATATCGGAGCATTGATAAACTACTATCTGGCAAAATGGCTGGGACGCCCCATCATTTACAAGTTTGCCAACAGCCGTTTCGGGCACATGTGCCTCATCGACGAAGCCAAAGTGCAGCATGCGGAGGAATACTTCGATAAGCATGGAGCCGTATCAACCTTTGTCGGCCGCCTGATACCTGCCGTACGCCAGTTGATATCCATCCCTGCCGGTCTGGCACGCATGAAACTGGGAACTTTCTTGCTGTACACTACCCTGGGTGCGGGCCTTTGGAATTCCATCCTGGCTTTCATCGGATATTACTTGTCCACAGTACCCGGCATCGAGAACGAGGAACAGCTGCTTGCCAAAGTAACGGAATACAGCCATGAGATAGGTTATGTATTTATCGGCATCGGCGTACTCATCGTGGCATTCTTCATCTATAAAGGCATGAAGAAGAAATAAAAAAGAAAACGGTATGATAATAAAAAAGCGGTGGACAGCATGATAAATTCTGTCCACCGCTTTTTATTGCTTATCCCAAATCCAAACTTTCTACTTTACAGCTGCAATAGCTTTATCATAGTCAGGTTCTTGCGTAATTTCAGGTACCAATTCCGTATAGGCAATCTTTCCATCCTTACCGATAACCACTACCGAACGTGCCAGCAAACCGGCAAGCGGTCCGTCGGCCATGCGTACCCCGTAGTTTTCATCAAAATCGGAGAAACGGAAATCAGACAAAGGAATCACATTCTCAATACCCTCCGTTGTACAGAAACGTGCATGTGCAAAAGGCAAATCCTTGGAGATTGCCAACACTACCGTATCGGGCAGGCCGGCAGCCAGTTTGTTGAACTTACGTACAGAAGTAGCGCACACACCAGTGTCAAGGCTGGGGAAAATATTCAAAATAACATTCTTCCCGTTCAGTTCCTTCAAAGAGAATGAAGACAAATCTGTTTTTACCAATTCGAAATCGGGGGCAACAGAGCCCACCTTTATAAATTCACCGATAACCTTTACCGGTTGTCCTTTAAATTTTGTTGTAGCCATAGTTTTATCAAATTATATGTATACATAACAAATTACATACAGAAAAAGTTCACCCGAAACTTTTTTCCCGATAAACTGTTATTCTACAGACGAATTAATGATAATCACTTAAAAAATTAAATTCACATGAAAACTATTTTTGACGAACTTCAGCAGGAAGTAAAGAATTGGTGGATTTCACTCATTCTTGGTATTCTTTATGTAATAGTGGCTATAAGCCTGATGTTCTCCCCCCTCAGCGGGTATGCGGTATTGAGCATTCTGTTCAGCGTCTCCATGTTGTTCAGCGGTCTGCTGGAAATATCCTTTGCAGTAAGTAACCGTAGAAGGGTATCCAGTTGGGGATGGTATCTGGCTGGAGGTATCATCGACATGATTCTGGGATTCTACCTGATAGCCTACCCGATGCTCAGCATGGAAGTCATTCCATTCATCATCGCCTTCTGGCTGATGTTCCGCGGCTTCTCATCCGTAGGCTATGCCATGGACCTCAAAAGATACGGGACAAGAGACTGGGGATGGTATGTTGCTTTCGGTATTCTTGCCGTCATCTGCTCGCTCATCATCTTGTGGCAACCTGCAGTAGGCGCCCTTTACGCCGTGTACATGATTTCGTTTGCATTCCTGATTATAGGCTTCTTCCGTATCATGCTGTCATTCGAGCTGAAAAACCTGCACAAGCGCGGGAAAGAGTGGAAGGAAAAGAAAGAAGTATCAGCCGAATAAGTAGCCCACACGAAGCGTGTCAAAAGGAATCCCACCTTTGACACCTTCGTTTAGCCGAATTGCTCAATAACGTCTCAGAAAACGGAACATCGTAGTCCGTGACACTCCCATCTGCCGGGCAAGCTCAGCACACGACTCTCCTCTTTGGTGCTCCCTCACAAGTTTCCTCTTGTTCGCATAGAGTATCTTCATTTTGGGTGTGTCCCCTTTCTTCCTGCCCAGATGTTTTCCTTCTTTCCTCCGTCGTTCCAAGGCTTCTTTGGTGCGCATGGAAATCAGATTACGCTCTATCTCGGCCATCAGTCCAAAAGCAAATCCCAGCACTTTGCTATTGATGTCATTCTGGAACACATACCCCTCTTTGGTACTGTACAGCACCACTCCCCTTTTGATGCAGGAGTTAAGAATGGTCATTATCTCCAGCAGTGTCCGGCTAAGCCGCGAAATCTCCGTTATAATCAAGGAGTCTCCCGGTTTCATCCGGTCCAACAAGCCCGCCAGTTTACGCTCTTTGCTACTCACTTTTCCGCTGACCGTCTCCATGTACCATCTGTCGATGCTCAACCCATTCTTCTCCGCAAAGCGTATAATTTCCTCGCGCTGATTCTCTAAAAACTGTTTTTCTGTACTTACTCTTAAATAAGCTACTACTGCCATAATTGATAAACGTTTATTGGTTATTATTCACCACCAAAGAACGGTTATTCAAGTAAGAGTGGCAACACACAACTATGACTCTCTATCACAGAGGATCACATTATGGACATCCCCCAAAGCCAGGGAAGACTTCTCGGTAACCATCTTAAATATGCCTATAAACAAAGAAAACAGCCCCACTGAAGCTGTTTTCTGAAATTAGTTCATAAAAAATTGATACTATGTAGTTTCATAGTATACTCTTCTTCATTTCATTCACTATGTATCTCACATCCTCATCCGTCACATAAGGACCGCTCGGCAAGCAAAGACCACGTTTGAACAAGCCCTCACTGACACCATTCACATAGGCAGGATTAGCCGCATAAACCGGCTGGAGATGCATGGGCTTCCATAAGGGACGGCTCTCGATACCGGCTTTATCCAAGCAAACACGCATGGCCTCTACATTACGGTTAGGCTCACAAGAAGTATGGGCATTCACTGACTCATGCGTAACACCGGCGGCACCACCTACGGCGCCTTTTACTGTCTCACGGTAGGCATCCTCCTCACCTCTCACATGCAGATTCCCGTCAAGCAGTACCGTGTTCAGCCAATAATTACTATCATAGCGTCCGGAAGGATTCTCATGAAGCGTGATTCCCTCCACATCGGCCAACAACTTACGATACAGACCGCACAGATGCTTATGGTGCGCTATATGCTCATCCACCACCGTCATCTGACCGCGGCCGATTCCCGCACAAATGTTACTCATCCTATAATTATAGCCTATACGCTCATGCTGGTAGTAGGGATAGGACTCACGGGCCTGGGTAGCATAGAACATTATCTCACGTTTGGACTCTTCATCAGGGCAAATCAAAGCACCGCCACCACTGGTGGTTATCATCTTGTTGCCATTGAAAGAAAGCACACCATATTTGCCAAAAGTTCCGAGGACTTGCCCGTCAAACTTGCTTCCAAAGCCTTCGGCGGCATCCTCTATGACCGGAATATCATATTTATCTGCCACCGACATGATTTGGTCTATCTTGTAGGGCATCCCATACAAAGCCACCGGAACAATCGCTTTGGGCTTCCGACCGGTCTTGTCGATACGGTCCCTGATAGCCTGCTCCAGAAGAACCGGGTCCATGTTCCATGTATCAGCCTCAGAATCCACGAATACCGGAGTGGCACCAAGGTAGGTCACCGGATGGGAAGAGGCACAAAAAGTGAAGCTCTGTACTATCACTTCATCACCCTGACCAACTCCGCAAGCAAGCAGGGCCAGATGCACAGCAGCAGTACCGGCACTTAAAGCCACCACCTTTTTATTCCGCCCAATGAAGCGTTCCAAATCCTGCTCGAAGGCATTCACGTTCGGTCCGAGAGGAACAACCCAGTTGGTATCAAAGGCTTCTTGTATGAAGCCCATCTCCTTGCCGCTCATGTGGGCGAGGCAAAGATATATTCTCTTATCCATTTCTTTGTAAAATAAATCAGGTTCATTCGACAGAAGAAGAACTCTTCCGCCTCACATAATAGGGGATAAATAGCCAATAAAACAGCCTATAAATATACTTCCGGCTGAAAGTTCTCATAATTCTCACCATGACCGGGATATAAACGACACCCCTTCGATAAAGAAAGAATACGTTGTCGGGATAGTTCTGCGGATACTTTATTGCTGTTAGGAAATGAAGCGGGCACCTTTAGCCCTGGTATAAACGCATCACCTGTAAACAAACAATTGCCAAACTTGTAAGTCAGGCAACTTCTATCATGACCGGGAGTCTCATAAACTTCCACTCCAGCACTTCCATATAAATATACAGTATCCCCTTCTTTCAGTTCTTTCATGACACTATAATGTTGAAATACATAAGGGCACAAACTATAGCGCGATAAATTCAATTTATCGGAGTACAAGCCTTCCTTTCCCAAAGCAGAGATATAGATGGGAGTTTCCGGATATTCATCAATGATGGAATCCAAGCCATATATATGATCAAAATGGGAATGGGTAATGAAAATACCTTTCAAATGTAATCCCCGATTGTTTATGTTCTCAATTATAGGGGCAGGATCTCCACAATCAATCAAAAAACACAGGTCACAATTCCTGCTTATTGCCAAATAGGTATTTGATTCAAATACAGAATTGACAATCCGAACAATCTCAATCATTTCCACTTTGCCCGTCAACAAAGAGGGCCGCCCAAGGTATTCCATCTGACCAATCTGTCAATCAGAAACAGTCCATCCCACGGCATTTCAAAGTTCAACATCCTGCCTATCAAAGGGCATCGGGCAACACCTGCCATTGTAGCCTTATTTGCAAAATCAATGGCCTTATCTTCAGGAGCGGCAATGCCAATCGTCTGGATATAATCCTGAACATGTACCAATGCATCATTTATGTGATCCACCGGATGTACCATAAGCACACGTGAATACACTGGCTTACAAAGTTCATTATCCTCTGAATAAAGTACTGTCCATGACATCGTATCACTTCCCCAAACTCTACCTTTAAAATCATACACTCCCCTGGACGAGTGAACAGCAGATATCTGTTCCGGAGACATGAATGGTTTAGGAATTTGGGCTTCCGTTTTTGGAAATGCCTCCGCTAAAATTTCACAGAAACGCTCAGGGGTAACTATTCCTCCTTTCTCAATATAAAGATTATGAGGTGATGCACAACCGGACTGGTCAAAAACAGATACATCTACCGACACTCGTCTTGCCAATTTCTTCGCAGCATGCTCCGATGACAGTTCCTCCCTAGCAATTACCGCATAAGACAATTTGGGGCCGAAAACAACTGTCTCACAGTCAATCATCGAAGGATACTTTGCCACCGTCTCAACCGCCTCTTTCCCTCCCCATGCAATTCTGACCTGGGCAGCCCCGGACATCAACTCTCCCATTTTTTTTGCATCTCTCGAGAAATATACAACAGCCACAGTATCCATCAGAGCCGAACCTTCAAGTGTATAGCCATCCTCAGTTGTATAAGTAACTCCCTCAAACGCACTCAAAAGCGCACGGAACACACCGTCATCCTTGGCAGAGACCTTTAATAAGTTCACATTTTTAGTTATGATACATTGGACCAAGGCAAACACACCTAATATTTGTACATTGCCTGCCATCCAATGACAAGCCAGTCCTCGCGAATTTGCCTTCAAGAAATGTTTTGAAGAATTTGGAAAATGCAAGAAGGTATCGCAATACCTCATATTTCCCCTCAGCCCCTCTTCGGCTATCTGCCTTAAATGAGACGCTTCACACCAATTCGACAAGAACAGCAAGCCTTTGTCCTTCAGAAAGGAAAAACGTTCATCGGACAGCCATTTCTTTGAGACTTCACCAATGATGCCAATCAGTGCCTCGACCGGTTGCTGCCGGAGCCAGTCCAGTTTATCATTCAGACAAGAAATAATACCCTGCAGCCGCTCCTCTCCCGTATTCCCTTTCAAAGTTCCCCTAAAATATTGAATGTCCAGATGAGAGTCCGACTTTATTTCCGTCCCTTCTTTCTGTTGAAACACCAACTTGGAGGAAAGAATATCCCCACATCCTCTGACCTCCGCTTTCTTCAACCGTCCGACAATACGGAACCTCTGTCCCGGACGTCCATAAGGACAAGGTGAATCTTCCAGAATGCCGATATCATCTGTCAATACCACATTGCCCGGATAAGAATGAGGAATAGGAGTTATAAATTCAAGCATCCCTTCCTTTCCCGCCGGAAGGACACTTCTTGTAACGGTATCGCGGGCCAGGACTTTCACATAAGAAGAGGCATGCTTACAGCCACAGGCACAATCCGGATAATTCAACCCCATCTGCTCTGTAAATCCATAAATGTCGATGACATCTTCCGGACAAATGCCAAAGCATCGCGCTAATTGCTCATTAAAAAGTTCTTTGCTTATTTTCTCACTTTCCAATTTTTTCCAACCGCCAATATGGATTATCTTGGAACCTTCAGGCAAATGCAGTCTCACATCTGATTCCAGTATTGACTTCAATACATGTTGATACAATATATAAGTGAATCCAAAAACCACAACAGGCTGTCCGGATGGCAATTCTTTTATAAATGCCTGAATGCCTTCCACATCAAAATATGAGAGACCGTTCTCATCCGCTTTCAGGAAATAACCGACTTTACTCGCAAATTTAAGATACCCGGTCACCGCAGCAAATCTCGCTCCAAGCAATTTTCTGGAGGCAGAACGGGGATCAATATCCATAATCAGGAAAGGTTTCCTCTCTTTGCCAATGAATTCACTGACCACCTTTACCATTGCTTTACCTTGTCTTTTTGCTGTTATCTTATCAATGACTACGGTACTCGGTATTCCTGAAGTGGCAGAGGACTGTAATGCCAAAGTCAGCTCTTCCCGGGGAACTGAATTCAAGTTGAATCCCAATTCCTTGAATACACTGACGGCCACAGGCGGAAGTTCATCCACCGAATGAATCGGCTCATGGGGATTAAAGTTCTTCCTCTCACAAAAATGCCGATACATATCATTGTGCTCATAGTGGAAAACGAGCTCATCACGCAGAGCTTCTATAAACAAATTATCACATTCTTCACTCCCGTCATAAGGAGGTCTGTTCAACAGTTCTTCAACCATGCTTCGTTCATTCATAATCATTTCAATAATAACCGTTGTATCTTGCCCGATGTTGTTCGGGGGATACTATCAATATGTTCCAGATAGACCGGTATCTTATAATTCTCCACCAGAGCCCCCATCTCTTTCCGGACCCTTTCATCATCCTCTTCCGTCAAGCAGCCAACGATGAAAGCCTTCACGACTTCTCCCATCACATCATCATGCACACCGATGCATGCAGACTCCTCAATACCCGGAATGGAGTTCAAGGCCTCTTCGACCTCAATCGGACTGACTTTTTTCCCACCGACATTGATAATCTCCTTTTTACGGCTTTTTAGATATATATAGCCGGAGTAATCAATGTAGCCCCAATCTCCGGTTTTGAAATAGCCGTTATAAAAATCATTCCTGAAGATATCTTCTGATACTCCCCAATAGCCAGCACACACATGTCCGCCCTTTACGCACAACTCGCCCTCCTGCCCTGCCGCAAGTAAATTTCCTTGTTCATCACAAACGACAATCTCCGTACCGGGAGAAGACTTGCCCACTGAATCCAAATGTTCCATATCGGTATGGAAATCGATAAAAGCGCTTCTCGAAGCTTCGGTCAACCCATAGTGCATACATATCTTAGTATCAGGCAACAGACGCATCAATCTCTCTTTCTCAGTTTTCGGCATAAATGCACTGCCTATCTCTATATACCTCAATTGGGAGGCATATCGGGCAATCCTATCCGCACTCATCTTGGCAATATAGGCCCAGCTGGCAGGCACCATACCAAACCCCGTGACCCTGCATCTTTCTATCTCACCGAAAAATCTCTTCATGCTGGCAAAGCTGCCCAAGAGGACTAGAGTGGCGCCTTTAGCCAGTACACATCTCAGCCGGCCCAAGCCGAAAGAATGACTGATAGGCAAAGCCAGCAATTCAATATCCTCGGAAGTATTCCCTATGAAAGTATTTATATTATTTGCAGCGGACAATTGGTTGGAGTAGGACAAAACCACCCCTTTGGGCATACCGGTGGTACCGGTAGTAAACAGAAGGTCGGCAATATCCCTCTCTTGAGGAAAAACTACATCAAAATCCTTATCGGATCCTATCTCTGTGAACGGAAGCACCTCATGTCCCCCTTTATTGCGTAGCTCGCCGATAATCATGGAAGGTGCTGCACAATCAATGATCCTTTCCAGACGGGTTACATTGGTCTCCGGATCAATCGGGACACAAATACACCCTGCCAGATGCGCTCCAAAATAGGCATAAATGAAATCTATATTTTTACTTGCAGAGACAATGATCCGGTCGCCCTTTCCCACTCCCTTAGAAATGAAATAGGCAGCCGTATGCTTGATATTGTTCCACAAGACACGATAAGAGACAGTCACTTCCCCCGAAATGACGGCCGTCTTTTCGGGAGAAGTAATTGAATGCCGATATATGATTTCCTCTATCACCATAATTATTACAACTTTTCCTCCACAGCTGCTATGATATCATGGACATCTTCCAGATCCATCATCTCTTCCGGCTCAAAATTGATATCAAAGGCCTCTTCTACATTAGAAAGGATTGTCAAATGTCCCATAGAATCCCATTGGGGAAAATCACCGATTGTACTATTCTCATTAACATTGGATACTTCCGTTTCACAGACAGAAGCTACAATCTCAAATACTTTTTCTTTTACGTTCATTTTTTACTATCAAAAAATTGTTATACTTATTTTACACCTCCATCCACGCGAACAACCTGCCCATTAATGAACGAAGCTTCTTCTGATGCAAGGAAATAATATATGTTTGCTATTTCCTGGGGAGTAGCCATTCTGTGCATAGCAGAGATTTCTTCCATAGAAGCTTTAGCTTTATCTCCCATTGCATTTGCAAATGCAGTATCTGTAAGCCCTGGAGCAACAGCATTCACACGGATATTCATTGAAGCCAACTCCTTTGACAATACTTTTGTAAATAGTATCATTGAAGCCTTTGTTGCACCATATACAACGTTACCTATATCTCCATCAATTCCAGCAATAGATGCAGCATTTAAAATGACACTTTCGCCATCCCTTGCCAAGCACCCAAGCAGTCCTTGAGTAATCTGTAACTGCGCAAAATAATTTACTTGAAACACTTTTTTGACATCCGACATCTTAGTGAATGGAAGAATTGCCAAATGAGGTATCCCTGCATTATTTATCAGTACATTAATCTTTAATTTCAAAGATTTTATTTCTTTTAGTGCTACCTTAATTGATTCTTCATCAGAGAAATCAAAGTAAAAGGGATGGTACTCTACATTATATATTTTCTTAAGTGAAGCAAGAAACTCATTATATTGCGGTGTTTCCATCAAACTACAGAAGATAAATGTAGCACCTTCCACCGCAAATTTTTTAGTAATCTCCCTGCCTATGCCTCCATCAGCTCCTGTGATGCAAACCACCTTATTTTCAAATTCCTTCATTTTATTAAATTTCTATTAAAGGTAGAACTTCTATAAATTCTGTTTCAACATATACTGCAGCCCAAGAAAGACCAGCTCCAAATCCGCTCATAACAAGTTTATTTTTACCACCCCTCAATTGCTCACTGATTTTGGTAACCATCGTCATAGGGATTGTTCCACTGCTTGTATTACCAAATTTTTCAAGACAATAAGGAGTCTTGTCTTTAGAGAAACGCATTTTTTTTCTAATCTTTTCATCAATGTACTGATTCGCTTGATGAAGAAGAAGATAATCAACCTCATCAACATCTATGCAGAAGTTCTCCAAGAGATTTTTAATACATTTTGGTACTTTAGACATAGTAAAGGCAAATACCCCCATACCATCCATTGCCACATGAGTCCGGTTACGAACAATACCTTCCCCTATTTCTATCATCTTTAAGCTTTCTTCAGTAATAGGCTCTCGAACACCAGAGGCAGGTGCTATTATAGCCTCCATCTGTTTGCCGTCACTCATAAGATTAAAAAACATAGGTTTAGCATCCAGACTATATTCAAGAGCAGTTGCCGTACCAGCGTCACCATGTAGAGGCCATAAAGTTTTATCAAACGGTGACATAATCTTAGATGGAGTATCACCTACAAGCATCAAAGCTCTTTTCATACAACCCAAGGAAAGCAATGAGCCCATAACAGAAAGTCCATAACAATATCCGGAACAAGCCATGGGCAAATCAATTGTATAGCATGTATCAGGTAATTCCATTTTACCTTGAATTACAGTTGCCGTATTGGGTTCTATATAATCACGGGAGACTGATATATATATAAGTGCGTCAATAGTATTCTTTTCCCATCCTAATTTGGAAATAAGCTGCTCCGCCGCTTCCATACAATAATCAGAACAGACCTTTCCTTCCGGAGCAAGTCGACTCTCACGTATACCTGTCAGTTCTATTGTTTTTTCAGCTTCACCTTCGGCGAAGCAATCCAACTTACTTACCTCTTTAATTTCTTTGGGAACAGCTGCAGCGACTCCACGTATTTTTACATGCGGTATTGTCAAGAATGCCATATCATTCAGGGGATTTAAAGTGAATAACCTCCATCTATCTTAAGTGCTGTACCCGTTACCCAAGCAGCAGCATCAGACAAAAGATAAATGATTGCGTATGCTATTTCTTCAGGTTTACCATGACGCTTTAATGGATAATTAGTCAAATCTGCCAATTTTTGTTCTTCAGATACCGAAGTATAATCATTAATTGGGGTATCAACCATTCCCGGATTTACACTATTCACACGTATTCCTTTCTCTGCCAACTCTTTTGCCGCATTCTTCATAAATCCATCAACAGCACTTTTTGATACTGAATATAATGTATTACCAATATCTACAGAACAAACACCGGCAATAGAAGACGTAATGACCATAGAAGCGCCTCTTTTCAGTTTTTTCTTTTTTAAAAGATATCTACTCAATAATATTGGAGCAATTGTATTTACATCCAATATATTCTGCAAAGTGACACGCTTAATGAAGTTTATCGGTATCTTGTTGCCGACACCTGCATTGTTCACAAAGCCATCCAATGGTGGTACAAATTCTGCAAGAAGCGCAATCTGATCTTCATCTGTCAAATCTGCAATAATTTGTAAATGGCCTTCGCCATCTAGTTCACTAAAGGTTTCTTGTAAGCGTTCAGAATTTCTACCCGATACAATTACATGCGCACCTAGTCTCGAACAAGCTATAGCTGTAGCCTTACCTATGCCAGAAGATGCACCAGTAACAAGAACTGTTTTTCCTTCAAGAGAATAAGGATTAAATGCCATATTACTACGCTTTTTCTTCAATCAAGTTTATCAAATCTTGAATAGTACTTGCATTACGCATCTCATTCGCTGTGACTTGTACATCATACTCGTCATCAATCATAGACATTACAGACAATGCGGCCAATGAAGACCACTCATCCAATTCACGAAACTTTGTTTCAAGCTTAAAAATACTTACATCTGTATCATCAAATAAATCTGCAAAATTCTGAATAAATTCTTGTACTTCCATTTTTCTATATTTACAATTATTATTATAACCTCATCAACTTGGCTGGTATTCCAATATATAAATTGTCATTCTTAGCATTCCGCATCAATAGGCTGTTTGCACCAAGTTTCACATTGTCGCCAATTTTCAAATATTGCAATACGGTCGCCTTTACTCCAAGCATATTTTCCTTACCAATAGATACACCACCCGATATATTTACGTTAGGCATAATGACATTAAAGTCTCCAATAGTTGAATCATGCCCTATAGCAACACCAACATTAAGCAAATTAAAATTACCTAGTTCAACACGACAACTAATAAAACATTTTGCACATATTACATTCCCCTTACCAAACCTAATATTAGCAACATCAAGAATATCAACTGTCGGATCAATGATATTAGGAAACAGAATTTTATTGTTAGTAATTTTTTCAACTATTAGTGAAATAACATGAGGTGATCCAATAGTAATTACGATAGATAGTTCTTTATTCCATCCATTCAGTTCTTCAATACCTCCCAATACTTCCCCATACTCATTCTTAGTACCTATCAATGTGATATCATCATCAAAAAAACCTATCAAGTTCCATTGAGGGGCTTGTTCATTGATTCTTCTTAGTAAGCAGGCAACTTCACGACCGAATCCACCTGCACCGTAAATAGCAATATCCTTCATTAATTATACCCATTAAAAGCTTCCATGGTAGCCGAAGTATCCGAATTGATACCTTCTCTCACAAAAACTTTTTTTATTGTCATAAAAACAATTTTCAAATCAAGCAAAAATGAACAATGGTCCACATACCAAACATCTAATTCAAACTTCTTTGACCAACTGATGGCATTACGCCCATTCACCTGCGCCCAACCCGTAATTCCCGGACGGACTTCATGACGACGAGCTTGTTCTTTACTATAAAGCGGTAAGTATTGAGGCAATAAAGGGCGGGGACCTATCAAAGCCATATTCCCTTTCAAGACATTAAGTAATTGTGGAAGCTCATCTATCGAAGTAGAACGAACAAAACCTCCAACTTTTGTCAAACGTACAGCGTCTGGTAACAAATTGCCCTCCGCATCCCGTTCATCCGTCATGGTCTTAAACTTTATAACCTGAAAGATTTTTCCATCCTTTCCGGGACGTTTCTGAGTAAAAAAGGCTCCAGCACCTTTATTGGCAAAATGCAACCAAAGGGCAACAAGAAACAATATCGGCCAAATCAAAGCCAACACAAAAAACACGAGAATAAAGTCAATCACCCTCTTAAAAAAATGGGAATACATGATTTAATGATTATGCACTAAGAAGAAGTCGTGTCTATATATTAAAAAAATATTCTCTGACAACAAGATGATAATAATCTTCAAAATCTTCGTGTACAAAAGAGGAATAGCCCAATAAAGAAGCCAATACATCAAACTCCATTACGGCATTAGCAGCAACCAATCTCGTCCATTGACAATAAATCCTTATCACCAGTTATCAGATAATTAGCCTCTGATACTAATAATAATCTTCTTTAGAATCACGACAACGAACAGGAACATTATTAATCCTACAAATAAAGTCTCTTGAATCATAAAATCCTCAATCAAATTCAAATGTTCTTGAGAAAAACATTGCTTAAACTTTGGTCGGGAAGCAACCTCCAAAACTTCATCTAAAAGTTCCTAAGAAACAATCAGTTCAAAGATTCGTATCAACAATGATTCTCGTTTTACAGTTGCTTTTCATAATTTTTTGTCTTACCGTTTCTACTTTAGAAACAATATCTTCTTGCAAAACTTCATCTGTTTTCAAGACATCCAACAATCGCTTCAATTTGATACTTCTCACCTCAGCAGCAAGTGCACGATTCAATTCCAATTTATCTTCATCAGATAATTGTCGAGCTAACTCCAATATCTGAGTACGGCTCAGATGTATTTTCAATGCTGCTGTTGTCATATTGTCAAACTGTATATCAATTACAATACAACAAACATACAATTAGTTATTAGAATATCAAATAATACCTTTAAGAAAGTACTTTATTTTTCAAATAGAACTCCTAGATGGAATCGCCTTGTGGCATCACCTCCGCTTTGTAACAGATGAACAAATATTCAATATCGCTACCATTATACATGTTATTATTAAGTTTGATGACAGAGGCAAAAATCGAAATCTTTATAATGTAAAGCAATACGTCATTTTTGGAACTTACAATATTACTTTTTTACAAATTCACTATCTACGCTCTTATACAGAAGATTCATAAATTGCTATTTGTTCTTCTATATATGCTTTTCTATCATATTTTACTCTTTCTTTTCTCATAAAGGCTTTCATCGAGCTATCCTTTAGCTTAGATTTCAATTTAACAATAGCCGCACAAATAGAATCTATACTCAAGTCCTCAAGCATCACTCCATTATTTCCATCTGAAACCAGCACATTACAACCACGAGAATTAGGAACAATGATAGGGACACACATTGAAAGAGACTCCATAACACAAACCGGCATTCCCTCTCTTACACTTGGGAAAACCATTATATCAGCAATAGCCAAATAATCATCCACATTGTTCACAAAACCTACATCTATCACATTGGGATTAGAAAACAAGGCAAGTTCTTCTTGCTCTGACAAGCCGGTTGGATGAATAGGATCTTTTCTTCCCAATAACATCAGCTTTATATTAAATCCAGTCAATTTATTAAAAGCTCGAGCTACCAAATGAAATCCCTTAAAATCCACAAAACGTCCTACAAACACTAACACAATATCAGTATCTTGTATATGAAATTTTTGTCTTGTCTGCATCAATAATTCTATACTATACCTACTCCTATCAAATCTATGTATATCGCAACCTATCCCCATTGATTTATAGCAATATACTTTATCAGCTTTTATATTACGCCTTAACAATTCTGCATCATCTTCCGTTAGCACACACACTTTATCCACTTTAGAGGCAGCATAGACTTCTACTAATCTTAAAATTTTCTGTTTAAAATAGCCTGGTACTAAAGGAAACAACAAACCATGAAAAGTGGCAATAGTAGTAGGCCACTTTCTCGTCTTAGCCAAAGCTACTGTAAAAATATTGGCAGAAAAATGGGTCTGGATTAAATCCGGATTGACAGTCTCTACAATACCCCTAATTTTCGGAATGCATTTAAGATGTTCCAGCGGATTCATTCCACGAGGCAATTTCAAATGTATAATTTCAATATTTTCAATACTTTCATCATTAGAATTATCAGCCAGTAAGAATACACGATATCCCTTTTTGTGTAGTTCATTACCGAGTTCCATAAAAAAACTACGGTAACTACTTAATAATGGTATAATTAGTAATATTTTCTTCACTAAACCGTATTTTATATTTTTAATGAGTTATAGTCTACATTTAGCAACATACACCATTTTTGCAGATTCTCCTCGTAAGAAAAAGATTGAACCCACTTGTCATATGCCGCATTACTGTACTTACGATAAGTACTATCATTAGCTAAGATCGAAATGACCGCCCGCTTCCACTCTGATATACTATGTATATCATCAACTAAAAAGCCTAAAGAATCATCAACAACTTCTCTATTAAAACCAACATTAGAGGCTATCACAGGTAATCCTACAGACATATATTGAATAAGCTTAAATCCCCCCTTCCCTTTTGTATAAGTATTATCATTTAATGGCATTATACCAATATGGGCCTTTATCATCTCATCTATAGCTGTTTGTCTGCTCCAAAAAATCCTATTAATTTTTAAATATTTGCAAGTGCATTCAGGAAAAGAACTTGATACAACATTTAATACTAACCGCTTTCTGGAAGTCTCTAAAAGATATTTTGCAGTTTCTTCTAAAGCAGGAATAACACATACCAAATGAGGCAAATTTGCAGCCGTTGCAACCCAAATAATCTGAATCTGAAAATTCATCCTCTCTATTCGATTATCAATCACACTTTCAATATTGTAGTGCCGCAAGTCTCCATCTGTCGTTGGCATCAATATCACCTTGCTTTGATATTTACAACTAATAGTACTTCTCAAATAATCATTAGTAACTATTATAGTCTTACTATATTTAGAAAGAATAGCAAATTCGGTTTGTGATATTTCCTTTCCCAACAAAATATGATCATCAAAATCCCAAATTAAAATACTATGCTTAAATAAAAACCTCAATAAACATCCTAATGGAAATAATAGATATCGAGGCATTATTTCTCGTGAAACAATAATATAATCTGGAGTATTCATGCAGTCTCTAAACACAAAAAATATCGTTCGGACATAGCCAACTAGGAAAAAAAGAATCTGCATGAAAGGGAAATACCATTTCTTTTTTGAATTCAAGTAAAAATTATAACAAAGAAAAGGGAACAACTGATTCATTCTGAACTCAGTTTTCATCACTCTCGTAAACTGCAATACTCTATAATAACTCGAAGGTGACAAGATATCACATCTTATATATACAGAAATCATAAGACTATATGCTTAATTATGAAAGATACCAGTTCTACCTCTAAAAGCGTCGTATATCCCCTTGTGAATAAAAGATACTTTCTGACAAACATTAGATTCACAAAAAAGAATTTTAAAATAATCTGTTAATACACTTTTCAAAAACCCCATTGATTTCAGTGGCCAACAGTTCCAGTAATCTTTAGCCAACAATAAAGCATTTCGTGATTTATAATAATATCTTATGGGAGTATGGTTCGTTGAATAAAACAGATGCTTACCGGCTAATCTATATTCTTTAGTATTACCCAACTGATGACTTAAAATACAATTCTTCAATACCACAATTCTATAATTCCTCAGTCTCAGTCGGTAACAAAAATCTATATCCACCCAATCAATAAATAGTTCATCCTTAAAACCATTAACAGCAGAATAGGCAGATAAATTGACTAAATTTCCAGAAGCTAGCACACTATCAACAAAATAGATTCCATTTGTAACAGTTTTTGCCGTACAATGATTCTGTAAGTTTACTGTTGGAGCTACAATTGCAATATCAATAACTTCATGTTGCGCAATCCATAGCAACATTGCAGATACATACCCTTTTTCTATTTTACTATCTTGGTCAAATGTAAACACCCAGGAATAATTATCATTCAAGGCTTTTGCACATCCACAATTTAAAGCATAAGCAATTCCCTTATTACATTCTAAAGAAATATAGGTACACTTATCTCCATAAATACTAAATGAATCTGAAGTAATACAATTGATGTCAGAATTATCAATTATATACAGATGATCAATTTCATGAATATAAGATTCTATATTCATGAGTAAAGCTATTTCATCAAAATTATATACAACAACAATAGCTGCCAGTTTTGGAATTTCCATTATTACGAAGCATTAAATCCGTCATGTTTATCTTTGCCCAACAAAAATATAGAGGTAACATCCAATCAAAGGCACCAAGAATAGGATTGGTAGCATCCAATAGCAAAATGAAGAATAGTCCAATAGCAAAAGCCCAAAACATAATATCCTGACATTTATAAGATAAATACACACTATAAAAAAAAGTGCCCCAATATGACAACATAATTAATGTAAACCCTATAATACCTGTCTGAGCTAGTTTTAAATGATATTGAAGTTCAAACTGTATCCCCCAACGCATTCTGCCTGGAAAAGGTTCATAAAACATTTGTCCAAATCCTTCACCACAAATCGGTGACGAATAGAAATGACTTAATAACATTTTCTGCTGAGCAAATTTTGTTGGCTCACGATCTGCATCAAAAGCTTTAACTAAAGTATCCCAATAGCCATTAACTAATTCTGGATAAAAGACCAAAGTATATACTACAGAAGTAATCACTAACAATGCAATAATCAAAAAAGATTTTATCACGTTACTTTTCACTTTCTTAGGCATAAATGGTACTAAAAAAAGAGAGATTATAGGCAAAAGTAAAAACAGAAGCATGACACTTCTTCTCCCTGAAAGAATGAAAAGAAATAATGATGAAATTAGAACTAGGAACTGAATGATTCTATTTACACCAAAATTAAATTTCGCCACAAATAATATATAAAATACAGGAACTGTAAACGTTAATATATTAAGATTTCCAAAATTGAGTCTTGAAGTAGTTTCATACAAGGAGAATCCGATTTCATACTTAGGATAAATGTTAGGAAATTCAAATCCATATATAATACTAAATGCAAAAATTAAATCGTATAATATAATCAATGTATGGGCACAAAAGGTCACTCTTAATAGACTTATAAAATATCTTTCCTTATTTATCTGAGAAATATAAAAAGTAAATAAAATAGGCCAAATTATAGTAGTAGTTATATTATGGAAAGGAGAATCGTTATTTTTCAAGAGTCCTATGCATATCCCCCAACAACCATATATTATTAATAATCCCACCAAAGAAACAATTGATTTTGAAATCTTCAGTTTATGAGGTAATAGCAACAATAACAAACTTAATATCAATATTTTTATAACATACATTTGCGCATCAAAAATCATCATTAAAGCTAATAAAGAATAAGCTAAAATTCCGATTATGGTCATTTTTCTAAAGGTTATAACAATATTATTCCTATTACAAATCATTGAGCTATGATTAACGAATCCAATAAACATAGGATAGTTAGTGTCCTATTTTAACATCTCATAATTATAGTTTTCATAAGCCAGTTATCTATTAAATAAGATTAGAAAAGAATTGATTTTTAAACTTATTATTATTTAGAACAATGGTCATTAATAACAGATCTCATAATCTTTGTAACCGTCAACTATTATTTTGAGAAAAACAAGGAAATACCTTACATCCTACAAATAAATATGATGACATAGTCATAGAGTCTCTCGCTATCTTACCACTACTAAAAATCCCTCCTATTAGAGGATAACTGGTGTATGGAACGTTCTGTAATAAAATTTCAATAGTGCAACAAACATCTTTAGTACATAAAAAGGTGAGTTCAGAAAGTAATCTGATAATTCAGAATCCCTCCATTAAGTTGTCTCTTAGTATATAATTCTGTAACATTACATTTAATTTGCCACATATTTTAAAACACTCTCTTTTATCCTCAGATTCTAACGATAGTCGATTCTTTATTCATCAACATTTCAGATTTGTTGTGAAGAAAGGATCTTCAAAATCAACATTGTTGTACATCGTGTTACTTTTTATGAGGATAACAAAATCTAATTTTCAGAGAGATTATATTTATAAATCACCTTTGAACCTTAACTAGATTACATTATTTATCATAAAATAACATGAGCCTTTTTATTATACTTTTCATTCCAACAAGTACATTTATACACACAATAAAAAAAAAGACATAATACGAATTAATTAATCCACAGAAATCCAAAACTAGAATTAATGGAAAGAAAACTACAATGTTTGGAAAAACCAACAACTGAGAAACGACATATTTCATTTTTTGTATTTGACTTCCTCTTATAGTAGGAGAGATTCCGGAGAAAATCATCGCTTTTTTATTATTAAGATAAGTATCAAAGGATAAAAAATTCCGATGTATCAATTCATTTGAGATTAAAAGTAAGGATAAGAAAGAAATTATATTCAGATTATATTTATCTAATTGGTAAAAATTACACCAAACAGCTATTACAAATAGTGGATGGCATATCAAATGTGCCACATAATCCATCTCAATACCATATTTGGAAAATTTCTGAGTAATACGTGCAACTTCACCATCACAACAATCCATAACATACCAAAATAATAAAAATAATATTCCTATGCACTTTAATGCAATAAATGGCAATAACAATAATACTGTTCCTATTATACCCAATAATATCATTAATAGAGTAATTTTATTAGGAACTATATTATGCCGGACAAAAATAGAAGTAAAAAATGGAGAAATAGTTATGCATAAAGCATCTATTAACGAATGTGATGCTTTTCTTGGAGTGAACTTTCTAATTTCAGAGTATTTCATTTGTTTCTAAATAAAAATTGTTTCATACGTAAAGTAACATATCCTTTTTCCTGAGAATTTAATCCAAAAACGAAAATCATTAAAGTTACAATTGTTGTCGACAAAACGAAAGTAGTTATCACATAATGGAAAAAAGTAAAATAATTACAGATAAAATATATTACAATAAAAGATGCAATACCTATAAACAAGTTCAATAACAAATTCTTGAAAAATTTCATAGAAGAAAAATCAAATAGTCTTCGCAAATACAAATACTGTAGAAATAAAAAGCAGAAGCTTAATAGGATTCTATTATATAAAATAATTATTGGCATAAATCCTGTTTTCAACAAATAATATGAACCTAAAAGAAATAGTATAGACAATAAAATAGTTAACGTTTGATAAATCCTAATCTTTCCTGTAGCTTGAATTGTCATCCACAATGGACCACATATAGAATCTATAACAAAAACCAATATCATGAGCTGAGAAAAAGCGATTGCATATGTTGGATATTCCTTCAACCAAATATCCATAAGCTCTTTTGTCCGTATTAAGAAAGGTATAGCTAAATACAGCATCAAAAATAGAGATATTTTTGATGCTGTATTTATCAAATCATTTAATTCGTCATTACGCTTAGCCGAGTAAAGTTTGACAACTTGTGGCCTAAAAGCCATTTGAAAATTTGAAACCAGACCATAAACTGCATTAGTAACCTGATTTGCGATACCCATAGCTGCATTGAGAACCACTCCCCCAAATCCATTCATTAAAAGATTTATACCTTGTGGAACCCCTATATCAGAAAGCATGCTTAATATATTCCAACCTGCAAATTTTGAAATTTCACTTGCTTTTTTCTTATCTACTTTTTTCCGGAAAGTACAAATGTTTTTATATTTTAGTACACAATAAAATACATAAGCTATGGTTGTCAAGCAAGAAATAAAACAAATCAATAATGCATAAAAAAGCAAACAATCTTCAGCTATACAAACATGTTTCAACAGCAAAACAGAAATTAATTTCAACAAAGATTCCAAAACACTAATCACAGCAAATGACGACATGTTCTCATAAGAAATAGCCAAAGAAACAAACGGTGTTCTAAGGGTAGAAAAAAAAACAGAAAGAACAGATATATGAAAAACGGTCTTAGCAATTGCTAATTTTGTTTCAGGAATCATCATCTTATTATCAACATACCATAACCCTACAGTTTCACAAATAGCTACTATTATGAAAGAAAAGGCAAGTACTATTAATAAACAAGCTGAAAAACATTCTTGTACATTTCCATCTTCAAGTCCCATCTCATAGCTCAAGAATCTTTGACTACTTGTGATTAAAGTATTGTTTAAGAAAGAAAGTAAGATTACCACCCCTCCAACTACATTGTATAGTCCAAAATTTTCTACACCTAATACTTCTAATACAATTCTTGATGTATAAAAAGAAATACACATCAAAAAAAACATTCTTAAATATAAATAGGATGCATTTTTGACAACTTTTTTATTTACACTCATAATGACGACTTTAATTATTTAAAGCCAAAGTTCTAATCATTGCAATACAATATTCTTTAAAAATCTAAAAAGATCACATATTCAATAAATACGACATTAACTATTTGGTAGAATAATTCTATCAATGATATATTGCCCTATTTCATCGATCTCATCAAACTTTACCACCAATGGCAATTTCACACCAAAGCAACTTTGTACTTTATCTACAAGTTCTGGCGTGTAAAACAAGCAACCATCTTTGATATCAGCAACTCCATCCAGGTAAATTGATTTTTTATTTGCTGTATACATCTCTATCTGCGAAAAGACAGATGTATCAATATAAGAGATTATTTCATTACCTCTTGCATCTATGATATAAGGGTACCCCCCTATTTCACCCTCAACACCAGGAGTGTGAATTTTCATTTGCTTTTTTCCATCTATCGCTTCAATTACAGAATGGATTATACTGAAATTACTAGATGCATTCATCATATTTCGCTTTTGGTCAATAGGCATATCAATCATGCATGCCTTCAGCAAAATATTTTTATCAAAATCCAGTTTTTTTCCCTGATATCTGATATCCAGCAATATATCTTGTCCTTCAGCATGCCCTTCTTTACTAATTACAACATCATGAAAGTGGCTTACAGCTAAAGTTACATCAATATCATTCAGATTATCTATTTTGTACATCGAAGATATGTAAAACTTCATTCGTGGAATCAAATGATTTAGATTTCCACTACCAAAGTCAAAATAAAATTTCCCGGCAGACTTTAACCAAGGAATTACCGCATCGGAATAAGACGTATTTATCGACACTCCCACACATCCAACTTGTTCATAAGCCTCCATTATATTACGTGCATATCTAATAGAAAGAGGAGCCCATATACCATATGCTCTTAAGTTATGCCACGAGACACTACCATATTTCAATCCCGAATAAACACGGCTACTATTAACAATAATATCCGGAGTCCATTTTACAAATGTCTTAACAATTGACTCTACATCATCCAAATTACATTCGCTCTCTACATCAATGCTACTGCATAATTGTCCTCGAATTGTTGCTGCAGTCTTAATGATATTAACATCTTTCTGCATCTTATCCAAATTACGGCCAGCAACAACTATGTGTAAACGGGAATCAGACAAAGCAACCAAATAATCCAGCAAATATAATCCTACACTACCCAAGCCTATAATCATAATAGTCAATGAAGGATTCGAAGAATGCAATTTAGTTTGCAGTAAAACTAACTTTTCATTTAATGATTTCATACTTTTAATAATGAATATACTTCTTGATAATCAGATACCGTATTACAATTATACCATACATCAACAGCTATCAAATCCAATGAATTTATTGGCATATCCGCGAAATATGCTTGTATAATCTCCAAATTTGTACCTTTAATCTGTAAGTCGGTTAAAGTGTTCAGTATAAAATGTAATTTACTTATTGATAAAAATTTCCATATTTGTGCTGAGTTATAAATTGCTTGAAAAGCCTCATCTATTTTCAACAGACTATGAGCTGTATCATACAAATAGTGAACATATCTATGTTTATCCACATAAAGAACAACAGCTTTTTGAGAAGTTATTAATTCATGATTAACAGTCAAAGTATCTTTGGAACTATACTTAATACGTTCAAAACTACATTTATCAAAAAACAAATCGCCCTCAACAAACACGACTTCCTCACAATCATGGGATAGAGCCTTTATTCCTTTTATGAGACTATATCCAGATCCATAATCCATATAATGAGAATTATAAACAAGTTTTATCTTGGGAAGAAATTCGGAAAGGTGTTTCGAAATAAACATTGAAAGTTCTTCATATAGGTATCCACCCACTATTATAAACTCATCCATATCACGTGCCTTATCCAATATTTGATAGAGCAAAGAATATTGAGGCTTTTCAATATAGTAAAGGCATTTTAAAGTGGTCCTTTCTGTATCTTTATTGAAACGAGTAGCCGTACCAGCAACAGTTATAACAAGTGTTTTCATCTATTACAGTTTTAGACACATATGTATTCATATAATATCAATCTTGCTTTTAAACTCCATACATCAAACGTTCTTTGTAAAAAGGATCTAAAAAGTCCGGGTATAATTGTTGCTCCATCTCTACATCATATTGTACTGCATTGTAATGAACCACTCCTGTTAGCAGTTCTATATAAACATATTGGGCACATGGGTTTTGGTTACGAGGTTGTCCTACCGATCCGGGATTAATAAATATCGTCTTTTTCTTATTACGTAAAAGAGAATTATTAATAGGATAGAAATACTCCATATAATGAGGAATATGAGTATGACCAGAAAAAACAATATCATAATCAGCGTAATAAATATCCGATATCTGGTCCTTATTTAGTTTCCCCCAATAAATATCATTTCGTTCTCCATGCAGGAACAATAAACATTTATTGTTCCATTCCCTCACCTCAAATCCATTTTTATTCATACAATTTCCTATATACTCCCAAGATGTATCTGTAAGAATAGAAGAAGTATAGTTTAATAAATGTTTACCCCGTTCTGTTGAGAAATTGTCCAAATTTCTATCAATCAAAGCCTTTTCGTGATTACCCATCAAGTTTACCGAAATTAATTGAGAGTACTCCTTCAATTCTTCAATCACTTCATTAGGGCGCATTCCATAATTGACAATATCCCCCAGCAAAACCATCACATCTGGGGAATATTCCTTCTTTCTTATGTCTGCAAGAACAGCCTTCAGAGCCGTTAAGTTAGCATGAATATCCGATAAAATAATAAGTCGATTCATCATTATTCAGAAAGAAACCGCATAAAATTAAGTTTATTTTCAACTGGTGTAGTTGTAGGCCTCCCCAAATCATCACGAGAAGCGATTCTTACTTTTAACTCAATAAGAACTGGCCCTCCCATTGTGGCAACATTCTGCAAAACCTCCTTGATATCATTCTCAGATGTGGCAGAAAAGGCATTCTGGTAACCGCATGCCTTTGCTATAGTTGGTATGTCCAATTGAAAGCCTAAAGTAGGTTGACCGCCTACTGACTCATGCGAACCATTATTGAAAAGAATATGAAAATAATTTTTGGGAGATAAATTGCCAATATTACTGATAGCTCCCATATGCATGATAAACGCACCGTCACCATCTAGACAAAACACTTTTTTTCGAGGATTAGCAAGGGCTATACCTAAAGCGATGGAAGAACTGTGTCCCATAGAACCTACGGTAAGAAAATCACATTCATGTCCTTGTCCTTTAGCTTCACGATATTCAAATAGTTCACGAGATAATTTACCCGTGGTAGATATTACGGCATCATCAGACGACAAATGGTCAATAACCAATTTCAAGGCTTCCTCACGAGATAATGGATAACTGCTGCTCTGTTCATGCCGGAGTTTATATTTACTAAATATATCTTTACGGATTATTATTGCATGAGGAGTTGATTTTATCTTAGCAGACATCACAACATCATGTATCTGTGCCAATGCTTCATCCTCTTCTGTATCAAGAACAACAAAAGGAATCTGCATCGTATGCAGTAAATCCAAAGTTACTTCACCTTGTTTCTTATGTTGTGGTTCATCCTTTATTCCAGGTTCTCCACGCCAACCAATCATCAGAATCATTGGCAAACTGTAAACCTTTTCATCGGTAAGCGAAAGTAAGGGATTCACAGCATTTCCCAATCCCGAATTCTGCATATAAACCAAGGGTAAATTACCAGAAGCTAAATAGTACCCTGCAGCAATACCGACTGCAGCTCCTTCATTGGCAGCAATGATATGTTGCCTTTTTGAAGTATTGTCTGTTATATATGCGCAAATATTTTTCAGAAGCGAATCCGGAACTCCTGTGAAAAAATCAACTCCATTAGCTAAAAATGTTTGATATGCTCTTTCAACACTAATCATAATGATAGAAATTATTTAGTTCCCGGTATAAGCTCCAATATCTCTTTTATAGGCATACACAGATGACGTACTTCTTCCGCACGCCCATTTTCAAGAATAGTTCTTGCCGCTTTCATCATTGCAGGATATGCCGCACGAAGCATATGGTTAGCATAGATAACCACATTGGCTCCCCAGGAATGAAGCTCACTCTCATGGATATGATCATAAGTTGTAGGAACAACAACAATAGGGATATGGGTATATCTCTGGCGAAAAGTCATACAAAATTCCTTTATATCTGTACCAGACTTACTTTTACTATGAATCATAATACCATCGGCACCAGCCTCCACATAAGCATATGCACGTTCCAAGGCATCGCTCATAGGCTTACCTGCTATTAAACTTTCGATACGAGCAATAATCATGAAATCGTCAGTAACTTGAGCTTCCTTGCCCGCTTTAATTTTATTACAGAAACCATCTATCGTATCTTGTATTTGAATGGCATCGGTTCCAAACAAAGAATTCTTTTTCAAACCAATTTTATCCTCTATTATTACAGCTGAAATGCCATAACGTTCCAAAGTTCGTACAGTAAAAACAAAATGTTCTATCTTGCCTCCTGTATCTCCATCAAAAATAATAGGCTTGGTAGTACACTCTAAAATATTATTCAAATCTTGAAGTCGAGTTGTCAAATCCACAGCCTCAATGTCTGGTTTACCCTTACTTGTTGAGTCTGTCAGACTACTAGACCACATACCATCAAACACCTCCCGAAAGTTTCCATTTTGAACCTCTAAGTTTTCTATAATTAAACCACATAGGCCATCATGAGCCTCTAATATACGTACAATAGGCTTTGCATTAATTAGGCGACGAAGAGTTTTCATTCTGATATCCGGGGTCGTACCAATAGACTTTATTTCTTTATCTAATGATGAAGAATTAATACCTTGAGTATAAGGAATCTCTATAACCTTTCCCCCCTGCTCGTTCATTATTTCAAAAACTTGCTCACGAATTTCACGTGAAGGGCCTGTCTTCCAATCATCCCCATGAATTATAAAATCAGGCTTAAAACGTTTCAAATTATCAACATAGCTCCACTCCTCTTGAGGTACAACTTCTGAAACACCTTTGATATTCTCCACGACTTCCTTACGCTGTTCATAAGTTAAGTAAGGAAGGCGTTTATGTTCGGCGATAGCCTTATCCGTAAGGAGTCCCACTATTACATCACCATATTTGGTAGCTTCATTAATGATATGAATCAAACCGGGATGCATAATATCAGCAGTCATCCCTAAATAAACCTTTTTACTCATATGCTATTGGTTATTAATTTTCAACATTTATTCCTCCCCCAGTACTTCAAATGGATACGGATTCTTTTCAATATTGCTTAGCTCCTCAATAATTCTGGTTTGTTCTATTGTATTTTTTTCATGAATCCAGCTATCAATGATTATATGAGCCTCCTGAAGCAAAGAATCTTCATAAACTTCCCCATAAGTATAAGACAATAGGCGTACCTTAAGCAAAGAATCTGGAAGGTCTTCTAAAACACTATAAATACGGTCTAAAATCAACTGTTTTTTTTGCTCCTTATCCCCATCATCATAAATGGTAGCATTATATCCCATCAAAAGAGCCAGACACAAATTCGCCTCCTCTTCAACATCGGAACTTTGAGCAGAAAAAAGAGAATCGGACTTAACAAGCACTTCCTTATTCAACCGGCAAAAAGTGTCGGAATAGACCGGCTCACCGTCCATACCAAGATACATCAGCTCATGAGCTGCATGCTGAAGCTCAAGAGCACGGGAAGTTAAATCATTCATTATTATGATATATGATTAAAATATAAGATTATACCTATTTAGAAGTCACCCGATTATTTTCAGATAGGATTTGGGGACTTTGACACTTGCAGTCAAAAGGTCTTTAATGCGGATAACAACGTATGTTTTATTGGCTTCGATGGCAACCTCACCTTCAATACCGCTGAGTTCGCCTTTGATAACTTTTACTTTATGCCCAACAGTAAGAATTTCGCTATCAAGGCTGACACCGTCAGGATTCAAATCCATTACGAACATAAAGTCCTCCATTTGCTTATCCGGTACCACTAGCATGGAATGTGTAGCAAGGTCCTTCATATAAAAAAGGGGGACATTATAGATGTTGGAAATATCGCAGGCTGTCTGCTTGGTGGAATGAACAAATACCAGATTGCGGATTACCGGAACTTCACTGCGTTTACGACGATACTTCAATTGAGAAATGACAAAGCGCGTGGGGAGATAATAGTCAAGATCCAAATGCTCTTCCGATTTAAGTCGGTCCAAAGATTTTCGGACTGTGAATTCCTGCTTGTCACGGGTACGAGCCGCGAACCAATATTTCTGTTGTTCAGCCACTTAGGAATTTTCTTTCGAATGAATCAGCTCAGTTCCGGGTGCGCTTCGCGGTTTGAACGAGACATTTTCCCACTCAAACCGTATTGTACACTTTTGCAATGATAATAAGCTATTAAAGAAGATATTAGACTCATAGAAGTGTCCAATAAACGTTCGTTTAATAAACGTCTATTTTTAAGAAAATAAGTAGAGGTATAAAAGTTAAAAAGGAACAGAACTTTAAGATGTTAAATATTAGACGTACAATGCTGCAATTCAATATATTAATATAAAACAAAAATCACTTTGGGAATATTTTTATTAAACATTTTGTTAGTTCAAAAAATACGGCTTATCTTTGCGTCCATTAAACGAACGTTTAAAAAACACCTCATCATTTCCAATATATCATTCTACATTCCAACATCTTACCCTCATAAATGCATTATTGAAGTTTCGCAAAGATGCCTGCTGATAAATGGGAATTTATCGCACAAAACGCAAGTGAAATAAAAGCCCACTTCCATAATCTATGGAGAGAGAGTGCAAGCCCGTGAATTTCTATTTAAAACACAAGCATTCCTTTGCTTTTCACCCTTTGTTTGTCCACTGTTGCATAGGGAATTAATAACGCCTAACGGCCATGAACAGCTCTGCTTATGGCCGTCAAACGATTGCTTCATGGCCGTTAGCAGGGTTGTTCATGGCCGTTAGGCGTCACTAACTCCAGGGCTTTTACAGATGAAGTACGTAGCCCGCGCCTATTGCGCACAAGGCGCAAACGTATTGTACAGCAACTTAAAAGACATTAGACGACTCCATTATTCATAGTCGGGCAATCTCGAAAATGCAGGAAAACTACACCGACCGATTTATGTAACCCACGCGCGGTATTATATTAGAGAATAATAAGTTACGGCAAAACTCAGACGTTTTTGGCAGGTGGAAGCAAATTTTGCTTCCACCTTTTCAGGTTGCTCCCACCGCAGGGCAAATGCCGATGAATAGGGAGATACAGGAGTTGGGTGGAAGTGTGGAAGCAAAGCAGATGCAAATTTATGTTTCAGCAACACGCCTCAAGTTTTAAAAAAGATGTAGTACAAAGGCATAAAATATAATAAGTGTTACAAATACACACTTTATACCCCGACACTCTTGCAAATGTCGAAAAAGTCCGTACCTTTGCAATGTGTTTTTCATAGTATTAGATTTAAGGTTAACAAAGGTTGGAGTACAGCGGTACTCCTTTTTTTATGCCCATACGTACCGTCCCGATTCTCCAATAAAATTTTCACATAAAATGCAAGGCAACTTTTTATATCCATTTAGTTTTTGGCTATCTTTGCACTGCTTTCGGCGGGCATAGGCACGCATAAAGCAGCTTAACTAACAATAAATCAATAATTAAAAACAGAAAATTATGGCAATGCATACATGGTTTGAATGTAAGATCCGTTACGAGAAAACAATGGAAAATGGAATGAACAAGAAGGTGACCGAACCGTACCTGGTAGATGCCCTCAGTTTTACGGAAGCGGAAGCACGCATCATCGAAGAGATGACGCCGTTCATTTCGGGAGAGTTCACCGTATCGGACATCAAACGTGCCAACTATAGCGAATTGTTCCCCAGCGAAGAGGAAGCTGCCGACCGCTGGTTTAAATGTAAACTGGTTTTCATCACACTGGACGAGAAAAGCGGTGCGGAAAAGAAAACCTCTACCCAGGTATTGGTGCAGGCTGCCGACCTGCGTGATGCAGTGAAGAAACTGGATGAGGGCATGAAAGGCACAATGGCCGACTACCAGATAGCATCTGTAGCGGAAACCGCCATTATGGATGTATATCCGTACAGTGCAGAGCCCGACGACAAACCGGAAGTTTAATTTAAGTTATGAGTTATAAGTTATGAATTATTATTGCGACCCATAACTTATAACTCATAACTCATAACTCAAAAAAAAGATGATTGCAGAGAATTTAAAACAAGTACTGAGCGAACTGCCTGAAAAGGTACGGCTGGTGGCTGTTTCCAAATTTCACCCCAACGAGGCGATAGAAGAAGCGTATCGTGCCGGCCAGCGTGTGTTCGGAGAAAGTAAGGTGCAGGAAATGACCGCCAAATACGAAAGTCTGCCCAAAGACATAGAATGGCATTTCATCGGGCATCTGCAAACAAACAAAATAAAATATATCGTTCCTTACGTAGCGCTGATTCATGGCATAGACTCCTACAAGCTGTTGGCCGAAGTGAACAAGCAGGCTGCCAAAGCCGGAAAAACCGTCAACTGCCTGCTACAGCTGCACATTGCCCGGGAAGAGACCAAGTTTGGATTCAGCTTTGACGAATGCCGGGAAATGCTGGCAGCCGGTGAATGGAGAGAGCTCAAGCATATCCGGATATGCGGATTGATGGGCATGGCCACAAATACGGACAATGACGAACAAATCAAAACTGAGTTTTGTTCTTTAAGTAGCTTCTTCAATGAAGTGAAAACCAAGTGGTTTGCCGATGCAGAGTCATTCCGGGAATTGTCCATGGGAATGTCTCACGATTACCACGAGGCCATTGCAGCCGGGAGCACCTTAATACGTGTAGGAAGCAAGATTTTTGGAGAAAGAAACTATTAACCATAAAAAATCATTATCATGGCAACATTAGAAACTACTTTTGCAGGGCTGAAACTCAGAAACCCCATTATCGTCAGCAGCTCCGGACTAACAGACAGCGCCGCCAAGAATCAGAAACTATCTGAGGCTGGCGCAGGTGCCATTGTGCTAAAATCACTTTTTGAAGAGCAAATCATGATGGAGGCTGACTGGATGGGAGACCCGAACATGTACCCCGAAGGCAGTGACTACCTTGTAGGATATATCCGCGAACATAAGCTGGGTGAATATCTGAACCTAATTAAGGAAAGCAAAAAGGTTTGCAATATCCCCATCATAGCCAGCATCAACTGCTATCAGAATGCCGACTGGGTGGAATTTGCCGCCAAAATAGAAGAAGCCGGTGCAGACGCATTGGAAATCAATATCCTTGCACTGCAGACGGATGTACAATATGCTTACGGCAGTTTCGAGCAACGCCACATCGACATTCTGAGCCACATCAAGAAGACGGTCAAGATACCCGTCATCATGAAGCTGGGTGACAACCTGACCAATCCGATAGCTCTGATAGACCAACTGTACGCCAACGGCGCCGCCGCAGTAGTGCTGTTCAACCGCTTCTACCAGCCGGACATCAACATTGAGAAAATGATACAAGTATCCGGCAACGTATTCAGCAACGAAGCCGATTTATCTAAAGCCCTGCGCTGGATAGGCATCGCTTCGGCAGCCGTAAACAAGCTGGACTATGCCGCTTCCGGTGGTATCCACTCGCCCGAAGGCGTTGTCAAGGCAATATTAGCAGGTGCTTCGGCAGTAGAGATATGCAGTGTGCTTTATCAGAATTCAGCTACCATCATTGAAGAATACATCCGCTTCCTCAACTTGTGGATGGACCGCAAAGGTATGGAAACCATCAGCCAGTTCAAAGGTATTCTGAACGTAAACGACCCGAAGGGAGTCAATACTTTCGAACGTACACAGTTCTTGAAATACTTCTCTTCACATGAATGAGACAAAAGGCTGACAAGAAGACAATAAAATTGAAAGGGTGATAACACTACAATGACGTTATCACCCTTTCATTTTATACTATACCGCTATCTTTTTATTTCTTCTTATCCAGCGCCTCAAAGCAGGAATTCTTGCTCACGAATTCCGGAACAATATCCTTCATGGCAGCAACAATTTTCATCTGGTCATAAGTGTAACTTACATCAATCAGCTTCTGGATACGCTCCTTCACCTCGTCATAGTCATACTCACGCACCGTGGCAATCATAATCTTCTCATGATAGGTGGGCTTTGTAAGCTCCTTCACATTCAAGAGTTCCTCGTAGAGCTTCTCGCCATGACGGAGACCGGTAAATTCAATCTTCACATCCGTACGTCCGGAAAGGCTGATCATACGCTTGGCAAGATCCACAATCTTCACCGGCTTACCCATGTCGAAGATGTAGATTTCACCGCCGTTGCCCATACTGCCGGCCTCAAGAACAAGGCGGCAAGCTTCGGGAATGGTCATGAAGTAACGGATTATCTCAGGATGGGTCACTGTCACCGGGCCGCCACGCTGAATCTGGTCGCGGAAACGGGGAATGACAGAACCGTTGGAACCCAGCACATTGCCGAAACGCGTAGTGATGAACTGAGTGGCATGGCCTCCCTCCTTCTGCAACTTCTTCGCAAGAGACTGCACATAAATCTCGCAAATACGCTTGGAACAGCCCATCACGTTTGTAGGGTTAACAGCCTTGTCCGTAGAAATCATCACAAACTTCTCGGCACCGTATTTCACGGCAAGATCGGCAACGGTGCGCGTGCCGAATACGTTCACCTGGATGGACTCGGAAACGTTGTCCTCCATCATCGGCACATGCTTGTAGGCGGCCGCATGGAAAATATACTGGGGCTTGAACTCCCTGAAGATATCCTCCATGCGCGTGGCATTGGAGATGTCGGCTATGATGGTCTCGGCATCGATGTCGCGCCAACGGTCCTGAAGTTCCAGACGGATGTCGTGCAGAGGGGTCTCGGCCTGGTCCACTAAAATAAGTTTATAGGGATTGAACGAAGCCACCTGGCGCATGATTTCACTGCCGATGGAGCCGGCGGCGCCCGTAATCATCACACGCTTGCCCTCCAGATGAGAGGCAACCTTATGGATATCTATCTCGATAGGATTGCGCTGAAGCAGGTCCTCAATCTGAATTTCCTTCAACTGTGTGCGGCTCAGCGCCTGGCCGTTCCACTCGCTCAAGGGAGGCGCGGTCATCAGTTTGATGTTGTGCACCAGCAGGCGGTCAGCCATGTCGGACTTCTTCAGTTCCTCCATCTTGGCAGGAGAAATGATGATGGTCTGCACATCGCGGTCGTTCAGCACATCAATCAGCGTATCATCGTTGGGGAACACCCTGACACCCATCATCACCTTGTTGATAAGCTCAGGTTCGTCCGCAATGAATCCGCGCAGACGGTAGTGGTTGCGCAGATTGACACGCAATGCCTTGGCAATGTTGACCCCGGCTTCCTTGGCACCGTAAATGAACACGTTGGCACTGTGGGTGCCGTCGAAGTTCAGCGCCTCGAAGAAAGTCTTGACAATCACACGGGAGCATGCCATCATGGCAAAGCTGATGATATAGGACATGAACAGCACGCTGACCGGAGCCAGGTTAAACTCCAAATAGCTTTCCGTCAGGACGCTCGTTATCATCAGCAGTGCATACGACACCGTCAATGACACAAAAATGCGCATGATATCCACAAAGGAAGAAAAGCGCAACACATTGGAATACGTACGGAAAACACGGAAGAAAATCAAGTTGACAACAACCGTCCATAAAATGGTCTTGTCAATGGTAGAGGATTCCAAAAAAATGCTTCTGAAATCATATCGGAGAGCATAGGCCAACAGACTGGATATGACGATGATAAATACGTCAATTAATAGAATAGTCCATATCGGAAGCACTTTCGCGGAAAGATACCGATGAAAAAAATTTCGCTTCATTTTGCTTGACAGTTTTGTTTTAGGCGAGGCAAAGATACACTATTTTAGTCAAAACGGACAAGAAATCGATAAAAAAATGTTATAATAATTATCTATCCTCTATAAAGAAACCATCCCGCCTTCCCCTGTTTTAGCAGCCGGAAAGCGGGATAGAAATAGTTTTACCCCGGAAAATGCGGTATCCGCTACATCAGATTACTTGCCAACTCGCTCAACTGGCTACGCTCCCCTTTCACCAGATTGACATGGGCAAACAAGTTCTGGTCCCTCATACGGTCTATCATATAGACAAGTCCATTGGACTGACTGTCCAGATAGGGTTGGTCTATCTGCTGAATATCACCGGTAAACACCATTTTTGTGCCTTCACCGGCACGGGTGATGATGGTCTTAATCTCATGCGGAGTCAGGTTTTGGGCTTCATCAATAATACAGTAGGTCTCGCTCAAACTGCGCCCGCGGATAAAGGCTAATGCCTCGATGACCAATTGTTCACTTTTTTGCATATCCTCCAAGCGTTTCACTTCAGAGGAATTGGCAGCGAACTGATGCTTGATTACATTCAAATTATCGAACAAAGGCTGCATGTAAGGAGCCACTTTCTCATTGGCATCACCGGGAAGGAATCCAAGGTCCTTATTGGATAGGGCTACGATGGGACGTGCCAGAAGAATCTGCTTGTAGTCGGTAAGTTTTCCCAATGCGGCGGCCAATGCCAGCAGGGTCTTGCCGGTTCCCGCCTTACCGGTCAGGGCAACCAGCTTGATGTTCGGGTCATTCAGCACCTCAAAAGCAAAGCTCTGCTCAGCATTGCGCGGTTCAATGCCATAGTTCTTTGTCTTGTTGACCCGGCAAATCGAATGGGTAAAGGGATTATAACGTGCAAGCACACTGCTGCGGTCACTCTTCAGCACAAAGCATTCATTAGGACGAATGATGTCCTTAAAATCAAACTCGTTGATGTCCAGTCCTTCTTTGGAAGAATAAATGCGGTCTATCAGCGCAGGGTCAATACCCTCGAACACTTCATTCGACTTTTCGAATATATCCACATTGATTACCTTATCATTGATGTAGTCTTCGCACAGCAGACCGATGGAACGCGCCTTCATGCGCAGATTCACGTCTTTCGTGACAAGGATGGTTTTCATTTTAGGCTTTTTGGTGGAAAGCCAGTCCACTACCGACAGAATCTGATGGTCGGGGATGCGTTCGGGAAAGGAATCACGTACCCGGGGAGAGTCCACCATGCCTGCCACCACAAACAGACGGCCCAAGCCCTCTCCCAATGGCGCCCCTTTGGTGAACAGATTATCATCGGTAATCAAATCAAGCTCACGGACGAACTCACGCGCATTGAAATTAATCTGCTCATTACCTTTCTTGAATTTGTCCAGTTCTTCAAGGACTACGATGGGAAGATAAATGTCATTCTCCTGAAAATTCTTCAAACAGTTATAATCGTGAAGAATCACATTCGTATCAATCACAAAATTTTTCTTAGCTCCCATACACGTTAGATTTAAATTGTTAATACCTTTGCATAAGCTTAAGATAAGTTACACTGCAAGCAATTTCAAGCAAGCTTGATTGCGTCCGGTCTGCATTATCTTTGTCGCTTTTAAAGATAACAAATTAATAGGGAGAAAGGATTGCTTCTCCGTTAAATATTATAAAAGATGGATTATCAGGACACTTTAACTTACTTATATAACAGTGTGCCCATGTTTCAGCAAGTGGGCGGCTCAGCATACAAGGAAGGGTTGGAAAACACTCTGACCCTGGACGCACACTTCGAACATCCCCACCGCAGTTTCCGCAGCATTCATGTGGCTGGTACCAATGGAAAGGGTTCCTGCTCGCATACGCTTGCCGCCATACTGCAAGAGGCAGGATACAGGGTCGGGCTCTATACCTCGCCCCATCTGGTGGATTTCCGGGAGCGCATCCGGATTAACGGACAGCCTATACCCGAGGAATACGTCATCCGTTTTGTAGAGCAGGAACGTGGCTTCTTCGAACCCCTCCATCCCTCTTTCTTTGAGCTGACCACCGCCATGGCCTTCCGCTACTTTGCCGATGAAAAGGTGGATGTAGCCGTAATCGAGGTGGGACTAGGCGGACACCTGGACTGTACCAATATCATCCGTCCGGATGTATGCATCATCACCAACATCAGTTTTGACCATACCCAATTCCTGGGGGACACCTTAGCAAAAATCGCAGGAGAGAAGGCAGGAATCATTAAAAGCGGTATCCCCGTTGTAATCGGCGAGACCACTCCCGAAACGAAACCGGTATTTCTGGAAAAAGCACAGACAACGGGTGCTCCCATCTACTTTGCCGAGGAGAATGACCGTGAAGACTATCCCGGAATAGAATACGAACTGAAAGGACTCTACCAGCAGAAAAATGCCCGGACCATCCTCACCGCCCTCCCGCTACTGAAAGAAGCCGGCTACCGGCTGGACGGACAAGCAGTGCGCAGTGGCTTTGCCCGTGTGGTGGAACTGACGGGCTTGATGGGACGCTGGCAAAAACTGCAGGACTCGCCCACCCTGATTTGTGACACCGGCCACAATGTGGGAGGCATCACCTACATTACAGAACAACTGAAACAACAGGCTTACCGCCAGCTACACATCATCATAGGCATGGTGAATGACAAGGATATACGGGGGGTACTGGCCCTGCTGCCCCGGGAAGCGACCTACTACTTCACCAAAGCCAGCGTGAAGCGAGCATTGCCCGAAAGCGAACTACAGGAGCTTGCCGAAGCAGCAGGTCTGGAAGGACATTGCTATCCTGATGTACCTGCCGCCGTGCGGGCCGCACAAGAAAAAAGCCTCCCGGAAGATTTCATCTTCGTGGGAGGCAGCAGTTTCATTGTGGCCGACTTGTTAGCGAACCGCGATGCACTCAATCTCTACTAAGGCATCTTTGGGCAACGCCTTCACTGCCACAGCCGAACGTGCCGGGAAAGCACCGTCAAAATAGGTGGCATATACCTTGTTCATATCAGCGAACAAGGACATGTCTGCCAGGAAAACGGTTGTCTTCACAATATTCGCCATGCTCAGACCTGCCTCTTCCAGGATATGCTTTATATTCTCCAAGGACTGGCGGGCTTGCGCTTCAGCACCTTCAGCCATCACTCCGGTAGCTGCGTCAATAGGCAACTGACCTGATACAAATACCATTCCGCCGGCTTCGATAGCCTGGCTATAAGGGCCTATGGCGCCCGGTGCCTTCTGGCTGCAAATCACTTTCTTCATGATTGTCAAAGTTTGTTTTTATTAATAATCGAGTCTATTTTCCTTTTTTGAAATAAAAAAATCCGAAGTATATGCAGTATTCCGGAAATCCACGCATTTTATAAATAAAACAACGTAATTTCACTCATAACCTGTTATACCTAGACTTAACTCATTTAACACGGGGGAGTTCCCCAAAACAGAGGCTCTGCTTGCGAAAGCAGAGCCTTTATTCTATCCCATCCCTTTACTTGCAATGCTTCTCAATCAAAGCATCCACATTGGGGTCACCCAATTCCTTTGCCTTGGCAAAGCTGGCACAAGCTTCCTTATCCTTCTTCATCTGCAGCTGGGCGATACCCATCAGACGATAGGCCTCGGCATAGTTAGGGTCTTTCTCCAAGGCAGTCTTCAGCACATTCAACGCCTCTTCGTAACGTCCCACGCGAAGATTCACCACTGCCAGTTCGGCACGGTAAGTCAAATCCTCCGGATTCAGTTCGATGGCCTTCGCCATATCGTCCAGCGCACGCTGGTACTGCTTGGCCTTCAAGGCAGCCTGCTCACGGTAATAGTAGAACATGTCGTTCACTTTACCGTTCACGGCATTGTAATAGGCGTCATAATCCAACATGGCATTACGCGCCTGGTCTGCATTCATGCGGGCTTGGGCACGCTCCAGCAAGTAAGGGGCAGCTTCCTCCGTATAGGGCTGGGTAAAGCGGGCCACACAACTGTCCATCAAAGCCAGTACCTCCTCGGCAGGCGCCTGCATCAATTCCTTGGTCTTGGCGGCACTGAAGAAGGTGGCCGGAGAGGCCAGAATGGTCTTATTCACTTTATCATAGCTGGTAAATGCCGACGGATAGTCCTGCTTGGCAAACTGGATGTCACCCTCCAACTGGACATAAACCGGAAGCTCGTCAATGGCTATCGCTTTCCGTACCTCGTCCAAAGCCTTGTCGAGCGACCAGTCCTTATAAACTTTCTCGGGCTTGCCCAATGCATAATTATAGATTATCTTGGCCCGGTTGTAATACACATCATCTTTCTTTGCGGCAACCTCCAAAGCCTTATCCATATCTGCGGCGACCTTATCCATGGAAGCATCTTCACGGGACATGAACAGATGCTGGGAAGCGCGGCGCAGATAACCGTCGGCACTGGCAGGATATTGTGCAATGAAATCATTCAGAGTCTCCATATACTTCTCCGGAGACAGTTGGGAAGAAGCCATGTAGAGGAACACCAAAGCCTGCTCTTCGGTATCGGGCAATGCCTTCTTGATACCGATGCCCTTCAATGACATATCTCCATAAGACAATGCGGAGATATTCTGCGACATGGCGAAATTGGCATCAATGGCATAGCAGATGGTAGCCGTGTCTTGTCCGGAGGACTTCTGCGCAAGGCCGAAGACCTGCCCGTCCACAGTCATCAGCGGACAACTCACCATCTTGTCCTTCAGACGCATATCGAGCGTATAATAGGAATAGTTGCCGGAAATCTTATCAGCTTCCTTTACTTTCCCGGCAGTGAAGGAACGGTCCTTCTGGGTGGAATAAGGCAGCAGATATACATCCGCACCGGCAGCCGGAGCCACAGCAGCCAAAGTGAGTGCCGTGACTTTCTTTCCGGAGATGCCGACACGGAACTTGACAACATCGTACATGTCATCGGCCCCCATAATGGCCTCCACCGGCATCTGTGCCCCGTCCGAGCTCATCACAACGGCGCGCTGGGCACCTTTGAACAAGGTGTAGTCAGAAAGCGCAACGCCATCTTCAGTGACAAAAAAGCCGTTTCCAGTATTCAGTATCTTATCGTCCTGGTCGTAGGTCACCACCGAAAAAACGGCACGTTTGGCTTTGTCTACCCACTTTGGGGCTTGTGCCACACTCCACTGAGCCAATAAACAGAGAGTGAGCATCAACAGCAATTTCTTTTTCATATCTTAGTTGGTTCTTTGTTTTACCGCTTCATAAATCAAAATGCCGGCTGCAACGGAAACATTGAGGGACTCAATGGTTCCCAACATGGGAATCTTCACCCACTCGTCACACAACGCCAGGTTGTCATAGGACACCCCCTTGTCTTCGGCACCCATAATGATGCACATCGGACCGGTATAGTCGGCTTTGGTATAGTCGTAATCGCCTTTCTCCGTGGCTGCCACGATATGGAAACCACTATTCTTGAGGAATTGCAGGGTCTCTTTCAAGCTGTGTTCGCGGCAAACGGGCAAAGTGTGCAAGGCTCCTGCCGAAGTTTTCATGGCATCTGCGTTGACAGATACACTGTTCCGTGCAGGGATAATCACGGCATCTACCGCCGCACACTCGCAAGTACGGGCAATGGCACCGAAATTGCGGACATCCGTGATGCCGTCGAGCATCACAAACAGAGGATTCTTGCCCTGCTCGAAAAGGAAAGGTACCAAGTCCTCCGTCTTCTGGTAAGTGACTGAAGAGATGAAGGCAATTACTCCCTGGTGATTCTTCCGCGTCACGCGGTTGATGCGTTCCACCGGAACGCGCTGTACCGGTATCAAAGTCCCTTTCAAGACAGCGAACAGCTCTTTTGACAAATCACTCTGAATGTCCTTCTTTACCAATATCTTGTCTATCTCTTTTCCTGCCTGAATGGCTTCTATCACGGCACGAACGCCGAAAATCATTTCACTGTTATCAACCATATATGGGTATTTACTATTTGACGATTTACTATTTACTATTTGATACTTCCAGCAATGCTCTGGCATTGTTCAGTGCGGCTTCGGTCAGCTTAGCGCCACTCAGCATATGGGCTATTTCTTCCACACGTTCATCGTCGGTCAGACGACGGATGTGACTGTTTGTTTCCGTCTCGTTGTCCTGCTTGTACACCTTATAATGGGCGCGTCCGCGGGCAGCAATCTGGGGCAGATGGGTGATACTGATTACCTGGCGGTCCTGCTCGCCCATCTCCTGCATGATATCCGCCATGCGGTCGGCTATCTCGCCGGAGACTCCGGTATCTATTTCGTCGAATACAATGGTAGGAAGCTTGACGGCACCGGCTATCATTGCTTTGATGGAGAGCATGACGCGGGCTATTTCACCACCCGAAGCAACGGAGGAGACGCTTTGCAATGCCCCGTTCTTATTCGCGGAAAACAAGAAGTTCACAGTATCCGCCCCGTGTATGCCCGGCTCTTTGCGGGCACCTATCTCTACCTGGAAACGGACATTGGGCATGCCCAACGGAACCAGCCGCGCAGCCATCTGCTTCTCCACTTCACGGGCAGCGGCAGTACGCGCCTTGGTGAGGACGGCAGCCTGCTTTTTCACCTTATTATATAAAGCGTCGCAACGCGCTTTCAGTTCCTCGATGTGCTCGTCGGACGAAGTGATAGCGGAGAGTTTGGCGGCGTATTCATCCGTCAACGCCAGAAGTTCACCGACAGTGGAAACGCGGTGCTTCTGTTGGAGCGTATAAATCAAGTTCAGACGTTCGTTCACTTCATCCAGACGTTCGGGGTTGAACTCTATTTCATCCTCCTTACCCGACACTTCCTGCGAAATATCCTTCAACTCGATATAAGTGCTTTCCATGCGTTCGGCAAGTTCCCCGGCAACCGGATAAACCCTCTGCAGGCCGAGCATCGTATTCAGGCATTCCTTCAGCCCGGACAACAAGCCTCCTTCGTCCGAGTAGAGCGTCTGCCCTACCCGATAGAGTCCGGCCTTTATCTCTTCCGCATGGCTCAGCGTATCTGCCTCTTGCTCCAGCTCCTCCTGCTCACCGGCAGACAAGTGTGCCTCTTCCAACTGTTCCAGTTGGAAACGGATATAGTCTTCGTCCGACTTATCCTGATTGGCACGGGCAACAAGGGCCTCCAAATCCTGCTGTGCCTGCTTCCATGCTCCGAAGATATGCTGGTAAGCAGACAAGGCCTCTTCGTTATGCGACAAGATGTCCAGTACATTCAACTGAAATCCTTCCTTGTTCAGCAATAGGTTCTGATGCTGGGAATGCACGTCAATCAGCTGTTCTCCCAACTCCTTCATCTGAACCAATGAAGCAGGCGTGTCATTGATGAATGCCCGGCTCTTGCCCGAAGCGGACACCTCGCGGCGCAGGAGGCATTCTTCCTCGTACTCCAACTCATTCTCCTCAAAAAAAGGCTGCATACCGTAAGCGGAAATATCAAAACGGGCCTCGATAATGCACTTCGAAGCTCCTACACGAATGGCTTTCACATCGGCACGCTGTCCCAGCAGCAGACCGATGGCACCCAGAATAATGGATTTTCCAGCACCGGTCTCACCCGTTATCACCGAGAAACCGCTGCTGAAGCTGATATCGAGCTTTTCAATAAGCGCATAATTCTGTATGTAAAGCGAACGCAACATAAGGATATTGACGATTTGACGATTTACTATTTACTATTTAAATCTTTCACCAGACGGTCTACGATGTCGGCAGCCACTTCGGCTTTGGACTTCAAGGGGTAGTCCGTCTTTCCCTGGTGGTCTATGATACTGATTTTATTGGTATCGCAACGAAAACCGGCTCCCTTGTCGTTCAGGGAGTTCAGCACGATGAAGTCCAGATTCTTGCGGTTGAGCTTGTCTTCCGCATTCATCTGCTCGTTATGAGTCTCAAGGGCAAAGCCTACGAGGAGGCGCCGTTGGTGCTCTGTATCGTTCTTCAGATTGCCTAAGAAAGCGGCTATGTCGCGAGTAGGTTTCAAGTTCAAACTCATCTCCCCGGTCTTTTCACGCTTGATTTTCTCATCCGCCACTTGTTCGGGGGTGTAGTCTGCCACGGCAGCCGTCAAGATGGCGGCATCGGCATGGACAAAGGCGGCGGATGCAGCCTCGAACATCTCCTGCGCCGACTCTACCGCATGGTACTGGTGCATCGGGAAGTAAGTGCCTTGCTGCACCGGACCGGCAATCAGTATCACCTTGGCCCCTCTGGCGGTACATTCATCTGCCAGGGCAAGTCCCATCTTGCCGGAAGAATAGTTGCCGATGAAGCGCACCGGGTCTATCTTCTCATAAGTAGGTCCTGCGGTTATCATCACTGTCTTGCCCACCAGGTCGCCATCTTTGGCAGCAAAGTACATTTCCAGGTGGCGGATGATATTCTCCGGCTCCTCCATACGGCCTTTCCCCACCAGATGGCTGGCGAGTTCTCCCGTAGCAGGTTCTATGATGTGGTTTCCATAAGAGCGGAGTGTATCCAGATTCTTTTGGGTGGAAGGATGGGCATACATGTCCAGGTCCATGGCAGGCGCCACAAACACCGGAGCTTTGGCGGAAAGATAGGTGGTAATCAGCATATTGTCTGCCACGCCATTCGCCATCTTGCCGATGGTGGAAGCCGTAGCCGGGGCTATCAGCATGGCATCTGCCCACAGACCGAGGTCCACATGGCTGTTCCAGGTGCCATCGCGTTGGGCAAAGAACTCACTGATAACCGGTTTGCTGGTCAGGGCAGAGAGCGTGATAGGGGTAATAAATTCTTTTCCGGCAGGCGTAATGACCACCTGCACCTCTGCACCACGCTTAATCAGTCCGCGAATAATATAGCATGCTTTATAGGCGGCAATGCTGCCCGTAATGCCCAATACTATTTTCTTCCCTTTCAGTATATTTGCCATTTATTTCTGAGTCATTTCACGCAGACGTATCTTGGTCAGCGTGGCTTTGGTATTCAGGGTAAAATCACTGTTCAGAATCCAGCTGTAATAGCCGGGATCGCGCTTCAGGACATCGGATACCGACATGCCCTTGTACTTGCCGAAGTTGAATACTTCCACACCTTTGTCATCGTAGACCATACGACCGGCAAAGTCCACATTCTTGTTGAAGCTGGAATAGTCGGCAAGGAAAGCCACGTCATTCTGCAACTCCGGATAGCGGTCCAACTGCGACATCAGCACTTCGTAGGTGGCACGTGTATCAGCCTCTGCCGTATGGGCGTCTTCCAAATTCTTGCCGCAATAGAATTTATAGGCAGCAGACAGCGTGCGTTGCTCCATCTTGTGGAAAATGACCTGCACGTCCACAAACTTGCGGCGGCTCATGTCAATATCCACACCGGCACGAAGGAACTCTTCCGCCAGGACGGGGATATCAAAACGGTTGGAGTTGAAGCCCGCCAAGTCGCATCCTTCAATGTCATTGGCAATGTTGCGCGCCACTTCCTTGAATGTGGGGCAGTCGGCTATATCGGCATCGTAGATGCCATGAACGGCAGATGCTTCGGCAGGAATGGGCATTTCGGGGTTGATACGCATGGTTTTGGACTCCTCATTCCCGTTGGGATATACCTTGAGGTAACAGATTTCGACAATTCGGTCTGAGTTGATATTGGTACCCGTAGTCTCCAAATCAAAAAAGACTATCGGATTTTTCAGATTCAATTTCATTGTTTTTTCGTTTTATAAGCTCTGGCTATGAGCTATAAATTATAAGTTTAACTTACAAGCCACGAGCTACAAGTACCGTGCGGCATAATTGCGCAGCCACTTGTAGCTCGTAGCTCATAATCCGATTGCTAATATTCATCAGTCATTCAGCATCATCGGCATCAGCAGCATCAGCAAGTCTTCGTTCTCTTCCTGCTCTACCGGAATAATGACACCTGCACGTGAAGGATCTGCCAGTTCGATAACGATTTCATCGGCAGAAATGTTATTCAGAATGTCAATCAGGAAAGTGGACTTGAAACCGATGCTCATCGGATTGCCCGCATATTGGCAAACCAGTGTTTCTTCGGCCGATGTAGAGAAGTCGATGTCCTGTGCGGAGATGACAATCAGATTCTCCTGCATACGGAGCTTGATAAGGCTGCTTGCCTGCGAGGAGAAGATGGACACGCGGCGCAAAGCACCGAGCAGTTGCAGGCGGTCTACCGTCACTTTATAAGGGTTGTTCTGCGGAATCACAGAGTTGTAGTTGGGATAGCGTCCTTCGATAAGACGGCACACCATGCGGTAGCTTTCCAGTGTGAACACAGCGTTGCGTTCGTCGAACTCGATAGTCACCATGCCTTGCTCTTTCGGCAGCAGATTCTTCATCAGCGAAGCCGGCTTCTTGGGCAGGATAAAGGCGGCACGTTCGTTACCTTTGGCGGCCAGTGTCTTGCAGCGCACCAGCTTATGACCGTCTGATGCCACCATCGTGATGTCCTCCGTTGTGATATCGAAATAGATACCGTTCATCACGGGACGAAGCTCGTCATCAGCCGTAGCAAACACGGCACGGTTGATACCACCCAGCAACACTTGTGCATCCATTTCCACACGTACGGCATTGTCACCCAACATGGCAGACTGCGGGAACTCGTCCGCATTCTGCCCCATCAGGCTGTATTTACCGTTCTGATACTGTACCGTGATTTCAAGGGAATCCGTATTGATTTCAAAAGTCAACGGTTGTTCGGGAATTTCCTTCAAAGCGTCCAAAAGGGTTTTGGCTGTGACGGCAAAACGGCCGTCCATATCACTTTCATTCACTTCGACTGTAGTGACCATCGTCGTTTCACTGTCGGAAACAGTTGCAGACAAGGTTCCGTCTTGCAGTTCAAAGAGGAAACAATCCAAAATAGGCAACGCATTCTTCGAATTAATCACACGGCTGATAGCCTGCAAATGACTGAAGAGCGCAGTACTCGAAACGATAAATTTCATATCTTCTGTATATTTAAGTTTTTTATTTTGCTAACGTCTTAGAAACCGTTTTTATCTTTTTCAAACTGACGGACAAAGTTAAAAAAAGAATTCCCTACGACAAAGAAATAGCAAGAAAAAACAGCCGAATATTCGTCTCATATTCCTAAAAAATTGTAACTTCGCCGCATCATTTAAAAAGAAAACAATGGAATTTACAGGAAAAATCATCGCTATACTCCAGCCCAGAGGCGGAGTTTCCAAGTCAGGTAACGAATGGAAATCACAAGAATATGTGATTGAAGACCATGGCCAATATCCGCGCAAAATGTGTTTTGACGTATTTGGAGCGGACAAAATCGAACAGTTCAATATTCAGATGGGCGAAGAGCTGACAGTATCTTTTGATGTAGACGCACGCCAATGGCAAGACCGTTGGTTCAACAGTATTCGCGCATGGAAGGTAGAACGCGTAAGCACTGCCACACCCGCTCCGGGCGCTCCCGTTCCACCGCCGGCTCCCACTGCCGCACCGGAATTCCTCGCAGGGGATGCAAAGGATGACCTGCCGTTCTAAGAATATGTTATAATTCACCACAGATTGCACAGATTAACACAGTTTATTCTAGAATTTTGATAATCAAGATTTTTTAGCTGTTTTAATCTGTGCAATCTGTGGTGAGTGTGTATTTTGACTTTCCTCGTGCTTATTTTCCCTCAGCACTCTACAGAATGACCGATTAATCACCCTTTATAAAGCAATACGATATTCGGATAAACCACCCCTTCTGTACAAGTGAATTGTACTGCAAGCATGAAATGACGGAAGAAGTTGGATTGACGGAAGAAGAAGTTCGGTATCAGACGCACATACGTTTCAGGCTGGCTCAGCATCATCTCCATATCCACCATCATCACAAAATTATATATGGGTGAAAGACTGCCTATACCCTCTTCGTACACCGGTGTTCCGTCTAGCACATCTCCACTCTCCACCGCCTCAATATAGGCCGAAAGGCTCAGTGCATCGGGAGCCAGCAACAGACTACCCCGATAGAAACAGGCAAAGGTATAAAGGGCAGACTCCGTGATGCCCGTCAGTTGGGTGAGCAGCGTGTTACGGGGCAACACATATTTAGGGAACTTCCTTGCTTTGGGATACAACGAATTATTTGAAACCACTTTCGGCATAAGCGGAGCATCCTCTTCCTTGGGGGTACTGTAAAGCAGAGACTGCAAGCGGCGTTCCGCTGCCAGTTCATCCTTGAGAGGGATACACATCACGGCGCAAGGCAGCTTGTCCAACGTGTCTTTAGACTGGAACAAGCAAGACATCACGCTCTCGCCCGCATGCTCATTCAAGTAAGCAATCCACTCCTCGTCGCGCTGCTTGATATAGTCTGAATAGGTGGCCTTGGCATACTCCTGACTGGCAGTAAAGCCAAACCAGGAATTTCTGTCAGACATTGCCCAGCGATCGTAAAAGAAAGTGGAAGACGGAAGCAGAGCCCCGGAAAATCCGTCCTCTACCGGCTGCTGCACCCGCAAGGCATTGATAAACGTCTGTGTGGAATCCGACCCATGGCTGATGCCGGAGCAATAAATGGCATCTTCATTGAACTTCATGTCAAACTCCGCCCAACTGCCCAGCTGCGTCTGCGAACGGATACCGTCCGTAGGCTTCCCCATATCCACTCCTTTCATACGCACATAGACCGTGGCAGCCACGTTACTCTGCTTGCCCGCGTACATAGTGCGGAAAGAAGGGAGGTTCATCAGGGACTTTTTGCTGCGCCGCGCATCAATCACATGTTCTATCAAACGCTTCTGGAAACTTACAACCAGAAAATCGGGAGTGAAGTAGGCAGCCAGGAAACGACCGTCTGCCATGGGATAGATACGTATCTCCTCTCCCTTGTAATCGAAATACTTGGAAGGAAACGAACTGGAGCAGTACTTCTCCACAAAAGATTCCACCAACTCATAATCACCCGAACCCAAACTGCAATACAATACTTGGTTCATCGGTGTATCCGGCTCGTGAAAGCTAATCAGCATCTTGTTCATCTGTTTACTCAGTCCATGCGGAGTATCCTCCACCAAAGTATACAAATACTTCTTCAAGTAAACAAAAAGCTCCGATACGTATAGAAAATGATTGTCTTTGCTGCAATTCAGTTCATTGATATCTTCCACGAGGTCTGCCATACGGTCAGTTTCGAGTATGGCTGTGGCATCTTGAGGCACCAAAGTATAAAGATTGAAATCCTGCCGGTTCTCCACCGAATTCAACCGCAGGAAAGAATACACACCAAAACCGGTACATAGCAGCACTATGGACACAACGACAGCTATCTGTATGAGGAGTCGGAGTTTCATGGCATTTATTCATCAACTTTTGGCAAAAATAGCATTTTCTACTAATAAAACAAAACAAATGTTTCAAAAAGTTTAGAAATCTATTTCAAGTCCATCGTAGGCAAAGTGTACATGGGGTGGCAGCTGCTTTTCGATATCGGCATGAAGCCCTGCATGATGGCTCATATGGATAAAATAGGTCTCTTTGGCACCAATACGTCCGGCAGCCTCCAACGCCTCCGAAATACTCTGGTGCGTAGGATGCGGCTTTGGCCGTAAAGCATTCATTACCAAAACGTCCAAGCCCTTCAATTGTTCATAAGATTCCTCAGGCATCATGTGCATATCCGTGATATATCCCAGCCGGCCGCCAATGCGGTAGCCCAGGATGGGAAGCCTGCCGTGCATCACCCGTAAAGGCAGCACTTCCGTCCGGTTGATGTGGAACACCTGCCCCGCCTCCACTTCCTGCAGATAGATACGCGGAACTCCCGGATATACCTTATCGACAAAGCAGTAAGGCATCCTTGCCCGCAGATGGGCAGCAGTGTAGGCATCGGAATAGATAGGGATATCGGCAAAACGACCGAACGGGCGCAAATCATCCAGACCACCCACATGGTCATAGTGTTCGTGTGTCACCAGTACGCCGTCTATCTTCTCAAAAGAAGAAGCACGCAGCATCTGTTCCCTGAAGTCAGGACCACAATCTATCAATATCACCGCATCATCCGTATGCAGCAGGGATGACGCACGCAAGCGGTTGTCCCGCGGGTCAGTGGAAGTGCAGACCGGACAAGTACAGCCTATCTCAGGCACTCCGGTCGAAGTTCCGCTTCCTAGTATTCTGAGTTTTCCCATTGACTAAATCAAATAAATTTCTAAAATCAGGTTATATACAACGATGTTTGGGTGCGTCAAAACTCTCTTACTATTTTATCAAACAAACTTCCGGGTGAATGTCAATGCCGAATTTCTCGCGGACAGAAGCCCGCACGGCATCCGAAAGAGCGACAATATCCGCTCCCGTGGCACCACCCGAGTTCACCAGTACCAACGCCTGCCGGCCGTGCACCGCAGCAGGCCCCAGCGCCTTCCCTTTCCAGCCACACCGGTCTATCATCCAGGCAGCCGGTATCTTTACCCGACCGGCATCCACATCATAGTGGGGCATGTCCGGATATTCCCGTTGCAAAGACTCGAACTGCCGACGCGGCACGATGGGGTTCATAAAAAAACTACCCGCATTGCCCAGCACCTTCGGGTCGGGCAACTTGCTTTGACGGATGTCTATAATCACGCGGCGCAAAATTTCCAGATTCAGCACCGGATATTTCTCCAGCTCCTGCCGGATAGTACCGTAATCCAATGTATAATGTTCCCGTTTACTCAAGCAGAAGTTCACGTAAGTCACAAACACGGCCTTCATCTCCGGTTGCTTAAACAAGCTCTTTCTGTAGGAGTAGCCGCATTCATCCACCCCATAGATACGCTTCTCCCTTGCCATGTTTATGGTTTCCACGGATGTTATCAGGTCCTTTACTTCCACACCATAGGCACCGATATTCTGTACTGCGCTCGCCCCCACCTCACCCGGTATCAGCGAAAGGTTCTCGGCACCATACCAATGCCGCTCCACACAGTAGGCCACAAAATCGTCCCATACCACACCGGCGCCCACACGCACCGACACGTGCTCCTCATCCTCTGACGTCACCTCCAGGCCACCGATACGTGAATGCAGCACCGTGCCTTCATAATCCTTAATAAAGAGCAGGTTGCTCCCTCCACCGATATGCAGCCAGGGCGCAACGACCTGTCCTGCTGCAATCAGCTCCCGCAGTTCATCCTCCGAACCGTATTCCAGAAATCTTGCAGCAGTAACATCAATTCCAAATGTATTGGGTATCTTCTTCAAACCTTTCCTCCTTTATTTAAATGCTCGTGTCTTCATATTTGTACAGCTCCCATCCTTTACTGCGTTTGCGGAAATAGAAGATATTGGAGTATCCGTTGCCTATACCATTTACCTTCAGTATTTTGGTATCCGACAAGTCCTCATTCTTCTGTCCGTAATTGATATTAGACAATCTGTCGGTAGGCATTACCGGACGAAAGGCATACCACTGGTCCACATCCAAAGTAGTTTCCAGAATAGAAAACTCGTCATCAGGGTCTATGGTGATGAATTGTAGCGGATGCCTGATATGCTTGCTCTGATAGACACTGTCCGTCACAAAACGGGTATAGAATTCCACGAAGTCCTCATTTTCACCTTTCTCCATCTCGCGCAGGTTAATGGCCTCGAGCATCCACATTCCCCGCTTCCGTTCAAAATAATAACGCTTCACCATACGCGTTTTCAAGAAAATCCACTCCACTTGCACCGATGTCAGCGTAGTATCGCCCACCATGTCCATATCCTCTTCCTTATCAAAAAGCAAGGTGTAATAGTTCTGCTTGGTAAACAGATAATCGTGCTTCCAGAAGTCCGCCTCTATCTTCAGCGGAGTGTCACGGTCATAATAGGGCAAAGGAAATACCGTCCTCTGCCTTTGCAGAGCATCATCCGAAGCATAATTGAAGATAAAATCATCAAACAGCTCGTCTGCCTCCATCGGCTTCGGTTCTTCCTTCACTTCTGCTTCCAGCAGCGTATCGGCCTTGTGACCGGCCGAATCCACCATTTCCGTAATGGTAGCAAAGGGATCCATTTTCGCCTTTTTGTTTCCGCACGAAATCAAAAAGGTGAACAACAAAAATCCCAATAAAAGTTTTTTCATTCTTTACGGACCGCTTACGGTCACTTGTTTAATTTAGCTCTTAATTTCTCAAGCATGTCTACGGTCATGGACTCCAGGTCGTACTGCGGCATCCAGTCCCATTCCTCGCGTGCACAAGAGTCATCCAGAGAGTCGGGCCAGCTGTCGGCAATGGCCTGCTTCAGCGGATCAATCTCGTATGCCATCTCAAAATCAGGCATATGCTTCTTAATTTCCTGATAAATCTGTTCCGGGTCAAAACTCATGGAGGCGATGTTGAAAGCGTTGCGGTGCTTCAGCCTTGCCGGTGCCGCTTCCATCAGCGAGATGGCCGCGTTCAGTGCGTCGGGCATATACATCATAT
>OLWI01000134.1_pt1 | contig 57935 bp, 37 predicted proteins | sample 1673731 | NCBI WGS metagenome assembly OLWI01 (sample SAMEA103958125, study PRJEB25191) | human gut metagenome
CCAAGTACATATATATCGTTCTCTTGAAATGGTCTGTTCCTTTCATATCGCTGTCATTTTTAGATTATCTGTTTCAGTATCTCTCTCCAATAGGTCGGCTCTACCTCGCTGAGAAGGAAGTCCATGAAATCCCTCCGTGCGTCCTTGTTCAGTTCGTGGTACAATCTTCGGAAAGTTTCAAAATTGCCGTTGATGTACGTTTCCACCATATACACGAAGATGTTGTCCACCTCGTAATATCTGCACTGCTGCGCTGCCGTCTTGCTGTTTCTTTTTGCCATGTCGGTAAGGGTTAAAGGGTGAATAACCAAAGGATGAAGCCAAAGAAGGCAATGGTGGAAAGGATAGCCACGATTACACCTATCGCCACTCGGAACACTCCGTTTACAATCTCTCTGATGATGCCCCAAAGGATGCCGAACACCCCGAAGGCGGTGCGCATCATCAAGCCGCATATCGCCAACCCGATGTGTTGCGCCATTTGTCTGAAATTTGCCGTTGCCGTCATATCTTCGCTGTTTTTGATTTTTTTGTTTTTAATGCGGATTCAAGAGCTGAGGGAGTTGAGTTTCAAACTATCTTATCTGCCTCTCGTTTATCCGACATTTTTTTTATGCGTCTTTCTGTCGCATCGGTCGTTTTCGTTTCGGGTGCTTGAAAAGGTAGGGATTAGGGAATGCAAGGTTTTTCGGTCAAAATACTACCCGCAGGGCTGGAGATTTTTACCGAAAACAGGAGGCTTGACCTTGCTTTCCCGTCCAATCCCGGAATTACCTTTGCGCCCAGAACGAAAATGACTGACTGATGCGGCTTACTGAAAGGCGCAAAATGGAGGTAAACGAAAACAGAGGCAGATTGTGTAGAAAAAAACTTCAGGGGAAAATCCGTAAAAAAAAGAATCACCAAAAGGAAAAAGACATCACCGGAAGCGTGAAAAGGGCAAACCACAACAAAGGAAGTATGATTGTTTCCGATCCGACGGAACTTGTTCAGCCGGGTGGCAACAATCATTCTTCCCGGTTTGTCCGGCTGTGTGTGGGCGCCTGTTTCATTCATGGGGCAGGCTGACACACTCTGCATTCACTTTCCGCTTCCGGCAAAAGAGACAGCGAAAAAAGAAAAATCATTTGAAAACCCGTAAAAGCACCTCTTGGCATAGGCGCAAAAGAAAGGGGCATTGCTTCATCTGTCTAAACATCGTTTAGGCGTGAGGCAATGCCCTTTTCTCCAGCTATGCGGTAGTCGGCACACGTTTGTTCCAAACTCGTTTTGGGCAATGGTGTGCCGACGGACAATACCGCTTTTACGGAAAATTCTTATGAATGAGGGGATAAAAAACGGGAGTTTATATCAAAATCTCGAATTAAATAGCTACTTTTGCATACGAAGAGTTCTTTGAAGGTTACGCAACGCGCAGAAGGATAATGCAGTAGATAACTAACTAAATCGTAACCTATTACTATCAAGAGCAATTAACCTACGCTCATTTCCAATAAATTACACTCTTTTCGTAACTTCTATCAGCAAATATACGATTTCTTTCGTACGAAAATCCTATCTTCGTGGCGTTGTTAACAAACCAATGTAGGAAATGAAGAAGTGTTTTTGTCTCTTGTTGACCTTATTGTGTATTAGCTATTCGGCCGTGGCGGCCCCTGGTTTCCGTATAAAAGGGAAAATAGTCGATGCCAATAACAACCAACCGATTGATTTTGCTGATGTCCTCCTTTTTCGTGAAGGAGATGTTAATCCAGTGTTTCATGCTTTACCCGATCGTGACGGTACGTTTCGCATAGCCGATGTGAAAGATGGAAAGTATAACCTTTTGGTGCGCCTGGTCGGTTACGATTTGTATAACCGTCCCGGTATTGTTTTGGATGCGGTTTCGAAAGCGGTAGATTTGGGAACGATTGCGATGAAACCTTTGGAGGTGGGATTAGCGGAAGTCGAAGTCGTAGCACAGAAAAAGCAAGTGATTTATAAATTGGACAAGAAAGTGATCGAAGCCTCTTCAAACTTGCTTGCCGGAGGCGGATCGGCTGTCGATATCCTGGAGAATACCCCCTCCATACGTGTGGATGCCGAAGGTGAAGTCAGTTTTCGTGGAAGTACCGGTTTCACGGTCTATGTAGATGGCAAACCGAGCGTGTTCAGCGGTACGCAGGCTTTGGAGCAGATCCCTGCAGGGCATATCGAGAATATAGAAATCATCACCACCCCTTCGGCCCGTCACGATACGGGAGGAGATGTAGGGATCATCAATATCGTAACAAAGAAACACGCCCAGCATGGTTTTAGCGGTATGGTGAACCTGACGGGAAGCACGGTCCTTTCGCGCGGGGTGGATTTTCTGGTGTCTCAGCAGAACAAGGCATCGCGTTGGTATTTGGGCGGTGTGTGGAGTGACCGTCTGCGCAAGAGCGATTTCGATCAGGAGAAAACGACTATTATCTCAGACACGGCAACGACCTCCCATTCCAACGGACCGCGTAAAAGCAACAATTTCAACTATTCGATGAAGGCGGGGTGGATGTACACATTGCCCCATACGACGTTGAATGCCGACTTTGAAGGCGGTTATGGCGGGCGTACGCGCAACGGTGATTTGGATTATAAGGAAAAACGCCTGGCAGACGGGGCTACTTTCGGTGAAGGCGATTATTATAGTCGTGACGATTACGATCTGCATGAAACCTATTTCCAGGGAACAATCGGTTTCGATCATAAATTCGACGATAAGGGGCATCAGTTGATGGGCAGTTTCTATCTGAAATACGGAGGTAATGCGATGGAATATTTCCAAAGTGACCTTTTTAATAAAAATAACGAGCGTGAAAAGGGACATCGTGCTTGGGAAGATGAGCATCGCTGGACGGTACGGGGTAACCTGGACTATATTTATCCTTACAGCAAGACGGGACGGATCGAAGGCGGTTACCAATATTTCTCTTATTTGGAAGACGGCGACTACACGATGCATTTCTGGGACCCGGTAAAGAAAGAGTTTTATAACCGGGACGATATCTATAACACATTCTATTTCCAGCATGGCATCAATTCGGTTTATGCAATCGTTGCCGACAGCTATAAATCATTCGATTTTCAGGCGGGTGTGCGGGGAGAGCATACGCATCGTGTTTTGCGAAGCTCGATTCCGGGCAAGGATCGTACATATAATAAGTTCGAGTTTTTCCCTTCCCTTCATTTAGGCTATACGTTTCCGAAGGAACATAAGCTATTGGTTTCTTATTCGCGCCGTATCACTCGTCCGGAACTCTTTTTCATGGAGCCGTATATCACCTATCGGGATTTTTATTCGGCCGAGATCGGTAATCCGGATATCCGTTCGGAATATATCAATTCTTTCGAGCTGAATTATAAGAAGAATATCGGTGAGCATACGGTTTCAGCTACGGTATTCCACCGGAGCCGTAAGGATAAGATCGAACGTTTGCGCGTCCCTTATGAAGCAGGTGTGACACTGGATTCGATGGCGAATGTCGGACACGACTATTCGACCGGTGTCGAATTGAGCGGACAGGTACAACTTACCCGTTGGTGGAATATGAACCTGAACGGCAGCCTGTATCATTATAAGGTGAAGAATCAGTATAAAACCGGTGGTGAAAATGAGACAAGTACGAACTACGATGTCATGTGGAACAATTCTTTCGATGTTTTTAAGTATACCCGTATCCAGGTGGACGGCAACTTTGTCGGTCCGTCCGTCACGACCCAGGGGCATACGGATGCTTTCTGGTACGTGAATCTCGCCGTTCGCCAGCAGTTGGTGAACCGTCGGTTGTCGGCTACGCTTTCTTTCCGAGATGTTTTCAATTCTGCCCGGTATGTAAGTAAGATCATCACATCCGACTTGCAATCCATCACACGGATTCGTCCCAGCTATCCGCTCATTACGCTTACGCTCAGTTATACGTTCAATAATTTCAAGGCCAAGAGCTCTCAGAAAAAGGAAGATCATGATTTGTTTGAAGGAACGAACCACTAAATAAATTAAGAATTGAAAATGAAAAATGAAGAAGAAAGCACTTCCGAATTTTCAAGTTTCAATTCTCAATTTATTTGTTACATTTGTATCTTATTTAAAAGAATATGGAAGAACGGGAACTGATATTATCATTGAAACAGAGCAGCAAAGATGCGTTTACTGCTCTGTATAAACAATACTGGAAACAGGTCTATAATTTCAGTCGCCTCTATCTGACCAGTGCCGATGCTGCCGAAGAAGTTGTACAGGAAGTCTTTATCAAAATATGGGAAACGCGTGAATTTCTTCGTGAGGACGACCATTTTAAAGGCTTGTTGTTTATTATTACCCGGAATCTGATCTTTAACCGGCATCGCAAAAATGTGAATGAAGATTTCTACAAAGTCACGGTCCTTGCCGCATTGGAAGAACCGTATGATGTGGAAGAAGAAATTGATGCTCATAATCTCCAAGAATATATAGATCGCCTGATCGATGAATTGCCACCGCGCCGTCGTGAGATTTTCAACTTGAGCCGTAAGGAGCAAAAGAGTTACAAAGAAATAGCTCTCCTATTGAATATTTCAGAGAAAACAGTCGAAAATCAAATCAGCGAAGCTCTCAAGTACTTGAAGAAGAATATCACATTGCTTCTTCTCTTTATCTGATTGAATGTATTCTGTCTCCTATCTCTTATTATCATTTATCTAATATCTAAAAAAGTGATGGGTTCAAATCGAAACTATTACCGCATCTAATTCGATTTTCTACCCTTTCTAATTCAAATTACCCGCAAGGGTAATATTTTTTAATAAACTGGTTGTCGTTGCATTTTGCTAAAAATCAGTTTATTAGTTGAGATGTTAGTTTTTAGAGGGGATATTGTCATATTTTTTTGGAAATTTGTACTGTCAGGTGCTAAAATAATCTGTTTTTTCCCGGACTGGGTAGGGGAAAGAAGTAACTTGTGTGTATTTATATATGTAAAGCAATTGAAATGGAATACAAAGACAAAAAATATATACTAAAGAAACTAATGCAAGATGCGCTGACCGAAGAAGAGCGCATAGCCTTGCAATCTTCTCGCCGGGTGACAAAAGAAATGGAGCGGCAATGGAATAATGCTCCGGATGCAGTGGAAAGCGATCGTCCGGACGAGCCGTCTATCTGGCGGAATATTTGTAAGGAAGTCTGGCAACATGATGAAGGACGGAATGTTGTATTTTATAAGATATATAGTATGGTCGCCTCCATCTTATTGGTATTGGGTGTGGCAGGGACTGTTTATTTTGCGTTGCAGGACAAGGCGAATGTCCCAATGTATGTTGTAAGTTCCGGTATCCAAAATATGGAATCTGTCTCTTTACCAGATGGAACGAAAGTGCAGATGGGACCGGGCAGCCGCTTAACCTATCCTGCCAGTTTTTCCGGTAAGACGCGTGAGATAAGATTGGACGGGCAAGCCTTTTTCGATGTGGCGAAGAATCGCGAAAAACCTTTTATTGTTCATACGGAGGATATGAGTGTGGAGGCGTTGGGGACTGCGTTCGAATTGTTCAGTTACAACATGGAAAATAAGATGGAAGCGATTCTCCTGAATGGCAAGATCAAAGTAAGTGTGGAGAATAAGGAAACAAACCAAATGAAAGAATACTTCGTCTCTCCCGACGAAAAGATCTTGGTGGACCGGCAAACCGGCAAGATTTCCAAACAGATTGTGGATGCCGACAAATACACCGCTTGGCGCAAACAAAAGATACTGAGTTTCGAAAATGAAAAACTTTCCATGATCATCCCACGTCTCGAACAGTGGTACGGCAGAAAGGTAATGTGCCAAAAGGATCTGGCAGATAAATATCGGTTTACTTTCAAGGTGAGGGATGAGTCGCTAGAAAAGATACTGATGTTGATTCAACTGTCTTCTCCATTAAAATATAAAGAAATAGAGGATGGTAATTATAGTTTGACCCGTTAGTCATGAACTTGCAATAATTTTTTTTTAATTTATTGCAATAAGAATAGGGGAAAAAGATTTTTTATGTGTATTTATTATAAAAAATTAATTTTAAAGTAATAGTATAATATTAAAATCTGAAAAATGCCTATGAGAAAGGAGATTTGTTAACCTAAAAAATTGGAGGATGTCGGCAAACACCCTCCAATTCGAGATTTCGACTACATGTCCATACTTAAATATTCAAACCGTGGAATGGGCATGCTAATATTCATCAAAAACATTACAAAGTTATGAAAAAAAGTAATGAACGGGCACTTTGTGTCCCATTATTAAAAAAAACTAAGCGTATCATGAAACTCACGACCTTATTTTCTTTAGGAGTCGCTTGCTGTATATCTGCTTCAACTTACGCGCAGGGTTATAAATTATCCATGAATAAGCAGAATAGCAGTATCATTGAGATTTTGAAAGACATTGAAAAAAATAGTGAATTTACATTCTTTTTCAATGACAACAAAGTGAATGTAAATAAAAAGGCGAGCATCAACGTAAAAGATGCGACTTTGGATGAAGCGCTGGCTCAAGTACTGAAAAATACCGATTACGGTTATCAAATTATAGATCGGCAAGTATTGATAAAGACTGCTCCGTCCCCTGTTTCTTCTGTGCCGGGTATACAGCAGAATCAGAAAGCAATCGCTGGTATAATTAAAGATGTAAACGGTGAACCAATTATTGGTGCGAACGTTGTGGAAAAAGGTACAACGAACGGTACTGTTACCGATATCGAAGGGAGGTTCTCCCTTAATGTTGCACCTAGTGCAACATTAGTAGTTTCTTATATAGGATATACTACAAGTGAAATAGTTGTTGGCAATAAAACAGATTTGGCGATCAGTTTGAAAGAGGATTCTGAAATGCTGGATGAAGTGGTTGTTGTCGGTTATGGAACGATGAAGAAAAAAGATTTGACAGGTGCTGTTGCTGCTGTTAAAGGTGATGATTTGGCTGCCCGCAAAACGACTCAATTGTCTACGGCCTTACAAGGTGCTGCTTCTGGTGTCACTGTAACACGTAGTGGCGGAGATCCTGGTGCTACTGCCAGCATTAAAGTTCGTGGTGTAACAACTATTGGTGAAACGAGTCCATTGGTTATTGTTGATGGTGTGCCTGGTGATATCAACCAAGTAAGTCCGGATGATGTTGAAAGTATGTCTGTATTGAAAGATGCGGCATCAGCTTCTATTTATGGCTCTCGTGCAGCTGCTGGTGTTATTGTTATTACAACAAAACGTGCAAAGCAAGATGATCTATCATTAAACTATAATTTCGAATATGGTTGGGAAAAACCAACAACTCTTCCTGGATATGTAGGAGTTCAACGCTTTTTGGAAATGACAAATGAACTTCGGTATAATGATAATCCGAGTGGAGGATGGTATCAAACATATACGGAAGATCAAGTGAACAACTGGTTAAAGTATCATGAGACAGATCCAGATAAATATCCTGTTGAGGATTGGACTGAATTGATTATGGGTAATTCTGCTCCACGACAAACTCATTCATTAAATATTGCAGGAGGTTCTAAAGCTGTAAAAACAAAGGCTTCATTTCGTTATGATAAAACGGATGGACTGTATGTGAATAGAAACTATGAACGTTATATGATCCGTGTAAATAATGACTTTAAGATTAATAAATGGTTAGAAGCTCATTTGGATGTCAATTATTCACGTTCTAGAAATGAAGAACCTCATAAAAATCCAATGGATAAAGAATGGAGATCTATTCCAGGTATTTATGCTGTTCGTTGGAGTAATGGAGCATGGGGAGATGTTAAAGATGGTGGAAATATTGTACAAATGCTTCACGATGGAGGAACGAAGACAACTTGGAAAAATCGTTTAGGAGGTAAAGCGGGTGTTGATATTACTCCTATTGAAGGATTAAAAATATCGGGAGTTATTGCTCCTACATACAATTTTGATAAGGTGAAAAGTTTTCGTAAACAATTGCCATATGTATATGCAGACGATCCTAATAAAGTTCAAGGATATAATAATGGTTTCTTTACGACCTATCTTAATGAAAATAGGAATGATAGTTATGACGTAACTACGCAATTTTTTGCCAATTATAATAAATCGTTTGGACAGCATGATCTTTCAGCTATGATCGGTTATGAAGATTACTATGCTTTTTGGGAGAATTTGAGTGCATCTCGTGATCAATATGAATTGACTAATTTCCCTTATTTGGATTTAGGTCCTGAAACGTTGAGAGATAATGGTGGCAATGCGGAAGAATATGCTTATCGTTCCTTCTTTGGACGAGTTACTTATAATTATGCCAATCGTTATTTATTACAGGTGAATTTCCGTCGTGATGGTTCTTCTCGCTTTGCTCCGGATAGCCGTTGGGCGAACTTCCCTTCTTTCTCTGCCGGTTGGGTAATGAGTGAAGAGAAGTTTATGCAAAATTTAAACTGGAATTGGTTGTCATATTTGAAACTAAGAGGTTCTTGGGGTACATTAGGTAATGAACGTATCACACGAATAGATGATAATGATAAACAAAATTATTATCCATATCAATCAGCTTTGAATTTTGGTTCGACATTGTTCTATAATGGAAATGTTGTATCTTCTGTGACAACAGCAGCTCAACAGTATTATGCTGTTCGCAATATTTCTTGGGAAACAACAGAGACTTGGGATATTGGTTTAGATGCTAATTTTTTGAATAGTCGTTTACGTTTCAATTTTGATTTTTACAAAAAGAAAACAAAGGATATGTTGTTGGCTCTGGAAATTCCGAAATTTATCGGATATGATAATCCATTTGTGAATACTGGTAATATGGAAACTACAGGTTATGATATAGAATTAGGATGGCATGATCAAGTTGGTGATTTTAGTTATTCTGTTTCTGCTAACCTTTCTGATTTCGTATCAAAGATGGGAAATTTGGGAGGTACTGAATTTTTGGGAGATCAAGTAAAAATGGAAGGTAGCGAGTTCAATGAATGGTATGGTTATTTGAGTGATGGCCTGTTTTTGACTCAAGAGGATGTGGATAACTCTCCGAAATTGAATAATAATACAATGGTTGGTGATATCAAGTATAAGGATATATCTGGACCGGATGGAGTTCCTGATGGTAAAATCTCATCAGAATATGATCGTGTATTTTTGGGTGGATCGCTTCCTCGTTATTCTTTTGGTGTGAATTTCTCTGCAGGCTATAAGGGTTTTGATTTTTCGATGATGCTTCAAGGTGTAGGAAAACAGAATGTTCGTATTACTCGATATATGGTGGAACCATTGTTCTATAACTGGGGTGGTTTTCCGGATTTGTTGGATGGTAATGTATGGAGTGTAAATAATACGGATGCGGAAAATGTGAATGTGAAATATCCACGTTTGACAAGAAATAACATCGAGTCCAATATGGCGATGTCAGATTATTGGTTGTTCAATGGTCGTTATCTACGAATGAAAAATTTGACATTAGGATACACATTGCCTTCTGTTTTGACGAAGAAAATCAGCATGAATTCAGTTCGTTTTTATGTGTCAGCCAATGATTTATTCAGTTTGAGCAAATTCCCGAAAGGGTGGGATCCAGAGGTTGACGAAAAGGGGTATCCGATTAACATGTCTGTGTTATTAGGTGTATCAGTTAATTTTTAAATGATAAATATTATGAAACGAAATATAATAATCAGTTTGTTTGGTGGAGTTGTCTTGTTATCTGCTTGTCATGACTTGGATTTGAACCCATTGGCTAATGGTTCAACAGAAAACTGGTATTCGAGTGAGAAAGAGATAGAGATGGCGGTAAACGATTTATATCGTGATAGTTTTTGGCCTTTGGATGACGAAGGTGTTGCTTCTACAGATTGGGTTGGTGAGTGCGTGTATAGAGAGAATATGACTCCTTTTATGAGTGCCACCTTAAATGGGCAAGATGCTCGTGTCAAAAATTTGTGGTCAAATCAATATAAAGTGATCGCTCGTGCCAATAGTGTGATTTTGAAATATCAACGTGCTTTAGATAATGGCGCATCAGAGAGTATTATCAATAGATTGGTAGCAGAGGCTCATTTTCATCGCGCTTGTGCTTATTCAAAATTAGCTTCAAAGTTTGGAGCTGTACCTTTGGTCGAAGATGAAATCGATATAGATAAGGGTTTGGGCATGGGCCGTACTGAGTTGACACAGGTGAAACAATTTGTTTATGATGAATTTGATAAAGCTTCAGAGGTTTTACCAACTTCTTATTCTGGAGAAATTCGTGCAACAAAAGGAGCTGCTTTGGCTTTTAAGGCTCGTTTTGCTTTGTATATGGGAGATTGGGAAATAGCAGCAACGGCAGCTAAAGCTGTGGTAGATTTAGGAGTTTATGAACTGCATGAAAATTATGGAGATCTATTTTTGCCGTTGACTGCTAATTCAAAAGAATCAATCTTTTTGATTCCTAGATCTATTGAGTTTGGTGTAAAAATAAACATTCGTGGCCCATTACCTCGTAATCATGGTGGATGGGGAACGCCGACACCTACATGGGATCTATTTGCATCGTATGTTTGTACGGATGGACTACCAATTGATGAATCTCCATTGTTTGATCCGCATGACCCGTTTAAAAATCGCGATCCTCGTTGTAGTATGTCGATTGTTCCTTTTGGAGAAAATTTTATGGGAATAGAATATAATCCTCATCCGGAAGCATTGCAAGTGATGGACTATAAATCGGGAAAGATGATTACAAATAATGACACACGTGCTAATGCTCAGTATGCATCCTATAATGGTTTAGTTCGTAAAAAAGGTATAGATGAAAATTGTTTGGATAATTCTTATGATATTGCTCCTGACAAAATTATGATTCGTTATGCAGATGTTCTTTTAATGTATGCAGAGGCAAAAATAGAATTGAATCAGATCGATCAATCAGTATTGGATGCAATGAACGAAGTTCGTGCAAGAGCTTATGGAGTTGACAAATCAGCAGTAGATCAGTATCCAGCTTTTACGTCAACCGATCAATCCGTGTTGAGAAAGCAATTGCGTGTAGAAAGACGTATGGAATTGGCTATGGAAGGAGTTTCCTATATGGATTTGATTCGTTGGAAATTGATGGGTAAGGTGATGAGTAAGAAATTCTATATGATGCTGTATCCATCATCGTTATTGATAGAAAAAGTTGTAAATACAGGTGACTGGTTTTGGCCTTTTGCTCCGGATATTGATGAAGACGGTTTAGCTGATTTTTCAAAAATTGAAGCGGCAGGAAAAGCTGCTGTAATTGCAGAACGAAAATGGGATGAACGTCAGTATTTGTGGCCGATTCCTACAACAGAAATGTTGATTAATAAAAATATGAAGCAAAATCCGGGTTACTAAAATATAATCAGATATATTTTTGAAAGGCATTTTATGGATCGGAAAAGAAAAATAAAATGCCTTTCTTTTTCCAATAAAAATGGCAATCGTTATGACTAACAGAAGAAACTTTGTTAAACAAGCTGGTGCGATGATAGCTATGGCTACTATGCCGGGGGGAATACAGTCGGCTTCAGAGAGACGTGAGAAAAGTCTGACATTGAAACGCTCTCGAATAAAGGTGGACGATCAATGGGATGTAATCATTGTTGGAGGTGGTCCGGCTGGATGTACGGCTGCTATTGCTGCGACTCGTGAAGGAGCAAAGACTTTGTTGATAGAAGCAATGGGACAGTTGGGAGGAATGGGGACAGCCGGAATGGTTCCTGCTTGGTGTCCGTTTTCCGATGGTGAAAAGATTATATATAAAGGACTTGCTGAGAAAATTTTTAGAGAATCGAAGAAGGGTGTGCCTCATGAACCTAAAAATAAATTGGATTGGGTGAGTATCAATCCTGAATATCTGATGTCCATTTATGATCGGATGGTAACGGAATCTGGAGCTAAAGTATTGTTCTTTTCTCGGTTAGCGGCGGTCGAGATGTCGTCGGATGATACTATTGATGCGATCATTGTTTCGAACAAGGCAGGTTTGGTGGCTTTTAAAGGTAAAGTATATATAGATACGACAGGAGACGGAGATTTAGCTGCTTGGTCCGGAGCATCTTTCAAGCGTGGGTATGATGAGGAGGGTTCAATACAGATGTCCAGTTTATGCTTTTCTTTTGCAAACATCGATTCTTATGATTATATAAATGGTCCGACACTTTATGTTTGGAAAGATGAAAGCACACCGCTTTATAAAGCGGTCCGGTCAGGAAAATATCCTTTGGTAGATACTCATTTTTGTAATAATCTGGTCGGTCCGGATGTCATTCAATGTAATGCGGGACATATGACGGTTGACACGACAGATCCTTGGGCTATTTCTGAAGCAATGATTTTGGGACGGCAGAAAGCTGTTCAGTATCTGGAAGCCATGAAAGATGTCCGGCCGTCTACCTTTTCCAATGCTTTTGTCGTGAAAACGGCTTCACTGCTTGGAGTTAGGGACAGTCGTCGGATAGAGGGCGATTATATTTTTACGGTAGAAGATTGGAGACAGCGGAAATCTTTTGAAGATGAGATCGGGCGTAACTGCTATTACATAGATGTCCATAGCGGAAAACATAAACCTGAGCATTATAAAAAAGGTGAATCTCACGGTATTCCGTACCGTTGTCTGACTCCTAAAGGAATTAAGAATTTGTTGACTGCCGGTCGTTGTATATCGACAGATGAACAAGCTTTTGGCAGTACCCGTGTGATGCCTTGTTGTTTAGTGACAGGAGAAGCAGCTGGAATGGCTGCCGCGCATGCAATCAAGCAAACAAGAAACGATGTTCATAAGATTGATACTTCTTATTTGAGGAAAAGATTGAAAGAGGAAGGACAACTGATTTTGTAATATAGGAATGCTTTTTCATAATTTATAAATATTGATTTTTATGAAACAATGGTGGTTTATTATATTGTTGATCATTTCTTTTCCTCTGAAAGCGGATAACATATTTGTTGAAGCGGAAAGTTTTGATTGTAGAGGAGGATGGGTTTTGGATAATCAGTCTATGGGACAAATGGGGTCTCCTTATTTGTTGGCGCATGGATTAGGGGTTCCGGTTGAAAATGCTTCGACTGTGATCCGCGTTGAAAATGGAGGAAAATACCGTGTGTGGGTTAGAACCAGAGATTGGGTGAAGCAATGGGATCAAACGGCTTCTCCCGGACGTTTCGAGCTATTGCTGAATGGAGAAGCGTTGGAGGTGACGTTTGGCACGGAGAGAGCGGAATGGCATTGGCAGGATGGTGGAACGATTAGTTTGAAAACTGGTGAAAACCGGGTTGAACTACGTGATCTGACAGGTTTTGATGGTCGTTGCGATGCTATTTTTTTTACCTCGGCATTGGAGATGCTTCCTCCTGATGGGAAAGAAGAATTGACTGTTTTTCGTCGGAATATGTTGGGATTACCTGTAAATCCGGAATATGCGGGAGAGTTTGATTTGGTTGTTGTAGGTGGAGGCATTGCGGGATGTTGTGCAGCCCTCAGCGCAGCCCGTCTTGGATGTAAAGTCGCTTTGATCCAGAATCGTCCGGTTCTGGGAGGAAATAATAGTTCGGAGGTTCGTGTCGGACTTTCCGGATTGATCGTTCAGCAACCATATCCGAATTTGGGAAATCTTGTGGATGAACTTGGTCCTGTCGGGTATTGGAATAATTGGGAAGCAAAACGGGATTCTTCGTCAGCCAGGAGTCGGCAGATTATGAAAATATTACATCAGTATCCGGAAAAGACAATTCATAATGCAGGACCTGCATCTAATTATGAGGATGAAAAGAAACTTGCTTTGTTACAGAATCAGGAAAATTTGAATTTATTTCTAAATACACAGGTAGTTGATGTTAAAAAAAATGGAAATAAGATAGTTTCTGTCATCGGAAAAAATATAATATCGGGAAAAGAATATATATTTAAAGCTCAATTATTTTCTGATTGTACTGGAGATGGAGAAGTCGGTTTTCTTGCTGGAGCAGATTATCGTATGGGAAGAGAAAGTAAAGAGGAAACAGGTGAACCTAGAGCTCCTTTAACATCAGATCTATTGGTTATGGGAACTTCCGTGCAATGGTATGCTGAAGATACCCGTAATGTTTCTGATTTTCCGGATTGTCCCTGGGCTATCCGTTTTGATGAGAAAACTTGTATTCCTATAACCCGTGGAGACTGGGACTGGGAAGCCGGATTGAACAATGATCAGATAACAGAAATAGAATATATCCGGGATCATGCTCTTCGTGCAGTTTACGGTAATTGGGATTTCTTGAAGAACAAGAGTGAAAAGAAAGATCAATTTGCCAAGAAAAAGTTGGCATGGGTTGCTTATATAGGGGGAAAACGTGAATCTCGTCGTCTGATGGGCGATCTTGTTTTACGGGAACAAGACATATTGAATGATATTCAATATGAAGATGCGACATTCACTACGACTTGGGGAGTTGATCTTCATTATCCCAAACCGATACAGGGGATGAAAGAGGAACCATTTCTGTCTTATTGCGATGTACAGGAGATAAAACCGTATGCAGTTCCATATCGCTGTCTGTATTCCCGGAATATCGGGAACTTGTTCATGGCAGGTAGGGATATAAGTGTGACTCATGTTGCATTGGGTACTGTGAGGGTTATGAGAACTGGTGGTATGATGGGAGAAGTGGTGGGAATGGCAGCCTCTTTATGTAAGAAATATCATACGGATCCCAGAGGCGTGTATGAGAAATATTTATCGGATTTGAGGATTTTGATGAAGCAGGGTGTTGGCAAATCAGGTTTTCCGGAAGCTGAAAGTATTGACTAATGTAAATATATTTATCATGAAAACGTTTATAACATTATTACTATTATTGAGTTTTGGATCGGTTCGAGCGGCAGACCTTTTTGTTGAAGCCGAAAGTTTCAGTAACAAGGGTGGTTGGAAGGTTGACCAGCAGTTTATGGATTTGATGGGATCTCCTTACCTTTTGGCGCATGGGATGGGTGTACCCGTCGATGATGCCTCTACGGAAGTAACGTTTCCTGAAAAAGGAGAATATTATGTATATGTTCGGACCTATAACTGGACTTCCCCGTGGAAAAAAGGGGAAGGTCCCGGTAAATTCAGTTTGTCTGTCGGAGGAAAGAAGATGACTTCTCCATTGGGAGCGGAGGGTTCTGCCTGGATGTGGCAGATAGCTGGAAAAGTATCTGTCAAGAATCTGAAAACTGTAATCAAGCTGCATGATTTGACGGGATTTGACGGTCGTTGTGATGCGATCTACTTTACCACGGAAGTTGGCAAGATGCCTCCGTCGGATGTAAAGGAACTGGAAGCATTCCGTCGTCAAGCATTGGGATTACCGGATGAAGCACCGGTTGCTGGCGAATATGATCTTGTAGTCGTGGGAGCCGGTATAGCCGGGATGAGTGCCGCTGTGTCGGCCGCCCGTCTGGGTTGCAGGGTAGCTTTGATTAATGACCGTCCTGTGGTAGGTGGTAATAACAGTTCGGAGATACGTGTCCATTTAGGAGGCCGTATCGAAGAAGGAACTTATAAGGAACTTGGCGGTCTGCAGAAAGAATTTGGTCCGGAAAAGGGAGGAAATGCACAACCTGCAGAATATTATGAAGACCAGAAGAAAATGGATTGGCTAGCAGGTGAAAAGAATGTGTCTCTTTTCCTGAACTTTCGTGCGATAGGGGTGACAAAGGAAGGTGATAAGATCACATCGGTTATTGTCAAACACATCGAAAGCGGTAAAGAACTGAAGTTCGAGGCTCCTCTGTTTTCTGATTGTACGGGAGACGGGACGATCGGTTACCTGGCGGGGGCCGACTACCGTATGGGGCGTGAAGGTCGTGACGAGTATGGTGAGAGCATCGCTCCGGAGAAAGCAGACAAGTTGACAATGGGTTCTTCCGTCCAGTGGTATTCTGTGGATAACAAGAAATCGAGCCCTTTCCCGGAGTTCGGCTATGGAGTGGAGTTTAACGACAAGAATTGTGAAAAGGTGATGATGGGAGAATGGACGTGGGAGACAGGTATGAACTTCGACCAGATCAAGGACTTCGAACGTATCCGTGATTATGGAATGCTGGTTGTCTATTCAAACTGGAGTTATCTGAAAAACCGTATGAAGGAAAATGACCAGTATAAGAACCGAAAATTAGGTTGGGTTGCTTATGTCGCCGGCAAGCGTGAATCACGTCGTCTGATGGGGGATTATATTTTAAAGGAAGACGATATCACGAAAAACGTGTCTCATGAAGATGCTTCTTTCGCCACGACATGGAGTATCGATTTACATTGGCAGGATCCGAAAAACAGTGAACATTTTCCAGGCAATGAGTTCAAAGCGGTGACAAAGCATATTCTGATCCATCCGTACGCCGTTCCGTATCGTTGTCTGTATTCGCGTAATGTGGACAACCTGTTTATGGCCGGCCGTAATATCAGTGTGACTCACGTGGCATTGGGAACGGTCCGTGTGATGCGTACGACAGGAATGATGGGAGAGGTAGTAGGTATGGCTGCATCATTGTGTAAGAAATATGATGTGACACCTCGTGGTGTTTACCGTTCGCATCTGGAAGATTTGAAGACATTGATGAAAGAAGGTGTGAATAAGAAAGGGCTACCGAATAACCAGCGTTATAATGAAGGCGGTATGTTGAAAGACAAACCGGTTGTCCAATAATCAGAAAAGTATGGTGTGTGTCAAAATGTACTTGTCTCTGCGTCAAGCGTGGGGATAATCACATTTTGACACACATCTTTTTAATATATGCCCATAAAACTATTGCAAGTTTAAAAAGCCATGAAACATAAAGCTCTTTATTTATATCTGATATTATTTTTTTTATTGTGCTGTTCCGTTACTACCACCGGACAAGAGAAAAAACAGGAACGGTTTACCTTGATGGGATTAGGTGATTCCATTACGGAAGGAGCGGATTTCTTCACTTGCTATTTGTATCTGCTTTGGGAAAAATTATTTACAGCCGGGTATCAGTTTGATTTTATCGGCCCTCGTGAGAGTAAATGTCGGATCGGGACGCTTAATCATTGTGGTTTCAGCGGTAAGAATGTGGAGTTTCTGGAGTCGAAGATCGACAGCCTTTACCGGCTTTATCCGGCAGATATTGTATTGCTCCATGCCGGTCATAACCATTTTGCGGAAGAGAAACCTATTCCCGGAATGATAGCTTCTTACAAGTCTATTATCAACAAAATACAGGCGATCAATCCGAATGTCCGTATTTTGATTGCCCAGGTAATACCAAGCGGGAAACTACCTAAATATTCGTATATCCCGGAATTGAACGAGAAGATTGCGGAAATGGTTGCCGGATTAAACTCCGGACAGGTCTTTTTGGTCAATCAGGCTCAGGGATTTAACTGGCAAGACTATACGGTACACGATAAAGTACATCCGAATAAGGCTGGTGCGGAGAAGATGGCGACTGTCTGGTTCGAGGCCTTAAAGAAAGTACTGGCTTCATCGGAGACGGTGTTCTCTCCTGAAATCGTTCGGTATAAGACATTAGAGGATGGAGATTCCCTGGCACTTCACATCTTCAAGCCCCGGAATATGCAGGCTGGGGAAAAAAGGCCGGCTATTGTATACTTCTTCGGAGGAGGTTGGAAGTTAGGTACTCCGATTCAGTTTTATCGTGAATGTGCTTATTATGCTTCAAAAGGAATGGTTGCTGTATCGGTTGATTATCGTATCGGATATCTGCACCATTCTACTCCGTTCGAGAGTTTTGAGGATGCCAAAGATGCGATATGTTGGTTGCGTAGCCATGCTTTGGACTATCAGCTTGATCCGGACAAGATTGCCGTAGCCGGTGGTTCTGCCGGTGGACATCTGGCTGCCGCACTCGGAACGATCGGGAGTGATGAGACTGTTCCGGCGGGTTACAGGCCGAACCTCTCCGTGTTATATTATCCGGTTGTAGACATGGTTTCGCGAGGTTATGGTTTTCCGGAAATAAAAAGGGATTTTGAAAAAATTTCACCGATCCATCATGTGTCGGAAGCAACTCCCTCCACTCTTATATTGCTTGGCACGAAAGATCCTATCGTATCGGTCGAAACGATCGAGGCCTATCAAGATAAACTTTTGCAGAAGGGAGTGGATTGTGAACTCCATCTCTTTGAAGGTGCCGGGCATCCGATCTTTCTATACAGAAAGCCGCTTACGGAAGAGTATTATAAGGTTCGAAAGTTGACGGATGATTTTTTGAAAAGACAGGGATTCCTGTAGTATTTGTTATTTTTCTTAATCAGGATCTTCGTTTATCTGGGGTTATTGTAAATTATGGGATACTGTTAAGAAATAACAGGAACGGAAGATAATCTTTCAATTCTTTTTTCAGGATGTCAAGTGCTTTGTTCCGGTAGCGCTCTACTGTACGAACGGAAACTCCCATTATCTCTGCTATTTCGTCCATGCTTTTTTGTTCCATCCGGCTCATTTCGAAAGCCATTCTATACTCCGGGGGGAGTTTAGCCAAAGTTTGCTCTAACAATGTTTCCAATTCATTCAACATATACAGGTCTTCTTCCCCGTTTGAATAGATCGGGGGATTATCAATGATCTTTTTTTGATAGTCCTCTTTGTAGCCTTGTTTTCTCAGATAGTTCAAGCTTAAGTTTTTTACACAGGTGACCAGATAGTTTCGGGCGGAAATATTAGTTGATATAGATTTTCTTTTCTCCCAAATATTGAAAAAAATATCCTGCACAATATCTTCCCGTACATCCCGATCCTCTATGTAGCGTTTGGCAAACAGACAAAGAGCTGCATAATAGTGTTCAAACAGAGAACGATAGGCAATTTCGTCATCATTTACGGAAATATTCCACAGGAGATGATCAATATCGGGTACATTGGTGTCTTTCATTTTTAAAAGAAGAATTCTATATCTTTTGGTGTTGGCAAAAGTAATGAAATATAAGAGACATAAAAATATTTTTATAAGAAAAAGATAAAAAGCCTGTCGGGTTTGTCATCCCCGTGTGTCTATTTAGTAAAAGAGAATAGAAAATGACAGAACATACAGATGATATAAAGAAAACGATTCGAATAGCTAAAGCGATTGAGAATGACATTCGTGAATATAAATCTTTCGATGTACAGGCGGCATATCAAAAAAACAGGAAGAGACTGGATACTGGACGGAGAAAGTACCTTTTTACTTTCTATATATCGCGAATTGCAGCCATTTTGTTGTTGCCCTTAATCATATCGACAGGAGTATTATCTTATTTATATACCCGACAGTTGAAACAGGCCGATACCGTTTCTTATCTGGAAGTTTTATCTGCTCCGGGAATTGTTACCCAAGTCTTGCTGCCGGATAGTTCAAAAGTTTGGTTGAACGCAGGAAGTTCGCTTCGGTATCCTTCCCGTTTTACGGAAAAGGAGAGAAATGTCCAATTGAGTGGTGAAGGATATTTTGAGGTGCAGTCAGATAAGGAGTACCCTTTTTATGTCTCTTTGGACAATGGTATAAAAGTCAAGGCACATGGTACTAAATTTAATATAAATGCATATAAAGAGGACCGGGTTGTGGAAACGACATTGGAGGCCGGGCTGGTGGATGTTATATCTGCTTCCCGTACTATATGGTTAAAACCGAACGAGCAGGTCTGTTATGATAAGGAAGATGGACATTTTACCATTAGTGTAGCCAATATTGAAGAGAAAACAGCTTGGAAAGAGGGTAAATTGGTTTTCCGTAATGCGACCCTTGAAGAAGTCGTGAAAAAACTATCCAGAAGATATAACGTCGATATCGTGTTACATCGGGAAAACCAGAAAGACTATAAGTTCAGAGCTACTTTCTCATCGGAAAGTATCACACAAATATTGGATTATCTACGTATGGCAGCTCCGATAAGTTGGTCGTTCGCAGATATGAAACAACAGCAAGATTATACTTATCCGCGCCAACGGATAGATGTTTGGCTGAAATAAAAATAAACATGTTAAATTAATGAAGAAAGGAGAAATGATTATGATATAAATATATAAAAAGAAACAAGGCAAGTATAAGCGCCAACTCATACTTGCCTAAAAAAGAGAAATAACTAGTTAAGTACGACGCCAATCGTACAAAAGTTTTAAATCCAAATACAAAGTTATGAATTTTTCAAGATCAGTAAGGGGTAATACCCCATATTATTTACTTAAATTAATGCATATTATGAGAGTAAGCTTACTTTTACTATTCATTGTGATTGCTCAGCTACATGCCGAAAATTTGTACTCGCAAAGTACAGTTATTAATTTATCACTCCGAAATGTAACGGTCGAACAAGTCTTGGACAGGATCGAGAAGGATACGGAATTCTCATTTTTGTTTACAGACAAATCTGTCGATACGGACAGAATTGTCGATATGAATATCCATTCGAAAAATATTAATGAGACATTAAAGATCTTGTTTGGCGGTACGGATGTTAGCTATCGCATTGTAGACCGGCAAGTTATTTTATCAAAGAAGAAAGAGGGCACAGACGGTATAAATCAGTCAAAACAGGTGACCGGTGTGATAAAAGATGCCAACGGAGAGTCTGTTATTGGAGCGAATGTCGTAGAAAAAGGAACGAATAACGGTACAATTTCTGATATTGATGGAAAATTTTCGCTCAACGTAGCACCTGGTGCTACGTTGATGATAACCTATATAGGTTATGTTTCACAGGAAATAAAAGTAGACAATCGTAACTCTTTTTCTATTGTCCTGAAAGAAGATTCGGAAATGCTGGAAGAGGTTGTTGTTGTTGGTTATGGAACGATGAAGAAGAAAGACCTGACCGGTGCGGTTGCCGCAGTCAAAGGCGATGCTTTGGCTTCCCGTAAGACCACCCAATTGTCAACGGCTTTGCAAGGAGCTGTTGCCGGAGTGACGGTGACTCGTGACAATAGTGCTCCCGGTGCAGCAGCCGGTAGTATCAAAGTGCGTGGTGTCACGACTATCGGCGATACCAGTCCATTGGTTATTATAGATGGCGTACCGGGAAGTATCAATGATGTGAACCCGAATGATGTCGAAAGTATGTCAGTATTGAAAGATGCCGCTTCTTCTTCTATTTATGGCTCTCGTGCTGCTGCAGGTGTAATCTTGATTACGACGAAGCGTGCAAAAGAAAAGGATCTTTCGATTAACTATAATTTTGAGTATGGTTTGGAGATTCCGACAAAACAACCGGAATATATGGGTGTCAAACGTTTCTTGGAAACGACCAATGAATTGCGTTATAATGATAATAAATCGGGTGGATGGAATCAGACCTATTCTGAAGATGAAGTGAATAATTGGGAAAAATATAATCAGACAGATCCGGATAAATATCCGATGACAGATTGGGTTGGTATGATTTTAAAGGGATCAGCTCCTCGGCAGACACATACGATTAGTGTGGCTGGTGGGTCGAAAGCCGTTAAATCGAATGCGTCATTTGTTTACGATAAGGTCGATGGGTTGTATGCAGATCGTTTTTATGAACGATTTATGATTCGTGCAAACAATGATTTTACGGTGAATAAGTATTTGGGAGCAACCCTGGATTTCAACTTTAAACGGACAAAAAACCATCAGCCCTATTATTCTCCATTTTCGGATATGCGTTTGGCTCCGATGATCTATCCTGCTGTTTGGGCAAACGGAGAGTATGCCAGTGGTAAAAACGGTAATAATCCGTATGCACTTGTCAACTCTGGCGGAACCAAAGACGAATGGTACAATAAAGTAGGTGGACGTGCGGCCATTAATATTACTCCGATAGAGGGATTGAAAATTTCCGGGGTGATTGCTCCTAACTATACATACACAAAAAATAAGGATTTTCGCAAAGCTGTTCCTTATTCCTTGGAAGATGATCCGAACACGATCGGTGGTTATATGGAAGGCTATAATACGACAAAGTTATCTGAAAAAAGAAATGATAGCTACGATGTGACGATCCAGGGCATTGCAAATTATATGAAAACATTCGGGAAGCACGATTTGAATGTGATGGCTGGTTATGAAACGTATCGTTATTTTGGTGAAAACTTAGGGGCTTCACGTGATCAGTATGAACTTAGCAATTTCCCTTATTTGGATATCGGCCCTTTGGATCTTCGTGATAATAGTGGAAGTGCCGTGCAGTTGGCTTATCAATCTTGGTTCGGTCGCGTCGCTTATAACTATGATAATCGATACTTGTTGCAGGCGAATGTGCGTTATGACGGATCTTCACGTTTCCATTCAGACTATCGTTGGGGTGTTTTTCCTTCGGTTTCTGCCGGTTGGGTAATGAGTGAAGAAGCCTTTGTGAAAAATGCGGATATAGATTGGTTGTCTTTCCTGAAATTGAGAGCTTCTTACGGGACGTTAGGTAATGAACGAATCACAAATAGTGATGGTAATCCTCTTTATTATCCGTATCAGGCATTTATTAATTTCAGTGATGTATTGTTTTATCAGAATGGTGCGATAGTACCCGAATTATCAGCTGCGCAATGGGCATATGCAGTAGAAAATATTTCTTGGGAGACGACAAGTTCCGTTGATGTCGGTCTGGATGCTACATTCTTTAATAATCGTTTGCGTTTTACTGCCGATTATTATAACAAGCAGACAAAGGACATGTTGTTGGCTTTGGAGATCCCGGATTATGTCGGATTTGACAATCCCCAGCGGAATAGCGGTAAGATGTATACCAACGGATATGACCTTGAACTTGCCTGGAATGATCAGATCGGTGATCTGACATATGGCATCTCTGCCAATTTTTTCGATTTTGTTTCTAAAATGGGAAATTTGGATGGTACGGAATTTTTAGGCAGCCAAGTAAAAATGGAAGGCAGTGAATTTAATGAATGGTATGGTTATCTGAGTGACGGCCTGATGTTGACGGAAGAGGATTTGAAAGGCCCTAAGTTGAATAATAATGTACAACTCGGTGATGTGAAATATAAAGATATTTCCGGACCGGATGGTGTACCTGACGGTAAGATCTCACCGGAATATGACCGTGTCTTGCTGGGTGGTTCACTGCCGAGGTTCCAATATGGCGGATCGTTAAACTTAGGTTATAAGGGGTTTGATTTTTCTTTAGCCTTTCAAGGAGTTGGACGCCAAAATGCACGTTTATCTGATAGGATGGTACAACCTTTGTTTGCAAATTGGGGAAACACGCCTGCAATTATTGATGGTAACTATTGGAGTGAAAAGAATACGGAAGCCCAGAATTCACAGGCCTTTTATCCTCGTTTGACGTATGCTAATGCAACCAATAACTATGCTATGTCGGACTATTGGATGTTTAAGGGGCGTTATTTCCGTTTGAAGAATTTGACATTCGGATATACATTGCCGACAGCTTGGACTGAGAAAGTGACGATTAAGAAGGCACGTGTATATGTCGCAGCCAATGATTTGTTCTGTATCAGCAAATATCCGAGCGGATGGGATCCGGAAATGGGAAGTTCTTCTTATCCGATCACAACATCTTTGTTGTTTGGTTTTTCTGTTAATTTTTAAAAGAGTGAAAAGATGAAACGTACATTAGTAATATTATTGGGATGCTGTTTGGGGTTGAATTCATGTTATGAATTGGATTTGAATCCATTGTCACAGGCATCTAGTGAGAATTGGTACTCCAGCGAAACGGAAATAGAAATGTCTGTCAAGGATTTTTATCGGGATGACTTTTGGCCATTAGATAATGAAGACAAAACCGATAATTTTATTTATAGAGAGACTCCGTCTGAAATACTAAAAGGAACTTTTAACGGACAGAGTGACGATGTGACAAAATTGTGGGCTAATCAGTATAAGTCCATAGCACGGGCAAATACAATATTAGCTAATATGGATAAGGCTGTAAATATGGGTATTTCAGAGGTTAAATTGAAGCAGTATGAAGGAGAAGCTTTTTTTCAAAGAGCTTCTTGTTATGCCCGGTTAGTTACTTATTTCGGAGATGTTATTTATGTGACAGAGGTCGTTGATATAGACAAAGCTTTTACGCTTGGACGGACTGCGAAATCAGAAATCGTACCAAAGATATATGAGGATTATGATAAAGCAATAGAAAATTTGCCGGAAAAATATTCTGGCTTGTCTTCGCAGCGTGCCACAAAGGGAGCGGCTTTGGCCTTGAAAGCTCGTTTTGCTTTATATATGGGAGATTGGGACATTGTCGCTGATGCAACTAAAAAGTGCATGGATTTAGGTATTTATAAATTGCACAAAGACTATTCAGACCTTTTCCTGAGTACGACAAAGAACTCGGAAGAATCAATTTTCCTCTTGCCCCGCTCCATAGAATATAAAGTTACGTTAGGAAACTGGACGGTTATGAATGAAGTATCAAGAAATCCTGGTGGCTGGGGTGCATTTGCTCCTTCTTGGGATTTACTTGCCGCCTATACCTGTACCGATGGCCTGCCAATTGATGAATCACCCTTGTTTGATCCGCATAATCCGTTCAAAAATCGTGATCCGCGTTGTACGGCAACCATAGTGGAGTTTGGTACCCGGCATCTTGGCTTTGAATATAATCCGCATCCGGATGCCGTACAAGTAATGAATTATAACACAGGAAAGATGCAGAAAAACAATGATGCCCGTGTCAATGCCCAATTTGCTTCTTTTAATGGATTGTTATGGAAAAAAGGGATTGATGAAACATGGTTGGAAAATGGCAAGGATGTGGATCCGGATAAAATTATTATCCGTTATGCAGATGTCCTCTTGATGTATGCCGAAGCAAAAATTGAATTGGGGCAGATCGATCAGTCTGTTTTGGATGCAATCAACCAAGTTCGTGCAAGAGCCTATGGGGTGGATTATACGAATACGGCTGCTTATCCGGCAGTGACAACTACCGACCAGCAAAAATTACGTACAATCTTGCGTACGGAACGGCGGGTTGAATTTGCCAAAGAGGGATTGCGCTATATGGATTTGGTCAGATGGAAATTGGCAAGCAAAGCCTTGATACGTCCGAATTACGGTATGTTGTATCCGGTTGATTTGTTAAGAGAAAAGGTTGTAGATAAAGGGTTATGGTTCTGGCCTGGTATTCCCCAAATAGACGAAGACGGTATTCCTGATTTCTCGGCTATGGAAAAAGCTGGGTTGATTGCTCCGATGTCGCAGCGTATGTGGAACGACCGGCAGTATTTATGGCCGATCCCAACCAAAGAAGTCTTGATTAATGAAAATTTGGAACAGAATCCTGGATATTAATTGTATATAAATTAGTAAGGCTTCTTTTGATCTTTGTTTAAAAGAGTAGGAAGAAGCCTTTATTTTAACAATATATTATTAGAAAAAGATGAAAATGAAGATAAAAAGTTCTGTAGCTTTTGTTGCAGCATTGTCCGTGATGAGCTGTACTGCTCAAAAAGATGTAAAAAAGACTCCGGATTCCATATCCGGTATCTATCCCCGTTTAGCTTATTATAATAATGAAGGTGAATGTGGAACCGGGGCGGTGGTGCCTTGGGCCGATCGTTTATGGGTAATAACATATGGGCCGCATTTACCGAATGGCTCTTCCGACAAATTGTATGAAGTGACATCAGACTACCGGCAGATCGTACGTGATGAAAGTATTGGAGGAACTCCTGCTAATCGAATGATTCACAAAGAAAGCAATCAACTCTTTATAGGTCCGTATGCAATAGATAAAACAGGGAGTGTTCGTGTGATTCCCTGGCAGACGATGCCGGGCCGTCATACCGGTAATGCACGCCATTTGACAGATCCGGCAGGTAAGATATATTATGGGACTATGGAGGAAGGCTTTTATGAGGTGGATGTGAATACATTAGAAGTAAAAGAATTGTATCAGGATGGTAATAGTAAGAAAGGTATAAAGGACGACACAAATAATGTTTTACCGGGTGTACATGGAAAAGGACTTTATTCAGGCCAGGGAGTAATGCTCTTTACAAATAATGGAGAAGGAACACGGGAGGCATTGAGGAAGTTTGATGTCGAAGCTGGTGTTTTAGCAGAATGGGATGGTAAAGACTGGAAGGTTGTCCGTCGGAATCAATTTGTTGAAGTGACAGGCCCGGGTGGAATCTATGGAAATGCCAATCCGGAAACAGATCCGTTGTGGGCGACCGGATGGGATTATAAATCCGTTTTGTTAGGAGTTCGTGATGCCAAGAAAGGATGGTCGTTTTATCGTTTGCCTAAAGCAAGCCACAGCTATGATGGGGCACATGGTTGGAATACGGAATGGCCGCGTATCCGAAATGTAGGAACAGAATCGCAACCTGATTATTTAATGACGATGCACGGGATGTTCTGGCATTTTCCGGGTACGTTTACTGCCGATAATTCAGCAGGAATCCGCCCGCGTTCCGCTTACTTGAAGGTAATCGGTGATTTTACCCGTTGGAACGGGCAGTTGGTTTTTGGTTGTGACGATTCTGCCCAGAAGGAATTTTTGAATAAACGGAAAGCGAAAGGAAATATGGAAGGCCCCGGCCAATCCAATTCAAATTTATGGTTTACTTCTTTGACAAAACCGGATGAGTTAGGACCGGCAACAGCCGAAGGTGCGGTTTGGGCAAAAGAGAGCGTAAAAGCAAATGAAGCATCAGAGCCGTTTCTTTTCAGTGGTTGGACAAACCGTTGTGGTTGGGTGAAGAATGAAGGTAATCAACCTGTGAATTTTACATTTGAGATAGATGAAGCCGGAAATAATGAATGGAAGACTTTAAAGTCTGTCACTGTTAATGCAGGAAAAGCCACTTCCGTTCCTTTTCTTTCGACAGAAAGAGGAGAGTGGATTCGGGTGAAAACCGATAAGAATACGATGGCAACAGTAAGTTTCAATTATACTTCTCCTGATATCCGTTCGACATCTTCTGATTCGATCTATAAGGGTTTGACTACGGTTGACAAGACAACAACAACCGGAGGTTTATTGTATGGATTGGGTGATAATCGTCGTGCTTTAGGTTTGTTGGCGAATGTGACGGTCGATGGAAAGATTTCGGAAACCGGTTATTATGAAATGGGGGATAAATTGGAACTGATTCGTAAAGAGGATGCCAAGACAGCCGATTTGATCCGTAGTAAATTTGCAATTCCACAACAAGTAATATCGATAGAAGAAAGCTCTGTTCTGGTGGTGGACGATTTAGGTCGCCGTTGGCGCTTGCCGTTAGGAAATGAAACATATAAAAAACTGACAGACCAGGGAGTGCTGCGTATTTGCCGTGAAGTTGCTACAGAACGTGATCTTTTTTCCTGTATGGGTACATTTTATGAACTTCCTGCTGAAAATGCGGATGGCTATGCTAAGATTCGTCCTGTATCGACACATAATTACCGCATCAATGATTATGCCTCTTATCGTGGTATGCTTGTCTTAACGGGTGTGACCCCCGAAGATGGGAAAGAAAATCCGCATGTTGTCATTTCCGATGATGGAAAAGCTGCTGTTTGGGTGGGTGTCATAGATGACTTGTGGACTTTGGGTAAACCGGTCGGTCAAGGTGGCCCGTGGAAGGATACGGATGTAAAAACAGATGTCGCATCTGATCCTTATCTGATTGCTTTTTACGATAAAAAGGAACTTTCTTTATCGCACCGGTCTGATAAAAATGTCGTGATAACCGTAGAAGTTGATCCGACAGGAAACGGTGACTGGATGGAGTATGCATCTTATACGGTAAAGCCGGGAGAAAAGTTCGTTCAGCAATTTCCTGAATCGTTCCAAGCGAGATGGATTCGTTTCGTATCGGATACGGACACGAAAGCGACTGCTTGGTTGATGTATAAATAAAAGAGTAGGAAATGAAGAAAATATTGATATTATTAATTGCTTTTTGTTATTCTTGCTTTGTTTATGCTCAAGAGCAAACGTGGAGAACAATACCTTATTTCCTGAAAGGCTATGAGGCGCAGTATGAAAAATCTCCCAAAGAAGCCGCTTTGGCTTGGTTTAAAGATGCCCGCTTTGGTTTATTTGTTCATTGGGGGCCTGCTTCGCTATATGGAAAAGGCGAATGGGTGATGTACAATGAGCAAATACCGGTTAAGGAATATGAACAAAAGGCACGGGAATTTAAAGGTGAAAAGTTTAATGCACAGGATTACGTTGATTTGGCATTGAAAGCAAAGATGAAGTATATTACTTTCGTTGCAAAACATCATGATGGTTACACCCTATGGGATACTAAAGCGACGGATTACAATAGTATGGATTATCCTGCCCAGCGTGACTTTGTAAAAGAGTTGGCTGTCGCTTGCCGGAAAGCCGGATTGGGCCTGTTTATTTATTATTCGGTGGGTATAGATTGGCATCATCCCTACTTTTTGCCAAATACGATGTATGATCCGGCTCGTCCCCACTATAAAGAGGTTCCTGAGTCTTACAGATTCCGTAATGTGGAAGATTTTAAGCATTATCTGAATTATGCAAAAACGCAAATAATGGAATTGTGTACTCAATATGGGCCGATTGCCGGTATATGGTTTGATACGGTTGGAGGAGTGTATCAGTATTCTGAACTTTTTAATATTCAGGAAATATATGATATGATTCATCAGATTCAGCCTCATGCATTAGTCGTGTTTAAAACAGGTGCGAACGGTAATGAGGATTTTATAACCGGAGAAAGAGAAATGGGATCATTGGCTCCTGTCTTTAAAAGTGTCGGATTACCTAAAAAGGTACAGGACGCTGCCGATTTTTCTTGGGAGAGCAATAAAGAAAAGCCGGCTGAGTTGAACATCCCGATCCAGGCTTTAGGGTGGGCATATCATACTTCTTCGCGACAACGGCAGAAATCGGCTGAAGAGGTTATGGAGCTATTGAGATATTGCGCAGATATGAATGCTAATTTATTGTTGAACATTGGCCCTCGTCCGGATGGAACCATTCTGGAAGAGAATATTCAGACCTTGGAAAAGGTTGGCAGGCAATTAGAGAAGGATGGTTTTCCAAAATTGAATACGAAATCGTATATGGACTTCCGTATGAAAGCGAGACAGACGGTTCAGACAGAAAAAGAAAATCAGACTGCTAATTAATTTATACCAAATAAATTACCGTAAAAGGAAGTGTGTCAAAATGTACTTGTCCCCGCGCTTGACGCACTTCCTTTTTTGATGATTTCTCAAATTGATATATTAGACGACTAATTATCTGTCCGCTCGAGAAGAAGGCGAATATGGATAATTAACAATTCATATTGACACCGAGAGATAATCCCAATCATGCTGCATTTTGGATGGCCATCGTCTTATGATGAAGAGCCCGAAAAATTGCCAGAGTGAAAGCGGCATGTGGAACCTGTTGGTGGATAAAACTGATTGCTGGCTGGAAGCATCCGGTTCTGCAATGTTTGCCTATGCTATGATAATGGAGGTGAAAAAAGGTTGGCTGGATGCTGCCGAGTATGGTCTGGTGGCATGGAAGGTATGGAAACTTTTTCGTAAAGAGGTCTGTTTTTGGGGAGTAAGAGACAGGCCTCTTTTTTATGGTCATTCTTAAAATATAGTCGGAATTTTTTTTGTGCTTGGAATTAAATGAGTACTTTCGAGCTCATATATATAATTTTTAGAGGGTAATTGTTGAATTAATAATCTTATTTTTAATATTATAACTATGATGAATGATGTACCTGTCCTTGATAAAGAAATGTCGACAACAGGAAAAAACTTATCTGATAGTATTGTGGAAAAATATGCTTTTGTATTTCAATCCTGTGATGTTGATATGAAGTTGCTGGTGGAGAATAAAGTCTCGCATTATCCTGCTTCAGATGTATTATTGAAAAAAGCTCGTTTCCTGTATCGGAATCAGGAGATTGGATGGATCGAGGCATTGGCTGCTTTTCAGGAAAAACATGGAGATTGCCTGGCCTTGGATGGAAAGGATGCCGCTAAAGCTTTAGAGAAGGCCTTCGACCTTTGCCGGTGGATGGGAGAGGAATCGGACTATTTGCAAACAGTATACCAGAGGAGGGCGGATGAAAAAAGAACCGAACTGTTTGACAGGATGGATCGTCTTTCTTTGAAACTGAAAGTTTGCCATTGCTTGTCGGAAGGAAAGACGAATGAATATCTGAAGGCTGTTTTGCGTAAGTTGGAACAGAGTGGAAACATTTGGCATGTACATGACGAGATCCTAAAAATATATTATCTGCTGTCATACGATTTGACTGGTTTTTCCCAGAATCTTCCGGTACTGATCGATATCGTTTGCAGGCTGATTACCAATGGTCTGATGACAGAAGAGGAATGCGATGATTTTTCCGGCGTATTGAAACGGAAAGCAAAGGAGATGGATGATAAGGTATCTGAATATTGGTTCTCCGATGATTGGGACACGCTCCATCCTCTGATAACCGAGTCGGTCCGTTTGCATACTTTTGTTTTCTTGATCTGCGGACAATGTCGGCAAAAGGAGGATGACCTTTCACTGATTGCTGCCCGTATATGCCGTTATCTTTCCCGTATACCATCACCGTATAGTGAACTGCTGAAAAATAAGTCATATACTTTGCTCACTGGCGAGAATACATTGGGTGACCGTATCCAGTGGGAGCATCTCCAACATTTTGATGAGATAAAGATTTTGGAACGTCTCATCATGATACAGGCAGATGATAAAGCATGTCTTTTCCAGGAAGATAGTAAAAAGTGGAGGCAATGTCGAAATGAAAAAAATATGATCACCCTTGATAACGATGGGTTTACGTTGAGCCCATTGGTTGAATTGGGATGTAACTCGTGGAAAGGGCGTAAAGACCGGGCTACTGTGTTGAAAAACCGTTTGTTTGTCGCTTCTTTTAGCCGGTTATCTTTGAATTTTGATGCTTGTAAGAATATCCGTGATTTCCGTTCATATTGGAATCTGGTAGCGGAAGATTATCCTTTGTCGCAACCAATGTCTTCTCCGGCTTTTGTGGATACCGGATCAGATGAGAAAGAGATTGAGATACCGGAGATCGAGATGGAAGAGGAAGAGGTGGAGACAGACCATTTTCTGCGTCCGGATCAACGGGTCAAGGTCCGGATCCTGCATATCGACAAGGAAGACATGTCTCTGAAGATGGAAATTATAGATGCCCCATACCGGGGAATGAAGGCCTGTTTGCCATTCGCTTACATAAATTCATGCTATTATATCATCCCTGGTTTTATGGATATGTTTGCTGTCAACGAGATATTCCGTGCGAAAGTAAAGAGCGTGGAAGGAAGTGAAGTCAAGCTTTCCCTGATACAGGATTTCAATGAATATATGTATCCGGATTGTGTCAGGAAGAAAAATGTAATCGGGAAAGTGATCGATATTGCAGAAGGCAAAGTCTGGTGGTTGCTTTCTACCGGCATGACGGCAACAACGACTAATCCCCATAAGAAGTATAAGGCCGGTAACTTCTATAAGGTGGAATATGGAGGTTTATCGGCGGACAAATTGAAAAATACGATCAAAGTGCTGTCCCATATCCCATTTCCAGACGAAAAAGGTTTTTATAATAATGTATTGGAAAATTTGCGCAGTTTCTTTTTCTTCATGACGAAAGAAGTGCTGAAAGTCAATAAAGGCAAGGAAGAGTTGCAACGTTTGAAAGAAAAAAACAATCCTTTCTTCGTCGCTTTCCAAAGCCTAAATCTTGAAGTTCCGGAGAGTGCTCTTGATGAATCGGCTCAGACTGATGAGATGCCTGAAAGTGAAAGTAAAACAGTAACTCCCGATTTATATGACGAGTCGGATAGGATAACGGTGAGCCAGTTGAAGGAACTCATTTATTGTGTAGATTCGTTGATAGGCGACAGCGAAGATATATGTGGATGCTTCAATGCTTATAATGTCCTGATATTTTTGTGCCGTTTTGTGGGAAACAAAGAATTGGCTGATTATTATGGGCTTTGTTCCGACTATATCTATTGGGTTAATTCACTGGACTCCGAATTATTGAAAAACAGAGAGAGAGTTGAATGCCGGCAAACTTTTAAGGGATTGTCGGATCGTATGGAAGCGTTAGATATGGACCGGTACAGCTTGCGTTTGCGTAATAACAAACAGGTTATACGAGTATTACAGACTTGGTTCGACTCCCGTCCCCTGACTTCCGTCCAGTCCGATTTGCAATCGTTTATGCAAAATAAAAACCGTACGGTAGCTGAGTTGGCACGCTATTTTAATATCATGTCCTATCTGAAAGAAAAGGATGATGACCTGCAGGAACTGATTTGCGAGAATATTAATGTTTTGCTTGGTTGTAAAGTCTGGGAGAAAAAACCTAGAGTGTACATACCTGTATTTTTCGGCCATGAAGGAGTAGAAAAAGAATTTAAGACATCTGCATTTATCCATGCCGACAAAAACGCGACAGAGGAGCAGAGCCTTGTCCTGGCTCGTGTGATTGCATCGTTCATGAATACGGAAGGGGGAACACTTTATATCGGAGTCAATGATAAGGGATATCTGACCGGATTGGACCAGGAGTTAAGGTTTGCTCATAATGACAGTGATGTTTACCTTCGTTCTGTCAATCAAAATGTGATCAGGCTATTAGGTAAAAAAGAAGATCGGGATCGTTATCAGGCGTATATACGTTGCCGTTTGTATGAATATGAAGACGGACGTCTGGTTTTGGCGTTTCGAGTAGCGCCAATCAATGAAGTGGTAGAGGTGAAAGGTGAAGTATATACGCGTTCTGCCAGTTCCAATCTGATCAAACCGGTTGGCAACGTGGCGGATTTTGTCAAGTTGCGCCATCGGCAAAAGCTGGATTCTGTTCCTAAGATGCCGGAGTTTCCTGCGTATTTTAGTGCAGAACGGAATGAATATATTTTTGATAAACGTTCTGTAGTCCTTGAAATGACAGCGGTTCAAGAGGTGGAAGCGGTTGCTCCGGTTTTGTCCGTAAACGAAGAAAATGTCCAGGAAAAGGCTTTGCGCACTAAAAATGCAAACACTCAAATTAATTTAGGAATCCGGACATCAGCTCTGCGTTGCAATCCTTTGCAAAAGAAGCATGACCTGGGATACACGCCCAACCATGTCTTTGTCTCCTTGTTTAAAAATGGCAAAATAGCCTATTCCGTAAGTCCCAAGATCGGAAAGTGGGGAGGAGAAGGGGGAAGTGTTATTTTCTCTTATAACCCGGAAGACAAGGAAGATTTGCTGGTTACGGTTTTTAAGAATGGCGAAGTAGGCCTGTCCAATCTGAAAAAGGGAATGTCACAACCGAATATGCTTTTTGCTTTTGCCGGTTCGATTGATGATATACTATTTATTTCTCCGGCTCGTAGTACTGATTATCTGTTATTGATTTCGGATAAGGAAGGTGAAAAGCGTTACCGCATTGTCCCACTCGATATGCTTGAAAAATCAATGTCTATACAACCCAAGAGCAATCTTGTCCTTGTACCGGAAAAAGGCATTTTTGTTTTTGCCGAGATCTTGATACCGGAACTGGTGAATAGCCTTGATGATGAGAAATCATTGCAGGATACTTTCGATCAATATTGTGCCGGACGTCTGTGGGAGCATAATTCCTATATCAAGAATGTAGATAAGATCAGCAATTTGTGCAATGTCCCTTTTTAACTTGTTTCTTTTCTAAACTGAAGCCCCAGAAATATCCCTCCCGGCAGCAATATGATCCCTGCTGAGACGAGTAGGGCAACCTGGAGCGAATACATGTCATTCAGCCAACCGATAAAGGGGGCGATAGCGGCGAACATCAGGCGGATTATGAAGTTGCGGATGGAAAGCACTGTCGCCCTCATGTCGGAAAAAGTCATTTGGTTGATGTATCCTTTGAGGATGGGGGTGGCAAAACCGCGGAAAATATAAAAGACGAACAAGATGGCAAGGCCGGCGTACGTAAGGTTGAAAGCCAGGGATACATATCCGCCGACGATAAAAACGAGGATCAGGATTCCCATCTTACGCGGACCGAAGTAGTTGTCCACCCGGTCGGACCAGAGAGCGGCGAAGCCGACCGTCAGATTCAGTACCGTCCAAATAACTCCATACCAGGAAACGGGAGTTTTCAGATACATTAAAACCGGTTGTACGAACCAAGCCATCGTGAGAGTCGCTGCCCCGATTATACCTGAATACATGATATTGTAGCAAAGTTGCTTGTTCGTTACCAGCGAATATCTGATGATCCGGACAATCTCGTTTACCGGATTCTGTATTTTATTGGAACGGTTGACCTCCTTAAGCATGAATGCTGCCGGAATACCTGTAAATGCAATCACAGCCTGCGCATAAAAAGGAAGACGAAGGGAATAAGTCGCCAATAAACCACCAAAGATACCTGCCAGCGCTTCAGCGAAGTTGCCGATCATCGTGATCCGTCCTTCATATCGTAAGTATAAATTTTCTTTCTTGTATTGGGCGGTAGTATCGTATAACAGAGCGGAATCTGCACCATTTACCAATGTCTGTCCTGTCCCCAACAAGATTTCAGCGAAAAGAAAAGCCGTGAATGTCGAGGTGAACGAATAGCATAGATATCCGAAGAAGAAAAGGATACATCCTAATATCAGACATTTGCGGCGTCCCCAAACATCAGCCAGATAGCCTGAAGGGATCTCCAAGGCAACGGCTGCTATCGAATAGACACTCTTCAGGATAAACACATCCTGCAATCCTAATCCGTGTTTTTCGTAAAAAAGCACGATGATAGGCATAACCAATGTGAACCATTTGGATAGTTTGATCAGATAAAGAGCGAGTATATTCCGTTTCATGTTTGCAAAAGTACAAAATATATGAAATATCCTTGTGGGACGTCAATTGCATTTCCGTGAACTAGTTTCGATGTTTTACCCATCAGGAGTGTCTAATTATTGTACACCATTGTCAAATAATTGGACACTTAAAAAAATGATTGTGCTTTTATCTGTTTGTATTTTAGCTCGTTGACTCTTTTGGCACGCTTTTTGAATTTTAATGGACGGAATATAATAAATACGCGATATGAAAAACTTGAACATAGCATTACGTTCGCTTTTTAAGAAAGGAAGAAGTAATGGGATAAAGATTTTATCTCTGGGAGTCGGACTGGCGATGGGACTTGTCCTGATATCGAAAGTGTGTTTTGAACGTTCGTTTGATAAGTTTTATCCGGACAGCGACCGTATTTATCGGTTGCACGAAAACATCATCCGGGATGGTGAATATAAGTCCTACGGGCAGGTGAGCGGAGGCGTGGCTACAGCTATGCAAGTCGAGATACCGGAGGTTGAAAAAGCAACTCGTTTGACCTATATCGGGGGCGACAAGGAGTTGTTCAAGACACAGGATGGAAACCGTTATTCCGCCCGTTATGTCGTGATGGGCGATACGAATGTTTTCGATCTGTTGCCGCGTCCTATCCTGATCGGTGATCCGAAAGAGACTTTGTCCCGTCCGGGATATGTGATGATCTCGAATCGCATTGCCAAACTGTTGGGAGGTGCAGAACAGGCAGTGAACAAGGAATTTGAATTTGAATCCAGTCCAGGACAAATCTATACGATAGGAGGTGTGTTTGAAGATGTACCTGAAAATTCCCACTTGCGTTTTGAGATTGTTGCATCTTTGGAAGGTATGAGCAAGTGGAGTCGTGAAAATTGGCTGGGGAATGACCGTTATCTGGGATATGTAAAACTTTATCCCGGCACTGATCCGGAAAGCCTGACGACTGCCATTCGTGAGATGCAAGGACGGCATTGCGATCTGGAAGAGGTGAAAAAAGCGGGAATTGATTTGACTTATAGCCTGGTTCCGTTGATGGACATGCACAGTAACAGTGATGAGGTGAAGAGCATGAATTCCCTGTTGAGCTTTCTGGCTTTTGTGCTCATCTTTACGGCTGCGATGAATTATGTGCTTATCGTGATTTCCACGTTGATCAACCGAACCAAAGAGGTGGCTGTTCATAAATGTTATGGGGCTTCAGATAAGAACCTGTTCGGTATGATCATGTCGGAGACGTGTTTGCATATGCTGATTTCTTTGTTGCTTGCCGCTTTTCTGATCGTTCTGTTCCGTACGAAAACGGAAGAATTGTTAGGGGCAACGTTGGGAGCATTGTTCTCGACACAGACTATTGTGATACTGATAGGAGTTTGCATCGTGATCTTTTTCATTGCCGGTTTGATCCCGACCTATATGTTCCTGCGTATTCCGGTGGCTGCCGCATTCCGTAATTTTAAAGAATCCCGCAGGTACTGGAAACTTTGCCTGCTGTTCATACAGTTTTTGGCAACAGCCTATCTGGTGGCATTATTGTCGGTTATCAATAAGCAGTATGACTATATGGTAAATGTCGATCCCGGATATGCCTATGAGAAGTTGGCTTATTGCTCGACACAGGGGGTGGAAGAATCCGTCCGTAATACGGCAATCGAGGAATTGCGCAAGATACCCGAAGTTGACAAAGTTTCTGCCTGCTATGACCTGCCGATTTCAGGGATGTCGGGAAATAATGTTTCACTTCCTGGAGATGACCGCGAACTGTTTAATATTGCCGATATGTACTGGGTGAAAGATGATTTCTTTTCCTTGATGGAGATTCCGGTTATTGAAGGAGAGGTGTTCCGTTCTGACGGTTCGGCTTCGAACAAAGTGATGGTCAGCCGTTCTTTTGTCGAAAAGATGGAACAGGTGGCTGGTTGGACCGGGAGTGCGATTGGCAAGAACATTATAATTACGGAACATAGCCAGAATGGAGAACCGTTTACCATCTGCGGTGTGTATGAAGATGTTTGTATTGGCAGTACCGGTAATCCGGATACACGTCCGACCGCCCTGTTCTATGATAGATATGCACCGATGATCCTGATCAAATTCCATGAGATGTCACCGGAGAATATAAAAAAGGCACAAAAGGTGCTGGAAGATGTGATGCCCGACCGAAATGTTACGGTGACGGCTTATTATATGGATATGATAGACCTGTATAAGGATTCCCGCACGTTCCGCGACTCGGTTATGATCGGGGGAATCGTGACCTTGATTATTGCATTGATCGGTCTGCTGGGATATACCAGTGACGAAACGAACCGTCGTGGACGCGAAATTGCGATCCGTAAGGTGAACGGGGCGACAGCATGGAGTATCTTGAAGATGATTTCGAAAGACATTTCCTATATTGCGATTCCCGCTATCGTGATCGGTATGACTGTCGCTTATTATTCCGGTACGGGATGGTTGGAGAAATTTACGGAAAAGGCGCCCATCGGATTTTTTATCTTCCTGGCCGGAGCGATGATGGTCTATGTTTTGATCATTGCTTGTGTCCTGTACCGTGCATGGGCCGTTTCGAATTCTAATCCGGTTGATAGTTTGAAATCAGAGTAACGATAGTAGGAAAAGCAGATAAACACGATAGATATGAGAAACTTGAATATTGCCATACGCTCATTGTTCAAAAAAGGACGTCATAATGTAATGAAGATCATCTCGCTGAGTGTGGGGTTGTCTGTTGCGTTGGTCATGATTGCGAAGATCTATTTTGAACAATCTTACGATACCTTCTATCCGGATGCAGACCGGATTTACCGGATCTATGAGAATTATAGCATGAACGGGAAAGAGGAAGACTATTATCAGGTAAGCGGTGCTGTAGCTCCCGCTATGCGGAGTGAGATTCCGGGCGTGGAAGACGCTACCCGGCTTACCTATATCGGTGGAGATAATACCCTGTTCACGACACCTGACAAACAACGTTATTCCGCCCGTTATATCATGATGGCCGACAGTAATGTGTTCGATATCTTCCCTGTGCCGATCCTGTCCGGTAATCCGAAAGTGGTGTTGGCCAAACCGTGGTATGCTATGATATCCCGTTCGTTGGCGGAAAAGATGGGAGGTATCGAAAAAGTGGAAGGCTTGACGATCATCCCCGATGAGAATCCCGGTTTGGAGGTGACGATCGGAGGTGTATTCGAGGATCTGCCCCAGAATGCCAGCTTGCGTTACGATATGTTGGTTGCCATGTCCGGCATGGATCCGGAGAGTTTGAACAACTGGTTGGGTAACGACCGTTATGCCGGTTATGTGCGTCTGTCACCGGGAGTCACGCCTGATAGCCTGACTCCGGCTATTCATGATATGACGCTCCGGCACCACGATCAGGAAGCTTTGAGAAAGTCGGGCTACGAACTGACTTATACGCTTAGGCCCTTGCTCGACTTGCATAGCAAAGCGGGAGAGGTAAAAAACATGGTTATGATGTTGGGGATTCTGGCCTTTGCCCTTTTGTTCACGGCTATCATGAACTATATTCTCATTACCATTTCTTCGATCGTCAACCGGACGAAAGAAGTAGCCGTGCATAAGTCGTACGGGGCTTCGGAAACGAATATCCATAGCATGGTTTTGTCGGAAACGCTGGTACACATGGTCTGTTCGATCATGGTGAGTATTTTCCTGATTTTTCTTTGTCGGGATATCATTTATGATTTATTGGATGTTTCGGTCGAAACGTTGTTATTATCCAAAGGGGCTTTGGTACTACTGGGGGTTTGCGTGATTGTGTTTCTGGTGACCGGCTTGGTTCCAGGCTGTTTGTTCGCCCGTATTCCGGTAGCTGCCGCGTTCCGTAATTTCCGTGAAAGTCGCCGTGTCTGGAAACTCTGTCTGCTTTTCCTCCAGTTTATTGCGGCGGGTTTGCTGGTGACCCTGTTATTGATTGTCGGCAGACAACATGCGTATATGGTGAACAGTGATCCGGGTTATTCGTATGACCGGCTGGCCTATTGCAGTATTTCGGCGATCGATTCCACGACTCGTTATAAGGTGCTGGATGAAGTGATGCGCCTGCCGGAAGTAGAAGCGGTGTCGACTTCCTATTCGTTACCTTTTTGGTCGATGTCGGGCAATAATATCGCTTTACCGGAGTCGGAAAAGGAACTTTTTAATATTGCAGACCAGTATTGGGTGAGCAACGGATTCCTTGACTTAATGGAAATACCGGTGATAGAAGGCCGCTCGTTCACCGAGAATATCCCGGTTTCGGACGAAGTGATGGTGAACCGTGCTTTTGTGGAGAAGATGAAAGAATTCGTGGACTGGCCGGACGGTGCAGTCGGTAAATCCATTTATATATCGGAACATGATCGGTATGGCTCGAAGTATTATACGATTTGCGGGGTATATGAGAATTATATCATGGGGTCGCTCATCGATATGGATGCACGTCCTTCCGTCTTGTTCTACCGTCAACGTCCTTCTGCCCATTTGTTGGTGAAATTCCACCGGATGACTCCTGATGCAGTCGGAAAAGTAAATGAGAGATTGAAAGAGCTGATGCCGGACCAAGAGCCGAAACTGACGGTTTATTCCGTTCAGATGGTCGACCTGTACAGCAGTTCCCGGAAGTTCCGCGACGAAGTGATGATCGGGGGATTAATAACGCTGATAATCTCCCTGATCGGATTGATCGGCTATACGAACGACGAAGTGAACCGACGCCGCAAGGAATTGGCCATCCGCAAAGTGAACGGGGCTACGATGAAGGATATTCTACGGATATTCTTGAAAGACGTCCTTCGTATCGCCCTCCCTGCGATTTTATTAGGATGCGGCATATCTTATTTTGTCGCGGAACACTGGCAACGGCAGTTTGTGGAAAAGATACCTCTTAGTGCGTGGATCTTCTTGGCAGGGGCATTGTTTGTCTGCCTGGTGGTCTTGATATGTATCGTGTACCGCATCTGGGATGTCGCGAACGAAGATCCGGTCGATAGCTTGAAATCGGAATAATCCGGGATCTCGTTTTCCCAGCGAGTGTCTAATATCTTTACACCACTGTCCAAAAATTAGACACTCGCGGAAAATATTGAAATTATTATAGGGTTGTAAATAAATGGTTTATGTACTTTGGCACGCTGTTTGCCTATAGATAGGCAAGAAGAAGCAATAATAAAAAAACAGATACAGTCATGATTAAAATTGAAGGATTAAGTAAGTTTTTCCGTACGGAAGAGGTGGAAACGATCGCGTTGAACGGCGTGTCGATGGAAGTGAAGGATGGTGAGTTTGTGGCAATCATGGGCCCTTCCGGCTGTGGCAAGTCCACCTTGCTGAATATCCTGGGCCTGTTGGACAACCCGACATCGGGCGACTATTACCTGGCGGACAGGGAAGTCGGACACTTGAAAGAAAAAGAACGTACGCAGGTGCGTAAAGGAAATATCGGTTTCGTGTTCCAGAGTTTCAATCTGATCGACGAACTGAATGTCTTTGAAAATGTGGAGTTGCCGCTTACCTATCTCAAAGTGAAGGCAAGCGAGCGCAAGCAGATGGTCAATGACATCTTGAAGCGCATGAACATCAGCCACCGAGCCAACCACTTCCCACAGCAGCTTTCCGGAGGTCAGCAGCAGCGTGTCGCCATCGCCCGTGCCGTTGTTTCGAATCCGAAAATCATCCTCGCCGATGAGCCGACCGGTAACCTGGACTCCAAAAACGGAGCCGAAGTGATGCAGCTCTTGACCGAACTGAACAAAGAAGGAACCACCATTGTTATGGTGACACACTCCAAACACGATGCGAGCTTCGCCCACCGGGTGATCAACCTGTTCGACGGAAGTATCGTGTCGTCCGTAAACGAATTCATTTAATTTTTGTAAAATAGAACATAGACACATTCTAATTGTTTTGTGATCATATCCGGCTTGGGAAAGTCGGATATGTTCTTTGTGAGATATGAGTTTGGGGTTATGAATTATAAATGGAATACACTATGAATAATCTGTTAAATATAAAATCTTTTCTGAAATTCCTGAGCCGGAACAAGGGGTATACGGCGATCGACGTCTTCGGGCTGTCTGTTTCGCTGATGTTCGTGATCCTGATTGCGGTGTATGTGGAACGGGAATTGAATATCGACAAACAACAGGCGAATTACGACCGGATCGTTGCCATCGGCAATGAAGAGTTTTTGGAATCGGGTGTCCCGGTTTCCTATTGGCTGGAAGAGCGGTATCCGGAGATCGAGAAAGTCTGTCCGGTCATCACGGATCAAGGGAAGAGTAAACAAATTTTTTATGGAGACAAGAAGTTGACTGCCGATCTCGTATATGCGGATTCGACGTTTTTCGGCCTCTTTTCGTTCAAGATACTCGATGGCGACCGCGACCGGCTTTTGGAAGATCCTTATAGCGCGGTCGTTTCGGAAAGCTTTGCCCGTAAGGTGTTCGGCAACGACGATCCGATCGGGAAGAGCTTGCGCATCAGCGACTCGACGAGTGTCATGGTTACCGGTGTCATGGAAGACATCAACCGTTCGGTGATTCCGAATGCGGACCTGTTGGTGCGTATCGAGCGGGTGACGGAGTTCAACCAATCACTGTCGAAGACGAATCCGGGTAACGCCGGCTCGTGCGTCTCGTTCCTGTTGCTGAAGCCGGGGATGGACTTGAAGGGGCGGACGGATGAGATACAGAGCTTTTTCAAAGAGCGGTATTGGATTTACCGGTATGATTTCGTGAAGGAAGCACGCGTTGTTCCACTTTCGGATATCTATTTCGGAAATACGGCGTCGCATAGCTTGAACCAAGGCGACAAGCGCTTTTCGTTGGTCTTGATGTCCGTCGGCATTCTGATCCTGATTTTCGCGATCATCAACTATATAAACCTGACGGTGGCACAGGCCGGCCAGCGGGCGAAGGAGATGGCGACACGCCGCCTCTTGGGGTCTTCGCGTGTGGAACTGTTCCTGCGGTTGATGTTGGAGGCTACTTTCCTGACAGTCGTTTCGTTTGCCATCGGGCTGATGTTTGCCAAGGCGGCACTGCCGTATGCCAATGACTTGTTGCAGGTGCGCTTGACATTCGATGTGCTGGCGACACCGCTTTGGATAGGGGCGATCCTCCTGTTTATCGTGTTGACGGGAGCCTTGTCGGGGGTGCTTCCGGCATTGATGATCTCATCGGCCAAACCGATCGACGTGGTACGCGGGACGTTCCGCCGGCAGACGAAGATGGTGTTCAGCAAGGTCTTCATCACGTTCCAGAATGTGATCACGATCGCCATGATCGCCGCCTCGCTGACGATGTATCTCCAGATCGACCATCTGATCCACGCGCCGTTGGGCTACAACACGACGAACATAATCGAATCGGATAACATTTTCCGTTCCAAAAGCGAGATGGAACGGGCGGAAGATATGTTGCGCCAGCTTCCGATGGTCAAGGCTGTCGGCCATAGCAACGGAACACCTTCGAGCGGGACGAACAATATGAGTGGAACTTACGAGGACAAATCGCTCAGCTTCCAGCAGATACAGGTCGACAGCGCCGCTTTCCGCATTTTCGGTTTCGAGATCAAGTCGGACAACCGGGTGGCCAACGCCGATGGGGGATGGTATTTGAACGAGCTGGCTTTTAAACAGATGGAATTGTCGGAAGATGCCCCTTCTTTCAGGTGGGGCGAAGATGCGACACCCGTCTTAGGGGTGATCCGTGATTTCCAGTTGAGGGACATTACGCAGGAAAATTCGCCGGTAATGTTCCGTTTCCGGAATATGGAATCAGGCTGGTGGCCGTGGAGCTACGTGGTCGAGGTGCAGGGTGATCCCGTCAAGGCATACGAGTCCGTGCGCAAAGTCTTCGAGGAGGTGTCGGGTGTTCCTTTCGAGGGGCAGTTTATCGACCAGGGCATCCGTACGCATTTCGAATCGCAGATTCGTCTGGCCAAGATCGTGGTGATCTTCGCCTGCATTGCGATCCTGATCTCGCTGTTGGGTTTGCTTGCGATGTCGACCTATTTCATCCTGCAACGTTCGCAGGAGGTAGCGATCCGCAAGGTGTTCGGTTCGGACAACCGGGGAATCCTGGTGCGCCTCGTCGGTACGTTCCTGACGTATGTCGGGATTGCGTTCGTGATCGCGACGCCGTTGAGCTGGTATTTCATGAAGCAATGGCTGGCGGACTATAGCTACCGGATCGCGCTTAGCCCGCTGATTTTCATCGTTGCTGGTCTTTTCTGCCTCCTGATCTCCTTCCTGGCGGTATTCTTCCAAAGTTGGAAGGCGGCGAATGCAAATCCGGTAGAAAGCGTGAAAAACAATTGACAATTGTTTACAGTTCTCCCGGTCTTTCCTCCCCCGGCTTGCCGCCGCCTTCCGGCTTTTGGGTGGCTCTTTTGGCGTTGATGGTTTTGCGGGTGGCGAGGATGGCTTTCTGGCGGTCGATGAGACGGTTGATGTTATTGATGATCTCCAGATAGTCCGTCTCGCCGTTTACTTCGGCCAGCGCGTTGAGGCGTTTGACGACAGCGCGGTAGGCGGCATCGGTTTCCAAGCGGGCCGCTTTGGTCGCGCCGGTGACGATGGTAGCCTGCTGGCTGTTGCGGTTGGTGAAGAAGGAGATGAATTTCTCATTCGCTTCCTTCAATCGCATCACCCATCTTTCGAGGCCGGCCATCTGGAGACGGTTCGTGACGTCTTCCAGCGAAACACCGTCCAACGGCGAGTTGGTCGGATCGGACAGTTCGCCGGGGCGTTCTTCTTCTTCCGAGTGGTTGTCAAATTCTTCCAAATCCTGGATCAGGTTTATCACAGCACTGTTTTCAGCCAGGTAAGGCAGTGAGCAGGGATCGCCGTTGCGGCGCAGGATGATATCGATTTGGCGGGCGATCTCGGCGATCACCGGATCGAAATCATTCATCGCGACATTGTTCTGGCGTTTTAATCCTCTGTAGGCATCGTCACGGACCTTGTCGAGGCGGGTGACATCATAGGAGAGGACGTTTTCGCCGCCGCTGACTTTCATGGAACCGTCAAATACGTTGTATTTAACTTTGTAGTTGTTTACGAACTCTGTGATTTTGGAGTCTTTGCATTTCTCAAACTCCACGATCGCGAAACTGTGGAAGCCAAAATTTTCGTCTTGGGTAAGACGGGATAAATCAAAACCTTTAATTTCAGACATGGTACATCGTTTAAATATTATTCTTCTGTTTTCATGCTGTCGGGAGTCCCGTCAACGTGTTTTTCTTTGTTTTCATGCTGTCGGGGGTCCCGCCAACGTGTTTTTCTTTGTTTTTGTGCTGTCGGGAGCCCCGCCAACGTGTTTTTCTTTGTTTTCATGCTGTCGGGAGCCCCGTCAACGTGTTTTTCTTTGTTTTCATGCTGTCGGGAGTCCCGCCAACGTGTTTTTCTTTGTTTTTGTGCTGTCGGGAACCCCGCCGGGATGTTTTTTTCCGTATCTTTATTATCGGGCATCACATCGCTGACAAATATACCTTAAATCGGGCAGGAAACAATTATTTTATCCTTTAATTTTCAACAGATATTGAAAAATGTTGGAATTGCCGGGAGGAAAGCGACGCGAAACAGTCAAAATATTGGACACTCCTGTCTAAAATTTGGACAGAAGGTGTTGGTTGTTGCTTGATTATTGTTCTGTTATCCAATTGATTATGCGTTGTGGTGTAATTTTTGTGTCTTATTGGGCAGAATAGAACAAATACAGATAGCGTGAAGGAGTAGTGACTTTTCTTTCAAGAGAAAAGTCACAGAATCAAATCTTTTTCTTGAGTGTGAAGAAGAATGTCATCCCCTTGCCCAGTCCGCTCTTGGCTGAGATCTGTCCTTTGTGGAAGTTTACGCCGTTCTTGACGATGGAGAGTCCCAGGCCGGTCCCGCCGACCTTACGGCTGCGCCCCTTATCGACGCGGTAGAAGCGTTCGAAGATGCGGTTCACGTGCTCTTCCGAGACGCCGATGCCATTGTCCGAGAAACTGAAGTAGTAGAATTTCGGATCTTCCTTGTAGCAACTCACCGTGAGATGGATGCCTTCGCCCGCATACGCGATCGCGTTGTCGTAGAGGTTGCGGAAGATCGAGTAGAGCAGCGAATAATTGCCATAGATCGTAGGGTTGCCCGGAAGAGCCACCTCTGTCGTGATCTTCTTTTCTTCCATCTCCTTCGAACATTCCTTCTCGATCTCGCCGACCAGTTTTTGGATGTTCACTTCCGACAGCTCGAACATTTCGGAAGCCTCGTCCAGCCGGTTCAATACCGAAATGTCGCGCAGCAACCCCGTCAGCCTCGTGCTTTGCGAGTAGCAGCGTTCGAGGAAGAACTGGCGTTTGTCGTCCGGCAGCTGCGGATTGCTGATAATCGTTTCGAGATAACCCTGGATACTGCTGACAGGAGTTTTCAGCTCGTGCGCCACGTTCTGCGTCAGCTGCCGTTTCATCCGGCTCTCTTCTTCCTGGCGGGAGATGTCGTTGATAGATATCTCATAGCTGTTGTCGAGGAACAGAATGCATTCGATCAGGAAAATCTTTCCGTTCTTGTCCACCGTGACCGATTCGCGCAACACTTTCCGCTTGCGGTTCGTGTTCGGGATGTTTTTGGAGAGGAACAGATGGATCGGTTCCAGTTCCGGAATGTCGACCGCGTCTTCCGACTGTCGTATCTGCATGTCGGAAATCAGGTTCGCGAACTGTACGAACAGGATGTTGGACAATATCTCCCTGCCTTCCGGTGTGAACATGGCGAAACCTTCTTTTGCGTACTGGAAATGCTTGATCAGCTTCTCGCGTTCCATCGAAAGCTCGTCCTTGGCCTTCTGCTGGCGGTGGTAAAGCCCGACGATATTCTTCGATATGTCTCCAAGCTCGTCGTTGGGAAAGACATATTCGTTCTCCGGTATGCGGTCTTTCTCCACGTTCAGGGCGAAGTCGCGCAGCTTCGAGATCGTCCGCCCGATGCTGAACGTGAAGCGGGAGAGGACGAAGAAAAATATCAGCGTCATCAACGCCATAAAATAGATGAAATCTTTGTCGATCGTCAGTACGCGCTGTGTGTAAGGGTCCCAGGGGAGGGCGGAGCGGTAGATATACCCGCCGATATTCGTCGCCGTGTAGAAATAGCGTTTACCGGTCGAGTTGGACGAACGGATGGCGAACCCTTCATTGTAGAGGCGTGCCTTGCGTACCTCGCTGCGGTCGTTATGGTTGTTGAATTCCTCGGCACCGCTATTGTCGAACAACACTTTCCCTGCCGGATCGATAATGGTCACGCGAAGATCCTTTTGGGGGATGTCGTCGATAAACTGGTGAACCACCTGGTTGATATCCTCAGTCTGTTGCGTGCGGCGGAACAACTGGTAGTTGTAATTCCCCAACACGTTGTTCAACTTCTCTTGGGCAAACTCCCGTTCCCGCTGATACTGGAACAACAGGAAGCAAGCCGTGAACCCCAGGAACATGGCGAATATCGACCAGAAAAGTCGCTGGCTGAAAGGTATTCTGCTGTTTGTCGTTGATTCTATCTTGACCATGGGGTAAATTAAGAATTAAGAAGTAAGAAGTAAAAATTAAAAATTAAGAAGTAAGAAATCATCTTGGAATGTAAGAATAAGTGCCCGTTCGTTTATTTTTTAATTTTTAATTCTCAATTTTTAATTTTCAAAGCAGTATCCGAAGCCGAGCCGCGTCACGATGTTTTTGCCGTATGGCCCGATCTTTTTGCGCAGGCGGGTGATGTTTACATCGATGGTGCGGTCGAGCACATATACTTCGTCTTTCCATATCCGGGAAAGGATCTCCTCGCGCGAGAACACGTTTCCTTTGTTTTCAAGAAGGAGTTTCAGTATCTCGAATTCCTTTTTGGTGAGCGGGACTTCCTGTCCGTCTACGGAGGCTTTTATGCGCTTCGTGTCGAGTGAGAGAGTTTCATATTTGAGGCATTCGTTTTCCGGCACTTTCTCCTTGTCTGATGTGCGGCGCAGCACGGCTTTCACACGTGCCACCACCTGACGGATGGAGAAAGGCTTGGATATGTAGTCGTCGGCTCCCAAGTTGAAGCCTGTCAGCATATCGTTTTCAGTGTCCTTGGCTGTCAGGAAGATGATGGGGATATCGGCCGTCTTTTCTTCTTTCTTGAGGATGCTGGCCATCTTGAATCCGGATATTTCACCCATCATGACATCTAAAAGCAGCAGTTGGTAGGAGGCTATATCCATCTTTAACGCTTCCTCGGCACTGAAAGCCGTGTCTACTTCATACCCTTCTATCTCAAGATTGAACTTGAGGATTTCGCATAAATCCTCTTCATCGTCCACTACAAGAATCTTCGGCATATCCATAATCTTTGTCTCTTTTTTATTACAAATACAATTTATTTCTGCAAAGGACGTATTTCTGTATTTCGATGAAATGAAATACGTATTACAATAGCGTTACAAATGCGTCAGATCGCCACATCCTGCCACTGTCCGCCGATCAGTTCGCGGGTGGATTTGAACCCGGCCTTTTTCAGCAGTTCGAATGCTTCCGCACGTCCGTCGTTCACCAGGTCGGGATAGTGGCAGTCTGAGTTTACCATCACCGGAATATCCAGCTCATGTAAGCGGTGCAGATAGTCGGTATGCGGGTAGACCTCCTGTTTCTTCACGAGGTTTTTCGTGTTGACTTCGACCATCAGGCCCTTTTCGGCAATCAGGTGCAGACAGTCGTTGAACGGTTTTTGATACCAGTCCGCTTGCAGGTCGAAGCCTTCGCATTTGTGCCCGTTCATGTATATCTTGTCCATGTGCCCGACGATGTCGATTCCGCCTGCCTCGATCATTCGCCGTGTGGAACTGAAATAGTGGGCGACCAGCTTGCGGATATCTCCGTCGTAGTAGGCGTCGACAGACTTCTGGTATTCCCGGAAAGGACCGTCGATACACACCATATTCTCTTCCGCAAGCGGCTGTGCGATCGGAAGAAAGTGGATGGAACCGATACGGTAATCGAGCGGCAGATTGCGGAAGTAGGGGATGGACGCGTTGTAGCTCTCGTCTAAGAAATCGATTTCCAGTCCTACGTATATTTCCAACCGGTCACTGTATTTCTTTTTCAGTCGTTCTATTTCTGTCAGGTATTCGGGCATGTCGTCTTTAGACATGTTCCAGAATGTTTCGAACGGCAGTGGTGAATGGGATGAAAAACCGTAGGCGCGGAACCCGTGCGCAACAGCGAATTTAATGAAGTCTTCCGGCGTGCTCCGACCGTCACAGAATGTACAATGGCTATGGTAGTTACTGAGTTGCATAAATTTTTACTTGTAAAAGGGCAAAGATAATTTTTTTATCCCGAAAGACAACCTGTTTGATAAAAAAAGGCTTGATTGCTGCCTAAGGGTTAGCGGCAGAATCAAGCCTTGAAAAACACGTGAATAATGAAAAATCGTATGTTTTATTTTATTACGTTCAGTTCTTTTCCAACTTTGATAAATGCAGCGATTGCTTTATCCAGATGTTCCGTTTCGTGGCCTGCGGACAACTGTACGCGGATGCGGGCCTGGCCTTTCGGCACTACCGGGTAGTAGAAGCCGGTAACATAAATGCCTTCTTCCTGCATCTTGGCTGCGAAATCCTGGGATAATTTAGCATCATACAGCATAACGGCGCAGATTGCGGACTGAGTCGGCTTGATGTCGAAACCGGCTGCTAACATCTTTTCACGGAAGTAGCTGACGTTGTTCATCAGTTTCGTATGCAAAGCATCGCTTTCTTTCAGCATCTTGAACATTTCCAGGCTGGCGCCTACGATAGCGGGAGCGACAGAGTTGGAGAACAGATAAGGACGGGAGCGCTGACGCAGCATGTCGATGATTTCTTTCTTTCCGGTTGTGAATCCGCCCATGGCGCCACCGAATGCTTTACCTAACGTACCTGTGAAGATATCGACTCTTCCGTATACATTATATTGTTCAGCCACACCGTGTCCTGTCGGGCCTACTACACCGGCAGAGTGGGATTCGTCAACCATTACCAATGCGTCATATTTTTCTGCCAGTTCGCAGATTTTGTCCATCGGAGCCACGTTTCCGTCCATAGAGAACACACCGTCTGTTGCGATGATGCGGTGACGTTGTGCCTGGGCTTCTTGCAGGCAACGTTCCAGGTCGGCCATGTCTGCATTGGCATAACGGTAGCGTTTTGCCTTGCAAAGACGTACGCCGTCAATAATGGAGGCATGGTTTAAAGCATCGGAGATGATCGCATCTTCTTCAGTGAACAACGGTTCGAACAGACCGCCGTTGGCATCGAAACATGCAGCGTACAGGATCGTATCTTCGGTTTTGAAATAGTCGGAGATAGCGGCTTCCAGTTGTTTGTGCAGATCCTGTGTCCCACAGATGAAACGTACGGATGACATGCCGTATCCGTGTGTGTCCATAGCTTCTTTGGCAGCCTTGATCAGACGTTGGTTGTCAGACAGGCCCAGATAGTTGTTTGCGCAGAAGTTCAAAACGTCGCTTCCTGCGTTTACTTTGATGTCGGCTCTTTGAGGAGTGGTGATGATACGCTCGTTCTTATACAATCCGGCAGCTTTGATGTTTGCCAATTCCTGAGTAAGGAAATCTTTCAGTTTACCGTACATAACTTTGTTTTTTGTTAGTATTTTTAATTAAGTTGACAATTATATCTCTATTATCGCAGACAAGTGGCAAAATATTATTCTTGAAACCATTTTTTTCTTTGTCTCTGATTTGTCTGCCGATGCGGCAAAGGTCATATTTTTTTTGAATATATAGGCTAAAAAATACAAGAAATTCATACCGGAATGTTTTTATTCTCTATACCTTTGCCATCGAAAAAACTTAAAAGAACATCAAACGCAATGAAGAATGTATTAGTAATTGGTTCTACCGGTCAGATTGGATCAGAGTTAACCATGAAGTTGAGAGGTATCTACGGTGGAAACATTGTAGCAGGTTACATCCCCGGACAGGAGCCTAAAGGCGAACTGCTGGAATCAGGGCCTTCTGCAATTGTCGACATTACAAACGAACAGCAGATTGCTGAGACTGTGTCCAAATATAAGGTAGATACGATTTATAACTTGGCTGCACTGCTGTCAGCCGTTGCAGAAGCAAAACCGCAGCTTGCCTGGAAAATCGGTATGGGCGGTTTGTTTAACGTATTGGAAGTTGCGCGTGAAATGCATTGTGCTGTATTCACTCCGAGTTCAATCGGTGTGTTTGGCAATAACACGCCGAAAGACAAGACTCCGCAGGATACGATCCGTAACCCGCGTACTATGTATGGCGTCACGAAGGTTTCAGGCGAATTGTTGAGTGACTACTATAATATCCGTTTCGGTGTCGATACTCGTTCCGTACGTTTTCCGGGACTTATCTCCTATGTGACACCTCCGGGTGGTGGTACGACCGACTACGCAGTTGATATCTATTATTCGGCTGCCAAAGGTGAGAAGTTCGTATGTCCAATCAAGCAGGGTACATTCATGGATATGATGTATATGCCGGACGGTCTGCGTGCAGCTATTGAAATTATGGAAGCCGATTCGACGAAGTTCGTTCATCGTAACTCTTTCAACATTGCATCCATGAGCTTTGATCCTGAAATTATCTACAACAACATCAAAAAGTATATTCCTGACTTCCAGATGGAATATGATGTGGATCCGTTACGTCAGGCTATCGCAGAATCATGGCCTAACTCTTTGGATGACACATGTGCCCGTGAGGAATGGGGCTGGAAACCGGAATATGATCTGGATTCCATGACTCAGGATATGTTGGCTAAATTGAAAGAACGTTTCAATAAGTAAGAATTAATTTTCCGATCATTAGCAGATCGGTAGGAAAGAAGCGACTGCCCGGTGTCGGACAGTCGCTTTTTTGTTTGGATCGTTTTTATCCAGTATTGTAGGCTGTTTCAATCATAATGTGTCTGTTGTTTGTGCAGGGAATGACTAAGTCAAAAGTGTATGAAAAATTATGTTGTAAAACATGAAATGGTTAAATCAGGTTAAGAGAAAGCTTTTTTTTGTGGAAATATTATGCTGCATAACATAAACTCTCTATATTTGCACTGTGTTTTTCATGGTATTAGATTTAAGGTTAACAATGAAGATTGGCTGTCCGTGATGGATAGCCTTTTTTTGTTTATACCCGGTTGATGTTGTTTCCTCCGAGAAGCGATCATTTTATCCGAATTGCCCGTTCTTATGGTATTCTTGATTATATTTGTATATCTGAAAAGATTCATTGTAATAAAAATATCTTTATATGGAAATGTACAAAGCAAATGACAACCGGTATGCCGATATGGCTTATAGGCGTTGTGGGCGGAGCGGATTGCTATTGCCGGTCATCTCTCTGGGATTGTGGCATAATTTCGGCAGTGTAGATGTGTTCAGTAACTTTATTCAGATTGCGTATGCTGCTTTCGACAATGGGATTACACATTTTGATCTTGCCAATAATTACGGTCCTGTGTATGGATCGGCAGAGGAAAATTTCGGCCGTATCCTGAAGAAAGGTCTGGGGCAATATCGGGATGAACTTGTTATTTCCACAAAAGCCGGATATGAGATGTGGCCTGGTCCGTATGGCAACTGGGGAAGTCGCAAGTATCTGATGGCAAGCCTTGACCAGAGTTTGAAGCGGATGGGATTGGAATATGTGGATATTTTCTATTCGCATCGTCCGGACCCACAGACGCCGGTCGAAGAAACGATGGGAGCATTGGCTGACATCGTCCGCCAGGGAAAAGCCCTGTATGTCGGGATATCGAATTACACTGCCGGACAGACGGAAAAAGCACTTGCCGTATTGAAAGAACATCGTGTGCCTTGCTTGATCCATCAAGCGCGTTATTCGATGCTGGATCGCAGGATCGAACCGGACTTGTTGCCTCTGTTGAAGCAGGAAGGAGTAGGGATGATCGCCTTCTCGCCATTGGCACAGGGCATGTTGACGGATAAGTATCTGAACGGTATTCCCGATAATTCGCGTGCGGCCAAATCTACAGGCCATCTTCAACGTGAACAGGTGACGGAAGAAAAAATAAATAAAGTAAGACAACTGAATGACCTTGCCAAACAACGCGGACAGACGTTAGCGGAAATGGCGATTGCCTGGCTGTTGAAAGACGACCGGGTGACGAGCGTCCTGGTGGGAGCCAGTTCGGTTGCACAGTTGATAGATAACCTGAAGGCGTTACAAAATACAGCCTTTTCAGCGGAAGAAATACAAATGATAGAAAATATATTACAGTAATATACACTGATAAATCATCATTTATTAATCCAAACAATTAATGAAACCATTCTTATATCAGGTTGCATCCCTTTTTTATTCTGAATACGGGGCGGAAGTGAGCCGTCTGGCCTTTGTTTTCCCGAATCGCCGTACCGGGCTGTTCTTCCAGAAATACTTGTCGGAAGTATCTGAGAAGCCTCTTTTCTCGCCGACGATCCTGACGATCAACGATCTGTTTGTACAGTTGAGCGGAAAGCAGGCTGCCGATCGGATCAGCATGCTGTTTAAACTATATGATATTTATTTGAGACATAGCGGTTCTTCCGAAACGTTCGACGAGTTCTTGTATTGGGGGGAAATGCTGCTGAATGATTTTGACGATATCGATAAATACATGGCAGACGCCCGCATGCTCTTCACAAATGTGACGGACTTGCGTGAGATAGAGAATGATTTTAGTTTTCTGAGCCCTGAACAAATTGCGGCTATCCGGACTTTTTGGTCTTCTTTTTACCCGAAAGGAGATACGCCCAACCAGGAACAATTTCTGGCGGTCTGGCAGATTTTATATGCCCTATATACCGATTTGCGGGAAGCGCTTGCCACCGAAGGCAAAGGATATGAAGGTATGATTTTCCGGGAAGTTGTCGAACAGATGGAGAAAGACGAATGTTGCGACCTGCCCTATACAAAGGTTGTATTTGTCGGACTGAATGCCCTCTCGGTGGCTGAAGAACGTTTCCTTTCCGGGTTGCAAAAACGGGGAATAGCTGATTTTTACTGGGATTACGCCTCTCCGAAAGTGACGGACCCAGATAATAAAGCCTCTTACTTCGTGGAGCGCAATTTGCGGCAATTCCCGTCGCAATTAATTGAAAATGGACAATTGACTATTGACAATGAAGATGACGACAAAAAGAAGATCGAGGTGATCGGCATCCCTTCCGGAATCGGACAGGCAAAGCAAGTGTGCAGCATTCTGAACGAGCTTTGCAAGGAAGACGAAATGAGTGCGGAAGAAGCGTTGCGGACGGCTGTGATTCTGCCGGATGAACATTTGTTGATTCCGGTTCTGAATGCCATTCCCGAACAGATCAAACGGATCAATGTGACGATGGGATATCCGTTGGCCGGTACACCGGTTGCATCTTTGATGGAATATATTCTGGCTTTGCAAAAGAATATTCGTTATGTGGACCGGAGGCCGGTGTTCTATTTCCGGGATGTCTTGCCAATCCTGAACCATCGGTATATCTCGACTACTTCTCCGGAGGTGGTTTCTAATCTGGTAAAAGATATTTCAGAAAACAACAAGATTTACATATCGTATGACGATCTGAATAAGACGCCATTGTTGTCCATCCTCTTTACTCCGGTGACTGCGGTGGAAACTTTCTCCGATTATTTGATTAACGTGTTGCAGGAACTGAATAAAGCTGTTGAAGGTGGAAAGTTGAAAGTTGAAAGTGTAAATAGTGACACGGAGCCACTTTCAACTTTCAACTCTCAACTCTCAACTATTAACGACATCGAACAGGAGTTTATCTTCCATTATTTCGCTACGGTTAACCGGATGAAGGAAGTCATGCGGGAGGCGAATGTAGAGATGAAAATCGACACCTATTTCCGTTTGCTGAAACGTGTGACGGACACAATTACGATTCCTTTCCATGGTGAACCTCTTTCCGGTTTGCAGATCATGGGGGTTTTGGAGACTCGTGCGCTTGACTTTGACCGGTTGATTATCCTTTCGATGAATGAAGGAATTTTCCCGTTGAGGAAAGCGGCTAATTCATTTATTCCTTATAATCTTCGTCGTGGATTCGGTTTGCCGACATACGAACATCAGGACAGTGTTTGGGCGTATCATTTCTATCGTTTGATTTATCGTGCCAGCCATGTCAGTCTGCTTTATGATACAAGAAGCAACGGATTGCAGACAGGCGAGGTTAGCCGTTTCGTGCATCAGTTGCATTATCATTATGAGGAGCCGATACAGAATAAGTTGGTTGTTTACAATGTCTCTTCTTCCAAGACTCCTGCCTTGCAGGTAGCTAAGACGGAGGAAGTCATGAACCGTCTGGCTGATTTCCGGAGTGGCGGGACGCGGGCGATATCGGCGAGTGCAGTCAATACCTATCTGGATTGTCCGCTTAAATTCTATTTCTCCGTTGTCGAGGGAATACGTGAAGAAGAGGAGGTAAGCGAGACGATCGAAAGTAATGTTTTTGGAAGTATCCTGCATAAGGTGATGGAAGAATTGTATCAGCCATTCTGCGGAAAGATGGTGACGGCTGATCTGCTGAAAGCGATCCGAAAAGATACGCCTATGTTGACGGGAGCAGTTGCCCGTGCCTTTGCCGAAATTTTCTTTAAAACGGACATTGTTCGTCCACTCACCGGACAAAACTTCCTGATCGGCGAGATGATTCGCAAATATGTGGAGAAAGTGCTGGAACGTGACGCAAAACAGACTCCTTTCCGTTATATCGAATCGGAAAAGAAGATAAAATGCCTTTTTCCATTGACGGATAAAAGCAATATCCAGTTGAAAGGATTTATCGACCGTATAGACGAGGTACGCGATGTCGTCCGCATTATTGACTATAAGAGTGGGGGCGGGACGACGCAGTTTACCTCTGTAGAAGCTCTTTTCGACAAAGCAGATACGGATCGTTCCAAAGCGGTTATGCAGGTCTTTATGTATGCATGGATGTATAACAGGTCAGTTCAGCTTTCAACTGCTATTCAGCCGGGTATCTATTATATGAGGACCCTCTTTTCTTCCTCTTTCGATCCTGGAATTTACCATCGTACAGACCGGTTCAAAACAGAACAGGTTTTGGACTTCGCCAACTATCGCACGGATTTTGAAGACAGCCTGCGAAATTGCTTGGATGAAATCTTCGACACAGAAACCCCATTCGTGCAAACCCCGAACGGCAAAGCCTGCATGTATTGTCCGTTTAAGGATATTTGCGGGAAATAGTATTTTTACAGATTTCCCATATATTCATCCACAATTTCATTCAGGAAGCGGTTGAATGGAAGAAGCTTTCGAAAACAATCGATGGTTTCTTCCATCCAGTCCGGCTGGCTGAAAAAACTGTCGGGCTTAATACCTATAACGCTGAAGTCTTTGTGCCTTAATATATGACCGTAAGGAGAATCGGAGGGGAAACCGGCCGGGATACGTTTTAGCATGTCCCCTTCGAGTGACGGGTACAGAGCTTTGAAGGAAGGCTCTTCGATGATGGAAACAAATTCATCTATGTTATTGTATATTTCACGTCGAAGGACTTTCAATATTTCCGGTTTGGGATACCAGATACCACCGGACAGTACGCAGTATTCCGGTTCAAGATGAAAGTAGTAAGCTCCCCGGATACTATGACGTCCTCCTTGAGCAATACAGGCTGACATATAAGTCTTGTAAGGCGACTTGTCGAGGCTGAAGCGGATGTCGCGATTAATACGGAACAGACATTTCCGGGCATCCAATCCCCGTATATCAGGATCAAATACGCTGATTCGTTCGATTAACTCTTGTACTTCATTGATAAAAGCGCAGCGAAGTTTGTCATATCGTTCTCTATTTTCATGGAACCAAACGGTATTATTGTTTCGTCGTAAATCGTCTAAGAATCGGATAATTTCTGCATTCATATTAGGATATTCTTTTTTTTATTGTATTTCGTATCTCCATTGTTTCGGAGTCATCTGTTTCATCTTTTTGAAATAGCGATTGAAGTAGGGAATGTCGGTGAAGCCGCATTGCCAGGCTATTTCGTTAATGTCCTTATCCGGAAAGTTGCGGAGTAAAGTGCCAACGGCCTCTATCCGGTATTCGTTGATGAAGTTTGTAAACGTTTTGCCTGTTTCACGTTTGAAAAACGAGCAGAACGCCGTTGTGCTCATGCTGATTACGTTTGCGGCGTCCGAAAGAGTTATTTTCTCCTTGTAATGCTCGATGACGTATTTGAAGATCAGTTGCATGCGTTGCATGTTTTTGGTAATGCCGTTGAATGCCGTTTCCTGCAAACCGATAGGGATTAAATCGGTTGTGGTTCCGATTTGTTGCAGGATGCGGATCAACATCAGCATCCTTTCGCTTGCATTCAGGAGGTTCATTTCTTCTAAGCAGGATTTGATTTTTCCGGCTGTTTCGCCTGTCAGCAGGATGCCTTGCTGGATTGCCGATAACCGGTGAGCGGCATATTCCCATTCGGTAAAAAAAGACAGGCCGGTTTGTAGCAAGTCGGGATTGAATTGCACAACTATGCATCTCCGTTTTCCATCAGGCTCGCAGCTTTCGGGGTTATACATCCAACAATGTGGTTGGTTGGTCGGGACCAGTACGACTTCTCCCTCCTCGAACGGCTCCAGAAAGTCGCCTATCATCCGGTAGCCTGAACCTTTCACAACATAACATATTTCTATTTCGGGATGAAAATGAAGAGGCATTTCGTCTTTCGGGTACAAGCTGGAATAATCGTAGCGTAATGAGGCACAACTATCTTTTTTGATTTGTTCGAATTTTAGTTTCTCGTGCATGTCGGATGAACTTTCTGATAAAACACAGTAAAATTAGACAATAATTGCATAATCTGCGACAATTACACTTAATAATTTTGTTGTTTCTTTGCGGCCGGAAAAACAGAAAGATTGAATTAGGTTATGAAGAAAGGTTTGTATGCATTGTCTTTTGGCACATTTGGGCTGGGGATTGCAGAGTTTATTATGATGAGTATCTTGCCGGATGTGGCGGCAGGATTTGATATTTCCTTATCCGAAGCCGGGCATCTTATTTCGGCTTATGCGTTGGGTGTATGTGTGGGAGCGCCGTTGGTAGTGGTGGTGGCCAGGAGTTGGCCGCTACGTACGATCTTGCTTGCTTTGGTTGGGCTTTTTGTTGCCGGGAATCTGCTTATGGCTCTGTCGGCCGATTATTGGATGGGGTTGTGTGCCCGGTTTGTATCGGGGTTGCCGCATGGGGCTTATTTCGGAGTCGGTTCGATTGTTGCCAGCCGTTTGGCGGAGAAAGGGAAAAGCACTTCTGCTGTAGCTATTATGATAATGGGGATGACGATTGCCAATTTGTTCGGTGTCCCGGCCGGGAATTTCCTGGGGCACTTTCTGTCCTGGCGTTTGGTTTTTGTGATTGCAGCGTTGTGGGGTGGCGTAACGATTTGGTTTATCCGGAGGTGGGTTCCTGTTTTGCCCGCCCTGCCGGCGACGAATCTGAAAGGGCAGTTTCGTTTTTTGAGAAGGCCGGAACCGTGGATGCTGATTGCTGCTACCATGTTAGGAAACGGGGGAGCTTTTTGTTGGTATAGCTATGTCAATCCGTTAATGACGGAGGTGTCCGGTTTCAGTGTCGGGACAATGCCTGTATTGATGTTGCTGGCGGGTGCGAGCATGTGTGTCGGTAACTATTTGGGAGGGCATTTGTCTGATCGTTTTACACCTGGTATCGTAGCGATGTCCATGCAGTTTCTGATGTTTGCATCACTTCTGCTGATTTATTTTTTTGCTTCGTACGGCTTTTTGTCCGCTTTGCTGATGTGCGTTTGTACTGGTTGCCTGTTTGCAGTTTCTTCTCCACAGCAATTGTTGTTGCTTCAATATTCTCCTGGCGGAGAGATGATGGGCGGGGCGATGGTCCAGCTTGCTTTTAATTTGGGGAATGCCGTGGGGGCTTATTTTGGAGGATTGTCGATCGAACATGGGGCAGGGCTGGAAAGTACGGCATTGATCGGTTCGTTTTTTGCCCTGTTAGGAACTACGGTGTTTCTGGTATTCAACTATAGGGTGTTTAAACCTCAGAGGAAATTACTTTTAAAGGGGGGAATATAATTTCCGAGGATCAAGACGGTGTTTTTGGACATAGAAACAGCCGTCCGAAATCGGGACGGTGTTTTTGGAGATAAAAAACAGCCGTCCGAAATCGGGACGG
>OLWI01000149.1_pt1 | contig 53689 bp, 46 predicted proteins | sample 1673731 | NCBI WGS metagenome assembly OLWI01 (sample SAMEA103958125, study PRJEB25191) | human gut metagenome
CTGGAAATAGCATCATCAGGGATAGAATCTTCGTAAACAAAACGCAAAGGGAATTAAAATGACGGTTGAATTGCGTTAGAAGGTATTTTGACACAACAAAATTATACAAAAAAGGCCGATGGCGATGAACAACAGTTCAAAACCATCGGTCTTTTTTATGAGCTAATTAACGATTACTCGTTACAGATCCTAAAATCATTATTTAACTTCGTAGATCCATCCTTCTGGTGCTTCGATTGTACCCATTTGGATACCAGTTAAAGTATCATACAACTTCTTAATGGTTGGACCCATTTTTTCCATACCTGATTTGAAGACAACTTCTTCACCAGTAACTGTATTCGTGACAGATCCTACTGGACTAATGACAGCAGCTGTACCACAAAGACCGCATTCATCAAATTCAGGTAATTCTGTCAAAGGAATTTCTCTTTCTTCTACTTTCAATCCCAAGTAATGTTCAGCAACATATTCCAAAGAACGACGTGTAACAGAAGGTAAAATCGTTGGTGATTTAACCGTTACGAATGTATCTCCCTTGATGAAAATAATGTTAGCTCCACCAGTTTCTTCAACCAATGTACGTGTTCTTGAATCTGGATACAAGTTTTCATTGAAGCCTTCTTTATGTGCTTGTACGATTGCATGTAAAGACATCGCATAGTTTAATCCAGCTTTGATATGACCAGTTCCACGAGGAGCTGCACGGTCAAATTCAGCTAATTTCAAACGAATTGGTTTAGCACCACCTTTAAAATAAGGTCCAACAGGCGTTGTGATAACACGGAATTGATATTCTTCTGCTGGGGCTACACCAATGACTGCACTTGAACCAAACATGTAAGGACGAATATATAAAGTAGCACCTGAACCATAAGGTGGTACCCAACTTTCATTAGCTTTGATTGTTTCTAAGATAGCCTGTACGAAACGATCTTGTGGAAATGGTGGCATTTCCAAACGTTGTGCTGAATCATACATACGCTTTGCGTTCTGATCTGGACGGAACGTAACAATTCGACCATCCACAGTTGTATAGGCCTTCATCCCTTCAAAAACAGATTGCGAATATTGTAGGACACCTGCACATTCTGACATCGTAATGGTATGATCCGATGTTAAAACACCATCATCCCATTTTCCATTTTTAAAATTGGATACGTAGCTTTTATCGGTTTCGCGATAGCTAAAATCGAGTGCGCTCCAATCAATATTTTGCTTCTCCATATAAATCTGCCTCCTATATACTACTTAATTAAAATACACCCATTGAATTTCCACGTCAACGAGTGTTTTCAGTATATTTTCAATAATTTTCAATTTGTTTCACAACTAAGTCGCCCATTTCTTGACAACCTACCTGTTTCATGCCTCCACTCATCATATCTGCCGTACGATAGCCTTCATCCAAGATCGTATTCACGGCTTTTTCAATGTCTTGTGCTTCTTTTTCCAAATGGAAAGAATAACGCATCATCATCGCAACCGATAAGATCGTTCCCAAAGGATTGGCCATATCTTTTCCCGCAATATCTGGTGCTGAACCATGGATTGGTTCATACATACCAACAGAAGTGGATCCCAAAGATGCAGAACCAATGGTACCAATTGTTCCTGTCAACATGCTGGCTTCATCACTTAAAATATCGCCAAACATATTTTCCGTTAAGATCACATCAAATTGACTTGGATCTTTACACAACTGCATCGCTGCATTGTCTACATACATAAAATTCAATTCTACATCTGGATATTCTTTGGCTAGATCTTTGACTACTTTACGCCATAATTTAGACGTATCCAATACATTGGCTTTATCAACACAAGTTACTTTATGATGACGTACTTGGGCTGTCTCAAAAGCAACCTTCGCGATCCGTTGGATTTCCTCCACACTATAAGCCATTTCATCCACTGCAAGATCACCAATCGTCTCATGCTTACCAAAGTAAATACCACCGGTCAATTCACGAACAACCACAAAATCAATACCTTTTTGCACAATTTCTGGTTTTAAAGGACTGGCATCCGCCAATTGTGGAAATAAAATCGCAGGACGAAGATTCGCAAACAATCCAAGTAAACTACGAATACGTAATAAAGCCTTTTCGGGACGATTATTGGCAGGTTGACTATCATATTTTGGACCACCAACAGCACCTAATAATACGGCATCCGCTTGTTTTAAGGCAACGATAGAAACTTGTGGCAAACATTCACCCGTCGCATCGATAGCAGCTCCTCCAGCTAAAACTTCATCATAAATAAATGTATGATGATATTTGGCTTCAATGCTGCGCAAAACTTTTATGGCCTCACCAACAATTTCAGGACCAATATAATCACCACGTACGATCGCAATTCGTTTTTCCATATTATTTATTCCCCTTTTGATTGACATAATTGACCAAGCCACCTTGGGCAATCAATTCTTGCATAAATGGTGGAAATGGTACAGCCTGGAACGTTTGATTCGTAGTCACATCCGTAATAATACCGGATTCAAAATCCACCTTGACTTCATCGCCTTCATTGATGGCTTCGGCTGCTTCTGGACATTCCAAAATAGACAATCCAATATTAATCGCATTGCGATAGAAGATACGTGCAAAACTATCCGCAATGATACAAGAAATACCAGCCGTTTTTAATGCCAAAGGCGCATGTTCACGACTCGATCCACAACCAAAATTCTTACGAGCAACCATGATATCACCTGGTTTTACGCGTTTTGTGAAAGTAGGATCAATATCAACCATCGCATGGCTTGCCAATTCTTTGGCATCAAAAGAATTCAAATAACGTGCCGGAATGATGACATCCGTATCAACATTATCCCCATATTTTAATACCGTTCCATGTGCTTGATTCATTTTCCTTCCTCCATTCGTTCTGGATTCGCAATGTATCCCTTGATAGCCGTAGCTGCTGCTACTTCTGGACTCGCTAGATAAATCAAAGATTCGACATCTCCCATTCGACCTACAAAGTTACGATTTGTGGTTGATAAACATTTTTCACCTTTCGCTAAAACGCCCATATGTCCACCCATACAAGGACCACAACTTGGCGTATTGAAAGCACAACCAGCTTCAACAAAAATATCGACTAAGCCTTCATGGACACATTGTAAGAAAATCTTCTGCGTTGCAGGAACAACCATAACACGTACATTTTCAGCAACTTTATGTCCTTTTAAGATGGCAGCTGCCTTTCGCAAATCCGAAATACGACCATTGGTACAGGAACCAATCACAACTTGATCGACATAGATAGGTTCCATGGCTTCGACTTCATCAATGGTATGAGCATTACCTGGCAAATGAGGGAATGCGACTGTTGGACGAACTTGGCTTAAATCCACATCGACCACTTGTTCATAATTGGCATCTTCATCGGCTTCATAGACGGTATAGTCTTTTACCCCGGCTTGTTTCATATATTCAACGGTTTGATCATCCACTGGGAAAATACCATTTTTGGCTCCGGCTTCGATGGCCATATTACAAATCGTAAAACGATCATCCATGCTTAATTCAGCAACACCTGGACCGACAAATTCCATTGATTTATACAAAGCGCCATCGACACCAATTTCACCAATAATATGTAGAATGACATCTTTTCCGCTAATATAAGGATTTGGCTTTCCATGTAAGTATATCTTGATAGCTGTTGGAATCTTGAACCAGGCTTGTCCAGTCACCATACCCGCCGCAATATCGGTCGTTCCAACACCGGTAGAAAAGGCACCCAAAGCACCATACGTACAAGTATGAGAATCCGCACCAATCACACATTGACCTGCATAGGTAAGTCCTAATTCAGGTAATATGGCGTGTTCAACGCCACATTTTCCCTGAATTAATTTATGGGTTAGTTTTTCTTGAATGGAAAATTCTAAAATAGCTTTTGAATTTTCTGCAGATTTAATATCTTTATTCGGCGTAAAATGATCCGGTACAAAGACGACCTTATCTTGATCAAATACATGACCACCCATTTGTTGGATGATTGGTAAAGCCATAGGACCAGTAATATCATTGGCCATGACCAAATCTAAATTTGCTTGAATTAACTGACCAGCTTCAACATGATCTAAACCAGCATGTGCCGCTAAGATCTTTTGGGTCATTGTCATTGCCATACTATTTTTCTCCCTTTCCTTCACGATAATATCGGTTGATTGCACTGACCAGTGCATAGATAGATGCCAAGATGATATCATCATCCACACCTACACCAAATCGATGTTCTCCATCTTCATCGGTCATCTGGATATATGCACAAGCTTTTGAAGTTGAACCAATACTTAATGCATGTTCGGAATAATCTTCAATATCATAATCAATTTTTAAGAAATGACGCAATGCGTTGGCCACCGCATCCAAACGACCATTTCCTTTTCCCGTAATATCATATTGTTGATCTTTGAATGTGACATTCAGATACGCATGATATTCGTTATTATTACGAATGAAATGGTAGTCCGATACAAATAATGGTGATTTCAAATTATTGAAGTCATGATCAAAAATATCTTTGATTTCATGTGGCATCAATTCGGCATGACGATGATCACTGATTTCTTTAATGTAATAACCAAATTCCTGACGGAATTGTTTTGGTAGATCGTATCCATAATATTGTTGTAAGACAAAGCCAATACCACTCTTACCAGATTGTGAATTGATACGGATGACATCACGTTCGTATTTACGTCCAATATCCGCTGGATCAATTAATAGATATGGCACATTCCAATGTTCTGGATGTTTTTTGTGGTGTGCAAATCCTTTGGCAATCGCATCTTGATGGGATCCAGAGAAGGCCGCAAAGACCAAATCACCTGAATATGGTTCACGATCATAAACTTTCATACGAGTCACATCTTCATAAACCGCACGAATTTCTGGTAAATTTGAGAAATCCAGTTTTGGATCAATGCCCAATACATACATATTCATCGCAACGGTGATCAAATCGATATTACCGGTACGTTCACCATTTCCAAACAATGTACCTTCGACACGATCGGCTCCAGCTAATAAGCCCAATTCGGTATCGGCAATACCTGTTCCACGATCATTATGTGGATGCAAAGATAATACGACCGAATCACGACGATTTAAATGTTTGTTCATATACTCAATTTGACAAGCATATACATGTGGCATGCTCATTTCGACGGTCACTGGGCAATTGATGATGACTTTATGATCAGGGGTTGGTTCCCACACATCAATGACGGCATTGCATACTTCCAAAGCATATTCTGGTTCCGTGCCAGTAAAGCTTTCTGGTGAATATTCAAACGTTAAGTCAGCATTACTTTCATGGGCCAAATCTTTCAACATTTTCGCACCATCCACCGCAATCTGTTTAACTTCTTCTTTTGATTTTTTGAAAACTTGTTCACGCTGTGCAACCGAAGTGGAATTATAAACATGCACAATGGCTCGTTTGGCGCCCTTAATCGCTTCAAATGTTTTACGAATGATATGAGGACGTGCTTGCATCAACACTTGAATTGTGACATCATCTGGAATCAAATTGTCTTCAATCAAACGACGACAGAATTCATATTCTGTTTCACTTGCTGCAGGAAAGCCAACTTCTATTTCTTTGAATCCAACTTGGACCAATGTTTTAAAATAACGAATCTTTTCTTCCAAACTCATGGGAATGATCAATGCTTGATTACCATCGCGCAAATCAACGCTACACCAAGTCGGTGCGTGATCAACACAATCTTTCTTTACCCAATCGTAACAAGGTTCTGGGGGTAAATAATACTCTTTGCCATATTTTTTATAGTCCATGTTTTGTTCCTCCTTCATAAAAAAAAGACGTCCAGTCTAAGGACGTCGTAAACGCGGTACCACCTTAGTTTTTCTATCTTCATCGACAGAAACACTCAAATCTCGATAACGCCGAGATGCGTCTTGCTCCCTGACAAGTTCATTTTCTAGCGGTACAAGTTTTCACCAGCCACTTGCTCTCTACATCGCGCATCAAAAATTACTACTTCAGTTCATCGCTTGATACGAGCATTATAAATGAAAATTATTTGCATTTCAATAAAAGAATCACTATATTTCCTATTTTTTCATTTTTTTTCTGAAAACAGTTTCATCACGGTTGTTTTATACGATTACGAGCGTTATAATAAATTTACTATTTTCGAATGGGAGGAAAACAATGAAACGAACAGGTTCACAAATTGTCATGGAAGTTTTACTAGAGCACAATGTAGACACTGTATTTGGATATCCAGGTGGTGCTGCATTGAACGTCTATGACGCTTTATATGATTATTCGGATAAGATCCATCATTATATTACCGCTCATGAACAAGGTGCTGCCCATGCGGCTGATGGATATGCACGAAGCACTGGTAAAACGGGTGTCGTATTTTCAACCAGTGGTCCCGGTGCAACAAATTTAGTAACGGGTATTGCGACCGCATATATGGATAGTATTCCAATGGTTGCCATTACATGTAACGTGTCCGACAACATGATTGGACGTGATTCATTCCAAGAAATCAGTATTACAGGTGTGACATTGCCAATCACCAAACACAATTATTTCGTCAATAAGATTGAGAATTTGGCTGATGCTTTGCGAAACGCATTCCGGATTGCGAATGAAGGTAGAAAAGGACCTGTTTTGGTGGACATCACAAAAGATGTAACGGCCGCTACCACGGACTATACACCACACAAACCATTGCCTTTGGAACCACATCCAAAATTTACCGAAGCACAAATAGATCAAATCGCTAAGATCATCAATGAATGCAAAAGACCTGTTATCTATTTTGGTGGTGGTATCGAAGCCAGTAATGCACGAGAAGAACTATATGAATTGATTCAAAAAGCGGATATTCCAGCTACCTATACGATGATGGCTGCTGGTGTCATTGATTGCGACGATCCTAAAAATTTAGGTTTGATTGGTATGCACGGAACCATTGCTGCCAATAAAGCCATTGATCAAGCCGATCTAGTTATTGCGTTAGGTACACGTTTCTCCGATCGTGTTGCCTTAAACCCAAAACGTTTTGCACCAAAAGCAGCCATTATTCAAATTGATATTGATGCATCAGAAATCAATAAAAACGTTTTGATCAACTATAGTATTGTTGGCGACACCAAAGACGTTTTACAAGCCTTGTTGCCAAAAATTGAAGAACGCAAACACACCGATTGGGTTGAACAAGTAACTGCCTACCAAAAAACCGTCCGTGTTCCAATGGAAGGAGCTAAACTTCGTCCAAAAGAATTGATCGAAGCAACTTGTGATCTAACCGATAAAGATACGATCTATGTTACAGATGTTGGTCAACATCAGATGTGGGCAGCTCAATATGTACGCCATCATAAAACACATCACTTTTTGACTAGTGGTGGTCTAGGAACCATGGGATTTGGATATGGTGCTGCGATTGGTGCTCAAATTGGTAATCCCGATAAACGTGTCATTCACTTTACCGGTGATGGTTCCTTCCATATGAATATGAATGAAGGATGTACGGCTGTCTCCTATAACTTGCCAATCATTACGATCATTATGGACAATAAAGTCCTAGGTATGGTTTATCAATGGCAAACCGTATTCTACAATAAACACTATTCACAAACGGTTTTAAATCGTAAGACCGATTTTGTGAAAGTGGCTGAAGGATTTGGAGCTACTGGATTCGCATGCAATACGTTAGATGAATTTAAAGAGGCTTTCCAAAAAGCATTAAAGATCAATGGTCCGGTCTGGATCGAATGTAATATTGATAAAGAAGAACGTGTATTGCCAATGATTCCGAATGGTGGAACCATTGATGATATGATCACGGATTAGAGGTGAAAACATGGCTAGAGAAGTATTAAGTATATTTGTAGAAAATCAATCCAATGTACTGACTCGGATTGCAAGTTTATTCGGTCGACGTGGTTTTAATATCGACTCCCTGACCGTATCTACGACCAATGATCCAAAAATTTCACGTATTACCGTTGTGTTTGATGGAAACGACACTTCCCTTTCGCAAATTATGACGCAAACCAGAAAACTGGAACCTGTCAAAGATTTGTATTTATTAAACAAGGAAACGAGTTTATTTAGAGAGTTATTGTTATTAAAGGTTAGTTGCGATAAAACCAATCGCTCCGGTATCATTGAAATTGTCAATATTTATCGTGGTAAAATCATTTCTTTAAGCAAACAGAATATGATCATTGAATTGACTGGTGCGCCAGAAAAAATCGATGGTTTATTGGAAATGTTGAGTTGTTACCACATTGAAGAAATCTGTCGAACAGGTATCACTGGTATTTCACGAAAATCCGTTGATACCGATGATGATAATGAGTAATTAGGAGATTATATAGAATGAAAAGACCATTAAAGAGTGCACAAGTAACCCAAGGTGTTGAAAAAGCACCAATGCGTAGTTTATTCTATGCGATGGGTTATACAAAAGAAGAATTAGACCAACCATTGGTTGGTATCGTATCCGCAAAAAGCGATATTGTTCCTGGTCATTTCCACCTAGATAAATTGGTAGAAGCCATCAAAATGGGTGTAGCCATGCGTGGTGGAACACCAATTGTTGTACCATCGATTGGTGTTTGTGATGGTATTGCGATGGGACATAAAGGAATGCATTATTCCCTGGCCAGTCGTGAATTAATTGCTGATAGTGTTGAAACAATGGCACAAGCTCATTGTTTTGATGCCCTTGTATTGGTGCCAAGCTGCGATAAGATCGTTCCTGGTATGGTCATGGGTGCTTTACGTGTTAATGTTCCTACCGTCGTATGTACTGGTGGACCTATGCTTGCTGGTCATGTCAATGGTCAAGAAGTTTCTTTATCTAAGATTTTTGAAGCTGTTGGTGCTCGTAAAGCCAACTTGATCAATGATAAAGACTTAGAAGAATACGAACAAGGCGTATGTCCTGGTTGTGGTAGTTGTGCTGGTATGTATACCGCAAACAGTGTTTCTTGTCTATGTGAAGCTATGGGTATTGCCCTTCCTGGTAATGGTACGATTCCAGCAGTTTCCAATAAGCGCTTGTTGCTAGCAAAACATGCTGGCATGGCTGTCATGGATATGTTAGAAAAAGATATCAAAATCAAAGATATCATCAATGAACGTTCCATCAAGAATGCATTGACTTGTGATATGGCTTTGGGATGCTCTTCCAACAGTGTTTTACACTTATTAGCTATTGCTCAAGAAGCAGGATATAATTTGGAACTTTCCACTTTCAATGAATTTAGTGACAGAACACCAAATCTTTGCCATTTAGCACCTGCTGGTCCAACCCATATGCAAGACTTAAATATGGCTGGTGGCTTACAAGCTGTATTACATGAATTATCCAAGAAAGATTTGATTGATTTAGATTGTATGACAGTAACTGGTAAAACCGTAGGAGAAAACACCAAATATGCGATCAACAAGGATGAAAATATCATTCATCCAATTGATGATCCATATTCGCCAAATGGTGGTATTGCGATCCTATATGGTAATATCTGTCCAAAAGGAGCTGTCGTAAAACGTTCTGCTTGTGCACCAGAAATGATGCATCATGTCGGTCCGGCTCGTGTCTTTGATTCAGAAGATGATTCTATCAAAGCAATTTATGAAGGCAAGATCAAAGCAGGCGATGTTGTAGTTATTCGTTATGAAGGTCCAAAAGGTGGTCCAGGCATGCGTGAAATGTTGAATCCAACTTCTGCTTTAGCTGGTATGGGATTGGATAAAAGCGTTGCCTTAATTACGGATGGTCGTTTCTCTGGTGCAAGTCGTGGTGCTTCCGTTGGCCATATTGCTCCTGAAGCTGCCAGTGGTGGTCCAATTGGTTTGATTGAAGAAGGCGATATGATCGAATTGAATATTCCGGAACATCAATTAAATGTACAAGTCAGTGACGAAGTATTAGCCGAACGTAAGAAAACACAAAAAATCCTTCCTCCAAAAATCAATGAAGGTTGGTTAAAACGATACGCCAAATTAGTACAAGGTGCAGATATTGGTGCAATTCTAGAATAAAAGAAATGGCTCAAGCAAATGCTTGAGCCTCTTTTTAATTCTTTGTGTTTTCATCAATTTTGGTTGATTCGATAAATTGTTTGGCTGTTCTAGGACTGCGACCACTGTGTCGAATTGCATACGCTTCGGCTTTAATAGCTAATTCATCGCGATCCATTTGTATTCCATAGGAATCCGCTAATTGCATCACAATTTCCAAATACAAATCTTTTAACGGCTTGCTGAAAGTAACCGTCAAGCCAAAACGAGCTGCTAAACTCATGGTTTCTTGGATTGAATCATTACGGAAGATTTCTCCACCATCACGATTTCTCATATTTTCCTGCACAAAATGACGACGATTGCTGGTTGCATAAACAACACAGTTCTTTTGATTATGGGCAATACCACCTTCTAAAATGTTCTTTAAGGCAATAAAATCATCATCATTTTCTTTAAAGCTCAAATCATCAATAAATAAGATAAAATGCAATGGATTATCCACTAAACTATCCATGATATCTGGTAATACATATAGCTGATCTTTTTTAATTTCAATCAAGCGCAATCCTTGTTTATAATATTCATTTACGATTGCCTTAACTGTAGAAGATTTACCTGTACCGGCATCCCCATACAATAAGACATTATTGGCATCCAAACCTTGTAAGAACCCCAACGTATTTTTGATGACTTGTTTTCTTTCTCTTTCGTATCCAATTAAATCAGAGAGTCGTTGGGGATCGGGATGCGATACACCAACCAACTTCCCATTTTGAATGCAGAAAGCACGATATTTGCTAAACATACCATAACCACGATATGGCAAATCTTCCAAATATTTTTGATACGAAGTATAAAAATCCATCGAACTTGTTTCCCATTGTGGTAAAAAACCTGGATAATCAATGGCTTTTAATACTTCTTTACTGGTCAACTGAGATACTTTTTCTAAAAGCATCAATTCATGTTTGACTGTGGCTTGGATCATTGGTGAAATGGGTCGTTGTGTGGCGACTTGATGCACATAGACATTCTCATCATTGATGATCCATTGATATAGATAATCTGTCCAGTTAGTATTCTTTTGGTACAGATTGGATACGAATCCACAATAATTTTCAATGAAAGCTTCCGTATCGGTTATATCGGTATCTAATAAATTCGTAAATGACGAAAATACCAAATCATCTTGTAGATGACGAAAGATCGTAAGTGTTTTTAAAGCTAAATTCCAATTTTTTATATTCATAGGCCTTCCTCTATATTTATGGGTCTATTATACCATTTTATGCTATAATTTAAGATATACAAGGAGATAAATATGCTAACAATTGATAAAGTTTATTCAGCAAAAAATGTCTTAAAAAAAGTAATTCGCAAAACATCTGTAATCCCTGCTTTTGATTTAAGCGATACCAATCATATTTATTTAAAAACAGAGAATTTACAACGTACCGGATCCTTTAAGATTCGTGGTTCTTATTTTAAAATTTCCCGATTGACCGAAGAAGAAAAAGCTCGTGGAATCATTGCTTCCAGTGCTGGTAATCATGCGCAAGGTGTTGCTCTTGCCGCTCAACAAGAAGGTATCAAATGTACAATTTGTATGCCAGACAATGCTCCTATCTCCAAAATTGAAGCAACCAAGAGTTATGGTGCTGAAGTTTGTTTAGCACAAGGTGCGTATGATGAAGCCTATGCACTAGCTGCTAAAATGGCGGAAGAAAAGGGATATACGTTTGTTCATCCATACGATGATGAAGATGTCATTGCCGGCCAAGGAACCATTGGTCTTGAAATCCTAGAAGATCTTGATTCCGTAGATGCTATTGTCGTACCTATTGGTGGTGGTGGATTGATTTCTGGTGTTGCTTTTGCAGCAAAGAGCATGAAACCAGATATCAAAATCTATGGTGTACAAGCTGCTGGTGCACCAAGTATGTATCGTTCTTTCCATGAAGGAAAACAAATCACATTGGATACAGCGAATACATTTGCTGATGGTATTGCAGTAAAACATCCTGGTGATATTCCATTTGAAATTGTATCCAACTATGTCGATGATATCTTTACTGTAACCGAAGATGAAATCGCCGCTTCCATCTTAACGTTACTAGAAAAACAGAAAGTAGTTGCAGAAGGTGCTGGTGCCGTATCCGTTGCTGCTGCTATGTTTAATAAGATTCCACTACAAGGTAAAAATATTGTCTGCATTGTTTCTGGCGGTAATATTGATGTCAATATCATTGATCGTGTCATTACACGTGGTTTATTGCTTTCTGGACGTAAGACAAGCTTTATCATTCAATTAACAGATAAGCCAGGCCAATTGACCGATGTATCAAAAATCATCGCCGATAATGGCGGTAATGTTGTTGCGGTTGACTATGATAATGCCGATCCAGATTTGGCTATCAATGACTGCTTCTTAAAAATTACAGTAGAAACAAGAAATAAAGATCATTTGAATATCATAAAAAAAGATTTAAATGATCATGGCTTTCAAATTGTTAGAGAAAGACAATAATAGAAACGAAGTTAATAATGTTAAATAGAGATTAAGGCTTGATTTCTTGCTTGGCAAGAGGTCAAGCCTTTTCATCGTGTTTGGATACATTTAGTAATTATCTTGTTCAATCTAGATCCCGTAATAATAAGCATTTCTATTAATATACGACAGTGTATCTGAACTACTGATGCTGAATCGTCTTCATAAAAAAAAGCCATGCTCTTACGAGCATAGCTTTATACCATTACTTAGACATCACTGCATGACAACGATCGCATAAGCCATCTTCATGATCAGCTTCCGTTACATTCCAGCAACGAGGACATACATGACCATCCGCTTTGGCTACGACAACTTCATCGCCAGCATCTGCAAATGTTACTTTGGAAACAATAAACCATTGTGCAGGATTTGGAACGATACGATTCAACACACCTTTGGTTTCATCATCCAAATGCAAGATCAATTGCGCTTCTAATCCCTTACCAATCATATCTTCATGACGTGCATCTTCCAAAGCTTTTAAGACTTTCTTGCGTAGTTCAAACAAGACATCCATATCTTTTAATAAAGCATCTTGATCAAAATCCAATGTTAATGTTGGGAAGTCTTCCAATTGAATGGAAACATCATTCCATTTCATATAATCATTAACTTCTTCCATGGTATGAGGAAGAACTGGTGTCCATAATTTTGCCAAAACTTCAGTTGCTGTATACAAAACCGTTTGCACTTCACGACGATCACGACTATCTGTTTCATCACAATACAAGATATCCTTTGTATAATCCATATAATAAGCAGATAATTCATTCGTCATCAAATTCGTTAAGGCCGATACGGCATCCGCAAAACGATATTCTTTATAAGCCAATTCCACATCATCAATGGTTTGTTTTAAACGAACCAAGATGTATTGATTCAATGGAGCTAATTCACCGAATGGTAAACAGTTTTCCTTCGTGAAAGTTTGATTATCCAAATTGGCCATACAGAAACGCAAGGTATTACGAATCTTACGATATTGATTTGCCATTTGTTTCATGATCTTATTTCCCATGGAAACATCGGCTTGATAATCAACGCTTGCCGCCCATAAACGCAATACATCAGCACCATATTTCTTTGTGATTTGTCCTGGAGCAACGGCATTCCATTGCGATTTAGACATCTTCACACCTTTTTCATCCATAACAAAGCCATGAGATAAAGCTTGTTTATATGGTGAATGACCATGAACAGCCGTACCAACGATCAAGCTCGAGTTAAACCATCCACGATATTGGTCCGAACCTTCAAAGTACAAATCGGCTGGATATCCAAGACCTCTTGCCATCATGGCACCGGTATGACTGGAACCAGAATCAAACCAAACATCCATTGTATCCATTTCTTTATGGAATTTTCCATTTGGTGAATGTTCGGAAGTATATCCTTCTGGTAATAAATCTTTGACATCACGTTCAAACCAAACGTTAGAACCATATTGAGCCACTAATTTCGCAACATGATCAAAGATTTCTTTTTCCATCAATGGCGTATCATCTTCAGCATAGATGATTGGAATTGGTACACCCCATGCACGTTGACGAGAAATACACCAATCATCACGATCGGCAATCATGTTATGCATACGTTGTTGTCCCCAACTAGGAATCCATTCTACATTATCAATTTCTTTAAGCAATTGATCACGAATCTTATCAATCGAACAGAACCATTGGGTTGTCGCACGATAAATAATAGGTTGTTTTGTACGCCAATCATGAGGATAACTATGTGTCAACCAAGCTAATTTTAATAACACACCCAATTCATCCAATTTAACAGTAACCGTCTTATTGGCTTCCCAAACCGACTGACCAGCTAAGAATTCACCAGCTTCTTCGGTTAAACGTCCTTGATCATCGACATTGTTTAAAACGTCCATTTTATAACGAGAATGTACAGTATAGAAGTCATCCGCACCAAATCCACTAGCCGTGTGGACACAACCAGTACCGGCATCTTCAGTAACGTAATCCGCTAACATCACGATGCCTTCACTATTGACATGACTTGGATCATTGGCATAGAGAGGATGTTCATATGTGATATATTCCGCTTCTTGTCCTTTGAATGTTTTTATAATTTCATAACGTTCACATCCAAAATCTTTGCACAATTGATCCACCAACATTTCCAACATAACCAGTTTTCCCTTATCGGTATCAACTACGGCATATGTCATACGAGGGTTTAAGGAAATACCTTGGTTGGCAGGAATGGTCCATGGCGTTGTTGTCCAAATAACGAAATAGGTATCATCATCTAACAAGCCTTTACCATCTTTGACTTTGAATTTGACATAGATGGTTGGTGTCTTCATATCTTTATATTCAACTTCTGCTTCGGCCAAAGCTGTTTCACTACTTGGAGACCAATAGACTGGTTTTAATCCTTTATAGATCAAACCATCCAAAGCCATCTTGCCAAAAACTTCAATTTGTTTGGCTTCAAACTCTTTTTGTAACGTAATATATGGATGGTCATAATCACCAATCGATCCTAAAGCTAAGAATCCTGCTTTTTGACGAGCTACTTGTTCCAACGCATAATCGTGACAAATCTTACGAAATTCCGCAATACCCATCTTTTTACGATCATAGCCGGCTTTTGTGACAGCTGTCTCAATTGGTAATCCATGGGTATCCCAACCAGGAATATATGGCACTTTATATCCAGCCATATATCTGGAACGATTGATCACATCTTTTAAGATTTTATTTAATGCATGACCCAAATGGATATCTCCATTCGCATAGGGTGGACCATCATGTAATACAAATGGTTGTGCATCCTTTCTTTTTTCTAACATCTTTCCATATAGATCAATGTCTTGCCAACGTTTTTGAATTTTAGGCTCTTTTTTTACTAGATTTCCACGCATTTCAAAATCCGTTTTTGGCATGTGTAACGTGTCTTTGTAGTCCATATTTGATCTCCTTCCATAAAAAAAACGTCCCTTCTAAGGACGTCTGAACGCGGTACCACCTTAGTTATCAAGTCAACCTTGATCCCTCAATGCTTTTAACGCAAGCTCTACGAATGACTGTACTCGATTCCAATCATTAGCTCCAAAGTGATATTATATGCACTTCCTATACAACTTCTCACCAAACTGTTGCTCTCTGAATAGCTCCATCCATATAACGTGTCTTTATCATCGCTATTGAAATTTCAAGAAACGTAAGATTAATCGATTCTTCTTTGAAGTTGCAACAACTTCTTTAAATTGGAATCGCCCTACCTTTCGTATTGAAACGTAATCATTATCGCATAATTGCCCATTTTCTTCAAGAACGACATCATTCAATTTTACCAATCCGGAAGTAATCATTTGCGATGCTTTGGTACGGGAACAATGAGCCAATTGCGCTACGATCGTATCCATTCGTAAACTCGAACAATTCACTCGTATTTCCTCATAAGAAACACCTTGTACTTCATGAGCATTATCGATTTCAAAATGAATGGGACATCGACCAATTTTGATACAAGCATCCATAATAAAATCAGCCATATGTGATGTACAAAAAAGTACAATTTCCTCTTGATTCACAAGAATATCGCCAAGTTGATCTCGCTCAATGCCCAAGTGCAATAAAGCCCCTAACACATCTGGATGCCGTAATACTTTATATCGTGCATCGTATTTTGAGACCAAACAATCAATAAAATAATCGACATTCTCCAATTCATACGGACTGATACAAGCTACTTTTCGTTGAGCTTGTGCATATCCTCCAGACATATACACAAACATCGATTTTCCTACGATGGGAGGCAGCATCTGCGCCTGAGAAGGCGTTAAAAAAGAGGTCACGACCGGTTGATATCGCATCGAAGATAATTTTATATCATCTTGAACCTTTGCGATAAACTCCTCATGACCTCTCTTATTGAAATGGCTATTCTTCGTCAAGATCGTCCGTATCGTCAACCGAGATAGAACCAGCTACATCGATAGCTGCTGGAGAACATAAAATGACATTTTGACCAATCTTTTGAATTTTACCATCTAACGCAAAAACCACACCTGTCAAAAAATCAATTGTGCGTTGTGCATAATCACGATCTAATTTATGTAAATTAACTACAACGGCACGTCCTTCTTTTAAACGTGTACCAACTTCTTCTACTTCACCAAATCCACGGGGTTCAAATAGAACCATCTTGGTGCTTGCACTCAAAGCATTTGTATTCGCACGGTTTTTTGGGCGCTCATAACGGTTTTGTGTTTCTTGATTTTCTTCTTCCGTATCTGCACCTGTTACCACTTCTTCGTCGTCTTCGTATTCGTCTTCTTCCATTTCTGGATTGACAAATTCATGAATCTTATCCATAAATCCCATGGAACAACCTCCTATCGCGTATAATTATAACACATATCTTTGTTTTGAAAAGATAAAGTAAAATAAAAATATATAAGCCTATTTATTCGATAAATACGCATCAATTGAAGCCGCCGCATGCTTTCCAGCACCCATGGCACTGATGACCGTAGCCGCACCTGTGACCGCATCACCACCGGCATATACGCCTTCTTTGGTCGTCATCAAATTCTCATCCACGACCAGACATCCTTTACGATTGGCTTCCAATCCTTCTGTGGTCGATCGGATCAATGGATTTGGACTCGTTCCGATCGCCATGATCATGCAGTCGGCATCGATCTCAAATTCACTGCCCTCGATCGGTACCGGTCTTCTTCTGCCGGATTCATCCGGTTCGCCCAGTTCCATCTTGATGCAGCGTACCTGATTCACCCAGCCATTTTCATCACCTAATACTTCTACTGGATTGTTCAACAAATCAAAGACGATACCCTCTTCCTGGGCATGTTCAACTTCTTCTTTTCGGGCTGGCAGCTCTTCCATGCTGCGTCGATACACGATATGGACTTCGGCTCCTAATCGTCTGGCACATCGAGCCGCATCCATCGCTACATTTCCACCGCCGACAACGACACATTTCTTCGGATGATAGATTGGTGTATTCGCATCCGGCTGATAGGCCTTCATCAAATTGATCCGGGTCAGGAATTCATTGGCACTGAATACGCCTTTTAGGTTTTCTCCTGGCAGATTCATAAAGCGTGGAAGTCCGGCTCCGGAACCAATGAATACCGCTTCAAAGCCATCTTCTTCCATCAAGGCACCAACGGTATCACTGCGCCCAACCACAAAGTTGGTGATGATCTTTACGCCCAGTCCTTTTAATTGTTCGATCTCATTCTTTACGATGGCCTTTGGCAGACGGAATTCCGGGATTCCATACATCAATACGCCGCCGGCTTCATGCAGTGCTTCAAAGATCGTGACTTCATAGCCTTTTTTGGCCAGATCCCCCGCACAGGTCAATCCGCTTGGTCCGGCACCTACGATTGCTACCTTATGACCATTGGATACCGGCTTTTCTGCCTGTGTATTATTGTGTTCACGATGATAATCCGCCACAAATCGTTCCAAACGACCGATACCGACTGGTTCATCCTTGATACCGCGCACACAGTTCTTTTCACACTGGCTTTCCTGCGGACACACACGGCCGCAGACAGCGGGCAAAGAACTCGTCAATGAAATGATCTGGTAGGCTCCTTCATAATCTTTTTCTGTGATCTTCGCAATAAAATCCGGAATGTGGATATTCACGGGACATCCAGCTACGCATCTTGGATTCTTACAGTTGAGGCAGCGGGTCGATTCAAATACGGCCATCTCTTCCGTATAGCCCAGGGCTACTTCATCGAAATTGTTCTTGCGTACATCGGCATCCTGGGTTGGCATGGCTGTCTTCTTTGGTTCCATATTGGCCATCTTACTCGACCTCCTTTTTCAACAGATTGCATGCTTTCTCACGGGCATGTGCTTCAAAATCGGCATATGTCTTATTGCGTGACATGGCTTCATCAAAATCTACCTGATGGCCATCAAAGTCTGGTCCATCGACGCACGCAAACTTCATCTGGCCGCCAACGCTCAATCGGCAGCAGCCGCACATGCCGGTTCCATCGACCATGATCGGATTCATCGATACGACCGTTGGAATATCGTATTTTTTGGTGGTCAGACACACAAACTTCATCATGATCAATGGTCCGATCGCTACGACTTCATCAAACTTTTCACCCGCCTGGATCAGTTCTTCCAGCTTGTTTGTGACTAATCCTTTTTCACCGGCTGTTCCATCATCGCTCATCAAATAGAATGCATCGCTGTTTGCTTTGAATTCTTCCTCCAGGATCACAAGATCTTTATTTCGAAATCCGGTGATTGAAGTGACATCGGCTCCAGCATTGTGGAACGCTTTGGCTGTTGGCAGCGCAATGGCACAGCCCACACCGCCACCGATGATAGCGACTTTCTTGTTGCCATCAATCTCGCTTGGTTTTCCCAATGGACCGACGAAATCATGGATATAGTCGCCTTCTTCTTTCGTGTTCAGAAGCATCGTCATACCGCCAACGATCTGGAAGATGATCGAAACAGCACCGGTTTCGGGATCGGCATCTTCGATCGTAAACGGAATACGCTCACTGTCTTCATTGACACGCAAAATGATGAATTGTCCTGCTTTTGCGTGTTTCGCAACAAAAGGTGCTTCTACGACTAGTTTGGTGACCGTAGGATTCAGCACCTCTTTTTTTAGAATCTTATACATTTTTATCACCCATCCATTTTCATAAGACTGAAAATATTATACAAAAAATTCATGCATTCGTCACGAAGTATTAAAAAAGCAGAAATCACTTCTGCTCTTTCAACATTAATTCTCCATTTCGTTCACAATCGGGATCAAAATATACCATTGGTGGGTTATCTGGTAATCCTTTTGTATAATTGCGATTATTTAAATACGACAAGAAAGCTTCTTCTTTGGCCGAATCATCCACAGCATCTAAAAATAAATCAATGGCTTTTTGCGCTCTTTTTAGAGCATGGTCATACAAATCTAAGAAGCTATCTGTCGATACCATATCGGCATCACATGGATGGTTCCATTCTTTATGAAGAAGATTACAAACATCACATGGATCATCGGGCTCATTCGGTACGATCATACCCGAAACCAAACCCGATTGTTTGATGGTTTCTTCAATCGTTTGAAAAGCTTTTAACTTCTTTCCTTTTCGATCATATAAAAGCTTTTGAATTTGTGCCCACTCATTAAGTGCCTGCAAGATTTCATGAGGCTTGGCTTGTACCCCATATACTTTTTTTGCACAATTTACATAAATACGAGCAATGGCACGGACATCATCGATATCTACTTCACAAACTTTATAAACCTTATAATCTTTGATGGTCTTTCCTTTTTTAATTTTCAAAACAATGGCATCTAATAACGACTCCATACGATGATGACGGAATTGACTTGCGGAATCCCCGCTTCCGGTACGCCAGAAAATATATGGATGCGTTGTAGAATCCAATGCCCAGTGGGTTAAATGCCCCATGATATAGGCAATTTCATCTTGTTTTACATCCGCTTCTTTTTCATTGCGAATGACTTCCAATGCTTGATGATAAAAATCATTGATACCTCGGCGATGACAATATTTTCCTAAGGTTCGAACATGACTTTTTTCTTTTACCTTTTTTGGTGTCGTTCCATGAAAATATAGATAATCGGGTCCATTTGCACCAATTTCATACAATTGAGAACGATTTTCTAACATATCTTTTTGTTTTGATGTCATCGTCGTATTTACAAGTTCTTGTGCAAAGATGACATGCGTGTAAATATTTGGCATGTTTATTCCTCCTTCACTAAATGGATCAATCCATGATATACGATATATTCCGCAAACGTATCCATGGAACAATAGGTTCGAATATTTTCGCGAATTTGTTCTTGTTCTTCCGCATCTTCTTGATCAAAGTGTCGATACGCTTGAACCGCATGCAAGCCATTTTGGATATCCAATTTTGTATACGAATATTCTTTTGTGAAAACAGGCAATACATTCTTTAAAGAATAGTGTCCTCGCATACGGTTGTCATAGAAAATGCCTAATTCAAATGGTTTGGATAGATCAATCATTCGGGAACAAATTTGATCTAACTTTTCGGCATAAACAGGAAATTGTTCACTGAGTTGTTTTAATCGCAATTTTTCTGCACCTTCCATATTATAAACCAATATGCTTCCTGTTGGGGGAATCGATGCAATCAAAGATTCAATAAAAGCTTGCCGACAATCCTTAGCACCAAAAAAATCTTTATGAATCAATTTTCCTTCTTTATCTTCCACATGAAGACTATATTGAAAACACAATACATCAAATGGTTTCATATTCTTATAGGGAGGAATCGCAAAGGTATCCCATTCGAAATCTAAATAGGAGATGGGATATTGAATTTGTTTCAGCCAATGTTCCATCGCTATGCGATCCATAAAATAGCCATTTCGGCTTGCCATGACTTGTGCATATTGCAGACGATACCCTTCCATTTGATTCAAAGGCATATCTTTGATATGAACAATATTGTCTTTATAGGCATCTAATTTATATTGGGATGTCGTTAAAAATAAAACCGAATCATCGGGTAAATCACTTTCGTCAAAACAATGCGAATAGAATATACAACGACGTCCGGCCGTACATTGTTTGGTTCGTTCATATTTTGGCGGTTTTGTGACATCTAATAATTCTTGGGTTTTTTTGATCCATTCGTCCAGATCAAATTGACAGGCATCCATGCATTCAGCAATCGTGTGATGCAATTTATTTCGGCGATTGAATAATTTATCACTTTCACAGAATAATGCATCCAAATCTAACGTATCTTTCCGAACATAATCTTTATTAATGTACAGAATTTTTTGCTGGGTAATCGAAATGCCATTTTTTGCAGCAATCATTTGATTGATTTTCATGAGTGTCGCTTCACTTTCTTTAGGATACGCACTCAAATGCGGATAAATGGCTAAATACCCTTCTTCAATTTTTTTCAATACCGGAATTTTGATGCGACAGCCTTGATATTCAAATCGAGCATGTAATAGAACGTCCGTTTCTTTTAATCGTGCCAATGTCATTTCATTGGTATCATTGGTCTGTCCCGATGGTCGATCTTCGATATGAAGATATTGTTTCCATAACATCGAAAAAGGAATGTCCATATGATAGAAGCTAAAATAAGGCATAGAAATATATTTATGATTCCAACACAATTTTGGACAACGTTGCGCTTGAATCAAGTCGTTTGCATGTATCATTGTATTCACCTGTCTCATCATACTTCATCCTATATATTTTCGCAAAATCAATTTCAATTGTGCTTGGTATTCTTCACGAATATTTTCTGGTGCCAAAATCTCCACTTGATCTTGAAATGAAAATAACTGACGATAAAATGTGAAGAAATCTTCCACTAAAAATTGAAACACATCCTCTTTTTCTTGCATATCCATGCCCCAGTACAATTCTCGAAATTGTGGCTGTATTTCCGGATCTACATGTACAGATACACGAACAAATTCTCCTTTGATCAAGGAATTTTTGCCAATATATTGTTCTATATGAAAATGTGAATCACGCAAAAACTTTCGTTCTTGAAACACACATGAAAACATCCGTTCTTGCGAAAAGCGATAAATTCGATAATCGTTGCGTTTATGGGAATAACCCAATACATAATAGGCATCATGATAATGAATGATTTCATAGGGATCCATCAAAAATGTATCGGCATGATCTTGATTGCGACTTTGATACGTCAAAAGGACGCAGTGCTTTTGTTCCAAAGCTTTCTGCATCGTTTCCATCATATCTTTTTCTTTGGTTGTCATGGAAAGAATGGGTGCATCCATATAGATTCTTTGCGTTGGTAGTGAAGAAGAGGAAGAATTTAATACTTTATCAATGGCCGCATTTAAATCTGCTTCATTTTCATAGCCTTGGGCATGCATAAATTCTCTGGCTTCGATTAAGGCTTGTTTCTGTGATGATGTTAAAGCTAAGACCGGAAATAAATTCGTTTCATCCAATCGATATCCACCATAACGTCCTTTATATTCTTTGATGTTGTAGCCAGCCGTTATCAACTCTTTTTTGAATTCACGAATATTTCGTGGATTCGTTTCTAATTCAGCTGCTAATTGCTGGGTATTCATTTTTCCTCTTGCTTTTAGAAGCAACAACATTTTTATACACAAACTCGTTCGATTCATACATCCTCACTAATAGGCAAATCGTTGGGGAAATTCACCAAATCCTTTCTTTGATTGAAAATTTTTGGGAATGATACCACGTTCGGCTAAGGGTTGGATCACCGATTCATAGCCATGTTCTAACGCAAAACCAAAAGCTTCCGGTGTTTGTTTCGCACCAGCATCAATCAATAGTTCGATGATTTTCTGATTTTGAGTACAAATGGCATGCATCAAAAACGGAAATCCATTGAAAATCCAACTTGGATTCGCACCCTGTTTCAGACAAAATAATACTTCGCTTTCATTTTCGTTCCAAACCGCATTCAACAACCGCAAGGCAAGTTGCTTTCTTGACATCTTAATCCCTTCTTTCAGGGATATCATAAAGAATGTACTGACATTATTTATGTCAATATAATTCTTTTTTTGACAATCGTTTATCTTCGTTTTCTTGAAACAATCGATAAACGGATGAAAATAAAGGAATGAAGATGACCATACCTAAAACCCCACCAATACTGGCCCCTACAGTAATGGCCACAATGATATACATCGATGGAATGCCCACAGATTTACCCACTACATTTGGATAAATAAAGTTTCCTTCTACTTGTTGAATAGCAATAAACATGATCAAAAAAGTAATTCCTTGAGTGGGACTTTGCAGCATGATAAATAAAGAACAAAGAATGGCTGCAACCAAAGCACCAAACATCGGTACCAAAGCCCCAATCGCAACTACAAATCCACAAAGCAATGAATATGGCAAATGGAAAATGGTACTAAAGACAGTAACCAATGTACCTAGGATCAAACATTCTAAAATAGTCCCACCAATATAACGAGCAAAGGTATGTTTAAATACATGATAAATGTGATTGCCTTGCTCATAGGCATTTCTTGGTAAATAGGCTTTAAAAAAGCGACGCACATCCGATAAAAAGCGTTTTTTATTGAATAGCACAAAAATCGAGAACACAAAAGCCAAAAAGAATGTGGTCATCCATGAAATCGTAGTAGAAATGAGATTATTGACTTGTGTGACCATCTTACTATCACCAAACACAAAAGTGGACACTTCCGCTAGATGATTCCAAATATTGTTTTCATTAATGGATTCTACATCAATCGTACGAATGATTCGCTGCAATGCTGGACTAAAAGAAGTTACTCGCAAAGCCGTTGCTTTCACATGCCGAAGTGTTGATGGTAAATTATCAATGAGATTTTCCATTGATCCTAACACTTGTGGAACGATAGAAAAGAAAAACGCCAAAATAATAAATACAAATAATAAGATGGATACAATATTTAAAATGCGTCGGCTTATTTTCGTATCTTTGATATGAAATAAACGATTTCCTACATTTAACAAGGCATTGGTGATGATATTAAAGACAAAAGCCAAACCTAAACCAAGGATAAATGGAAAAATGATTGATATGATCCAAGCAAAAAAATGACCAATGGAGCCAATGTACATGACTAATAACACAACAATGGCCGCAAATACGATCATATATTGATAAAAACTTGCTTTTTTTTGATATTCCTTTGGGACATGAAACATACTAAATCCATCCTTATGGATACATTTTAACGCATTCACTCTATTAGGACAAATTTCATGTTAGAATATACATAGTTGGAGGTTTACGAAATGAAAATCGTTGATGATTATTTTGGTTGTGATGTATTTGGACCCGAAGCTATGCAAAAATATCTGCCACATTCGGTTTATAAGATCATGATGGATGTGATGGAAAATGGCAAAGAACTCCCTGCTTCAATTGCCGATATTGTTGCGAATGCGATGAAAGATTGGGCCACACAGAAAGGCGCTACCCATTTTACCCATTGGTTCCAGCCAATGACAGGTATCACCGCTGAAAAACATGATGCATTTATCAATCCGGCCGGACCGAACAATGTAATTAGTGAATTTCGAGGCAAAGAATTGATCAAGGGTGAACCGGATGCATCCAGTTTTCCAAGTGGAGGGTTACGTGCTACTTTTGAAGCGCGCGGTTATACGGCCTGGGATCCTACAAGTTATGCTTTTGTGAAAGACAAAACACTGTATATCCCTACTCTATTCTGTTCTTTTGATGGTTCTAGTTTGGATAAGAAAACTGGTTTACTTCGTAGTATTGATGCCTTAAATGCAGCCGGTGTTCGATTGTTTAATTTAATGGGTTTTGATACTAAGAAAGTAAATGTAACGGTCGGACCGGAACAGGAATATTTCTTGATTGATGAAAAGTGGTACAAAGAACGGATGGACTTAATGGTCACTGGTCGTACGTTATTTGGTTGTCCACCCGTGAAAGGACAAGAATTGGATGATCATTATTTTGGCAACATTACACAACGCGTAAAAGCGTTTATGGAAGAAGTCGACGAAGAATTATGGAAGTTGGGTGTTTATGCCAAAACGGAACATAAAGAAGTCGCTCCATGTCAATTTGAATTAGCACCTGTATATAGTTCCTTAAATTATGCGAGTGATCAAAATCAATTAACCATGGAAGTATTGCGTAAGGTAGCTCATCATCATGGTTTAGTATGTTTGCTTCATGAAAAACCTTTTGATGGTATCAACGGTTCGGGCAAACATGATAACTGGTCTATTTCCGATGATAAAGGCGAAAACATTCTTGAACCTGGTGATTCCCCAGAAGACAATATCCGTTTCTTGACTGTCTTAGCTGCCATTATCAAAGGTGTGGATGAATATCAGGATTTGTTGCGTTTGAGTGTTGCCACAGCTGGTAATGATCATCGTTTGGGAGCCAATGAAGCCCCACCTGCTATTATTTCAATCTATTTAGGTGAAGAACTTACGGCCATCTTACAGGCCATTGCTTCTGGTAAAGAATATGTCGATCATATCAATACAAAATTAGAGTTAGGCGTTTCTTCACTGCCACAAATTTCCAAAGATACGACCGATCGAAATCGTACAAGTCCATTTGCGTTTACTGGCAATAAGTTTGAATTTCGTATGTTAGGTTCGGAATTGAACATTTCTTGTCCGAACACGATTTTAAATACAATTGTTGCGGAAGAATTCACGCAATTTGCGGATGTATTAGAAAAGAGCGATTCAAAACATCGAACCGAAGATATCATCGCTTTGATTCGCAAATCTTTGAATGAACATGAACGCATCATCTATTCTGGAAATGGATATTCGGAAGAATGGCGACAAGAAGCTTTACGACGTGGCCTGTTGGAATTTAAGACCGCAGCCGATGCGATTCCTCATTACACAGAACCAAAGAACTTAGCTTTGTTTGAGAAACACAATGTCTATTCCGAAAGTGAATTACATGCTCGTGAATCCATCTTGTTGATGAATTATTATCAATTGATCCACATTGAATCAAAAACAATGGCTTATATGTTGCGAAAACAAATCTTACCTGCCGTATTTGAATATGAGGCAGAATTAGCAACCATCATGCAAACGAAAAAAGAAGCTGGTATCCAAGCTTCCTTGGAAGCCAAAGTATTGAAAAAAATCAACGAACCACTCACGACATTGGATAAACAACTGGATGAATTGGAAACAATGAATCAGAAAGATTTTACGGATCCTCATCAAGCCAGTCGCTATGCAGCCGATGAGTTATTACCATTGATGAATGCGGTTCGTGCTTCTACCGATACGATTGAAGAGAATATGCCAAAGAAAGCTTGGCCAATTCCAGATTATAATGACATTTTGTTTCAATCGGTTGAATAAAAAATGTGGCTACATCATTGGATGTAGCCATTTTTTAATGATCCGTTATCAAATCAGCAGCTTCCATAGGAATAACTTTGATTAAATCGTGGGGATCCATTTCAATTTGTGTACCGATCTTTCCCCCACTAAAGAAAATATGCGCTTGTTCGAATGCACTTTTATCAATAAAGGTTCGAAATTGTTTTTTCATGCCCAATGGTGAACATCCACCACGAATATATCCGGTGATCTTGTTGATATCCTTCACATGAATCATTTCGACATGTTTTACACCAGCTACTTTTGCACATTTTTTCAGATCCAATTCTTCGGCAACGGGAAGCATAAATACAATAAACTCTTTGGTGTTAGCTTGTGTTACCAAGGTTTTAAAAACATTGACTGGATCTTGCCCTAACATTTGGCATACATGAATTCCATCGACAGGATCTGTATCTTTGTGTTCATACGTATGCACATCATAATTTACTTTACAACGATCCAAATAGCGCATCGCATTGGTTTTTTGCACTTTCTTTTTTGACATATTATCAATCATACTCCTCTATATAGCGACGCATTGTTCGTGTGTGTAAGCCCGAACGCAGCAATAATAAATTTTCTAACAATTGTTGACGTGGCAAAGCCACATTCATACGAAAAAAAGCTTGTCCATTCTTACCAAAATCCGATCCTTTAGATAGGAACAATCCATCTTTTTCCAACAATAATTTGCATAATCCATCGGTATTCTCTACCAATTGACTGCAATCAATCCACAAAAGATAGGTAGCCAAACTCTCGACTACACGCAATTCTGAAATGGATTCACGAATAAATTCCGTTACAATTTTTTTATTTTCAGCTACATATGCATTCATCGCATCCAACCAATCACCGCTGTTTTCAAAAGCAGCAATGGATACCTGTGCATTGAAAAAGCCATTTCCAGTAATCAATGCTTGTTCTAAGGCAATCTTGGCTTGTTTACATAATGCCGGATTAGGAATGATCACACAAGCACTGGATAAACCAGCGACATTGAAAGCTTTTGTACACGAGACCAAAGTAATACTGTTGTTCCAGCAGGTTTCACTAGCTTTCGCATAAGGTACATATGTGTATCCTGGTTGAACGATGTCACAATGAATTTCATCACTCACAACTAAGACATGATGTTTTTGACATACATTGCCGATATGTTCCAAATCTAAACGATCCCACAGATTGCCTGTTGGATTATGTGGATTACATACGATCATCATTGAGGTTTTTTTATCTGCTAGTTGATGATCCAGTTCATTAAAATCAATGATATATGAGCCATTCACATATAAAAGTGGATTTTCAATACAAACACGACCCATATTTTCAATGATGTGTCGGAACATATGATATCCAGGCGTCATGATCACAATATGATCGCCAGGCTGCGTAAAGCGTTGAATCATTGCGTTTAAAGCTGGTAATACACCCGTTACATATTGCATCATTTCTCTTTCAAATTGGATGCCATGACGTTCTAACCACCATTTTTGAATGGATGTATAAAAAGCAGGTGGAATCAATGTATAGCCATATACTTGCGGATATAAACGATTTGAAATCGCTTGTTGAATGGCTGGGGCAACTTGGAAGTCCATATCAGCCACCCACATCGGAGCTTTGACATTTTTTAGATCCCATTTCATCGAATCTGTATATTTACGGTCAATGACCTTATCAAAATCATATATCATATTTATCACCTACTATGCATTTTAACATGCAAAAAAAAGGACTTCAATTGAAGTCCCTTATCTGTATAACTTACTTTCCAAATTTGATTGCAGCTTGTGCAGCAGCCAATCGAGCAATTGGTACACGATATGGTGAACAAGAAACATAGTTCAAACCAACTTGTTGACAAAAATCAATGGAAGCTGGATCACCACCATGCTCACCACAAATACCTAATTTAATATCTGGACGAGTTTTACGACCACCTTCGGCAGCCATCTTGATCAACTTACCAACACCTTTTGTATCCAAATGAGCAAATGGATCAGAATCAAAGATATTGTCATCATAGTAATCGGACAAGAATGAACCAGCATCATCACGTGAGAAACCAAATGTCATTTGGGTCAAATCGTTCGTACCAAATGAGAAGAATTCAGCTTCTTGTGCAATTTCATCTGCTAATAAAGCCGCACGTGGAATTTCGATCATGGTACCTACATGATATTTCATGTCCACATTGGAATCCTTGATCAATTTATCGGCTGTTTTCGAAACAATGTTCTTCACAAATTTCAATTCATGGACAGAACCAACCAATGGAATCATGATTTCTGGTTCAATATGCCAATCTGGATGACGATTCTGCACATTGATGGCCGCTGTAATCACAGCTAAAGTTTGCATTTCTGCAATTTCAGGGAATGTGATTGCTAAACGAACACCACGATGACCTAGCATTGGGTTGAATTCATGTAAATTGGCAATTACGGCATCCAATTCTTCCTTAGGCATCTTCATTTCTTTCGCCAATTCAGCAACTTCTTCATCTGTTTTTGGTAAGAATTCATGTAGAGGTGGATCCAAATAACGAATCGTTACTGGTTGTCCTTGCATAGCTTCATACAAACCTTCGAAGTCTTGTCGTTGCATTGGTTCGATCTTAGCTAAAGCAGCACGACGTTGTTCCGTTGTCTTCGAAACGATCATTTCACGCATAGCTTTGATACGATCTCCTTCAAAGAACATATGTTCGGTACGTGTTAAACCAATACCTTGTGCACCGAATTCATAAGCTTGTTTGGCATCACGAGGTGTATCTGCATTGGTACGAACTTGTAATGTACGTCTTTCATCCGCCCATTTCATGAAGCGTTCAAAATTACCAGTAATGGCAGCTGGAACACTCTTAATAGCTTGTCCATATACCTTTCCTGTTGAACCATCAACGGAAATGATATCGCCACGATTGAAACGTTGACCATTCACTACGAAATAACCTTCGTCTTCATGCATATCAATATCACTGCAACCAGCTACACAGCAAGCACCCATACCACGAGCTACAACGGCCGCATGGCTGGTCATACCACCACGAACAGTTAAGATAGCTTCCGAAGCACTCATACCTTCAATATCTTCTGGACTTGTTTCTAAACGAACCAAGATGACTTTACGTCCTTCATCATTGGCTTGTTTTGCTTCTTCTGCACTGAAGACAATTTCACCAGATCCAGCACCTGGAGAAGCTGGTAAACCTGTTGTAATTGGTGTTGCCGATTTTAATGCTTCTGGATCAAACATTGGATGCAATAAAGAATCCAATTGTTGTGGTTCAACCATCATCAATGCTTCATCCGTTGTGATAGCACCTTCATCAACCATATCGGTTGCAATCTTTAAAGCTGCTTGAGCCGTACGTTTACCATTACGTGTCTGCAACATGAACAATTGACCTTTTTCAATGGTAAATTCCATATCTTGCATATTGCGATAATGTTTTTCAAGGGTATCACAGATTTCCAAGAATTTGTCATAGGCTTGTGGTGCCACTTCTTTTAGGTGATCAATTGTCTGTGGTGTACGAATACCAGCAACAACATCTTCACCTTGTGCATTCATCAAGAATTCACCATATAATTTCTTTTCGCCAGTACTTGGATTACGAGTGAAGGCAACACCCGTACCACAGTCATTACCCATGTTTCCAAATACCATCATTTGTACGTTAACAGCTGTTCCCCAACTGGAAGGGATATTATTCATACGACGATAATAAATTGCACGTTCGTTGTTCCAAGAACGGAAAACAGCTTCGATAGCTCCCATCAATTGGTCTTTTGGATCTTGTGGGAAATCAGCATGTAATTGGTCTTTGTAGAAATCTTTAAAACGAACAACCAATTCTTTCATATCATCAGCCGTTAGGTCTAGATCACTTTCAATACCACGTTTTGCTTTTACATCATCAATGATCTTTTCAAAACGAGATTTGTTTAAACCCATAACGACATCAGAATACATTTGTACAAAACGACGATACGAATCATACGCAAAACGAGGATTATCGGTAAGTTTTGCCACTGTTTCAACGACTGTATCATTCATACCTAAGTTTAAGATCGTATCCATCATACCAGGCATACTAGCACGTGCTCCAGAACGAACACTAACCAATAAAGGATTTTTTGTATCTCCTAATTTTTTGCCCGATTGCTTTTCTAGCATATCTAAATATTCAAAGATTTGCGCTTTGATTTCATCATTGATGGTTTCATTATCTTCATAATATTGTGTACAAGCTTCCGTTGTAATCGTGAAACCATAAGGAACTGGCATTCCTAAATTACTCATTTCCGCTAGGTTGGCTCCTTTTCCACCAAGAAGCTCACGCATATGCTCGTTACCTTCACGGAACAAGTACGTATATTTTTTTGTCATTATTTTCCTCCTTTGTAAGCCTTTTCGCTTTTCCATTATAACATAGAAACTTAAGTGTCATAAAAAAAGTTTTCAAAGCCAAGCGGAAACTTTTCAATTTCTTTTCTTGATCCATTTGTGCTATACTTATTTCTATGATTTTAGCCTATATTCCTGTATTTGTTTGTTTAACTTTATTGGTATCTGCGAAATGGTCCTTCTCGTATTTTGGCTTATCTTGTTTTGAACAAATTATCTTTCATTTAAAAGTCCCATTGGAAGGCACCAATACCGAATTCATCACCGACTGGGTAAAGAAATGCGGTATTAAAGCTCTGGGATTGACCATCATTGTTTATTTCATCCAAAGTTGGTTTTTCCCTCACCCGTTCGTTTTTATTCTATGTGCAGCCTCGCTGATTTGGGCCGCTCATACAGTTGGCATGTTTGAATGGATCATCAATCAATTTCGAAAAACCGATTTATATGAAACCTATTTTGTAGATACCAATACAGTGAAAATGACCTTTCCGGAAAAGAAACAGAATCTAATATACATATTTGTCGAATCCTTAGAAACAACTTATACATCCAAAGAAAATGGTGGCGATTATCCTGAAGATTTGATTCCTCGTCTTTCTCGATTGGGAAAAGAACATTTGAATTTTTCCCATCAAGAACAATTAGGTGGAGCTCATGTTTTGGCAGGAACTGGATGGACAACTGGTGGTATTGTCGCCCAAACATCCGGAGTAGGCTTGACCGTGCCGTTAACCAGTCATCGTTTCAAAGAAGGCGTACCTTTCTTAGAAAAAACCAAAACATTACAAGATATTCTCCATGAAGAAGGATATCAACAAGAATTCTGTATTGGTTCGCAAGCTGCTTTTGGTGGTCGTAAATTTTATTTTGATACCCATGGTCCTGTAAAGATTTTTGATTACAATACCGTAAAAAATCAATTGCCTGCGAATTATCCGGTATTCTGGGGATTTGAAGATGAGAAATTATTTGCGTACGCAAAAGAAGAAATTACCAAGATGGCAAGTAAAGATCAACCGTTTCATTTTTCTATGTTGACGGTGGATACACATCATCCCAAAGGCTATAAAGATCGACACTATCAAAATCAATATCCGGAACGTTTATCCAATATCATTCATGAATCCGATCGTAAAATTGGTGAATTTATCCAATGGATCCAAGCACAACCTTTTTATAAAGATACAACCATTGTGATTTGTGGGGATCACACAAGTATGGCCGAAGAATATATTTCACATACATACGATCCATCGTATGATCGCACAACCTTTAATACGATCATTCATGCGAAAAATAAACCGAAACAAAATAAAAATCGAAAGTTTACCTCTTTTGACTTCTTCCCAACTGTATTAAGTGCGATGGGTGTAAAAATCGAAGGAGATCGATTGGGATTTGGTACCAATCTGTTCAGTGATCAAAAAACAATACCAGAAAAAATAGGTTATAAACGATTTGATAAAGAATTACGTAAACAATCCAAATATTATTGGGAACACATTCTATAAAAAAAGTACAAGCTAAATTTCTGCTTGTACTTTTTCTTCGGTTGGTAATACCAATTGTCCTGGCTGGCGAACCGATCCACATAAAGGATAATTTGGACAAGAATCGTTGCACGATTTTTCACAAACATCATCAAATTTCGAACGCATCGATGGTGTCATCATCGTTGTGATTTCATCATCATCATAGCCAACCACAAAGCTTTGTTTACTGATCATGATTGGTCGCCGTAAGATGGACGGATTTTTTTGAATTAAATCAACCAATTCATTTGTAGAATATTCGTCAATATCTTTTTCCAATGCTTTATATGCTTTGGAACGAACCGATATAATATCTTCTGTTCCATTTTCACTTCTTGATAAAATATATTTGATTTCATCTTTATTCAATAAAGTAGTAAAGATATTTTTTTCTACAAATTCAATTTGATTATCTTTTAACCATTGTTTTGCTTTCCGACAACTCGCACATCCAGGTGAAGTATAAATAATGACCATAGAATACCTCCTTGTCTTTTCTTCTTTTCATTATATCAACCTTGTCAAGTCCTTCTTTAATCAGTAAAATAGAATCATTGGAGATGATAAACTATGAAACGTGTATTAAGTGCTGTAAAACCTACAGGCCGAATGACACTTGGCAATTATATTGGCGCCATTCGCCAATTTGTACAGTTGCAAGATGAGTATGAAATGTTCATTTTTATTGCCAATGAGCATGCCATTACCATTCCCATCGAAGCAAAAGAATTGCGTCAGAATACAAAAGATCTGATTGCCCTCTATTTAGCTGCTGGATTGGATCCAGCCAAAGCAACGATTTTCCTGCAAACGGATGTACCGGCACATGCCCAATTGGGATGGGTCATGACATGTATGTCCTACATGGGTGAACTGCAACGCATGACACAGTATAAAAGTAAAACAGCCAATGGTGAAACCGGCATTACTGCTGGCCTATTCACCTACCCTTGTTTGATGGCAGCCGATATTCTTTTGTACGATGCAGAATATGTTCCCGTTGGAATTGATCAAAAACAACATGTGGAATTGACGCGTAATCTAGCTGAACGATTTAACCATCGATATAGTGATACCTTTGTATTACCGGAACCATTAATGACCGAAGTTGGACAAAAAATCTACTCTTTACAAGATCCAACAAAGAAAATGTCGAAATCGGAAGGAAATGGCAAAGGAACGATTGAACTATTAGATGATCCAGCGGCTGCTCGTAAGAAAATCATGTCGGCCGTCACCGATTCTTTGGGCATCATTCAATACGATCCAGAAAATCAACCAGGACTAGCTAATTTGCTGACGATTCAATCTTGTCTTACCAACGAACCAATCGATAGTATCGTGAATCGTTATCAAGGCAAAGGTTATGGTGAATTGAAGAAAGAAATTGGCCAAACCGTTTATGATTTCTTAACAGATCTACAAACAAAATACAAAGAAATTATGGCCAGTGGCCAAATTGATGATATCCTTGCCCAAGGTGCTGAAAAAGCGAATTACATTGCCAATAAGAAAATACGTAAAGTGTATAAAAAAGTAGGCTTTACCATTTCAAAAAAGTAATCACATCAAATCAAGCTGTCTCATTCTCGAGACAGCCTTTTTTATAAATAAAAACGCAGATTTCTCTGCGTCTCTTTTATAAGATATAAAAGAATAAAATGATAAAACAACCAAGAATAATACGATACCAACCAAATACTTTGAAATCATGTGTTTTTACATAATCCAACAAAGCACGAATCGCAAACAAACTGACTATATAACTAACAACCGTTCCTACCAATAATAATATCAATTGTGATAGAGTGAACATCCCCGTATTAGTCAAATATTTAACGACCTTTAATAAAGAAGCACCAAACATCGTCGGAATCGCAATAAAGAATGAATATTCACTGGCTAATGTACGTGTACAACCGGATAACAACCCTCCAAGAATGGTTGCTCCCGAACGAGAGGTTCCGGGAATCAAAGCCAAACATTGGAAGAAACCAATTTTTAAAGCTGTTTTATAATCCATGCGATAAATACTCTTGATCGTTGGTTTTTTTGGATGCTGCTCTACAATGATAAAAATGATACCATAGGCAATCAATGCAACCGCAATCACAAAGTTTTGTGATAAATATTCATCGATGATGTCATTCAACAATAAACCAATCACAGCGGCAGGTATTACCCCAACAATAACTTTGATCCACAAATTATATGTTCGGATCTTTTCTTTTTCCGTTTTGGATTTATCCCAAGGATTCAACCGATGATGAAATAAATACAACACAGCTAAGATAGAGCCAAACTGAATCACAACTTTGAATACATCAAAGAATTCAGCTGGCAACATGGGCCAAATACTATTAAAAATCAATAAGTGGCCAGTACTACTAATTGGCAACCACTCGGTAATACCTTGAATGATACCTAAACAAATGGTTTTGATCAAATCAAATAGAAAGGTCATAAATTATCTCCTTGTTTTAGCGTATGCATGTACCATATTTTTATATATTTCACCACGCACTTCGTAATTCTTGAATTGATCAAAACTCGAACATGCAGGACTCAATAAAATGGTATCGCCTGGTTTGGCAATCTTACATGCTTCCGCAAATGCAGCCTGCATTGTTTCTACTGAAGTTTGATGGGTAAAAATATCTTTAAATTGATCTTTCGTTTGACCAAAAGAGAAACAATGCTTGATTTTATGATCATATTGCTTTAAATCATCAAAAGAAATATGTTTATCTTTCCCCCCACATAAAAGAATTACATTCTCCTTAAATGCACTTAATGCTGCACAAGCACTATGTGTATTTGTAGCTTTTGTATCATTATAGATGCGTACACCATCAATGGTAGTGACATATTCAATTCGATGTTCGACGCCTTTAAAGTTTTGAATCACATCTTGAATATCATCTAAAGATACGCCCATTAAATATGCCATACAAGCTGCCATCATCGCATTTCCACAATTGAATGCACCCACAATTTTTAAATCATTGACATGAAATAAGGAAATATCTTGATACCATGCTTGTCCATCTTTCACATACAAATCGACATCCTGTCTTTGTAAGGAAAAATCAATGACTTGACATGGAATATTTTGTGCATATTTCATGATATTGGGATCATCCACATTGCGAATAAAATAATCTTCTTTTGTCGTATTTTTATAGATACGCATCTTTGAAGAATAATAATCGTCTAATGAATCCATATAATCCAAATGATCTGGTGCCAAATTGGTTATTGTCGAAACATGTGGACGGAATGAATCAATACCTAACAATTGGAAATTACTTAACTCCAAAGCAATGCGTGTATCTTGATCATCATGCGACAAAACTTGTTCGCTCAATGGAATACCAATATTTCCAGCCGTTAAAGCCGGTCCAGCCTTCTTTAACATTTCATATAATAGCGTGGTCACCGTTGTCTTTCCATCGGTTCCAGTAATTGCACCATAGCTAAAATGCTTAGCAAATCGATAAGCCACTTCAATTTCGGTATATACCGGTACTTTCGCATCCACAAAATATTTAATGATTGGCACACGATAAGGAATGCCTGGATTTTTCACAACAAAGGCATACTCCGTATTCAATAACCAATCCGGATGTCCTCCATCCACAACTTGAATACCTAGATCCTCCAATTCCTCTTTTTCAGGAACTTCTTTCGCATCTGTCAACAGGACATCGTATCCATTTTTCTTCAGTAATTTACTGACAGCTACACCAGAACGTGCAGCACCAATAACAAGAACTTTTTCCATCTTACATCACTCCTATGAAGAATCCAAGAACGGCTAAAACAACACCAGCGAACCAAAATCGATGAACCACTTGCGTTTCCGACATGCCACCTTTTTCAAAATGATGATGTAAAGGTGCCATTCGGAAAATACGTTTATGCGTTCGTTTATAGTGTGTAACCTGAATCACAACACTCAAAACTTCAACAACGAATACACCACCAATTAAAATCAATAGAATCTCTTGTTTTAACACCATGGCTACGGCTGCAAAGAAACCACCTAAAGCTAAAGAACCCGTATCTCCCATAAAGATCTGCGCAGGATGTTTGTTGAATTTTAAATAACCCAATAAGGAAGCAATCAACAATACGATCAAAAACGCAATATGATCCATTTTTGCACGTTGGGCGAAAATCACAAAAGGCACTAACGCAATGATCATTTGCCCAGCACATAATCCATCCAATCCATCGGTTAAATTGACGGCATTGGTTTCGGCTGTAAACATTAAATAAATGATCACAAAATAGAAAGGACCTAATGGAATATGGATGTTTGCGATAGGAATCCAAATATCCATGGCCACATCGGTTCGCATATATAATAAAAAGAAAATAACCGCTAAAACACTTTGCATCGCAAATTTAGCTTTTGGCTTTAATCCTTCATTATTTTTTTGAACAACGATGATATAATCATCAATAAATCCAATGATTCCATAACCAATAAAAGCCAATAAAATAATGCCCGACCGCATATCAATTGGCACCAAATGACACAAGGCAAACACCAAATAAACCAATGTTGGTATCAGAATAAAAGCGATACCACCCATCGTCGGTGTTCCATTTTTCACTTTATGAGAAGCCAATCCCTCTTCTCTTTCTGTTTGACCAAATTTGATTTTATGTAGATAGGTAATCAGATGCGGCATGATCAAAAGCATCAAACCTAAACAAAGAATCGCACCAAATATATATGTATATATTGAAATCTGCATGTTTACTTCTCCAATCAACGCCGTTATTATAACATTATACGAATAACCAAACAAATTAAATTTCCACTTGAAATACATATAAATCAATGCTAATATTATTAAGCAATTGCGTAAGCAAGATTCAATGAAAAAAGGAGGCCAATCAGGATGTCAAGAAGATGTGCAGTATCTGGACGTGGTCCTTTATCAGGAAATAGACGTTCTCACTCTTTACGTGCTACTCGTCGTAAATGGAATGTGAATTTGCAGAAGGTTAGAATCAACGTCAACGGAAAACCTCAGACAGTTCGCGTAAGTGCTCGTGAATTGAGAACATTGAAGAAACAAGGCGCTATTTAATAAGGACAAAAAATTGATGGATGTAAATCCATCTTTTTTTTATGCCGCAATATGTATTTTTCGATAAACAATGGGACTCTTTGCCTTCTTAAATTCATGTTCTAACCATACAAAATACGCACCTGGTGAAACGACACCTCGACTATTCAATATGGCGGATCCCAATTTGGAAAATACGATATTGGTGAACTGTGCACAATTATCACCCAAAGCCCAATAGGTTTTGAATTTTCCTTTCCTAATTTTATAAAATTGGACCTGCGTCGCATTACGCAACCGACTCGGATAATCATTCATATAATCCTGTGCATGTGAAAAACCATTTTCTCTTTCAATGGCACAGAACCAACGTTTTGACCGTTCCTTTAATTTTTTGATTTCTTGTTCAATCCATCTTGCTTGTTTTTTACTGATAGAAATTCCATATTCAAAAACCGAATTCTTTTCCATATGCAACATTTGATCCAAATACGCATCAAAAGGAAGCATAAAGAAGACGCCATCGCCCATGGTACCATTCAATTTTGACGATTCTGCATCATAGTTCCCATAACTATACACACAATCCTTATAAGCAAACGCAATATGTCCTACTTTCTGCAACCCTTGTGGACCGACTTGGACCATGACTTTTAAAAATGTTTTTTCATTGGTTTTTTGATCCATCAACTCCGTTTCCGTTTGTTTCTGTAGACGCTGCACACGTTGGCCTGGTAAAAAAGCTAAAACGATTGCCGGCAACATAAGGTAATGTTTTCGTTGCCAATGATAATCCTTTTTAATTCCTGTCCAACCATCTAAAAAAGAACGACCTGCCAATCCCATACAATAGATACCATATAGAATAATCAACACATTCACATCAAAATGCGGATGAATGATAAGATAGAAGCCAATGAATAGAGAGAAGACCCCATTTCCTAAATCGATCAAAGCATGCCCTTCTTTGGTATCTAAATCAATTAAATATTGAACCAAACAACTCACACAATACATCAACATATAAACAGCTGTACCCATACGAATGATTTCATTTGAAAAGTGTTGGTCATTAAAAATAAAAACCGCAAAACCAATCGATAACAAACCAAATCCAATATCCATTACTTTATGATTCTTCCCTGGTTTTAACAGCTTTCTTGTTCCATTCACAAAAAAGATAAATGCCAAACATGTATCCATCATTCGTAATAAACGTAATGGCCAACCAATCATAAAAATACCACATAAAAGATAGATCAAGCCATAACCAAATTCTTTCATATACATTCCTTCTCTATTGATAATTGGATTCTACACAAAGCAAGCTTCCTTTTTCCACCAAAACATGTGCCTCTTTTTCGACAAATGAATTGGATGTCAAATATAAATCACTAACCTCTATTAAACGATGATTCAATGGATATAACAAACCTTCTAAAGTTAAGATTGATTCTTCCAAAGGAAAAAAAGAAATATGTCGATACGCATTCTTTAGAATATGTTCCCCTTTTTGTAGAATGGATACTTTTTGTTTTTCATCTTGCAGTACCACTAGATCTGGGTTATGCTTCAACAACTGAATATTCAAAAGCGTATGATCCAAACGATTGGAAAGTCCACCCCATAAAATAATGGACGTATAGCCTCTTTCTTTACATAAACGAATAGCTAATTCGCTATCGGTCTCATTCTTTTTAACAGGATGCTGAATGACTTCCATACGCTCTTTTAATGCTTGTAATGCGTCTGCATCCATGGAATCAAAATCGCCAATTGCTAAAAGACAAGGATAGCCAGCTTCTTCAATCAATAAAGCACCCGCATCCACACCTATGTAATCTACATTTTCCATAGCTGGTACAATTTGGGATTTTGGTGTAATTAAAAGCGCTGTTTTCATTTCAACAACGCCTTCACATTTTCAATAATATTTCCTTTAAATACAAAACTGCCTGCAACCAAAGTATCGGCACCGGCTTCGACAGCCGTCTTATAAGTCGTACCATTGATTCCTCCATCGACTTCAATGCGATACGAAAGTTGCTTTGCCTCTCTTTGATTCACTAACCATTTTACTTTTGGCATCATATCTTCCATGAAGGATTGACCACCAAATCCTGGCTCAACCGTCATGATCAACACCATATCACAACTTGATAAAACCGGTTGGATGATTTTGACATCTGTCTTCGGTTTTACGACCACACCAGCCATAGCACCCAATTTATGAATTTCATCCAGTAAAGATTGAACTTTTTCCATATCATTATCTAAAGCTTCCACATGGAATGTCACCATATTCGCTCCGGCATCAATAAAGATGGGTGCATACTTAGCAGGATCCGAAACCATCAAATGCACATCCATAACTAAATCACTGAGCTTACAGAAACCTTTTAAAATATCCGGTCCAAATGTAAGATTAGGTACAAAATGTCCATCCATAACATCAAAATGTAACCATTTTGCGGGCGAAGCATTCAGTTGAGCCACTTGTTCTGGCATTTTTGAATAATCCATCGATAATACCGATGGTGAAATAATACGACTATTTTCCATACTGTTTTTCCTCTCTTTTTATCTGAATATAATCTTCATATATACTTGGATTAATCAACCCTTTTTCTAATGCTTCCTTTATCGCACAATCTGGCTCATTATCGTGGATACAATCTGAAAAACGACAATGACCTAAATAAGGTTGAAAATCCTTGATTTGTGTATCCAAATGTGATGTATCAATACGCGAAAAATCTAAGCTTGAAAATCCTGGTGTATCCGCTACCCATCCACTTGCCACTTGATGAAGCTGACAATATCGAGTAGTATGTTTTCCTCTTCCCAATGCCTTGGAAATTTCTTGGGTCTGCAAAGAAAATGAAGGATCTAAACGATTCAACAAAGAACTTTTCCCAGCTCCTGACTGACCACATAAAACACTGATTTTGTCTTTTAAAACCTTTTTTAAATCCTTATCATCACTGCCAGGATATGTATAAACAATGGTATATCCGGCTTTTTCATACCATGCCATCTCCGCTTGATACTTGGCCATATCAACGAGATCGGCTTTGGTAATGCAAATAACGGGTTCCACATGGGATAAGCTCACCAAAAAAATCAATCGATTCAATAAATGGCAAGCATAATCGGGATCTTTCATACTAGTCACGATTAGTGCTTGGTCAACATTCGCAATGGCTGGTCGTAATAAACGATTGCTTCTAGGCAGTATCTTTTCAATCACATAGCGATCATCAATGGCTGAAAATTCAACCCAATCACCAACAACTGGCGCTTGGCCTTTTCGCATTTTTCCTCGTGGCCAAGCTACCACAAATTGCTTATCGTATTCAATTGTATATTGATTCGAAATAATCTTTATAATTCTACCTTGCATACTATTGATAATACAGTGTAACGACACTGTCTGATCCTTCCTGTGTATATGTTGATCCGACACTTGGACTCACATTCACAACAACACCGGTATCCCCACTACCTGATAATACCACCGCAATGCCTTGATCATTCAAAGATTCTTTGGCTTCATTCACATCCATACCAATTAAAGATTCAGGAATCACGATCGTTGGATTTTGACTCACTACAAACTGAATGGTTTCATTTGCATTTGGATCAATTCGGGTACCGGCTTTTAATTTCTTTTGCGACAAGATCACACCTGGATTGGTATCGGCAGCGTTTTTATATTTCACTTCAATATTAAGTTTTACACCCTCTTTATCCAATGTATATTCAGCTTCTTCTAACGTTTGTCCAGTAAAATCTTCGACCAGATACCCCGGTCCTTTGGATACTTTTAAAACAATGGTATTTCCATGATAAACCGATTGTCCAGCATCATAGTTGCAGGAAATCACCTTACCCTTGTCTACGGAATCACTCAATACCTTTTTGATCGTAATATGGGTAAAGTTTTTTGCTTTTAATTTCTTTTTTGCTTGAGAAGTCGATAGATTCACAACATTCGGAATGGTTTGGTAACCCAATAAACCATCCACCTGAATCACATGACCAGCAACCAAACCTAATAACAGGATCAAACAAACAATAAGAATAACGATCGTACGAATGATCCACGTAAACCATGGAAATTTCCGTTTTTCTTCCGTTTCGATGGGCTCATCCGAATATTCAACTTCTACATGCCCATCATTGACATCCACTTTCGCAATATTTGGTGTGGTAAAACTGATTCGTTCTACATTCCGCATTTCCCAATTCATACAGTTCTGAAGATCTTCTAACATCGCATAAGCAGATGAATACCGATCTTTTGGATCTTTTGCGGTCGCTTTTAGAATAATATTTTCTACCGCTTGTGGAATCGCTGGATTAAAATCGCGCACATACGGTATGGGTTGCCGTAAATGCTTGACGGCAATTTCCGTTGGTGTCTTTCCATGAAAAGGAACATCACCAGTCAACAATTCATAGAATACAATGCCCAATGAATAAATATCCACTTGCGCGGTTGGCTCTTTTCCCTGTGCAGTTTCTGGTGCCAAATAATGAGCCGACCCCATCACCGCATTGTTTAAAGTCAATTGCACAGCATCATTCGCAATCGCAATACCAAAATCAGTAATCTTGACCGTTCCATCGTCTTTGACTAGAACATTTTGCGGTTTGATATCGCGATGAATGATATTGTGTTTATGCGCATGATCAATAGCACTGGTAAGCTGGGTCATGATTTGAATGGATTCACTGACACTCAATGCACCACGCTGTTGGATCAATTGTTTTAGTGTACGTCCGCGAATAAATTCCATGACAATATAATGCATGCCATCGGACTCACCTACATCATAGATATCAACAACATTAGGATGGGATAGACGACTTGCTGCACTGGCTTCTCGCTGGAAGCGAACCAATGTCATGGCATCGTGACTTAATTTTTCACGTAATATTTTTATGGCAACAATTCGATTTAAAATGATATCTTTCGCTTTATAGACATCGGCCATTCCCCCCTGACCGATCAGCGAAATGATCTCATATCGATTGGCGACTTCTTGTACAGCTAACGGCATAGTTATAACCTATCATTCTCAACGATCACGACGGTACAATTATCATATCCACCCGCACGATTTGCCTTTGAAATAAGTTCCTTGGTTTTTTCTTCCAGACTCATTTGTGGATCTTCAACAATCTTTTGGATATCATTATGGGAGACATATCCATGTAAACCATCACTCGATAATAAAATATATTGGAATGTATTTTCAATCTTGTGTAAATCGATTTGAAACACATGCCAAACCCCTAACGCATTCGTTAACGTATTTCTTTGTTTATGCCAACGCGCTTCTTCTTTGGTGATTTCGCCTTTACGCAGTAAACGACTAACCACATTGTGGTCTTCCGACATTTGTATCAGTCCTTCTGCATAATCGGCATATACACGTGAATCACCAACATTGAAAATATAAGCCGATTTCTTTGTCATCAAAAAACCAACACAGGTCGTTCCCATGCCTCGTTCGCTTTTATTATGTTGCGCTTTATAATAAATCGCATCATTTGCCTTATTTAAAGTTGTTTGGATCCATTCATCCACTTCATAATCATGGTCCAATACAGGTGACTGGATAAAAGCATCTTTGATGGTATGTACCGCAATATGACTGGCCACTTCACCGGCTGCACTGCCACCAATGCCATCGCAAACAATCGCAATACAGTCACCACGATCATTTTCTAGGTAACAGAAATCATCTTCATTTTCCTGACGTACATTGCCTATGTCTGTACTTCCAAATGCTTTCATTGGCCCAATCCTTTCTTGATTTCGTTGATACGTAATTGTCCACAGGCCGCATCAATATCCTGTCCATGTTCTTTCCGGATCGTACAACGAACATGATTTTTCATCAAAAGATCATAAAAGACCATGGCTTCTTCTCTGGTCACACTTTTGAATTGTTTTTCATCCACTGAATTATAAGGAATCAAATTCACATACGCATTCAAGCCATGAAGCAATTTCGCTAATTGTCTGGCATGTTGTGGCTGATCATTGATACCTTTTAATAAAATATATTCAAACGTCAAACGACGATTATTTTCTTGACCATAATAACGAATGGCTTTCATCAATTCCGACAATGGATACGCTTTATTGATTGGCATTAATCGAGATCGCAATTCATCATTGGGGGCATGCAAACTAACAGCTAAATTATATTGGGTATGTTCATCCGCAAACTCATAAATACGAGGAACAACACCACAAGTCGAAATGGTGATATGACGAGATCCAATACCTAAACCACGATCATGATTCACAGTGGCTAGAAAATTCATCACATTCTCATAATTATCAAACGGCTCTCCCGTTCCCATCACGACAATATGACTTAATCGTTGATCTTCTTTATCCAATTCTCGTTGAATATTCAAGAATTGAGCAACCATTTCCCCACTCGTAAGATCACGTCGCTTTTTGGTTAGCCCGCTGGCACAAAAAGCACATCCCATATTACATCCCACTTGACTTGAAACACAAACACTTCGACCATAATCAAAAACCATCATAACGGATTCAAGTAAGGAACCATCTTCGGTTTGAAATAAAAATTTGGTCGTGCCATCATGTGAGACTTGTTTTTTTACCAATTTTAAGGGATCAATCACAAATCGTTCCTTTAAGATGGATCGAGTTTCTTTTGACAAATTCGTCATCGCATCCACATCGGTCACTCTTTCGCGATACAACCACTGAAAGATCTGGTGGCCTCGAAATCGCTTCCATCTCATGGACTGGGCAAAATCGCCCATTTGTTCATAATTCAAGTCGTATAAGCTTTGCATACTGCCTCCTTTGGTACATTTTCATATTATACCAAATTCTCTAGTTTTTGCATCTTTGCCATAAAAAATCCATCATGCACGGAATCTGGAAAGATTGTTTTTTGAGATAATAACGTAAATTCCGAATGAGAACGCAAGAAATTCTCAACTTGTTTCTCGTTTTCTTTCTTGTTTAATGTACAAGTTGAATAAACTAAAATACCACCCTTTGTGACATGAGAACTTGCACAATCTAGGATTTGGGCCTGCAACGGAATTAGTGTATCCATATCACTCGGTTGCATATGTAATTTGATATCGGGCTTCCGAGCCAATACCCCATATCCGCTACAAGGAACATCACATAAGATCTTTGTATACAAGCCTAAACCATCTAATTTTGTCGCATCGCCTACTTGGGCATGAATACAAGATAAGTCCAATCGTTTGGCATCTTGTTGGATCAATTGTACCCGATGCGCATGGATATCGATACAATCGATCCGTCCTTCGTCCTTCATCATTTCAGCCATGGCCATGGCTTTGGTTCCCGGCGCACTACAACAATCCAATACGACATCGCTTGCTTGTACATCCATAAATTGGGCAATGGCAAAAGAACCACGATCTTGGACGCTAATTTTTCCAGATGTATACAATGGATCTGAAGCAATATCATGACCTATGTAAATATCTGGCTTTTTGATATTCTCATTTTGCCATAACGTTTCTTCATCGATGCGCAAAGGATTGTATCGAATCGTAACCGGTAAGATCTGACAAGACGATTGAGCAATGGTTTTGGCTTTCTCTTTTCCATATTGTTTGGTCCACATTTTTACGATCCATGACGGACAAGATGTTTGAAAAGCAATCGGATCTTTTTCATCTTCCAATGGTTTGACTTTATGCAAAATGGCATTCACAAATCCTTTGGATCGTGGTTGGATACCACCAGCTAAATTGACAGCATCATTGATAATGGCATAAGCAGGTACTTTATCCAAAAACAATAATTGATACGTACTCATTGTCAATAAAACCGCAATCTTGTCATTGACCTTGCCTTTGGCATACGTGCGCCAGCAAGATTCACAATAGGACCAGTTTTGGATCGTACCATAGAATATACGTGTGGCCAGATTTCGATCCTTGGGATTACACGTTTTCAAATGTTTGCGCAAATATAAATTGGAATATTCTCCATGTAGTTTTACTGCAATTAATGCATTCAAGACCCATTTTCGCATATTATTCCTCCAACAACATCGGATACATATTGATATCGATATTTCCTTTCATCGCTTTCGCAATTTTCCATACACAATCATGTAATGTTTTTTGATCTTTTGCTTTTAAGACCAGACGACATCGTGCTTTTTTCTGTCGCATAGAAATTTCAACAGGACCTAACACTTTTACCGACAAAGCCAGTTTCTTAGCTTGCGATGCTTTTTTCATTGCTTTGTTAGAATCAACATCGGAAAAAACCAAAGTGCACATATAGACATAAGGTGGATACATACCCAGATGACGAAATTGCATCTCTTGTTTAAAAAATCGTTGATAATCGTGATGAAGGACACAACGCATCACATACTGATTGGGATCAAACGTTTGGATAAAGACTTCGCCTTGTTGCGATTGCCGTCCGGATCGACCCGATGCTTGTTCCAACAAATCATAAGTTAGTTCATTGGAAGAAAAATCCAAACGAGCTAAACCACTATCCGCATTGATGATACCCACTAAACTCACACGCGCAAAATCCAATCCTTTCGCAACCATTTGTGTCCCTAATAAGATATCTCCAGAGCGTTCAAATTCACTTAATAATTTTTGATGTGCTCTTTTTTTACGCGTGGTATCCGCATCCATACGAATGATGTGTGCTGATGGAAAAAGGGTTTGCAGCTGTTCTTCTAATTTTTCAGTTCCCATACTGGATTGATAGAAATGATGACCACCACAAGATGGACATGTATTCGCATAGGGAAAGGTTCGGCCACAGCAATGACACATCAGTTGATGATCTTTTTTATGATACGATAAAGCCAATCCACAATCAGGACAAGTCATGATCTGACCACAATCCATACATCGCATAATGGGAAGATAGCCTCTTCGATTTAATAATAAGATTGTTTGTTCCCGACGGTTTAATCGAATAGAAATCGCATCCAACAAATCTTGAGACAATCCAAAATGAGTTTTTTGCGTTTTCATGTCCACTAAATGAATCATGGGCATGGAAACCGAAATACGATGGGTCAATGTAACCAAATGATATACGCCTTTATAAGCACGAGCATAGGACTCTAAACTTGGCGTTGCACTGGCTAAGACAACTTTGCATCCATGATAGTTGGCACGCCATTTCACGATATCCCGTGTATGATAACGAGGCATGTTTTCTTGTTTATAAGAAGAATCGTGTTCTTCATCCATCAAAATCAATCCAAGATCAGAAAATGGCATAAAAACAGCGGATCGTGTACCTACGACAATATCGACTTTATGTTCCTTAACCAGTCGGTATTGATCATATTTTTCTTGTGCATTCAATTGCGAATGATAAATCGCAATGCGTTTTCCAAAACGAGCAGATACTTGATTGATCATCATCGGAGTCAGTCCAATTTCAGGCACTAAGAAAAGGACTTGTTTTCCGCTTGAAAGAACTTGCTGGGCTAATTGTAGAAACACTTCCGTCTTTCCCGAACCAGTCACACCGTGTAATAAAAAGACAGTATCGTTCGATTTTGAAATGATCAAAACAGCTTGTTTCTGTTCGGAAGTTAATGTAAAAGAATGATTTTCATGCAAGGAAGCAGGCATCGACATTCCTTTGGGGCGTTGTTCGATGGCAATATATCCTTGATCAATCAAGCGTTGTGTCATCGTACGAGATTGTTTACGTAGTTGTGACAATTTACAAGGAAACGAGATTGAAGCCAAAAACGTCGTTTGTTTTGGTGTCAAAGATCCGGAACCATTTCCTTTCATCGCCCATTGTTCATAAATAACATGCGTATGTGATGAGGATGGTTTAAGAGCTGGAGGCAACATTGTTTTTAAACAACTGATCTTGGATGTGACATAATAATCAGACATCCAGGATGCCAAATCTAACAATTCTACATTGAGTAATGGTTTTGGATCCAATACTTCCAGCACAGATTTTACCGTATCGAGATCACATTGATTGCTGATTGAATCCACAAAGCCAATCAAGGTTTGATGGCCAAAAGGTACTTTGACACGACAACCTACGGACACATCCTGCTCTGTTTGATACGTAAATGTTTGATTTAAAGATAAACTATTATGTTCGATATATACTTGTACATAATTCATGATGTTATTATCTGATTAGTTGCCGTAACTGTCAAACAAGCTGTTTCCCATTTACAGGAAACAGCTCATTTTCTTATCGTTTCAACAATACATCTGTATAATTGGCTAAATTTGCATGTGTATCCACAACAGGTTCGATGGCACGTGTCGAACTTGTCGCTACAATCGTTAATCCAGGCCCATGACCACTTGTAAAGGAATCACTATGTACGACTACACCAATGGTAATCGCTCCTTGTTTATAATGCGGTCCATAAGTGCTGTCATGATCCAAGACAGCGACAAAATCACCAAAATGAAGTTGATTGATACCATATTTTTCATTTGCTTGCTCATCTTGGGTCATGATATCGTAATCGCCTTCCATCATCGTATCACTACCTAAACCAGCGCCCATCAAATAAGGTGGTAACACTGTCACGACGGGAAATTGGATCGTTGTTTCTGTTTCTTGAATCGGAAGTAAATCCAAAAGATCAGGATCAATATTCATCATATAGACATCTTCATGATCTAATAGTTTTAATCCTTGGCCATACGCTTTCACTAAGAATTGTTCATGGCCTGTCATTTTATCAATATCTTTTTTAGGAAAATAGCACATGGTATGATCAACACCACCGTGGGTTCCAGTCACAATGCCTTTGGCACCTTGGGCTGGACCAGATAAACAAATGACTTCATTACCGACACAGGCTAATGTTTCCAAGGCATGATTTTCTCGATCACTGGGATTGGCAATGGTAACCCCCGGTTCTACATGATCACCGGCTATCCCCATACAAGAATCACCAATGGCATGGGTATATACGATGCCACCGGTTCCAACAGGTAATCGGCCTTTGCCATCATATCCCACATAGAAATGTCCCATACGAGGATGATCTACTTGTCCATTCACTGCCATTTTTACTAATTTATCTCGATTGATTCGCATTTTCATTTCTCCTTTTTCGCATGATTTCAAATCCGAACACAGCACAAGCACTGGCGGTATCAAGGGCATTGCGAAAGTCTCTTCCATATTCAATGTATACATTTTGATAGGCATGATCTAAAAGGGTTCGACTCAGTCCACGATAGGCACCTCCAATCGCAATACAACATATATCTGGAAAAGTAATGTCATACAAGCTTTGTGCTTGGTTTCGATAGGCACAATATAAGGGAATATCGTTCGTGTTTAGATATTGAATCAAAGCTTCACCGTCTTTGACCATATAAATAGGCAACTTTTCAAATGCCCCTGCACTGGATCGTAAAATAATGGTTTCAGCTTTTTGCCAATCTCTAAATGGCAGAATCAAACCATCACATCCGGCTGCGTATAGGGTTCGGCAAACACTGCCTAAATTATAGGGGTCTTCTAAGCCATCAATATAGACACTCCATCCATTGATTTTTTGAGGAGAATCAAATTGTCTGGTTTTGGCTTCAAGCAGCATACCACCATGTGTTTTTGAACTGGCCATTTGATCCAATTGATCACGATTTGTCACTACAACTTTACAATTTCTTTTTTGTGCTAAATGAATGATATAACGAAAATCTTTGGTTCGTTTTTTCTTATCCACATATAAACAAATGCAAATTCGTTTGGGATTTTCTAATAGTGCCTTACAGGATATGGTTCCTTCATATAATTTATTCATAAAAATATTATATATGTTTTGAAACTATTCTTCTAGATGATAAAATAACTCCGTGTGAGGTGATAACATGCACGTTCGTTTTGATAACGAAATGAAGAAAAAAGTAATGGTCTATTCTTTCTCATTGATCATTGCGATCACTATAGGCATCGTCATATATAATTGTGGAACCATCATCAAAGGAATTAAAACCTTTGCATCAGCGGCTGCTCCTTTTATTGTTGGATTGGGTTTAGCCATTGTATTGCGTATTCCTGTGAGCTGGTTAGAAAAATCTTTATTTAAAAATTTTAAGAAAAAAAGACTTTGGTCCGCACTGGTTGTATTTTTGATTTTTATCTTCTTTTTGATTCTTATGATATCGATGATACTTCCTAATTTAATAAGTTCTATCCAACAATTATTGACCAATCAAAAGATGTTCCAAAAAAATATCCGGTTTTATATTAAACAAATTGAACAAAATATGCATATTGATTTATCCAATACGGAATCATATTTAACCGGTCGTTTATCCAAATTAATTTCCGAAAATTTATCCAAGATTGCTACATATTCGGTAGCAGCGGTTCGCTTTTTGATCAATACGATCTTAGCTATTGTTTCCGCTTTCTATATCGTCTTAGATAAAGAATCTCTTTGTCTAACATTTAAACGTTTGACGTATGCGATTTTCCCTGAATCGATTGCCAATCATTTGGTTCATTTTACCCATACGACAAGAGATGTATTCGATAGTTTCATCATTGGTAATCTTATTGATTCTTTGATCATTGGTATTATATGTTATATTGGTATTTCCATTTTCCGATTGCCTTATGCACAAATGATCGCATTTATTGTTGGCATCACGAATTTGATTCCTGTTTTTGGTCCATTCTTAGGAGCTATACCAAGTGCTATCTTATTGGTGTTGATCAATCCTATCTATGCTCTCATTTTCTTGATTTTCATTTTTATTCTTCAACAATTTGATGGCAATATCTTAAAGCCACTCGTATTGGGTGATCAATTAGGTCTTTCGGGATTCTGGATCTTGTTCTCCGTTACTGTTGGCGGTGACCTATATGGTGTCATTGGTATGTTCTTAGGTGTTCCGGTTTTTGCACTGATTTATCGTACGTTGCAGGAATTTACCGAAAACAAGCTTAATGAAAAACGATTAGAACCGTAAGCAAGCATCTAGCTTGCTTTTTTATTAGAATTCTGTATGATAGGTCTTATGGAATTTTTAATCGATATATTGATAGATTGTGTCCATGACACATGGGCCATGTTGCCCCTATTATTCATTACATACTGTATCATTGAAGTGTTTGAACGCAAACAAACTTCCGCTTCCGATGAGAAAATATTCTTTGACTTACAACGTTTTGGGCCGTTGATTGGAGCGCTTATCGGCTTGATTCCGCAATGTGGTTTTAGTGTTTTGGCAGCTATGCTTTTTGTACAAAGAAATATCACATTGGGTACTTTAGTAGCTGTGATGATTGCAACCAGTGATGAAGCCATTCCAATCCTTTTAAGCAATCCCGAATTATATTCCACCCTTGGTTTTGTCTTGATTGGTAAATTTGTTACGGGGATTGTTGTTGGTTATTTGGTTGATTTCCTATTACGGAATCATCAACATATTATTCGTTTTGAAGAAATGGAAGAAGAAGACAGCGAAGAATATGATGCATACGATGATGACCAATCGAGTGCAGCGGTCAATGGATGTAACTGTTGTTATCCCAACTATCCATTGCCACTGAGTGCCTTATTGCGATCTTTACGTATTTTTGTATTCCTTTTTGTAACAAGCTTTATCATCGGTTTATTAATGGAATGGTTAGGACCACAAACTATTAAAAATCTATTATTGGATCATTCTATTTTCCAACCTATTTTATCAGCTTGTATTGGTTTTATTCCCAATTGTGCCGCTACGGTTGTATTAGCACAATTGTATGCAGCTGGAACCTTGAGCTTAGGCTCTTTATTTAGTGGTCTAGTCACCAATTCAGGATTAGCTCTATTGGTGTTGATTCGATATGGCGAAAGAAGAAAAAATCTGGCCAGAGTTATCCTTATTCTTTTCTTGACTGGTGTAGTTACTGGAATTGGTTTGACCCTTTTTATATAGTGTGATACCATACATCTAGACATTAAGCAGAGTAAGATCCCATGCGTAAAGTGCCATCTGAACAGGGAGTTGACAGATGGACGAAAAGTAGTAACTTGCGATATTGGATCTGCATCCCGCTGCTACATATTCAGGTATCAAACCTCCTTATGTAGTAAAAGGACCTATACTGCATAGAGGAGGTTTTTCTTATGTCTAAATTAAAAAATGTTCGTGTTTTGACAACCACATCCATGATGATTGCCATTGCGATCATCCTAGGCTTTTTCAAGATTCCGATTACCGATGTCATCGAAATTCGTTTTTCGCAAATTCCCGTTGCGATGGAATCTGCTTTGTTTGGACCTGTATTGGGCGGAATCGTAGGGGCATTAGCTGACATTGGTGGTTACATCGTAAAGCCAACAGGCCCTTATTTTCCTGGTTTTACGATTAGTGGTTTTGTCTCTGGTTTGATTTTTGCTCTTGTCTTATATAAAAAAGAAATCTCATTCAAAAGAGTTTTATTTGCTCAAATTCTATACACTTTGATTGTTGGTCTTGGATTAAATACATTATGGTTATCCATGCTGTATGGAAATACGTTTTGGGCTTTCTTAATGATGCGTTTCATCAAGGAATTGATCATGATTCCCATCAACACAGCTTTGATGATGGTTGTTTTAAAACCGGTATCCATCACCAGCTTTTATAAACAAAGTGTATCGATCCAATGAATTACCAAGAAACCATCGATTGGTTGACACACTTCCCTATTTTTCAACCAAAAAATGTCATCAATGGAAAAGCACGTATGGATCTTATCACAATACGTGCTCTTCTTTCTTATTTGGGAAATCCACAAGATGCTTGCTCTTTTATCCATATTGCCGGTACCAATGGAAAAGGATCCACAGCCGCGTATTTATATTCAATCTTAACCCAAACACCCATGCATATTGGTTTCTTTACCAGTCCATATTTATTTGATTGGCAGGAACAAATCCAAGTAGACAACCAATGGATCGATGATTCTTCTTTAGCCGTTTTGGCCTCTCTTGTCAGAGATACTGCACAAACCTATCACTTGCATCCATCAATATATGAAGTAACTTGTGCCATCGCTTTTCTGTATTTTCAACAAAAGAAATGCAATCTTGTTATCTTGGAAGTGGGATTAGGCGGTGATCAAGATGCAACCAATGTTGTATCTCATACGATTTGTGCTTTAATTACAGCCATTGGATTGGATCATACCGAATTGTTAGGAAATACTTTATCGGAAATTGCATCGCATAAATCTGGTATCATTAAGCCCGATTGTGATGTGATCGTTTATCCACAAACCAAAGAAGTCATCGATGTGATTGCAGCAAAATGCCATCAAATGCAGGCAAGAATGCATATTGTGCCACAAATACAAGCAGATACGCAAGATTTATCTGGTCAAACGTTTAAAGGGTATCGTACGCATTTATTAGGAACTTATCAAGTGCAAAATGCGATGATGGCTATTCAAACTTGTCATCTTCTGCAAAAAAAGGGATATCCCCTTTCGCAAAGCGATATACATTACGGAATCGAAAAAACAACATGGCCATGTCGATTTGAAATCATTCAAAAAGATCCCATTCGTATCGTGGATGGATCTCATAATATACAAGGTGTACGTACCTTAAAAGAATCGTTAGAAACGTATTTTAAAGATCAGAAAATCATCTTTGTGATGGGAGTTCTACAAGATAAAGCATATGAAGAAATGATTGATATTTTAGGCCCTTTATCGGCTGGTTTTTTCACCATTACACCACCGAATCCCAGAGCATTGGATGCTTATGAATTAGCGACAAGAATCCAATCAAAGGGATATAAAGCTGTATCTTCATCTATGGCACAAGTTATTGATCAGATGCATTCGATTGATTCTATTGTATGTTTCTTTGGTTCCTTATACTATGTTGGACAAATTCGAAAGAAAATTCTTGATGAGAATAAAGGGTCACAATGATGTGACCCTTTATTTTAAACGATTAAATTATCATAATAAGTGCAACAGCCTATAAGAATAAAAAAAGTCCATGGGTTCAATGATAAAATGTGAGTGACAAAACAAATATTTATCAAGGGGAATCCCATGAACTACAACCATCTTAACATAAATGAGAGAACAGTCATATCTTTACTT